>Ga0065711_1008766_pt1 | contig 15559 bp, 9 predicted proteins | sample Hoacrofraction12_FD_59098 | JGI IMG/M metagenome (GOLD analysis project Ga0065711, IMG submission 59098) | Hoatzin crop microbial communities from Cojedes, Venezuela - Epithelial fraction 12 v2 (version 2) | ecosystem: Host-associated > Birds > Digestive system > Esophagus > Crop | place... | reverse complement strand
TGCTTTGCCTTGCCATTGGAACATGACGCACCCTCGGGTGACCTCTGCTGGGTGCAGCACAAGGGACTGCCCCAAGGTTGCCCTCTTTCGCCATGGTGGGAGTGAGGTTGCCAGCCCTCCTTGCTGTGGGACTCGAAGGTCCCCAGTAAGGCTCAAGCCCGTTATTTTCGTGTTGTTGTCAAGTGACCATTGCATTATCTCCCCCCAAAAGTAGCATCACCGCTTATTCCATCACTCGCTGTTGCAGTCAGAGATAGTGTGTACCTTTGCTGTGATTTCCCAGGCAGTAGTACAGTGCTGTGATGACCCATCATGTTTTCACTCAAGACCTTTTAGAAGAATTCTTAACCAGAAACATTGCTTAAACAAAATAAATATACCGAGTTTAAAAGGGCAAAAAGGAAGACATTGGTTCTAAAGTAGCTCCAAGGATGTAGCTTGCCAGAATGCTTACGATTTTAATTAGATTGCTGCAAAGGAAATTTTTCTTTCTTTCTTTGAAGAGATCCACCTGCAGAATCGCAAAACTGATTTAAGGTTAAAGGTTTGAAATCTGAGAAGTGTGCAACCTGACACTTGCACATTCTTCTAGTACTATTAGCCAAAAAAGCCATGACCTAGTGTGAATATGTGACGAAATTTTTCACACATTGTGTGAGGAACTTGCAAGACAGTGATAAGGAGAGTAATTGAAATATTACTTCACATATCAGCACTTAAGATTAATAAGATTCATAAAGAAACTGAAGAAGGAAAAAAATGTGTAGAATTCTTTGTATACTCTTCGATGATGACCTAAGAAGCTCATTACGAGTCCTCTAATCCATCAAAAAAATTGTAAATCTGTACTAATATTTTTCTCAGTAAAAGCAAACTAGCCAGATTTTATTAAGGTTTTTGATGCGGTTTCCATTTATTCTGATTCTGCTTCGGTGACATGCATGCATGGATAAATAGAAAGAAAAGAAAAACTAAAAGGACACTTAGAAAAAAAACCCATGTTAGAAATGTCTTTATCCATTTTGGTAATTAATTTGGTAATGCCAGTTACTGAATGATGTTTTTTTTTTTGTATACGTTCATTTTAAGTATCTTTAAGTCCATTCTTTAACTAACTTGATAGAAGATGAAGAACTAGCTGTTCAGTACCATACTGTCAAGGAGAGTGTTGTCCCTGGTAGGCAGCTCTGTCATATCTAAAGTTCAGTGACATTCAATTACTGAAACCACTAACAGTGTAGAATTGTGAATTTCATGCAAGACAGTCAGAGTGGTAAAGAGAAGATAATGAATAGACACACAAAAAACATTCCTGCACTGTTTTTTCTAGAAAATGGTTTCTGTAGATTCACTGGCAAATAAAAATCAAGTCTGTGTTGGTAGTTTGCATGTTGTCTCTGATGCAGTCTGAAGCTGTTACAGCGATCACAGATGAACTTGAAGAGAGATTCACGTTTTTGTTTATGCCTAGCTCACTAAGATTTTGCATTTTTTCCTTGGGTGAATTGTAGTTTGTAAGGAAAAAGAAGTTCATTTCATTCCACTGTCCTGTATTTATTGTACTTCTGTTTTGCTACTGTCAATTTATTTTCCAGTTTTTAAGACCTTTTAAGACCTGTATTAAATCGTATTTGTTAGCAGGAGAACTATATCCATTGCATTGTGAAGAAAGCAGATTTTAAAATACCCTCTGTTAAGGCTACCAAAGATTGCTTTCCAGTCCTTTTCTGCACTAAAGTATTTTTTTTTCTGAATTTTGCATGTCAGTGACTGTCAGAGCTCTTTGCTAGTTTTGTTGCACAGATCATGAACCCACTTCTGAAATTCAGGGTGGTAACATCTCTCACATACTTGCTTTTTGATTGCTTTGCCTATAAGTTACGTTTGTTCTTTTGAGTTAAAAGGTCTTTCATGAAGTGCAGGTTTCCCAGGCTGTCTGCTAAGTCCTCATACATCGAAAGGTGGCATGGACTCAGAAGTATTTCAAGAGCAGGGTGAGTGTCCTTGCCAGGGACTGGCAGTAGGGCTGTGCTAATGCAGGGACTCCTGGAGAATCTGAATCCTTCGCTTTGGGAGGATATGAGCCAAAAGCAGCCTGAGACCAAGATTGCTGTGTCATCTCAGGACCCCGTGGCATGTCCATTCCAGACTCATCCTTCACGCTCTCTAGAGAAGTATTGTTGTCAACTGCAAGTAAACTGTTCCTAGAGCTCCCTTGTTCCTCTGCGTGCTGATATGTGTCCTGTGGCTCTCAGACTTGTGAAGGTTTGGACAGATGGCTGGTGTGATCAGAAAGGCTGGTGGTCTCTACCAGAGTTTGTATTTGAGAATGGTACTCTCTTTGAACTCACGAAGTAAGGAGATGAGTGCGATGGGATCTAAAGAGCTGCATAGGTCTTGCTTACTTTTCTGTGGTTCTGGAAAAAATGCAAGTTTGGCCTCCTAAGGGAATGTGAGGGAGCAGTGCTACCGCTTGGTCATGCTGCTCTTTCATCAAAGCAATGTTAATCAAGAAAGAAAATTTAGAACTGTAACAAGAAATTTTCAGTAAATCCATTTTCTTTCTGTATGTGATACTACAACAGGATACTACTGCCGGCAGCAGATAGCTCTGCTTTTGGTGAGCCTGTATCTGTTCAGTAGGTTGTAAAGCACCTTTGATAACAATTATAAGCATTATTATGAGCAAACAGAGACCCTAACTGAGATTGTGTGAGAGACAGTCCGGGTTGGATCCACTCCACAGCATTCATTGTCTGAACAGCTGGATGAGGGAGAAGTAAGCAGGTACAGAGACGGATGAAGAGTCTCCTCAGGTCATGCTGTGAGCCAGCGACATCCATAAAGAGGCATCTGTAATGGAGAAATGAAATTGCTGACTCTCTGTCTGGTATCCTCCTTACACAGCTGTATGCTGAGATCTGAGGGGAGGCATGCCTCCAAACCCTCAGCCTACTGGGTCCCAGCTGTTTCATGAATGCTGATTACTTTGTGAAGGCCCTGCACACCATTTGGTCCGGGATCTAAAATTTCAAATATCTGTAGCAGCTTCTAGATGTTTTCCTTATTTTTCTGGTGTTCATTTACATGCAATTCATTCCTTCCTCCCCCAGTTCATTCTGCTTGATTTTTATTTAGAGCCTATGAATACCGTGGTTTGTCACAACCTTTGGAATATGTGACTGTTACAAAGTATGAAAATCAGATCAGTTTTGATAGAGAAAAGGCATAGATATTTATTTCAGTGTAAAAAATGTTGACTCTCGTATGTTTAGAAAAATACCTCCTTCCCTTAAAAACTCCTCTTTGACCTTAGATGCATGGCTTTTGGCCACGATCATTCAAAGGTGTCTCATTACAGGTTACCTACCCAGCCAATTTGTAATATACACGGAGGTGCAGGGAGATACATCCAGACTATCCCTGTGACCTTTCTCTTCTGGCACCCTTGTGCAATGTCTAGTGGACACGTTTAGCAGAAGTCACGGTGCAGTAAAAGTGACTTTCTAGTGCTGAGCACAGCGTGAGGATTCCAAACAAGGGCCCTTGTGTAGGAGAGGTCACAATTCTGTCACCTCAGACGGAAACCTCACGTGTAATGAGCATTTTGAGGAGCTGAGTATCTTCGTTTTTCCCCTTACATGGACAATCCAACATAATTGCTGGTGTTTGATCCTTCCGTGTTTGCTGAAAATGGTTTATTTTTCATTCCCGAGTTAAAGAAATCCCTTAATTGCTTATATTGAGAACATAGGTGCTTGTTAGACATGCACTGTGCAGTATATAAGGGAGGATTTTTTTGAAGTACTGTGTAGACAAGTACTTGGAAGTGCTCGATAGAAGTTTACGAATGAAATTCCTGAGAGAAATTAAAATGGGGCTCTCTAATATGACCTCATGCTGAAGAAAGCACACAAGATGTTGCTATAATACATATAAAATAATTTGTTATTGATAGTAAAATGAGCGGGGAGAGTATTTTTCCATAGTTCCCTGTCTTCACGGCTAACTAAGCAGACATACTGGTACACAAGATCTCCCTAACTCCATGCCTGGACTAAACAGCGATAGAGCAGATATGTGGACAGATGGGTTTTATTTCAGCTATGGCCCCATCTAGTTATGGGCCTGTCTAGCTGACCTCATATCTTAAATAGTGACTGTAGTTGAAGATGGTAGGAGAAAATTACAGCCTTTTATCTTCACTATTGGTAGTGATACAACAAGGTGCAGCATGATTTTCTGTTGACCTTTGACAATGCCACAACCCTTAATATCAGCACTGCATTTTAAAAGATGTGTTCACCAAGAGAACTCTTGCTTTTGTCAAACCAAACGCGGTCTGCTGTCTTTCTGAAATTTGTGGTAGACCCATGTTTGGTAGTTCTAAATCTGGGTAAGTTGCCTAAGGCCTCTTAGTCCTACATGTTTTAGACCATCCCAGGTCTCCTGTTTATACCTACCCTACGTATGTCTTCCAACTCATAGGTTAACAGGGCTTTACTACGGTTTTGTAAGAAACCCATTCTATAAGAATAGAAATGTACAGTATGGAAATGCAGCTTGTTGGTGAGGGCATCGGAAGGGTTGGAGGGTCTAAACGCAAGTCCATGTAGCACCACTAAAAAGGAAGAGTGAACAAAATTCAGAAGATTAGGAAAATGAATCAGACACATTGACAGAAACTATTAACTTCTGTTTCTGTGAAGAGGAATTTTTATTTTAGTGACTTCTAATCCTCGAAGCTGTCCTTCTTTCAAGACAATATTGTAGCTGCTAAAAGGCAGATCTGTCTCCCTGTTGCAGCTTTCCAGCACTACATCCAAGATTTGTACCTTTACACTCCGTTGTGTACATGCTTCATTTGTAGTTGTAGAATAACTCACTGTCTGTTAAAACAGAGACACAATCAAAGGTATGGATTTATCCAAATACTTAAATTGCCCAGGTTTTTGAAGGCATTTTCTCTTCATTGCCCTGATTCCACACACAGCTACTGCCTCTCCTGTCACGTCAGTTATCGGGTTTGTTAAACACAGTATTTACAGCGCTTTCCTTGCAGTGAGGAGAACACCTTGTACACAAGAAGCTGCATAATAAAATATGTATTATTACAAATGTTTTTAGTAAAGTTGTACAACAAATATAAGTTGTAAATTCAGTTGTAAGTCATTTATTAAAAATTGTTTACATTTGTATCAGGGAGCTACTCAGAGAAGAAGCACGAACATCTTTAGCTAGGAATTAATGGTTGGAATTCTTAACAAGTCAGACAGATTTTATTTAATGATCTTCTTAAAGAATGCCTATGAAATATTTTCTGTCTGCCACCAATTGCGAACAGATTGATTCAAAATGTTTGTGAGGGGTAATGTGGGACTTGTAAAGAGAGCTTTTGTGATGCCTGTTTTCATGGTTCCTGGCTCACGCTTGTGCTGTACATGGTCCCCCTGCTTCATTAGCAGTAATGTCACGCATGGTTAGAGAGTTCAGGAGGCCAGCTCAGGATGAGCATTTGCTCCTTGTGTCTTCAGGCAATGCAAAGTTTCACTGCATTAGAGATGATTTGTGGACACTGTGAGTGACAGTTGTCACGTCAGAGACTTGACCGTCTCGGTAGGCAGGCTGTTACAGAACTGCATGGAGAGGCGGGGGCTCAGAGGGATGGAAAGAAGCACCCAAGGTCACCCAGCAGATCTGTGACAGAAGCAGGGCGATAAGCCAGACTTTCTGACTTCCAGGCCAGGGCCTGGGGCATACTGCTACCGCAGCGTGACCCCCTTGCAATGAAAGAAATGTCTTCCATATCACACCTGTTTCTTATACCTGGAATTGTGTTCTCTGACACACGTTGTATGAAAGCCTTCACGTTATTAGCTAGCATTTGCTGAGTGTGTGGGAGATCTCCTCCCCACCCCCCCCAAATTCTTCAGTCATCTCCATTTCAGCATCATGTGACTGTGGTACAGAAAATTGGCTTCTTAGCTACCTCTGGGTTCCAAAATCAGTGGAATGCTTAATTGAAAGAATATGGGTGGGTAATAATGATTTAAGCTCTGTTTCCAGATCTGCCAAGTCTCCCGTAGTTCCCAGGATCTCCTGCATCTGGAATCATATTCTTAACGTATACAGTGTCTGGAACTATGAATGGTTTCCCAAAATCTTCAGCAGACACCAAATAAAAAAATAGACTCTTAAAACTAAAAAACCACACTATCTTTCACTTGTATTTGAGTTTCGAAACTGCATTTTGTGTTTTAACTTGGAAATCATAATGATTTATAGGGACCCATCAATATAAGCAAGGTCAAGAAGAGAAGTGCATGTCTGTAGTGATACATACAAGTTTTATCAGCATGAATTTGGAATGGGGATTGATTTGAGTGTCAAATGAAACACTGAGGTTTATGCCAGAAAAACATTTTATAGAATAAAACCCCAAAACGTTGCTTTGGAGCATTGGTTTATCCCTTGTTCAATATCTGTCCTGTTTTGTTTTCTTCTATTCTCAGTTTATAAAGGCGTGCTTCCTTTGGTCTTTGTGGCACTCCATTGTAGTCCAAAAGAATCAATCAGTATTCGAAAGAACTGGATGAAACTAAGATGTAGCTTTCTGAACTAAGAAAGACATTTAAAGTGCTGCTATCTGTTGATCAATTATAATTGCAAACAAGCAAGTACGGTTTGTTCCGGTGGAAAGCCGGGATTTTCTACCTTCCAGTGAGCTAAAATGCCATGCTAAAGGATATGGCTGGAGATGCTTCACCGTGTGGGTGGTCTTGGATTACACTTTATTTACAGTGGGTCTATGCACGTGCTTGAAGTTAAGCATGTGCTGAAATGCTTTGTTTAATCAGGGTTGTTAGGTATTATGTATTTATTTACACTGTGACTGTCTGAGCATACATCCAATAAAAAGGCAATTACTCTTTCAAGGACCTTATATTCTATGTGTAAATAAAAACAAAGGGAGAATGACACAACAAAGCAATGAAGTTACTGTTCAGTGAACTTGTCTTTGTAGCTAGCCTTTGCTTAACCAGTATAATGCTTTAATCACGTCAGAGAATTTTTTCAAACTTCATTCTGCAGGGCTTGGTTTTTGTTAGGATTTTGCTGTACTGTGGATTGTATAATAAGCCTTCTGTTCCTGATTCCTTGAAATAGGTTGAAGTGCAAAAGAATAACGGAAAAGCTAGAAGATAAATTGGAGGAGTGAAGAAAAGCTGTCCCCTTTTTAATTACTTTTTGAATTGTCAGAGACCCAGATTGCTTCTCTTTTACAGAAGTTCTCCGTTTAGATCAAACAAGGCCAAACTGCTTTGGAGCTATTCTGGTCGACACAAGCCATGAATTAGTCTGCTGTAGTTCACTGAGCAGAAAATTAAGAAACCTGCATTAGAATGATTCCCTCTCCCCACCAAAAAGTGGAATTTCAGTAAATAAAATATGCTTTTCAGATAAAACTTGCCCAGCTGCCACTGATTCATTGTCAGAATTGTGGTCAAATGGGAGTTTCAGTTCTATGCCTGAAATGTAAATTCTTTGTTTATGAAGCTGGACTTTTTTTTTTTTTTTTTATTTTAAGCCATTGGGAACTAGCCAGGCTCATTTCTCTTTATTCTTTTCCAGTGCTTTCATACTTACTTTCCCCGAGAGTGGCCCAGCATCTCTGTTTTGTGAACATCAGCTGTTCCTTCTGATATTCATATCAGAAGGACTCCCACAATATGGGAGACAGGAACTTGGACTAACATCCCGTTACTGTCTGAGCATCAGTTTAAAATCTGTAATGTATATAGTACATATGTGCTGCTATCTGATTGAATGGGGTGGGCTAGGAATTGTTTGAAAGATTTTTCCCAATACTGGTCATCTGAATGCAATGAGCAGAGAAAAGAAAATTGCATTCAGATGAACTGTGATCTATGGATTACATAGGATGTAAACCTTCAAACCTAGCAGGCTTATGTTTTTATTAGAAACTGTTGCCAAACATTTGTCTTTTGTTAGAGAGCCAAATGCAGATAATCCTATGTTCATTTTCTAAAAAAAGCCCCGTGATTTTTGAGCTGCGATAGCAAGTCTCCCCTTGTGTTCCCACCAGCTTACCTGTCCTTAGCTTGCTGGTGGTCAGGAAGAGTGTCCAAGACTGGTAAGAAATCAGGCCGGCAGATGCAGAACTGATCCCTGTGTACACGCAGGCGCATGGCTAAATCCGCAGTCTGCCAGTTCCTCTGCTTGGAGCGAGCTGGGACAAGAGCAAGTCTGTCCCCAGCAAAGAGAAGTCCTCGCTAATTAGCTACAGGTATTTTTCAAATGCTCTGCAAGTGATATTTCAGTTCTGTCTCACCCCAAAGCGTGGAGCCTACATACCTTGCGTACAGTGTGGGTTTTTTAATTTTGAGGGACTGATAAAGAGCAACTACAGTTTACAGTGACCTCCAGTGGTGAAAGACCTTTCTGGAAGAATGGCATCGCTAATATCCCGATTTTGTCTGAAAGTCATTCCTCAGAGGCTTTAGGTGATGCAGATTTCAGTCGTATAAAGCATATTACATTCAGATTTATTCAGCATGTTTTGAGCCTTGTTTCTGTTGTTGCTTTTTAGGATAATCTTGGATTTTTCTTCTTTCTGCTCTTTCTCTTCTCAGGATCTTCTTGGCTTTTGGATTGACAATAGCTGACTATGGTCATGCTGGAGCTACATTGTATATGAGCTGTATGAGGCTTTGCTGATTATGTGTTTCCTGGTATAATAGCGTGAGATCAGTTCTGGTCTTCCTCCCCTCAGAAATCTTATTTTCTGTAGGCTTCTCAATGCTCACAATTTCTTTCAGCTCCTTCCACATCTGCCTGTCTGGCTTTCCCATGTATTTACAAAGTCTCTCATATGTTGTTCATTGAGGACTTCTTCCATTTCGCCTAAGCTGGCTTCTTCACTGTTCTATTTTAAACGCTGATTCTGTAATGGTTTTGCCATCTGGCTAGCCCAGACCCCACAAGTAGTATGAAAGAGTAGATTTCTGGAATTGATGGTGCTGGAATATGGCACTGGGGGTGGAGGGAAGATATTTCCGTGTTCTACAAGGACAAATATACCTTTATGCTTTAGAGTCCTTCCCAGCAGTTTTTATTAGAAGAATACCTGTCTTTGCCTACGCTGACTTCTGTACTGTGGGCAGCACAGATGAGTGTGATGTCAAGTGATTGGCATTCTTTACTTCCATTTCTTAGCATTACTGACCTTTCCCTGTAGAAAATAGAGAGCTGTCTTCGGGATTGAAAGTGGAGCTGGATTCTACAAAGAGCAGTCAAGATGTCAGGTCATTTGTGGTTTTATAGGGGTGGGGAGGAAATTTTTGGGGGTTAATATGATACAGGAATCACTTGCCTTTCCCAGATGATTTTCATTCTTTTACACATCATATACCAAGTAAATGTGCTCTGTGGTAGACATGCAAGGGATCAGAAATCATCAGACTTCAGCCAGCTGCTGTGAATGTAAATTCACATGTGCGTGACTGGAGTGGACATATTCCAAGTTGCCAATGAGTTTATAGTGGGAGTTGTCTTTTCCTGGGAATATCTAGATAGAGAGACAGAAAAACCAGGTATGATGATTAGGTTTCAGAATTTGCAAGAGAAGTCTTGTTGGTTGACTTTCTGAACCAGGCTTTGGTGATGAGAGTCTTTGATTCTCATGGACTTTCTTTGGGATGGCATTTGAGGGACTGTCGGAATGGAGTACCTTGTCTTGCTTGAGATGAGCTAAAATTTGGAAAACAAAGCTAATTAAACAAAACAGCTGAGCAGCCCACTGAAGGATGAAGCATAAAACACTCTGTCATAAATCCTTCCCCAGGGTGTCACTAGGGTGCTGTTGAATTTCCTTCAGAGGCTTACCGTGCCTTTGCCACGACCACAGTGCCTGTGAGTGGAAGATCCTGTTGTCCTTGTAAAAGAAAAGGGGCTCTTGCCCTTCTTGCCCGCATTTGTGCTTTCCTTAATCTGGGCTGCAAGGGTGGAACTATGCTTTTAAATGGGAATATTCAAGTCCTAAGAGACAGGGAGCTTGGGTGCCATGCTGGCAAGGAGGCAGTTGACTTCCTGGGAATCTCTCGGTAGCCTGCTCCTTGTGAACTCTGCAAATACCTGGAAATTGAGTGCATATTTCTACCAGCTGTGGAATAAACATGTACAAGAATAGCCCATTCGTTTGGTTTTCCAGGCTGACAAAAAACCAGGGCTCACACTGGACTTGAGGTGAAGAACTGGTGACAGACGTAGCCGCGGCTGTTTCTGCAGTGACAGGCGTGCGCTGCTCACCCTGTAAGGTTTTGCCAGTAATCTCTGGGCAGTGGAATACAGACATCAGGTTTCATGCCCCTCTGAGAGGCTGTGGATCTCTGAAGAGATGCTGATGGTGTCAGAGCAGCTTGAAAAGTTAGAAGACTGTAGTTGTCAGCAGCACAGCAGGTGTTGGAGTGACGAAGGTTCAGACCTGTGACACGAAATGTGACGGTGCAGTGGCTGTAGCTGGCTCCTCTGTTCTGGCTTATAAATCGTTGGTATCAAAGCTAGCTGGGAACTGAAGTACCTACAGATGGTGATGATTCTTGTGGGCATAGGAGACTTTCTAAACATGGTGTTCAGTGATATGAATGATAACTATAACAAGTCCACCTCTACAATTGTTTCTGCTCCTTAAATGGCTCCAGGCACATTCCTTTATCTGTCCTAATAATAGATGGGATTTACAGACGGCTCATGTACCAAGGACTTAATACCAAGCACTATCAAAATGTGTCATAGCTTCAAAACATAGTTTTGGATGTTCTGTGTGAACCTACTCGTGTCAGTACTTTCCAGGAGTGCTTCCTGAGGACAATGGTGTTTCCTTATTTGGTTCAGCAGTGGTAGGCATCTTGACAATGAGCTGTGTTCTGAGGGATTCTGGAGAATCGCAAGGTAATCATTAGGAACTAATGCAAGCTAATAAAAATACATGATTATAGACTGCTCATCCTGCCCTAAAATCTACAGGTCTGTGTCTCTGTGTATTAACATAAAAAAAAAAAATTAAGGCTGCTTGCATCCAGCAGCCTTATTTCCCAGCTCAAGATGAAGCAGGGCAGAAACAAGATTTGTGCCTCCAGATGATCAGTGTCTAGTTAAGGAGTGAAGGATATCACTGTATGAGGCACTTCTGATGCCTTCCTTGGGACAAATGAAAGTCTCTACCTTGGAGGAAGGAAAGGCGGGATGCAAGCCGCTGAAATATTTTCCAATTTAAAGACATTTGCAGGGTTTCATGTTTTGAATGATTGTTATATCTAGCTATAGATTGGGGAGGTAAGGTGGGAAGAGAGGGGAGGGTGGAAGAGCTGAAATTATTTTTGTATTTATTTTTCTGTCAATCTATCTGTCTATTTCTCCTTTGTATTTTGTTGCCTCACATTCTTCTGTTGAGTATTCAAAAAGCAAAGTTTTAAAACAATTGTACTCAAATAGTCTGTCCTGAGCTTGAGCAGACTAACTTGTAGTGCTGGGAGGGGGACTGCAGCGCTAGCAAAGCAAACTGAAGCCTTTTACACTGCAATCAGATATTCAAGGTTTATGTAAGTTGTTTGTTGTGTGTAATGCTCCTTCACCATCCCCTGTTCAGTGAAATTTTTCCTTGATAGAGGTTTGTCTGTTCAAGCAGGTGAATGCATGTTAGAGCCTACCAGCATCTCCTTACTTAGTCTTCACATATACAGTATTAGCACATGGACTAAGTCAACAATTTTTCTTTGAAAGTTTATTTGTGCTTCGAGGGCCTAAGAGATGCGGTACGTGGAGTTAGCAGGTAGGGAGCGTGCTGCCAGTGGGCATTCTGTCACATCTAAACACCCAGGTTACAAGAATCAACAGCTTTGCACAAAACGCTTCAGAACAGTGACCTGAGCACAGTGATAATGTGTTCAAGAGAAGCAGACAGCTAACAGGTCCTTGATATTCCAGTTGGACCGTGTCAAGAAATCGTGTCCCTTCAGCTGTTACTCGTGGCTTGGTGTCTGTGGGTTATTTTTCCTATAGCAGTAAGCAATCTTGTGAACACTCATTCAGAAAGTGGAGAGGTTAAAGCAGATTGCTTACTTTAGCTATCATTACTCAAAAGAGGAGTAATTGTTCTTTCTGTTAGCGTGATGCATATCCACTCCATTCCAGCTCTGATTATGTTCGTGACAGTTACAGATGCTCCTGTGGATACCTTGCAACGTGACAGTTCTTTGCCTTTTCATGCCCTGATGCCTCCTTCCAGTCTCAAAGCTCTCAAAACATCTTATGCCTCCTCTGAGTGATACTGCTGTGTTATTATCGCCGTTCAACAAATGGAGAAACTGAGTCAGAAAAGTATTACACAACTTGCTTGAGGGGGTGCACAGCAAATGGGTACTGAGCAGAGACTTGACCTTAGGCTGCTGCTGTTTCCCTTCGTCTCAAAACCTGAAACATGAACCAAATCAGAAGAAATATTTTCTCTTTTTTTTGTATTAAAAAAAAATCCTAGATTTTTAGCTTCATATTCTTTCTCTTTTCTTCTTGTTCTGCTACAGTTCCCCGTTTCAGCTAAGTCTGAAAGCACTGGGCATAGTGATAACGCGTTGAACAGGAGTAGAGGGCACTGACAGGTCCCTGAGGTTCGAATTGGACCGTTTCAAAATATCATGCCCCTTCAGCTCCTTGCAGGAGCACTGCTAGGCAAGTTTGGGGTGGTCCGTTGTCGCTACATGCATTCAGGGCGTGTTCCTTAAAAAACGTGTACTTATCTATACGTTGAGCAGCAAGTCAAATGCATGACTAGCAGTGTCTAAAAAGATTAGCTGCACACGCAATGTTGCTGGTACAGCTTGCCCAGAGACGCGCCTGTATGACCAAATCAGTGTTTGGCAAGGAGGCAATGGGCTCACCTAAGAGAACAATCATTTAACCACCTTTGCCTTTGCTCTGTTAATCCTCGATGCCCAGTGGTGAAGCTATGGAGACACAGTCCCCCCAGGGAGGTCCAGGGCTCCCTGCTTTGCCACACGTGACGCTTCATTCCTTGCCGTTACGCTCCTGATCCATGACACTTGACTCTGGACGGTGGCAATGCAAACATCTGATCCTTCGTGCTTGATCTCTGACACTGGATCTCCATTAGGAAAATTACTGATACCTGATCTGCCTGATCACAGCTACTTGATATATGGTGATGTTTCCCATTGTGGCATGCTTACCCCTGAAAGTAAATTTGAAACAGCTAGTACAGCAAAAGTGAAGAATTGAAGGATTTGGCTCTACTCTGCAGATACCTGGGCTGAAACATGACATGAAGAAACCATATATTTTAAGGAAAATGTCAAGAATTGGTAGTGCAGGGGTAAAAGGAGAAAAGAAGGACGAAACACTAAAAAAAATCCCTGTGCAGATCCCAACAGTTGTATCTGTTTTTAGAGCTTCATGCTCTGCCTTACCTCTGTATGCTGTCTTCAACACTAGCATTTAAAACAAAACCAAAAATAGCTGCTCCCAGCTTCAAGTAAAATCATCTTTTTATGTCAAGTTTGGTTGATTCTGTTTCACAAGAAGTATACTTCAGTTCTGTCAGTAAGTTTCCAGAAGCTAAAAAAAAAACCTTTGGCTAAGCAAGCTGGTTGAAATTAGTTTGCAATGAAATTTATAATCTGGATCATTTCATGAGGTTTTCAGTTTCATTGTAATCATTTTGTGCCCCTGAAGAGAGGGCTGCAATAAGGAAAAGTGCACTGAAATGAAAAATACACCTGCTTCATTCCAGTAGGGTTGCAAGCATTGCTTTGCATTCTTCCCCAATTAATTTTATTTGGAAGCAGCAGATCCTCATGTGTCCATCAAAGTCCTCTGTTCTCATGAGACATCATTTTCCAACGCATTCCAGTGTTTTGTTTCAAAACTCTTTGGTTAGCTCCAGTGACAACTATTTTGAATTCTTGCACTAGATCATACGAATTGATCAGGGAATAGAGACTTGCGCTCCTGGTGATCACAATTCATTTTCCATAGTGTCAGATGAAAAATTTAAGTTAAAAAAAAAAATGCAGCAGTCACGAATTTAATCCCACAGGCAGAAAGGTGACTGAGGTCACGTCAAGCCTTCCAAATGTTTCCATGTGTAAGCAGGATGGGAGAGGAGCCAAAGAGCCTGAAATCTTCCATGCTGTTCGGTAGACAGACCTAGAAGTGATGAGTATCTCCACTATGTTCTAGTGGCAGAAAGAAATTATTACAATCTATTAAGCAGAGGTTTTCATATGAATATTCTGGATTTAGAGGTTGGCCAGCATCCCAGCTGCAGGTGGCTAGTAGCAGTGTCTAAAATTGGGGAACATGAGGTGAGTTTCTTTCCTGGTGAGACCTTCTTAGCTTCAGACAGTCAGACAGCAGCCCATGGCCAGAAGTTACATCTTCGCTATTGGCGCTAATGAAGCTATGCTTTATAATTATGCCCGGTGCCTTGTTGTCTGTCCATTTACCCCCATCGCTCCCACAAAGTCCTGGGACAGTAAGCTCCACCACAAGTAATTAGTGGGAGAATCTGTTGTTTCTCATTTGAAACCGATATGCAGTACTTGTGCTGAGTGTCTCCATCCTCTTGCAAGGGGAGAAATGGCAGTCGGTCATTCCCCTTTCATCTTGTCGCAGCAATCATGATTTTCTAGAGCCATGATATTACTTATAGGCCTATGTATGACTTTTTAGTGAGTAGTATCATGGAATGGTTTGGAGTACTGAGATTAAGGCAAAAGCGTTAGTTACAAAGACCATATTTCTTTAAAAAATACAAATAGAAAAGAGAGTGAGTGAGAGAGAAATGAACTGTTTTATGAGACCATAAAACCAGCTGAGCAGACTAACAAGAAACCGAACAGCATGGCCTGGTTGCAAAGTGAGATTGCTGTGTGAAATTGCCCTGCCTTTCCAAAGACCATGGATTTTTTCCAGCTCCTGCAAATTGCCTTTCTAAAGAGTGAAAGTCAGAGATTTTGAGAGGAATAATGCCTTTTTGCAATGCTCATCTGTGTTGCGTAGGCAGAGTGAGAAAATAATTTGTGATTTCTGATCAGTCCCCATATATTTCATACTCTTAGGTCAAGGTCTAATCCACGATTCCTGCTGATAGTATTTCTCCAAGCAATGTTCATGATAGATAAATCGATAGGAGTTATGATCAAAATACCATCCGTCACGTCTTCTCACAAAATCAAAGACCCACTACTTAATGTTTTGAGATGAGAATAGGATGTTTTATTGCTCTCTCTCATTAGAACCTGCCCTGATGGTGCAGAAGGAGCAGGGTTACCGGACTGGCTCTTGCCCAGAACAAGGCCAGAGATAATTTAAATGATGCTGAAATCCATAATTCAAGTTTCAGTGATGATCACAGAATCACAGAATAGTAGGGGTTGGAAGGGACCTCTGTGGGTCATCTAGTCCAACCCTCCTGCCGAAGCAGGGTCACCTACAGCAGGCTGCACAGGACCTTGTCCAGGCG
>Ga0065711_1008501_pt1 | contig 15559 bp, 14 predicted proteins | sample Hoacrofraction12_FD_59098 | JGI IMG/M metagenome (GOLD analysis project Ga0065711, IMG submission 59098) | Hoatzin crop microbial communities from Cojedes, Venezuela - Epithelial fraction 12 v2 (version 2) | ecosystem: Host-associated > Birds > Digestive system > Esophagus > Crop | place... | reverse complement strand
GGCTGCTTTGCTCGGGCCAGCTGCAGCCTCCTGCCGCCTGGCCCCGGGCGTGAGGGGCCGTCGGTGCGCGGAGCTGAGGGGGGAAGTCCCGGGCAGCGGGGAGGCTGCCGGGGCTCGGTGCCTGCCCGCGGAGGCCGGTGCCTGCCCGCGGAGGCCGGTGCCGGGTGGCGGAGCGGCCGGGGAGCTGGGCAGGCCTGGGCCGAGCAGAGGCGGCGATGGCGGAGCCTTGGATGGGGCCATGGACCGAGAGGGCCCGGCCCAGGTGGGTGGGCTCCTTCTGAGTGATGTTTCATTTTAATTCATTATAAATATTGAAAACGTGCTTTATTATCTCTCTGGCTCGCTTAAATCAGCTTTACTTAGCTAATCACCTCACCTTGGGCTAATGCCTTTGTCTGCTTTAGCTGCATTCTAGTCCTGTTCACTGTGCGTTGCCAGTCGTGAGTAAAAAAAAAAAAAAAAAAGTCCTAAAATATTTAACAAATTACAAATTTTGCAGGTGTATATTTGTTTAAATATACTTTTACGGCTGTAATCTGGCCTCATCACTAAATGAAGTGCTAAATTTAGCATCAGAGCTACCAACGCGGTGTTCCACTCGATGCGTTGCAGACTGCCGGCAGGCGGAGAGGAGGCTTGCACGGAGAAAAGCTGAAAAGGTGCAAATGCAGAGCGAGATTAGATCGGCTGTGTTGATAAAAGTCTGCTGCTCACTGCGTTAGGTCACGGTTTAAATCAACCTACTGTATTTATGCCATTATTTTAATTGTTAATAGAAATACTGACTGGCTGCGGGTGAGGCAGCGCTCCTCTGGGGACCTGGTTGTGGTGTTTGCTCTCATTAACGTCTGCCTGTTAGCAGCTGCGTGCAGAGATCTCCCAGGGAGCCAGCTTTCCAGCCTGTTAACGCGTGCCTGGTTAATCCGTCTAATGGAAGTGTTTAATCAAGATGTCAGATGCGAGATGAAGGACCTCACCCAAGTGCGAAACATATAATATCCACATTATTGCCTTTATCAATCAGCTTTCCATTCTTCTAAAAAGAATATTTTTCTCTTTAGTCCAGGCTTGTCTAACAGGGCCTGCTTTCATGGAAACAATATGGACTTCTCTTTTTTCTTTCTTCTCTTTTCTTTCTTCTATCTTTTTTTTTTCCCTCCTCCCCCCCCCTCAGGTGTCCCAGAAGAATCTTTCCTTTATTCCGGCCAAGACTGATGTTAGTGCTTTTCCTGCTTAGCCTTGCTAAAATGTTGGCAGCTATTGGCAGACTTCCAGTTCTTTCACATTCCCCCTTCACACTTTTTAATGGTTGTAGGAATTAACATTTGTGGTTTGGAGTTTGAGAAATGCATTTTGAAGCGGCACCAGCTGACACCAGGTACGGTTGTGGCCCTGAATTTCAAATACTATCGATCGTTCAGCAGTGAATAGGGAATTTTCTTGCTCTGCGGACTCTCAGACAGTGCCATGGAGTATCCCTCGTTTGCTTTGCTTTGGGTGTCCTGGCTGGCAGTTGGCTTTCAGACCTGAAGAAGCTGAAGAATCTTGTTCTTAGCTTAAGGAAGAGCAGAAATAGCAATGACTGTGTATTTTCCGGGTGTCTCATATCTTCTTTTTTTTTTTTTTCCCCCAGGTTTTAATTACAAGTGGAAGGCAGGTGTTTGAAATAAAGGATGGCTGTTCATCAGCTTTTACAGACTAGACAAAAGAAAAAGTCCTCCAAGGTAAAGACTGGCAATGTGGTGGTACTGACAATCTTAGCTCTCAGTTTTGCAGCTGGCACGTCTGTGCCTGGTGAGGTGGGAGCACTTTGTTATCTGCGCTGCTCTTAGTTGGGTTATTTCCAATTCAGTGAGTCCAGGAAGATACAGCAGAAGACGTTGACATGTATTTGACTAAATAAACGTAGGCCCATAAGGGGTGCACAGAGCTTTGTTAGCAGGAGGAAAGGTAATGAATATACTTTCCACTGAGATTGTTCATGTTAAAGTCACACAGTGTTTAGTATCTGCACTAGCTCCAGTCGTAGACATGTACTGCTTACAGCTCTGCGCTAAAACCACTCTGAAACTAGGTCTGCGTACAGCGTTGACAGGCGCAGTATGCTGTTAGATCTCAGAAAAAGCTATGGCAGCAGTGGACTTTGGTACAGCACTGCATGCTATGCCAGCGTTTGGTTGGCTCCACAATAGACTCTGTAGAGCTAAGCTGGTGGAAAACTCTAGGCTGTTTTGTGTTTTTGTTTTAAGGTGGTTGTTAGGTGCCAGCATGGGTGCAGTGGGGAGGGTGGGAATGTTCAGCTGTGATAAAAGGGGAGGGAATGACCAACGCAGACCGCATCTGAGTGAATCATGTCAGATCTGTTGATAACTACCCTTAAAGCACTTAATTCCACCCATGTTAGATGCGAGTCTTCCCTGTGTAGTCTGAAGACCAGAGAAATGTTAAAATCCCATTTCGAAGTTACCCTCTTTTTCCACCTGCTGAGAGTTGTTGCTAAATATTATCCCTGTGTTACACTAAAATGGTGCTATTTTTGGCTTTGCCCTCTTTTTCAGGAAGCAGTGTTGTTGCCCGACAAAATTGCTACCGAGCAGCAGTCTGTGGTGCTGGTGAAAAGACTTCTGGCCATCTCTGTGTCCTGTATAACGTACATGAGAGGGCTGTTCCCAGAGAGCTCTTATGGAACTCGTTATTTGGATGGTAACGCTTTCAATTTGTGCTGATTTCTAACTTCTACTTGCTAAATTTTAGCTATAATCTGCTTTACATGTTAGCTTCCAGCTGCTCACATATGTACAAGGTCAGTTTATTAGGAAGTTAGCTAAGAGGCCTGCTCAGGTCTGGATGCAGACAGTGCTTCTGCATCAGGTAGGCAGAGAGTGTAGAAGACGACCTAGAGCTATTGGCAAGTCGTGGCTCTTCTGTTAGCGTTTCTTTTGGTTTGTAAACATTCCTCGATGTTTCCAGCCCTGTGTGAATCGGGTCTCAGAGTCAGGAGATTGACTTAAAAATCAGTAAGGTTTTAAAAATTAGCTCTTATTGATGTGTTTTATTTTCCCTGGGATTTCTGAGCCCTTGAGGCTCACATTTTCAGCTTCCCTTGTGAGACTGAAAGTAAATTTGTTTGTTTTATTGTTGGCTTGGGGTTTTTCTGTCAAAAAATCTCACATAACCACATGTGCTTGGGAATCAGAACTTTAAGGAAAAAAAGAACTTTAAGAACCAAAGTCTTGTCACAGGATCACAAGAATTAGTGATGCTTTGATTCATTGGTGTCTTTATGTTCATTCAGGACGTGTTGGTAGGATGTGAAATGTCTCTGTGCGTTCCAGTCTGTCTCCGTGTGTTTGCTTACGCAGTTAGTTGTCCGGAAGCACGGTCACATGTGCTTTGTGGACTTGGTTGAGGGCACAGGAAATCCCAAACTGGTTCTTGATCACCTAACCCTGAAAAGCTGCTGGACTTTCTAATCAAATGTCAGGTCTTGCAGGTGCCTTTTTGATCAGGAACTGCCTGCTCGTACCTTTGAGGGCTCCCAGGTTGAATCTTAAGGTGTTATTAAATCCCCCCTTGGTTTGCAGGACGGGTTCCCTCTTGCCTTTATGAATGCCTGAAGACAGAGGTAGAAGGAACTGTGTGGAAATAACACTGGCTTGATGTTGTATGGGTGTAGGTGAAGTCTGAATGCAGAAGTGAAGGTGTTGTTTGGGAGTGGCGGAATGGGTGCGAGAGGAGAGGATGGGAGCTGCTGTTGTTTCAGAGTTAAGCGGTAACTCTAGCACTCTTTCTGGGAGAGTCCAGAGCATCTGAGGAAAGTCTTGACATTTGAATATGCAGCAGTAAGCTGGTGTCAGCCCACCTGGGACTCGGTGGAAAACCAACATTTCCGCTCAGGAGGGACCTCCAGATAACACATTTTATCCAAAAATGGGAGGGTGACTGGTTTAGTTTCAGTGTTTGCCCAAGAGCTGTGATAAGGATTGTAACTATGTTCTAAATGTGGTTTTGCAGACCTCTGTCTAAAAATTCTCCGAGAAGATAAAAGCTGTCTGGGATCGTTGCAGATAGTCAAGTGGTAAGTGAGTAACAGCGAAACTAGGACAAGATTGTGCTGAATAGCAAGATGTATGCCCCTTGCGTTCTTCCTGAATTTGAAAATATTGTGCCCAGTAGCGTTATCAACTGTGCCAGTGCAACTCCCACTGCTGCAGCCTGTGTGCTGGGCCCTGTGCGTAAGCAAGACGGAATTAGCTGACCAAGATCATGTGAGTTCAAGGTCTGTTGAAGTGTTGGCTGCAGTGAGGTCATGGTCAGGCCCCAGAACACGCGCAGTCAGCATAGGTACGGAGAGGGTGAAGAAAATCATGAGGGTGATTCTGTTGTTGCTTAGTCTAGTCTAGTTTCACTTTTACAGGGATTCTTGTAGCTTGTTTTTTTAGTATGTACAATATTTTATTTCCCTGGATATTGTGTGTCTACGAACCCTACAGCTTGCTCCAGGGTGTATTTCAGAATTGGCTGCACATCCTTTGACTCAAAGAGTAAATATCTGGCCATTGCTACCTCAGATAATATTTACTACTTTGAGAAAGTCCATAGCTGTAAACTATGCATCAGATAACAACAAAAAATTTACAAGACCAGACATGTCAGGCCACGTTCAGATTGAAGTTTCAGCCAAGCTCTGTACACTGCCAGTGGGAAAAGAGCCATTGGAGAGCAAGCTGGGGAGCCAAAATAGAGCACTGAGCAGAGAACCCCTCGCAGCCAGCCTTGTGCCTCGGATCCTTGGCTTCGTCAGGGCTTAAGTGGGCTCCAGGCTGACAGGGTATGGCCCAGAAGTATAAACAGTGCACAAATGCAAAGGGGGACGGTGCCTTTGTGATGGTTGACCTGAAAAGGACTTTGCAAGCCCAACATGTTGCTAGCTGTGCTGTCTTAATTCCGGCAAAAATGCGCTTTAAATGTGCTGTCTGTAATGAGTGGGTGTTTACAGATCGGGAGATAAATATTGCTGGTTAGTACTAATGTGTTCTTTCCCTGGCAGGATTCAAGGTTGTTTTGATGCTTTGGAGAGGCAGTATGTAAGTTTCCTATTTCTTCATAAAGTATGGACAAAACTATCTTTCTGTTCCTGCTGGATGTTTTTGTAGTGATCTCGCATGCACACAGCACGCATTTGCAGCCGTGGGACAGGGGGATGGCCCTGCCCTGGGTATAGACATGTGAGATTTGGGGTTTTATTCCCTGAGCCCAAGTACTGGCCACTGTCGCTCCCTAGGCTTGCCTGTACATGGTGTGTGAACTGGTTTGCAGCAGCCTGAAATGGATTTCCCTTAGCTCTGTGTCCTACATTTGTCTTCTCTGATGTCTGGATAGAGACACTGCCAGTCAGAGCTGAGATCCTGATCTCCATGCCTGTTCTCCTGAGACAGGTTCTTCTGTGCTTCTGCTTTCCTTCGTCTCCTTTGCCGTCATCCTTTCCCTTCTTCTCATCTTCTCTAACCCTCCTGGCTTTTCCCTTGGGTTCAGAATTTTACTTTTTTTGGAAAGTAGTTCATCGAGTAAGGTATATAACTGGTTGCAGGACAAAATCAACTAGTAAGCAGTTGTATTCCTTGCTGATTCTGACATGAAAACTGCTCTGCACAGGAAAGAGCACCAACTGTTGTCATCTCGGTCAGCACTGTTCGTCAAACCCACTCTCGTCTAGGTCAGATGAGGTGGTGTTAGTTGCAGCACTGATGATCAGATGGGCTCTTCCACATCAGTACAACTGTCAGTGTGTGTGAGAGAATTTGAAATGTTGTGAACTCAGTTTCTTGACTGCTGACAGTTCTAGGAGGTATTTAGTCCTCTGCTATTTATGAGACAGAAATTAGTTGTTGTTTGACAAGGATTAAGGAAAAAGTGGAGATACTTCACGCATGTTCTAGGGTTGTTTTCAGGAGTAGTCCTGTGTACGTTTTCTTGCTGTAGGACAAATTAAATAGCTTTGGGGACTTTCATAGCAGAGAGCAAATATTAGTCTTCAGTAGGGATGGGTGCTCTTGTAAAAGAGTCTTAAATCGGCGTAGCCTTTGGAGGATTGTTTAGGAAGGGTCCCCGCAGGGAGATCTGAGCACGCAGTTGTTTTCTTGGGAAACGGCAAGTCAAGCCAAGCGAACTGGCCACTAGGTGTTGCTGATGCTGTGCTGTGGGGAATCTGCAGCAAGGGTTTTAACTCACCCTCTTGCTGAATGTATCTGTTCCTTCACTGCATGTAGGCAGTTAGATTTTGATAGGTTTTTCTTCTCCTTGCCCACTAAGGTTAGATTTTGATTCTGTGTTTTGCTTTGTTTTTCCCTGCTCAGTTACACGTTGCTGTCCTCGCAGTAAGTAAATGAATACAAGCCATTTTTCTTACCCCACCCCACTTGAAAGAGATGTGGCGTCAAGGTTGTGTCAACCCATTTGTGCCTTTTTTTAAGGGGAGGGCAAAATGTATGTGGTTTTTAACAGAGCAGTGACCTTTCTTAAAAAAGGTAAATACGGACTTCCTAGGCTGCTTGGGAATATTTTGCTCAGCATGTCAGACTTCTGACTCTGGGGCCTTACGTGCATCCTTAAACTCCTAGAAGCACGTTCATGTGCCTCGTATCACTGCTTCCTTTAAACTCTTGCCTCCACCCTTGGAAGCTGCTGTGTCTTCTCCATTTCCCGCTGCAGAAGAGTCCTCCTGGTTAATCTGATACTGAGGAAACCGCACACCAGCGGTTACATAGCAAGTCTTTTGCCCAGGTCTTTGTAACCACCAAGAGCTATGCTATGCATCTGTTCGGTGCATAATCTGAGTAGTTAATTCTCAGGCATCAGTAGTTGCCTGTGAGGGCTGGAATGGGAATTAACCTCATTCCTCTGCAATTACACAGACAGTGTCTACTACCTGTCTTTGAAGTGGTAAGTATTGACTGCTGATAGAGGAAGGCTGTTTCTCAGCCATTCCTTTCTCTGATCCCATGCTAAAGATAGTACAGTCTCTGCTGTAAAATGAAAATAGCGTTGTTTAGTCACTTCTCACTGGTTCAGGTTGTGCAAGGGGAGAATGCCCTCACTGTGCTTTCTCATAACAGATTTACACCAATCCCAAGGAACCGGAGGTAAGAAAGAGTCTTAATTAATCTCTGAGGCAACTGAAGGCATGGGTGAGTAGACTTGTATTCAGTGTGGACTTGTAGGCTTCAGTTCTACCCTGACGTAGCTGCTCGGTGACCCTGTTTCTCTTTTGCTGCCTTCACTGGAGAGTGACAGCTCAGTGAGCTGGGCTGTGATCAAACGCTCCTACTAGGCACTAAGCTGTGGGCCCATCTAGGGCCTCGGGCAGGGGTGTTAGTGGGCAACTAATGGGCACATTCATGATTTTCTTGCCTGAAGAGAAGAAATGGGAAATTCAAAATCATTCTTTTATGAACAGTCTTTTTAACAGGAGTGTTGAAGAGAGCTGTTTATTTCGTGGGGAGAGGTGTGGGACAGGAGTTGTGAATCACTTCAGACCAGGGTTGTGTGTTGAGTAGTGCCTGTACTTGTCCTTTCCGTGTTCTCTGTTGCTTTCTGTTTTGCCTGCATCTGGCCCGTGGAGAGAGACTGGGTGGTGTGATGCGTAACCAAGGTTCAGCATCCATGCTGCCTCCGCAGAGCAGATGCAGAGAATGGCTGCAGAGTCTTTGCTAACCTGAGTACAGTTCTGCTGCGTCACATCTGGGGAGAGAGCAAGACTTTAGTCTGTACCAAGGCTGGGATTTGCCAGGGAGGCTCAGAGTTAAGGGCTCAGCTGAGCTGCTACTAATCGACCTCATTGCCTCTGGAAAAAGTGAATTATAGGCATGGAATTGGACTACAATAGATCCTTTCTCTTGTGGTGAAGTAGCCTGTTCTTCCTAATTATTTTAGTCTCTGAAATCATAGCAGATTCTTTCCTTTTAAATGGAAAATCATATAGGTTTTTTTTATTTCGCTTATAAAACTCTGAGACCGGTGAAATTCAGAAACTGGCCCGTGCAATATTGTTTGTATTTCCTAGCAGGAAGAGTCCTTCTGGCCCTTGTCTCCGTACAGAACTCTGGCCCAGGCTTCCTTGTGACACTGCATCACCCGCAAAGCCACACGTTTTTCCCCTTAGTAAGGGAGGCCGTAGGCATGTTGTGGTGGTTGGCTGGCCCCGGAGCCTCGCTAGAGATTTAGGCTGGGCAGTCGGGCCCACAGAGGAAGTGGAAGGAGGAAGCAGCAAGTTTGCCATTTTTTTGTGGTTCTTTCAGTGCTAGGTGAGCTGTCGTCATTAAAAAGAATTGCCAAAGTGTGTGCAGGCACTAATAGAGGAAAAGCCGTCATTGTGTCATGAAATGAATGCAATGCTCTGGCATAAAGTTGTGAAACGACACTGTTAAGTTCAATACGCATCTTTACACTTGGTACTGAAAGAGACTGGTTTCTTCTCTTCCCCTCCTTGTTAAATCTCCAGACAGTGACTGAACTGTATCAATTCAAATTCAAGTACAAAAAGGAGGTGCCCCAGATGGACATCATCAGGTAATGGTTTGGTGTTATTTCTCGGAATTACACTGTGAAAACTGTGTTCTTGAGGCATTAGGAAGAAAGTGCACTTTATGGTTAGAGCATGTCTGAGTCGCTAAGCAGCTGTAAATATCATCAGAGATGAGGATAGTCGCCCTACAGGATATGAACTGCCGAGTTGATGAGTAGAAATGCTGTTACACAGCACAGTGGGACACTTAAAGTGCACCAGAACTGAATTAAGGACGATTTATAGAAACAGTGCCTAATCAGGGTAGCGATGCAGAAACCAACACCGTTGTTGAGCTTGCTGCTGTCTCCACTGCTACCAAGTGTTTTCCCACTTTCGCAAGGCAGCCTTGTGCTCTCAGATGAAGCTTTTTCAGGTTTGATCCCTTCCACCGTGATCCTGCACCCAGGATTTTTTCCCTGGGCATTTGCATACGTGTGTTCTGCTTGAGCAGTCCTGCATGGGTGACCTGAGAGAACTTTCGCATGTGATGCCTGAGTTGATGCTGCAAAATGTGTGGCAGGAAGCAGCAGCTTTTTGGCTCTCTCTGTCTGTTAGATATTTTAAAGCTGTGTTTATTAGGCTGTGATCCTGTGTAGTTTAAAATAAATACTGTCAAAAGCCATTGGCTATAACAAAAGCAAAGAAAAATAATTAAACCATTTTTAGTTTGCTTCTGCAGTTGCCATTGGTGAAAGATGGATCTGTGGGCCTTGGCAGCTGCCTGTTCAGCAAGAGAGCTCCGCTGTCTTGTGTGCTCCTCAGGAAACTCCTCCGCAGTGCTCCTGTAGTGTGCCGTTAGCTGCTCTTTCTCTAAACACATCCACGTAATTTTTAGTATGTGGCAAAGTGATTTTCTGTTGGGAAAATCTGACATATGTCTGAGTCTGGAGTGTCCTTTTGACTGTACCCTCTTTCTGCTGTGAAGCTGCTGTCAGTTTTCCTCACTATGCTGAGGGGAAGAGGAGACCTTTGGGATCTGAAAGATCATCTATAGCTCTTGAGTATTTTGATTTTTATTTTTTTTTAATCAGCCTAGCTGAGATCAGTCATCAGTTCGTAGAAATAACAACAGTCCCCCAGTGGAACTCGGCATTCCTTGGTGTCTGTCCTTCCGGCCAAGCAGAGGCTAAGTAATCTTGCTGTTGTGTTCATATCTGCTCCATCGAAATCTCATCACTGCTCTGAGGCTTCGAAGCCCGTGGCATCGGATTCCTGGACTCTGTTCTCTTTCCTCAGTGACTGACACTGCTGTCAGAGGATCGTGTGTGTATCTGCAGTCGTTAGCGCACGGATGTTCTGGCATTGATCAGAGTGTTGTGTCATCTTTGCTATCTACTCCTTCAGCTGATAAAACTGATTTTATACACCTGCAAGGTTTATTGTCATATGCAAAATCTGAGTTAATAATTTCTGGATCTGCATCATCGTATCAGAGTGGTAAAGGGAACCTTTCTCCTAAGTGTTCTCTGCCTTATTTTAGACAGGTTTTGGAGGAATTCCTTGCTATGGGTCCCAGTCCTGCAGAGAAGTTCAGTTCCTCAACTGCTACCTTTTGCCACATGCCTGCATCAAATTTGCAATGTTATTCCCATACTGAACCACTACTTGAGCTGTTGATTCCCACGGAAGTCTCAGCTCTCTTTGCCTATACTCTTCTCCTTACCATTTCTATTCTGCTGATCCCAAGACTTGTAAAGGTGATGGGTAAGAGAAGGCCTGCCTCCTCTTTACTCCACCTTAGGCATGAGCAGTATTTGTCCTTTCTCTTGCTGTAGAGCACGCAGGATTTAATCGGCACAGTGTGCTCAGCCCAGAGTTCTGCTGATGGCGGCTTGGAGCCCACCAAACCCTACCCTGCGTACCCTGGGAGTTCAAGCTATTCGACAGCCACTCAGTTTTCATGACAAGCCCAGAAGCTTCAGCTGGGAAATCAGTCTTGATGAAGCTGTTCCCTCAGTGGTTTAGCGAGTCAGATTCAGCCCTGGGATTCTCTCTGCTCTCTTAGGTTACTTACTGCTTTCAAAGCGGTTTGGAATGATTGTGTTAGAGGCCCTTGAGCCTGTGTATAGTGTCATCCACCTGCCAGTGGTCTTCCGAAGATGTAATGGAGGAGCTGCATTTTTTTACGGCCTCTTCTCATGGAAATCTAAGGAAGTTTAGGTTCCTTAGTCACACGGTGATTCATCTAGTCCATCTTCAACCATCTAAAGTTAGCTGGCTGATCTAAGCTGCTCATCTCATCTACCTCTGTAGTCAAGAGAAACACTCCTCCGGAGTGCGATTCATCCCACTTCTGTTAGACCTTTATCTCAGTCTAGACTGCTTGCTTAGACTAGCCAGCTGACATTTGGGTGGCTGAAGGAGGTGAGAGGAATGCCCCTTAGTCACTTTGGAAAAATGTGCTTCTGAGCTAGTTTTTCTTACGTGGAATTGAAGTGAGAACATGCAATTCGCTTCTCTTCAAACTGCAAAATAGACTTGAAAATAGCCCCTGTGATGCATCAGCTTTATATGGGATTCTCGCCTCATTCCTCTCATTCCTGAAATTGCTTAGGTGAAAGGCACTTATTTTATCGTCCTTTGATCCAACTTAATCATGTTCAAACAAGTGAGTCATGACATTTGTATAATGGGGTCCATTGCCCCAGCTTCAAAGTCTGTTCAAATGTAAATGTCGTGCCTCTTAGTTTAGCGCTGCTGTTTTGCTGATGCCACGCCATCCCTGGAGTCTGTTTCACTTCCCTGTTTATCTGGAAATTACATAAAGGCATTGTAGCTTTGTTGCTGGTGGTTTCAGACAAGTCAGTGGGCGCACTGTATTTGTAATTAGATCGTGAATATTCATGACTGAGGAAAACAAATCTGTTATTCTTCTTCTGATTGTAGCAACGAAGTGAACTATGTGAATGGGGTGTGCAGCGAGGACGTTACACAGGCCAGCAGGCTCCTGATCCGTAAACTCTACCTGTTAATGCAAAACCTCGGGCCGCTTCCCAATGACATTACCCTGACCATGAAACTCCTCTACTACAGTGATGGTAGGTGGAGGACAGCGTGCGCTGTGGGGAAAAATGCCCTTTCCGTCAGTTTCGGTGCTGATCGTGAGCCCCCCTAAAGTAAGTGAAGCGTAGAAAGGTGAAGTGGTAGAAGCTGTTAACTGCTAACAACGAGAAATGGTGTAAAACACAGTAAAGCCTTCTGATACATAGGGATGGCAGACGCTTTTTAAGACAGGGTTGGACATCTGTCTAAGAAGTGCAGCCATGCAACGTAAAAAGGAGACATCCTTCTCCTTCACAGTTTTTGTGTTTGTTTGTTTGTTTTTTAAGGAACAGGCATCCCGCCTTTGTCAGGTTCTGCTCCAGAAAGCTGAGCACATTAATGGTATCTCAGCATCCTAAAGTCAGTGTTTCTTTGAGCTCCCTGAGAACATTTGCTCAGCTCATTTTTTTGTTTGCATTCTTTCCTTTCTTCCTGAAAACAAAAAAACAGAGTATTTTTGGTAGTTGATGTTGTTACTGGAGGCTGGTGTACACCCGTTCTTTATAGATCAGATTAAGGAGCGATGGAACTTGATTTCTCTGACATTGGTGGGTTCTTTCTCCCTGTGTAGTAACTCCCAAAGATTACCAGCCCCCTGGCTTTAAGGAAGATGGCAGCCCTGGTGACCTCTTGTTTGATGGCAATCCTGTCAACCTGAGAGTGGGGTCGGTCTCCACTGGGTTCCACCTCATGAAAGTGAGAGTGACAACTGAAAAGAAAAGAATGGGGACAGTTCAAAGCAACCTGGTGGAGAAGAATGGCCCTACTGAGATCTCCCATCAAGGGTTGGACTGTGATGAAGAGGAAGAGGAGGGGAGCACAAAGGTACAAACAGCTCTATTTGGCTCTCACTGGAGAAATGGAGTTTACCCAGCAAAACTCTCCTTAAAAAAGTATTTTCTCTGAATCCCAGTTTAAGAAGTGTTTTGGCTTGTGTAGGGCAGCAGCGCTACAGCAGGTCGAACACTGAGGCTGGGGGTCCATAGACAGAAAGTGAATTTCATTCCAGCGTCTCCACTGACTTACTGAGTCGAGTATGCTCTCCCAGGAGAGGGCCGCGATCGTACAGACACACAACACATGTGTGTGCACATGTGCACACGTACACACAGGTGTGCACAGAATGGGGAAAATGGCAAAGTTTTGCATTTCCACTTGGTATTTCTCAGGACTAAGCCATGTTCCACCATGTGGTTAGGTGGGATTCTTTCCGCTTGCTGCCAGCCATCTAGAAGGTGTCTGCTGTGTCTAGTTTCTCTAGGCCCCCCTCTGTGCTTAGTGGAGGAAGAGGCGTCTTTAGCAGATAATTCAGATAATTTCCTTGGACAACAAGGTAGGCTGGAATGAAGGGTCCTCTGGTGGTGGTTCTCCAAAGCGGCAGAAGGAGCAGCCTCCACTAGTAGCTGAGACCTGGCGATTTAATTTTAAATGGTCGGTACAGGGAATAAACCCCAGCATAACTAACTCCTGAAGAGAGGAAGCCATTTAGGTGGGAATTCCATCTTTTCTTAGAAAATGTCTCTCCTGAAGGACCTGTAGGCTTGTGAGAAGGAAGGCCTGGGCACCGAGGAGCTGTGAAAAATCTCATCCCTATTGGTCCGGGGTTCATGGACTAACCACCTGCGTATGTTTTTTAGGTTACCCTGTTAAGACAAAGCATCATTTGCTTTACAGAATCGCCCTGTCCCTGTCAAAGCAGATTCAAGTGAGTGTGGAGAGGACAAAAGTGACACTCATCCAGGCTGGAAAAAGGAAGCATCTTCTTGTCACCTTCAAGATACAGGTAAACGCCCAGTTTTGGAACTGAGGGAGCTTGTGCTCAGGGCTGTATCCTAGCATAACACTTAGCTGTTCTCACTTACTGAGAAACGGGTGGACGGAGTTTGTCGGGCTGTCTGAATTTTGTGTTAGATCAGATTGAACTGTAATGAAGCGCTTATTGTGTATGTTTAGTTTGTGAACAGAAACATTCATTTTTTTATCAGTATCTTTCCACTTCTTTATCTCAGCAGTTTTTTTTCAGTTGTGGAGGAAACGCACGGTGTCGTCCATACCGAGTTACATTATCTACGTTTTCACCAGTGCTCTTCTCCTTTAGCTGTTACAGCTGTTTAGTTGGATTTTGCTAATGACTTCTGTGTGTGAAAACATACATGAAAATACATGAATAAAAGCCTTTTCTCACACTTCAGTCAACCTAGCTTCTGATACACCATGCTGTATTTGACCTTTGAGGCTCTCAGATATAGCCTGTGGAACAATACCATCTAGTGACAGAATGGTAAATAGCATTCCTGAGCTCCCCAAACAGTCGAATAAAGCTTGCCTGCCTATGAAGTCACCGTTTCAGGTCTTTCTCCTGCAGCTTCTCCCATGACTAATAAGGGGTGAACTCATACCGCTGCCTTTTCCACTGTGGGGATATTAACAGGATCTTGCTCCTCTACCCAGTTGCCAGTTTTCATGAAGTTGAGGCGCTTTGGGCCACTCCATCCAATGTTGTTGAAACGGTCTAATAAGGTCAAGAGTTATTAGCCAGGGGACAGCTCCCCTGCATGCCCATACACACACACACGGGATAGAGCATATGCAGGCATAAGCTTGGCTTTCTTAGAAAACCAAGTTAAACTGGAGTTTAATCGATAGGAGCTGCTGCAGGTTGGTGTGTTGCACGTTCAGATGACACTTTACACTGAAATCCCTGTTTCCAGGAATAAACTGCCAATGTTGGTGCTGCTAAGGGTTACACGATTTCAGACCTGGCATGGGATTTTGCTACAGTGGTTTAGTCAGGCTTCTGGATTTTATTTCAATGAAATGTAGGGTTGTAACTTCAGAGCTAATTCTGATACGGTGTGTGCCTTGTAGGTGGAAAGAAGACAGGAGTAAAGGAGACTGGCAGGATGCCTTGCTCAAGGGCATCTCAGCAGGTAAGCAGGTTTTAGTGGCTCTAAGATACGCTGGGCAAGGTGGAATTCATTGCCACAAAACATTGTCATCTGGGATGGCACAAGATTTAACTGACATTGGTGGATTTATTGTGCAGTATTGAAACACATAGAGGCTACAAAATATTAGGGCATAGAGATACAAGATACAAGCATGAAGGAAGAAGCTTTCCATGGTCAGCTTGTTTCATACTATTTCATACATCCAGTACAAGAATTTTGCAGGGTTTTCTGGATTTGGCACTTGTGAATTACACAGGCAGACTAAACATATCAGTGTCCCGACCAGGCTGGTTCACCTGTGTGTGTTTTTGGATTAAGGTTCTGAAATCACCACCCAGTGTTAGGTTTGAAGGGTGTGTTTGTCTGTTGCCTAACATGGTCTTCACCTCTCCTTGCTTGCTTCCAGACTCTCTTTACATGTGAGTCACAGGTACGTACTGGATCCTGTCCCTTTTGGCTGCCTCTGTAGGATAGGAAGAATTATCCCCTGGAGGTGCTGATTTCTTTTTCAGTGGTTGTTGGGGCAACCCAAAGAACTAGGGTAGACCAGACATGTAATTTTAGATAAGTAATGTTATGTGAAATTAGTTCTGTCCTGAAGGCTGCCCAGGCCAAACCCTGAGTCAGAATCAGAGCTGGAATTCATGGGCTTGGGCAGAGGTTTTTTCAGTGACAGGGCAAATCTCTGAATACCACCAGACTTGCCACTTGATCCTCCTCCCATTCAAATTAGTTGAAAATCGTGTGAGGTTGAGTGTTCAGAAGTTAAATCTTTACAGGATAAGTTAATGAGAGTAGGAAATTGCTACTAAAATTTTCCCGACCTCTGTTGAAAAGAATCCCGGGGTGTCTAACCCAGACAGCAACTGGAGACTACAACTTAACGTGTCATTCAAAAGGCATCTGTGAAGTATTTGCCTTGACTCTGGATCTTAGAAATGAACTTCTGTGCCTAGGCTGGTATTTTTCAAACTCTAACCACTTTTTTTTTTTTTTGGTG
>Ga0065711_1042207_pt1 | contig 15560 bp, 11 predicted proteins | sample Hoacrofraction12_FD_59098 | JGI IMG/M metagenome (GOLD analysis project Ga0065711, IMG submission 59098) | Hoatzin crop microbial communities from Cojedes, Venezuela - Epithelial fraction 12 v2 (version 2) | ecosystem: Host-associated > Birds > Digestive system > Esophagus > Crop | place... | reverse complement strand
AGAATCACAGAATGGTAGGGGTTGGAAGGGACCTCTGTGGGTCATCTAGTCCAACCCTCCTGCCGAAGCAGGGTCACCTACAGCAGGCTGCACAGGACCTTGTCCAGGCATGTAACAGGAACTTTTGAATCTGTGAGGTAGCAAGAGAAAAAATAACGGTATATATGTTGTAACGCATAAAATTTGCATGGAAAAGAAGTATTAACATTTTTCTACCTTCTTTGACAGGAGGTCACTCACAAGCATGATAATGTGAGTCACACCTTCCCGCTACTTGTGCCATTATAAAACAGAAAAAGCTGGACAGGCTCTAATAAAAAATTGAAACTCGAAAATTTTAATGAGTTTTGGATACCCATGCTCCATACTAGAACTTCATAGCTGTTTTGCCTTTTCTCTCAGTTATCTTTAAACCTTGGGAAACCTGATATATATATTAAAGTTCAGCTATTAGTTTAAAATAAGTAAACACCCATGACAATGCTTCTTTTAGTTGAATCTTCCACTTTGCTGTGCCCTCTACCTCTCCTTATCTCATCTGAACAAGTATTAAACCAGAAGAATTGTTGAACAGAATGACTGCAACTGAATAATTTGGAATTTAGTTTAGTCTTCAAAGAACAAATTATTTTTAACCACTGACTGCTATTACAAGTTATATATGTCACTTTTTAAACTCTGCACTACTCTAGCTTCCTTATTTATTCTAGAGTTATCTGTTCTGATACAGCATGCAAGAACAATAATATCTGAATTGGGTATAATGTAAAAACTGCGTCTCCAGAATTTCCTCTGTCCTGCTTACCTCTGATGAGACCTCTGGTTTTTCCTCCAATCCTGGCATGCACTAAAAACTTCTCTTGAAGTTAGACAAGAGGAGATAAAATCCAAAGTAAGAGGTAAAAAAAAAATCTATAGGACAAGTTAATACACTTTTTGAAACCTTCCTCCCACCCCAGAGACAGAATTCTGTTCAGCAGCTTACCAGGGCACCCTAAATAATGAAAAATTATTGATAATTTTGGTCCTAAGGCAAACTATATTTAGTGAAAGAATTAGGTAGAATTAGTAGAGTGGTCACATAGGCTGAACTGGCATCAAGCCATATATAGTACGTGTTATAGTCTCCCTGTAAAACTAGAGTTTGCTTCATGTCCAATATTTCTAAGCATCTGGCCAAACAGCTAAAAATAAGACCCTGCAAAAACAAGGTTTTTTTCTCTGCTGGTGGCATAAGCATCACTGAAGCTGCTTAAATGGTTACATGGAGATTTTGCAGTGAAGCAGGATTCCTACACTTGTCTTACACCACCCACCCACGTGCAAGTGCATGCTGTGATGGGTATGAAGAAGACATAATGTGTGGAGTAAATATCAGCTTTTGTATAAACCTGCCTTCTGGAAAGAACTGATTATTTTTTTGAAAGGGATAAAGAAAAATATAAAGCACTTCATCAGCTATGCAATACAAAATCTGTTATTAAGTTGTTTATCTTTAATGTTTTATAGACTGAAGTGTTACAGAAAGTTTAAAAGTGCAATACAGTTCAGAGTTCTGAACTTCTGAGACAAAGGAGAATGGGAGAGTTCCCTAAGCAGCTAGAATTTGTAAATTGAAATAGCAACTGAGGATGGGCTTTCATTTACCATATTATTTTTATTCCAGACAGGAGTATTGTAGCATACACTATCTTAGTATTTGGACATTTTTGTCAGAAATAAGGAAATGCAAAAGTATACAAACACATTTCTATGTTTTGTGGTCTATTATTTAAAATAACAATTTCAAATGTAATTACTTTCTGTATGCTTAATTTTTTTAAATTCACTTCATTGTATTCAAAGGGGTTTTTTCATAATTTAAAATATTTTTGATGGTAGGAGAGAGGGAGAGAGGAAAACATTAAAAGAACTGTGGCTAAAGAAAGTTGGAAAGCAACCAGTTTTATTTTTCTGTGCACAAAACAGGCAAATTTAGATCACAAATATTGCCAAGATTGTCCCTCACAACTAGAGAAAATTATTAGAAAATTTTCTGCTATTGTTTTTCTTCAGAGGAAAATATTCTTTGCCATTTTCTGTTATCTTCAGAAACTGGACAGATTTTTCAAGATATACATTTAAAATATTATTTTTCTGCAAGCTTTTGTGATATCAGTTTTGACAAGCTTTACTCCCTGATTAATCTTTGTTCCTCTGTTGAGCCTTTGGTTATATACCTAGCATAACTCCTCAGTAGTCAACAGATTCTTTTCTGAGGTTTATGGGAGATGGCAGGCACCATTTTATTAATATGTGAACTTCTTACCACAGGTTCAACTCTAAGCATGTTAGTTGACTAAATATTACTTACAAGCTTATGTGATGAGACACTACTGGATTTGAATTTCAGTGCCATTTTCAACTGATTAAGAGCAGTCTCAGAGACACCTACATTACTGCAAGAGCTTGAACATTGGTAACAAGTGTATATTGTGAAAAGTAATTTATTTCTATATTGTAATTATAAGAAATCTGCATTTTTATTTTTTTATATTAGGTTTATGAAATAGCAAAGAAACCAGTTTGCTTCTCCTAAAATCAAAACATTTCAGTCTGCCAATATGACAGCAATTAGCAGTTGGAGAGGATATACGTGTGTGCATATATAGGCCTAGTCAAGGCAGATTTCCTTTTAGAATGACAGGTTTTCTACTGAAAAAGTATAAAAGACACGTCAGAAAGCTGGTTGCTACTTAAAACCTTTCAGGTACAAAGATATACAGTTCAATAAAACTAGTACTAACCTTGCCTCAATGCAGAATACTTTCTTATTGCATTGATTTGCTCTTTCAGTATTAAAATAAGCGATTTACTCGTTATGAAAAGTGCCAGTCCTCAGCTGGGTGAATGGTAGAATCACAGAATAATGCAATCACATAAACTATTTCAGAAGTCAGCTGTACTACTTGTATCTGATACTAATCATGACTCCTCCTCAGCCTCTTCAAATCTAACAGTTAATCATAGTGGGAAACATGTCTAAGATCTGACTGAGAACTTTCCTTTTTCTTTGGGATAAAGTATCCAGACAAGTAGCAGACAGCACCATTACTGCAAATGATGGACATTTTTAAATGCTTGATTATTCCGTCATCAACATGCTTATGCAGAGTGGATGCCACTTTAAATCTTATTTTTTCTTTCCTGAAACAAGAAAAGAAGAAAAGAAAGCTTAACATCATCTTTTAAAAATTATTGTCTTTGTTTAAGGAAAAGCGTGGTTTCTGAAAGTTTTTCATTAAAGCATTATGTGGTACTGCATCAGTCAATCACATCCAAACAACGGGACGTGACAGTCTCCGTGCTCCAGCAGGTCCTTCAGCTGTATCCCCCCAGGTACAGGCAGTGCAGCCAAGTGCTTGTTGTGCATGGCCTTGAGCGTCTGCATGACTATGATTAAGACATGATCTAAATTGTTGAGGATGCTTTCTAATGGTAGGAAGGAAATATATAGATGTGGTGAAACTCTATGACCCCTCTGCTCCAAAAAGCCCAAGACTGGAAAAAACGCAGTTCCATAAAACAGTTCCTCCAAAATAGCATTTTTCAGTGATCCATTAATAATAATTACAACATATGTAATCACAATGATGATTCACTGGGATAGGTGACTGCTGCATGGCCATGTTCTCTATCGCTTGATGGAGTGGGAGATCAACTGGGCTGTGACCTCTGGGTTTTCCGCCACTGATTGTAGGTCAGGATAGTACGAATACAAGACACATAAAGGATGGATTTGACACAAAAGAAAGTACAATGAAAACAGAAATTTTCTTTTTTAAAGATTTCTGCATGAGAGGAAAGATGTTAAGCAATCTACATAAATAAGTACAGTAACATATTCTTAGATCTTCATATTATGTTTCATTTTTTATGTAAGACACTTTAAAATTAATTCAAAGTACTCATAATGTGTGCTTTGTCTGCTAGGAAAGGTTGGAAGTATTTATCTGTTTTGTTTAACTAGTATTCTATCTTTAAAAAGTTCTGTTAGATATCTCTTTGTAGCTTTATTTTTAACATAGCTCTGCTGGAGTTTGAAGCTGGGAGAAATTTAATTACCTCTCTTTCTTTCCTTTCTAATTCCTAGTAATAAATTAAACAATGATTAAGGCCACACAAGAGTTGTTGAAATTTGTAGCCAACCCCATCCCATCTAAATAGGAGAAAACATGGTTTGTACAGTCCTCAGCAATGCGATGCTTGAACAGTCCTACATTTCTGGCTATACTGAATATCTGGTATAGTTAGGAAACAACAGAGAACGATGACAGAATACATAGAATCTACAACACACGTTACATTGTCAGATGGTAATTGGGCATGCTGATGCTGGCCTTGAAGAGCCTATTCTCAGAGCAGAATTGCCACTCCAGGCCTGGATGTCTGAGCTCCTTGCATTGACACCAGCAGTTAAGCACAGCAGCTTGGAGTTTAACACAGTGAGCAGGGTATTTATTGCCTTAGGTAGATGTGACATTCCCTGGTGTCTCAACTTCTCCAGAGCTTTGAATCTTAATTCTGGGTTTCAAAAAGACATATTTTCCACAGCTTCATAAACCTCCAGAGAATGGCTGCTTGCATTTTCCTTTATATGACAATAGAAGTCCTTCATTTATATTAATGTAGGGCAGGCAAAATATCTCAGGATGATGGCTCTGTTGCTCTTTCTGTTGAACCTCTGTCACTTGGTGGACAGGTGTTTACGTTTTTTTGGGCGAAGGAGAGGATATGGAAAAAGAAACATGAATATGTAAATAGTAACACAGTCATTCCATTAGAACGAGTCAAAATTCTGATTTCTATTCTAAAATATGCAGAGAAGTAAACTGTATGCAGCAGCACGTGTGTTTGTTTGCAGAGAACTGGAAGGTGAATGCCTTTGTGAGTTTGCTGCTGCTTTCCATCACATACCAAGCATGTCAGTGACATAAATTCCCTGTTTGACAGATGTATAGGAGACACCACAGCAATGAAATATATACAGAAAGAGCAAAATAGTAGCATTAAGAAAATGGTTCTTATACCATAACGCAAAAGCACACTTCCTCAGCACAGCACCTAACCTTTGAAGAGGAACGGGAATGTACTGTTGCTCTTCACCTTGCCTGGAGAGAATACCACAGTTCATACCATCGATTTTCAGTCTATAATTGGTCTTTCCATTTCTGAACAGTATATTAGGGATTGCTACAGCTATCGCATGCAGTCACAGAAGGATAAGACAAAAACATTCTCAGTTTCCTAAGTAACCTTGTTTTCTTCCTACAAAGTCTCAGGAAATTGGAATCTCAAAGAAACGAAATTATAACTGCCAAAGAACAGCGACCTCTACATTTACTTTACTTTCCCTATTGCTATTGTTTCTTGAACTCTGCCTAGTGACTGCAATATTAACATACATTTACTATTCATATGCAATGTATCGTATAAAACTGGCTGCAGAGTTTGTAACAAACCTTTTTGTTTGCTGTTTACTTATCCTCAGATTCTTTGCCTCCAGTAATATATTTAGAAGGCTTTGTTGACATAGTCCAAGGGGTACCTTAAAAAATTGAACCTACAGAATTCAGGAAAAGATTGTCTCTTGAAACATTAAACACATTCTTACTCTATAAAACTGAGCTGGTTAAAATAGTTCTAAAAAGATAGTTATTTTCTGTTATAAATTAACTTTTCATTTGGTAAAGACAAAAGTCCAAATTACACCACCTATTGAGTAGCTTGAAGTTCCCTATCAAGTAGTTATCTAGTAAAAGTATACAAAATTACCCAAGACTCTGGCAACATTTTTGCAATAATTACCTAAGAATCTGATTTATTAGGCAGTTTCTTTGATGTATCATTGTAAAAGATCTTCAGCTTGAAGCATACATCCTTGTTATATCCTAATGAAAGCTTTGCTTTCCAAACAACAGACTTGAAAGATTCGGCATATTACCATGCGGTTTTTGTTAGTGTCACATTCACTCTGGTTTTCACATAAATAAACACCTTTTTAACAAGCAAGTTAATGTTAGTTGGTAACATCAGTAGTAAGTAGACAGATTTTTAATAAACTCAAGTTTACATACACTGACATGTTAACAAACGAGTTTTCAACCTCTTGAACCTGCAAAGCAATCCAGAATCAAAGAAAGTTGCCTATAAAATCTGTAGTGAATCTCTGAATCTCTGTTTTTTTGGCTTTTTAGTTTTGGCTTTCTGGGTTTTTATCTGGCACAATTGAGAACTATATATTAAACTATGATATCAAAGAGCTACTGTATAAATTACAGTATTACATAAAAGTGATTGAAAACAACTCGTCAGACGTAAAGAAGTCTTTGTCTTATCAAACTTATTTCAGACAGACAGGAGCCAAAAAAGATATATTTTAATCAGTAAGTGCTACAAATTAGCTGATATAAAGGTGTGACAAGAATGCTTGTCGTGATTTATAATCAATCTGTGTCTCCAAAAGCCTTTAATTGGGACAGAAAATTACTGCAAGAGTTGGTGAAGGCCAAAGACAGTACTGTTCATGGCATTATTTTAAATTTTCTTAAAAATAATTATGTCAAGTCATATACAAGAGAATTTGATTGTCCTATGGACTGCATAGGCTTCAAGGAGTCCCTGAGCTTGGGAAAATAGAACTTTAGTATTTTAAATTAGACTCTAAGCCTTCAAGGCTTGGTGGGAACAAAGAGAGAAATTCTGAATGTCTTTTAAGAAGTTTGGAAAGACGCTTCTAGCTATTGAAACAAAATTTTTAATAGCCTAAAAAACATTCTTAATTTTTTGCCACATAAGCTTCTAGATGCATTTTTAAGACCTCTGTGCTAAATCTTATACTCTAATAGTTTTACTCTTCTCAGAAAGACAAATCGGACAATTGTCAGAAAAGTTTTTGTGCTGCAAATCATGAAGTTTGCACCTTGCTATAACTATACAAATAATGATAGATTAGCTGCTTTTATAAAATTGAGTATTTCAAGATACCTTTAATGAGTAGCTAGGGAACTTGATAACAATATCTTTTTTAGCAACATCGGCATGAAGTTATTCTCACTGCCCTACTAAGTAGACTATGTGTGTTCTGATCTTTTTTCTTTCTTGAGTGCTATTGGCAGTAATTTCTGGGTTTTGGGCTTTTATTTTTGCCACAGAGGAATCAAAATACTTAATTGAGACATAAAGAAAGCTATGAAAGGCTGCCTGCCACCCCACATAAAAGCTTTTAGATACGACTAGTTCTTTCAAAGGTTCTCTTGTTTTTCTGGTTTAATGAAAAATATTTTTATATGGCCCATGTGTTTACACAACAATGTGATTGTTGTGCTTTTGTGGTAGTTATTAGCCTTATAATTTCCATATTTTTGAACACCCATGTAAAATGAGGTGTTACATACAGCAGTCAAGGACATCATAAGCCAATATTGTACATAGGAGCACACATCATAATATGAATCTCAGTCTCTGGGGTTCTGACATTGACTTTGTGGGAATGCATATGTTTTCTCCGAGGTTCAGTATCACCTGTCATGAGAATTGCAAATGCATCATGGCTTTTGTCCTCTGATCACACACGACATAACATCATAATGATCTAATTCAGCAGGAATTGGGAAGTGATTGTGCCCCTGTACTCGGCACTGGTTAGGTCGCACCTCGAGTACTGTGTTCAGTTTTGGGCCTGTCACTACAAGAAGGACACTGAGTTGTTGGACCGTGTCCAGAGAAGGGCAATGAGGCTGGTGAGGGATCTAGAGAACAAGTCTTAAGAAGAGCGGCTGAGGGAATTTGGGTTGTTTAGTCTGGAGAAGAGGAGGTTGAGGGAGGACCTCATTGCTCTCTACAACTACCTGAAAGGAGGTTGTAGTGAGGCAGGTGTTGGTCTCTTCTCCCAGGTAACTAGTGATAGGACAAGATGCAATGGCCCCAAGTTGCATCAGGGGACGTTTAGATTAGATATCAGGAAAAATTTCTTTACTGAAAGAGTGATCAGGCATTGGAATAGACTGTCCAAGGAAGTGGTGGAGTCACCATCCTTGGAGGTGTTCAACAAACGTGTAAATGTGGCACTTCAGGATATGGTTTAGTAGGCATGATGGTGTTGGGTTGATCGTTGGTCTTGATGATCTTAGAGGTCTTTTCCAGCCTATGATTCTATGATTCTAGGGTTGTTATCACAGACCTGATTAGCGGTGGTGTAATTGAGAGGCTAGTGAAAGCCACTGTTTGTAAAGAGTAGTCAATTGATGTTGTAACTGTTCAAGACAGTACCGTAAAAGCTGACGTTTAAGAATACAGACGACATTGCAAAGCCATGTTTAAATCTTAACTATTGGGACATATACTCTGTAGCATTTGCAGTATCCTATAGCAGTGATTCACACACAAATCAGGGGCTCATTATCTGGTTTCTGCTTTCTCCTTTGCCAACTGCAGCTGACAGCTTCAACAGCTCTTAAAAAGCAGCAACCATGTCAGTGATTTTTGACCCCTGGAATAAAAGGCTGTTCCCCTTTACAACTCTGGAGTGGTGTCATACAAATTAGAATAGGAAATAAAGGTCTATCTATCATCAGTAATTGAACGATCCACACATTTATTAAATTTCTAAGGCACAGGTCCCTAAATCCTCATTCTGTACTTATGCTAAGCCACAATTCAGAGGCAGCCCTCAGAGGGCTGTAGAAGGAAATAGCATCCCTTTTTGATGTCTCTTTCCTGTGCAGATTAGTCAACCATCATACTTTCTGAAAACATCTAGAAATATGGATTCCACAGCTTTGCAATGGATTTGTCCACTGTCTCTGTCCCAGAAAGGCCCTCCAAATTAGAGCACAATTTTTTACAGGAACTGAAGTTGTTGCATGAAATTTAATAATTAAAAGCTTTTAGGTCTTATTCTTCACTTGAGCTCTTTTTTTCTTTTATCTTCAATAGAAAACAGTCTTCATGGTAAGCTCCTAAGAAATCACATTTTTATGTAATCTTGGTAATATGTAGATATTTTGCAGCATCATGCATTTTAGAGAGCTGTAGAATCAAAGGCGTTATAACTTTGTTTACAACCCTATGCTATTTATATTTGCCAGAAGTTCTTAAAGAAAAACCAGCCAAAAAGTCACATTTTCTACTACAATCTGCTGACTCAGTTGAATTTTAGTAGAAACTGAGTATGCTCAACAAAAGAAGCAAACACTCAATAGATTTCAAAATCCGGCTCTGAGTATGTATGTTTAAGTTCTTAACGCACTTCTGTGAAAATCAGTGTTTTTAATTTTCAAAAGATTCTCTCTACACCATTCATCAGAGCTAAATTATGCACTAGAAATTTCAGCATAATCAAAAGGATTCTGAAGGAAGAAAAGAGCCCCCTTCTAAACTGTCATTGTTACTGACAATGGGGTACTCACTGAAAAAGTTAGATTGCAGCACTTCAGAATGATCACCTGTACTTTTCCAAAATTACACCAGAGAAGAAACCATAGGAGAAGCAAATCTGAGTACAGATTTTTGAATAACCTGAAGTGTGATAGAGTTCATATATAAAGTTAAGGTTCAAACTTGTGGAAAATGGAATTTGTTGCAAAATCCACATCTGACTTTAGATGACACTTTTCAGGGACACTTAGATTCTGCTAAAGCTTAATGCTGGCATCAGGTTGACACTAATCTGAGAATTAAAAGCTGATAATCCAATGTTATGTGGACATTACTTCCTTCCTAGCAGAAACAGAAACTTGATTAAGGGATAAATCAAAAATCAGTCAACCTCCTTTCTCCCTACTAACATAAATTAAATATCCTTTTAAATTTTTTTTGGAGAAAAACTGAAGTGTAACAAGAAACACTCAGAATACTTTAAAATTATTGCTAGTTTCTACCTATATTCAAACAATTTTATAAACATGTTATAACAGTTCAAAGAGTTGTTTGACACTAAACATTTTCATGTCCCACACAATTCATTTTAATTGAGCAGATGAGGTAAGAGATCTGATGCCTGTGTAGATACAACAATAGTTAGGCAGTAATGACCTCCTGGTCCTTGTGTTTATTCTGAAAGTATTCAGGCAGCTGTACTTTTATTAGCTCTATCTGCATTCCCTGTTGGGCACTTTCAGTTAGGGAATACTGTACTCAAAAACAGACAAGGGGAAACAGAGGGAGATTTACTTAACTCTTTTTTCAAAAATATAATTTTTCAAAAATTTTTAAATTTTCATTGTCTGAAATTAATGTATAGTATTTCTACCTAAAGAAGTAAGCAAAATAAGCATTGTGTGACCCTACCATACATTGAGGATAAAAGTGAATTATGTAAGTTAATTAACATTTCCTCTAATTTCCAGATTTCATTTTCCCTTTTTAATCCCCAAGTTCCAGATACCAGTAAGAGAATTTCTTGAGTTATCACACATGCTTTCCTAAAGGGTTAATTTTAATAGGCATAAAATGTTAAGACACTTTAGAAAAAAAAATCCAGAAAATCCCATGTTCTGAAAAAAGACTAATTTAGGAAAGGTTAGGTTTTGGGCTACAGCTTCATTATATGACACCAAATTAATTGTGTCTGTGTCACTGATCTTTCTTGTTTTGAGCTTAAGTGAATTTTTCTTTTTCCCTTTCCTTTTTTCAAGCATTTCAGTTATTGTAGGATCTCTGAGCAGCTTTAGAGCGTCCTTTTCCTGTCTGTACATCTGTTTAAATTGAAAGCCATGGTAGATTTTCAGAGTATTTTTATTTTTGGACAAATTCAGAGCAAATAGTAGCTCTCTATCTATTTAAAGTGGCCAGTGTAGATACGCGGTGCTAAACACCTGAAGTGCAATCAAGATTGTGGTAAACCAAAATGTGAATTTCTGCATTTTTAATCCTGAGCTGGTCAATATAATGCACAATAGCCTTTTCTTGTTATGAAAACAGCCAATGTATAGCAGATTGCAATGATCTTTCCTGTTCAAATAATTTTTTATGAATTGCAATCTCATATGCAATCTCTAGTCCAGAATCAGCTTTTCACCTTCCTACCACTTCAAACATCTTTATGGAAGAAGCAGTAGAATATTTACAAGATTTGTGACTGGAGTACTGCAAATGCTAGATAAACTATTGATAACAGCTAATGCTGGTATTGTAATTCCTATGGACCATGAAATCAAATATGTACTTATCACAGGAAATGTGCTTGGTTCTGAGGTACCTTCTAAAGAACTGAAATAGCACTGCAGGTGTTAAAGTATTTTCCTTGAGGTTTTAGCAACTTCCAAGTGTTCTGATCTCCGAGAGTTAAAAAATGCACAATACCTATAGCTAATCAAGAGATTAAAAAGACTGGATGTCCCATATTGACATAGGGACAGAAAACTCATAGAGATCATCTGGAGCATTGAATCCAGTTCTCTGCAGCAACCATAACAGACAGACATTTTTAAAAAGGGATCTCAGAGCATCTGTTCAACAAGAGCAGAGAGCCTACTTGTGACTCAAGTTCAGAGGGAATAAAGTGAAGTTGAGATGAAGTTCATTAGAATGAAAAACCCATTTAAATGAAAAGTTGTCAGTGATGTAAGGAGAATTATTCTTTTGCTTTTGAAAAATAGCTGTGTGTTAAGGAACACTAGCAAAAAAAGCAAGAAATAAAACAGCATGGGGAAACTCAAACTCTGGATTATCTTAAAAAAAAGAGAGTTATAATTTTAATTTTAGTCCTCATTTTTATCTCTCTTCATGACCAGTCATTGATTTTATATTGGATAATGTCTAAGAAGTCCAGATTGGTAGACTGTTTAATAGATCTACCAATGATCTAGATGACGGGATTGAGTACACCCTCAGTAAATTTGCAGACAACACCAAGCTGGGTGGGAGCGTCTATCTGTTTGAGAGTAGGAAGGGTCTGCAGAGGGATCTGGACAGACTGGATCGATTGCTGAGACCAGTTGTATGAGGTTCAACAAGGCTAAGTGCAGGGTCTTGCACTTTGGTCACAACAACCACATGAAACGTTACTGGCTTCAGGAAGAGTAGCTGGAAAGTTGCCTGGCAGAAAAGGGCCTGGGGTGTGGGTCGAACATGAGCCAGCTATGTGCACAGGTGACCAAGCAGGTCAACGACATCCTGGCTTGTATCACTAACAGTGTGGGCAGCAGCAGTAGGGAAGTGACTGTCCCTCCACATTCGACACTGCTGAGACCAAACCTTGAGTGCTGTGTTCAGTTTTGGGCCTGTCACTATGCAAAAGACATTGAGTTGTGAGAGTGTGTTCAGGAGAGAAGCAAAGCTGGTGAAGGGGCTAGCGAAGGATCTAGCAAACAAGTCTTATGAGGAGCAGCCGAGGGAACTGGGGTTGTTTAGTCTGCAGAAACGGAGGCTGAGGGGAGACCTTATTGCTCTTTACACTTGCCTGAAAGGAGTTTGCACTGAGGCAGGTGCTGGTCTCTTTTCCCAGGTAACAAGTGATCAAGCATTATTGGTCTGGGAAGTTATTGCGTCACCATCCCTGGAGGAATTTAAAAGACATGTAGATTGTTGCACTTATGCACATGGTTTAGTGGTGGTCTTGGCAGTGCTAAGATAAGGCTTGGACTCAACGTTCTTAAAGGTTTTTTCCAACCTACATGATTCTATGATTTTATGACTCTCTTAACAGTTACACAGAAGTGTATCTGTCTAATTAATGAGAGATAAAAATGGATTGTTGGGTGTGTTTTAAAAGGCTAAACTCTAACTCCAGTGCTAATATTGAGGGATTTATTTGTTTGGTAGGGGTTTTATTTTGGTTGTTGTTGGTTGTTATTTTAGCAATGAAATAGTACTCTCAACACAATGCGGTTAATAGAGGAGCTATAACTGGTTCTGTTTGGAATTTGTTGTTATCTAATAAGTTTACCTGGGACTACGAAAGGTATTAAAGAAAATAAAAATAACACCAGAGTCTTTTATAACCCAACTGCAAATGACTTGTTCATAGAATTATGAAAGATGAATCAACCGGTCTGAAATAAAAATATTTCGGTGCTGATCTGTGGACAGACATTGCCATTACAAGTAGTTTCTAAAAAATCTTTAGCCGCAACATAACAATTTTGTGAAGCCAAATGCAGAACAATTTATACATGCTATATAGCTCAATTTTTCAAAACATTTTTTCAGATGATATTGCAATCACAGCATGCTAATCAGTGTTCAGAAGGAGGAATTCAATCTTCATATCTCAAAATACCACAAAAGAAGATGGATGGGGAAAAAGAAAAAGGATAGGAATGAAATTATGCAATGAATTGTTTTTCTTTTCTTCATTCTCTGTCTCATTTACTTCTCGTTTTCTTCATGTTTCTTTCTTTGTCCATTGATATTTTTCCTACATCTTGCTATTGCATTTTTTATTACTAGTATGCTATTATTGTGCCTAAATCTTTCCAAGTTCTTTCTGGGAGCTATTTCTCATAGCAAATAAAAGATAAAAGCTAGAAGTTCTGCACGTTTTTTCTCTGATGTCTTTCATGTTTGGATTTCCTTTAAAAATATTAACAATAATGCCAGACTAACATCTCCATCTTGTGTATTCTTTGTCTAGCTGTCATCTTTTTTCTCTGACTTTAGAGATTCAGAAAAAAGCCAATGTCTTGGCTTTTTAAGGACTGTATTTAGTTCTCTGGTCATGACTCAATTTTAATTTAAAATAATGAGTTTTTTAATATTGCTTTCAATTGCAAAATGTTAAAAGACTTTGAAGACTTTAGGTGGCAAAACATGACCCCACGGAGCATGGGTCCTCATCTATTGCATGTTAAACAGGATTCTTTGGAAAGGTCTTGTAGTGCTAAATCATTATTGCGAAAACTATTGTTAATACTGAAACCAGTTAGGAGGAAAAAGTGAGAGTCTCTGAGATTTCTGACTCAAGCTTTAAAAGGAAAGCAAAAAAGTTAGACATAAATTCCCAGACCAGTAAGAGCAACTTTTAGAAAAGCTCTATACCCAGTAACTGTGACCAAATCTAGATAAAGCGACTAGAGTAGTTTTACAGTGAAACAAAACTCAGTGGCAGAGGATGCGATGCAATTGACGTAATAAATTACTTTCTTATTAATATACATCTGTATGATGTGTATGAATTTGAAGAATATCTTAAGCATTAAATTCAGAAACCTTCTAGTCCCAGTTTTGTCCCATGCCCATTTTCTGTTGTGATTCTCACTATATACGGTAAAGTTTGAAAGCAGAGTTTTGCTTTAATATCACCTCTCCATAGTTAATCATCTTATTTATTGAGCAGGCAGAAATTCTTTTGAATGCATGGAGTGTAAATAAAACAGATTATGAGAACACATTGTGGTTTTAATATGCATTTGTATCAGTTCACTCTGAAAAGAAGGAGACTCAGTTCGCTTGCAAACTTTTACCTGTTCTGGTGCCACAACAAAATGCTATGCCCTAGGATGCCCTGTCCATATAAACCAAGGCACAATGACAGAAAATTTTGGCATCTGGTATCAATCATAAATGAGTTTTTAAATGGTAAAATATACAGTAATGCTATGACCTTTTGATTTCTTGAGCCTAGAGTACATGGATCTGTTTGAGTCAGGAGGCACATTTGTTTTTTTCCTTTGTGCTTTTGTTTCCCAATTTCTATCCTACATCTCTGTCACTCCTGTCTCTTGTTATCTCTGACAAACTCTCTGACATTTTTGAAACCTGTCATCACTAAGCATGTCAGATTCAGTACTTCTTTTAACATTCCTCATGTCTCTATTTTCTCAGGTCTGGCCCAGTATTCCCTAAAATATTTTCTCATATGTATTCATTCATTTTTGATGGCTTCCTTTTCTCCCTTGCTATTGTAAATGCTCCAGAGTGAGTACATGTAGCTACTTCAGATACTCAGAGAACTGTACAAGCTACATAATTATGAGTTTCTAAACTAGAATTATATATCAGACCACAGTCACTCGGTCTTACTGCATCACCACATTGTTCCAGACACAAACATGATAATTTTGCCATTTCTTTTAAAACAGAATTTTTTAACTTTATAACACCCACTACCACATAACACCAATTGTTATGTGACTGCTGGAGGTTGCTTTTCCAGAGCTGAGCCATGAACACTCTGTCCTAGTATTTGTTTTTTGTCTGTTGTATGCCAGCTTCTGAGATCCCAAACCCACTCACTTACTACAACCTACTGCAGTTGCCACTCCTAGTACTTCTCCTTCAAAAACTCTGAAGACTCCATGGCAGTAACCAAAACACTTGCTCATTTCTGCTACTTTGCTTTCTTTAGACTAGACTCAGTTGTGGTCCTTCTTACGGTTGCTGGCTGATTTCCCCCTGCCACCATGGCATATTCTCTACTGACAATGCCTCCAGGCATTGCACTATTGTCCTCAGTTACTGTCCTGGGTTTGGCCAGGACAGGGTTAATTTTCACCGGACTCCAGGAAGGGGCACAGCCGGGGGGTGGGGGCTGACCCCACCTGGCCAAACAGAGCCCGGTATTCCATACCATGTGACGT
>Ga0065711_1042206_pt1 | contig 15560 bp, 18 predicted proteins | sample Hoacrofraction12_FD_59098 | JGI IMG/M metagenome (GOLD analysis project Ga0065711, IMG submission 59098) | Hoatzin crop microbial communities from Cojedes, Venezuela - Epithelial fraction 12 v2 (version 2) | ecosystem: Host-associated > Birds > Digestive system > Esophagus > Crop | place... | reverse complement strand
GGGGGGGGGGGGGGAGTGCCCCAGGTTGGTTCCCCTGGATGTTTCCCCAAGACCTTCCCAGCCCTACGAACTCGTGAGCCCGTTCAGTGAAGCAAACCGAGAGATGCTGCAGCCGCGCATCGGTGCGATGCCTTGGGCAGGGACTGCTCTTCCTGGGGGACCTTGGGGGCCTGCGGTAGGGGTGCTGCTGAAAACTGGTGGGCCAGCTGGGAGTCTGCATGGCAACGGAATAAGCAAAGATACGGAAATCAAGCATGTCTGGAGCGATCCCGTACAGTATTCTCGGCCGTCTCTGAGTCTGGTTGCTGGTCGTGGTGAAGTGATGAAACAGTCGCTGGCAGCAACTGTGTGCAACCAATGGAGCTGTCGCTTCTCGGAGCAGAGGGGAGGGATCAGGCTGAACCCTCCCGAGGAAGTGTTTGTCTTTGCTCTCGTCTCTGGTTTTGACGCCAGGTTCCTACAAGAAGCGTGAGCTGGTGCCAGGGCTGACGTTATGGATGTCATTATGGATTATGTTCACCGTGCTTGGGATTTGGTCGGTTCCATTTTCCCGTCTGAAGCAGAGACAGAATATTCCTTTTGTATAAGACAGCCTGACATCTAAGGAAGGAAAAACCTCTGACTTTGCTGCCTGTGAAGCACTGTATGTATTGTGTCTGTAAGGGAAAATAAATTTATTCTACTCATAAAAAATTTATCCTTCAAGCCATTTTTATTTCTTTAAAGGTTTAACCTTATACAGAGTTTCCATGTGTTGTTATCAGTCTGCCATCAACAGTAATTAAGTGCAGGAAATTTTCATGTGAGCACTGATCAAACTAAACAGACATGAGTTGTTTTAACAGGTTTTAAAAAGCAAAATGGAAATGGTGGAATTAAAACATGCAGCTTCTCTTTTTTTCCACTTTCTTGACTATGTTGGTTTAAACTTCTGCGTACCCCTGACTTGCTGAGGACTATGCTAAAAATAAGTTAGTTGTCTTGAAAATGTAAAGTGACAGTTTAAGCGTTTTGTTTCTGTGCTAATGTGCAATTAGGTAGTTATCCAATAAGCTCATTCATGTAGTCTTAAGACAGCTGTGCAAGGAATGGCAAAAACCCTTACTGTTGAGGGATGCTGAGAGGGGGAAGGATGTTCAAGAGGATCCATTTCAGCATTGCTAGTAGGTTCTTCTTCCCTGTGTAATATAGTAAAGCGTTAAAGGTTAGCAAGATTTGTGAAAAATTAAATTCTGCTGATCAAATCTATAGAGAGGTGAAACTAAGATGTGGCCAGATCTGAATGCCAGCCAGTGTAGTGAAAGTTTGTATCTAGAAACTAAGGCAACCATACAAGGTGGGGCCAACCTAATAATCTAATTGTCCAAAATGGTGACTTGGCGAAGTGTGCTTTGGTTTGGGTAGCGTACCTGTTGCTTAGCAGAGGCTTCCTTGGTTTCATCAAATATTTCTAGCGTTTCGGCACAAACATGAAAGTAGTGCATCTCCTTGAGTTAATTTACAGAAGCCAAAGCAGCCTCCATCATATTTTGCGTCAGTATTTGTAGGCTGATTGACCATCCTGCTGTGGTACCACCGCGATGGCTGGGGGCTTGAGCGGTGCTTCCTCTCCTCTTGCTAAACGTTGTGCCCAGAATGCAGCAGATGCCACCGCCGCTGCCAGAGCTCTTTGGACTGGGTTTGGGGAGAACGCCTGTGCGTCTCCAGCCTCCTGCATTCAGCAGAGGGCAGTGAGCTTGCACGCACACCGCCTTGGCCTCGTCGCCTCTGCGCCGATCATCCCACGCTCGCAGAAACGCAGCGCTGTGGGGAGCGGTTAATGCCTCGCCCAGCAGCGGCAGATCGGGCAGGCAAGGCTGTTGCTTCCCTTGGAAGATGCACGCTTTATTTTTCGGTAGCGTCGGGGCAGCTGTTCCATGCAACAGAGTCATCCATGCGTTCACAAGCGGAGGCCAGGATAGCTACTGACTTGCCAAAACAACCAAAAAGAGTGGCTGGAATCCATCCCCTACTAGTTAGTCCAAGCATTAACGAGCAGCGATGTGGAGTTAAAATACATGGTTAATTTTTTTAAGATAATGCCATTCTCCATTGCAAAAGTGCTCTTGACTTTTACCGTGTGCTTGGAGTGAGGGTGCTGGCAGTGTTTTATCAGCAGCAGTGTGCTGGGGAGGAGAAGCTACAGCACCTTGTGATACCATTTTCAAAGAAATTCCTGTGATCCCACAGCAAAATTTGCTGAAGAAAAAAAAAAATCAGGAAAAGTCTGAACTGGCTGGTTTGGAATGTGGAATGTTTTAACACATCCAACTGCTCTTACCCAACAAACCTGGAGTGTGTTGAGGCCACGGCTGAAAGGTGTCGTTATGGTCCTGGCTTTAGCAGAGAACGCACTTGTCTGTGTGATTAAAATGTCCGCAGTTGGAGTATCTGGGAATCGGCAACTTGAAAGTACAGAACCAGACTCTGGTGTTCGGGAATTGGGAAGACGTTGCCTAAACTCTCAGATCGTTTTGTGGCTTTCTTTTTTGGGCAACAGTTTCTTGAACCTTTGAATCTTCTGTTAGCAAGCAAGGCTAAGATAGAAAAGGATCTCCAGGGTTTACTTATTTCTTATTTTCTCTCGTTTAAGGTTATAACTTTCAAACTTGTTTCTCTTTTCATTTGTTATAATCATCCTTAAAATCATGTAGCTCTGAGTGGGCACCTTCAAGAAGAAACCAATTAAAGCTGGGTTCTGATTTTGTTTGTCTTACAGCATGCACTCGAAGCACTGGAGAAACCTGTCCGAATCGTCACTCCTGGGGCTTTGCTCTGGTGCATCTGATCTCGCTGGGCTTGCGCAGGAGGGTTTGCCGTGGTGCTGATTGCCCGCGCTTCCGTCAGGAAGGCTGGCTGTGCGAGCGCTGCCAGAGCTCCGCTCGCCTCCGTCGCAGATGTTTGCGTAAGCTGGGCACAGATTTGAGGTTAACCTCCACTGGTGTTTGTAGGAGCTGCAAAGCCATACGGTTTTGGTTAAACCAAAAGGTTCTTTATGTCCAAAAGCTGTGAAAAAGCTTATTAACACATGGTATTAATAGAAAAAAATCTTTGCCCCAAACTGAACAGAGCTGTTTCTCCTCACGGCACTCGGCTGCATTGCTCCTTCGCTCAGCAGATTCAAAGGCACTGACAACTTTTCAGAATACGTTAATACAGGAATGTTCCTTTATCTTTTACCTTTTCATCAAATTCTTCAGGCTTTACCAGGTAAGACCTGTAGTGTAGATTCTCTAAACTGCCCACCTTTCTGCCAAATGTTACGAAAGATGCTCCGCAGGGTGGGCAGGTTTCCCACCTCTCTTGCCATGCTCATTTTCCTGGGGACAGCCAAATGATTCTCCATTTGGCCGAGCCCTGCCTCCCTCCCTGGTGCATGGCCGTGCCGTGCAGTGGCAGTGATGGGCTCCCCGTCCCATGCAGGGCTGCAGATGCCTTTGCTCCTCTTTTGGCTCCAGAGACCTGTGCCAAACCCCGACTTCCTCGCAGAGATCCTGGACGGGGCAGAGTCAGAGTTAGCTGTGCTAAAAGACTATTCTGATTTAGTAATTAGGCAATTACTGCATTCTTCTGGAGGCTCCCTGTGATGACCAAATTAGCAGGAAACTCTAGAAGGTATAATATGCTCCTGAGATGTGGCGAGGCTGGGGGAGAGGCAATGCAAGGAAAATGGGTCAGGAGTGGGAGGCCTGGGCTGGAGCGGCTCGCTGTGGGGCCAGGGTCCGTCTGGGAGGCAGAGCAGCAGCGCGTTACGCAGGGGGTGCAGCGAGGCTGCCCGTGCTGTCCAGCCCCAGCAGACTGGCCGTCCCACGAGCCCCTCCTCGGCAGCACCGACGCTCGGTGCCTCGCCTGCCTCCTGCGACTGCTGTTCTGTGTCTGTTGCGGCAGTGAGCCAACAGGCAGCAAAGCAGAGCAGCGATTCTTCAAGGAGATGATAACTTCTTATCATTGGAAATAAAATTATAAACTCACAGCCTGCTCCTCTGTCTGAAACAGACTGTTGAAACTAATTTTGGTGTTTTGTAGTTATGGTGCTAGGCTTGAATTATCCGAGTTCGGATCCCAGCTTTCTCCCAAACCCCATATGTCCCTCTGCAAATCGCATTAACCCTGTATCTTGCATCTCTCTTCTGTAGGACACAGGTAACGAGCTCCTCTGAAGTCTTGTCTGCTGAAACAGAAGTGTTGGGGTAAGATCTCTTTGCACAGGGCCTAATGCAGGGAGAGCGGGGTGTCTGATGGCACTGCTGGAACGTAGCTGTAATGCTCCTGGAGCAGATGGTCAGCTCTGCTGCTTGGGTTGGATTGGGCTGGGTGAAGTGTTCCAGCAGAAAATGCTGCTCTTTTGAAAGTATTTGCTGCATGCAGAGAAGTAAACCTGTTGGAAAAGAAACGTTCCTGGATGATACAACGTGTGCAGGAAATACAGAGAGGTCCTCTGGTTACACTTCCATGCAGCTGTCGGAGTGAAGCCTCCGAGGTGTGATGGAACCCTGTGAGCTCCAGAATGAAAGCATGTGGTATTTCAGCCACTGGCGTTCTGAACCTCATCCAGCAAAAACCTCCATGGTTCCACGCTGGTCAGGGCTGTATCACCGTGTAAGTTTGCCTGTGGAAGACCTTGAGTGTCCAATGGAAAGTAATTTACTTCTTGTAGCATGCACTGAAAGATAAATAAATCCGAGATGCCATTGCAGAATTAGATGAAACTTGTCTGATCTTGAGATAACGAATAGAACCATGTAAAACACACAAAATTTTGGGTGTGGACAGAGGAGGATGGTGGACTGATGGTTGGTTGTTGTTGACTGCAGGTCATTCAGTCACAGCGAGAAAACACTGCCTCTTGGGGATGCTTTAGCCAGCTTGAGGCTCGGTGCCATGGAAGGACTCAAGGGGAGCCCAGGGCGTTTCTGCAGGACAGACCCATCATCAGGTGAGAAGACAGTGGTGTCCAGACACATCTTCTGCTGCAGAACTTCATGACTTGGAGCAATGGCTTGATCTTTCTCTGATCTCATTTCACACCCCAAAAAAAGCCGAGTTGTCTCCATTTAACAAACCTTCTTTGGCTGTAACCTTTGCTACTAAAATGAAGCCATGCTTATGGGAAATACTTCTGAATTTCAGGGTATAATTTTAGCCTTTTCTCTGCAGAAAAGGATCAGATGAACAGCATCTGAAGGTGTCAGGATAAAAACATCCAAAGGAGCCATCCAGAGAAACACCAGCATAATTTCTGTTGCCTGCCTGCCTCAGAGGTTGCTGGGATGCTTCAGCACTGCGATTATGGGGTCAAAGCTTGGGTGGATATCCAATGTCTGGAATTATTATTGCTATTTATGGCATCCTATTGGAAATTCAGTGATGCTCAGGTGGCCGTGGTGGGAATTCTTCGCAATATAAAGGAGGTCAGGCAGGAAGACCCAAATGATACCTTCTGGCTCAGCATGTTCAGAGCTGGTGTAATGACTGGGTTGAGACTGTTGTTCCCAAGGTCTGTTGGGATAATCAAGGCTCTGGTCCTGTGCTGCGCGTGATACTGTGCTGTTTGTCTAGGCTGCTGAATCAATAAGCTCTGAAGCCAGCCTTTTGTCGCCCTTGCAAATAACATTTGTTTTACTGCCTGATTTGAAAATGGTTTTGGTTTGGGTGTTTTGATTCGGTTGCGCTAACCGGAAAAACTTCCCTTGCTGACTGATGAGGTGGCTCCTTGGATTCTGTATGTAAAGTTTGGAATTTCATGGACTCTCTCATATATGAAGGAATGCATTAACTACAGGTCAGCAAAGTCTGCTTATTGTGTTGTTTTAGTACAGAGAACTATTATTACCCTGTTGCTTTTAAGGTAGGCTGCTTAAAGGTAATTGTTTAGTCTACCCAAAGCCACGCAGAATGCCAGCGCAGCCTCTGCGTGTTTGCATGAATGAGGCAGCGTAGAGTCACGGTTCGGTGCTAACCTCAGTTTACCCTTGGGATAGCTGGCTGTTGGGGAGTGAAGAGTTTTTCGTAATGTTCTTTTTCTTTTTCACTTGTCAAGGATTGTCATGTGGTTTCCCTGGACTTGTCATTCATTCAAAATTAATTCAAAAAAGATTTTTTTTTCAATTCCCCTTTAGGACTGAAATTCCAGCGTGTTCTATAACAAGCGTAGAAACCATGAGCCTGAGTCTATTTTTACTCTTTGACACAATCCCACGTATTTTCCCACGATAATATTTGTAATCAGTGTGGGAATTTATACCAGGGTTGAGCCCTGAATTGTGTAAAATGCCTTTTTTTTTTTTTTCCTTCTCTTCGGATGGAAAGGCGAAGAGCACACCAGGGGATGGCCTTGTCTGACAGTGAGCCGGGAGGGGAACTCCAGTCCTGACTCGGTACAAATAACCATTGGCCTGGTGCAGCCTCAGGAAGCTCTGCTCTGCTGGGGTGTCGCTGAGAACAGAGGTAGGCAGAAATAAAGCTGTCCAAAATTTTGGGAAGTGGAAGTCTCAATGCTGTTAGAAAGTTGGCCCTACATGACACGTCCATCTTCAGGCTGGAGCATCTGTGGCAGAATCAACAAGTGAATCTAAATCATCAGACTTCCTCCCAATTAAAAAGTAATTGGAGCATCCTGGCCCGTCCTCATAAAACTCAGAAGCCTTGCAGTTACCCAAAGAGGAAAATGAGGAGGGAGGTATTTTTCCAGCCGATGGACATAGCAGGCAATTACTGTCGGCATACCCTGATGCTTTGTCTGCATTGCTCAGCGCTGCTACGTCTAGGAATCCCTTGATATTCAAAGAGTGCCCTAACCAAGTCGGGTTTTCATAATATGGTTATATTATGAAATTGTATTTCACGCCTGAATATTATAGTGTGCACATCCACACTTTCATCATGTATCGGAGTGTAGTTTGCTCTGCTCTGATACCGTGCACCAGAGGATGTCTGCAAATTGAATTCTTTCAGGATGGTTGTCCTAAATAACTCCATGTAGAGAAACCTGTACTGTAGCACAGAGGCACCTCACTCTCCTTTATCATAATCCATTTTAAACATGGATTATGCTGATGCAGAACAGGGCACTCCTATTTTGGAAGAATTTTAAGTAGGAATAGTTTTTGTGCTTTCAGCTCACGCCCTGCATTATCCAAAGCAGCTTTGAAGTGTAGACAAGCCTCTAATGTGTCTGTCGTGTTTCCATTCTCGCCCTGGCTCTTCCTTGTTCCCCGACTCTTCCTTTGGGAAGGTCCAGAGCAAAACCAGACCTGCAGAGCCTGTTGTTTAGGTCTTTGCTTTCCCAAAGTTCATACCAAGGGACATTTCCAATGCGATTCCCAATATAAATGCATCCCTCAGCTTTTGAACGGAGTATTAGATGCAAGTTTTTGACTCTGAGCCATCCCCACAAATTATATTAGTATGTAGAATGTTTCCTTTTGTGCTTTTCTAAAAGGGAGATCCCTCTGGAAGCCTGTGGTCCCTTTTGGGACCTTTTGATTATTTCTCTATCATTGGCCTATTCTGCAACCTCCAGAGAAAACTGATGGGTACAACTCTGAGCAAGTTCCAATATAACAAGTGCTGCAATGACTCGCACCCATGTCCGGCTGTGACAAGCAATGGGTGCGTGGGGAGGACTGCAAACACACTAAAATCACCCCTCTTCCATTTTGTGAAAAGCCACGTACACGCCTGCTTCCATGGAACGCCGCGGCTTCTTCCTGGTCTGCTGTCCCTTGCTGTAAACCTGCTGCCTGGCTATTTCATCTGGTGTCCTGCCTCCAGTTTTAGCATCACCATGCCCAGTTTGTATTCTTTTATACTCTTTTTCCCTGCCTGTGTCACACACTGCTCGTGCCTTGTGCAAGTGGTGCAGCCCCAGTCCCGGGGCCGTTCCTGGCAGAGACGTCGGCTCCCACCCACGCCCTCGCTGCCCGCTTTCCTCGGGCTTTGCCGGTCGGGCTGGCTGGGTCTGCAAGTGGCTCTCGGGGTAGAGCGATACCATGCAGGCACCCATATGTCAGGCAGTGTAATCTCTTCTCTGGTTTGTTAGTCCTTTTCTAGCAGCTCCCGTAATTTGTATTTCCAACCTCCTGCGAGTACGCGGTGGCTGTTTGCAGAGTCCTGTCCATAATAATGCCACAAACACAGCAGCTCACTTAGAGAGCTGCATTGCGTATGGATTAGTAAGGTTATTTTATCTGCTAATTTCTCACTCATTCTCCTGCTACCCTGAGGTCCTTCTGCAGCCCTTCGCAGACAGGTTTAGGTTTGACTGTCTTGAGCAGTTCTGAAGCACCCACAAACACCTCCTTGCGAGGTGTTAGCAGCGAGGCCGCCCGGCTCGGCCGCGACGGCGTGCGAGCGCAGGGCGTTACCGCCAGCCCCGGCCCTGCTCTGAGCTCTCTGGTTGCGACCGCCCGGGTCAGTCGGGCGGCAGCTGGGGGGATGTTGCTGCTTAACGCTGTGCAAGGTTTCAGGGTGCAGCCACGGAGGCAGAGATCCGTGTTCACAAAGACGATGGAGGTGCTTTCTTCAAATAAAAAGAGGTTTATTAGGATAACGAGAATGACATTGTGGTGTGGGTGTTGTACATCTATTGCAGCATTAAGAGAAACAACAGCAAGTACAAAATCCTCCAGAACTTCTATAGTCATTACCGTCACAGCCTATCTTGTCCATGCTACAGTTTTGTGTATCCAAAACTTCATTCCCACTTCTATGGCAGAAAATCCAAAGACTTTCATCTTTCCAGAAATAAACAAACCCAAAACAAAAAAAGGCAAAACAAAAAACCCAACTCAATTTGATATAAATAACTTGCACTGGACATTTTAAAACTTTCAGATTTTAATTACACATAAATAAATATATACAGATTTAGAACAGTTCAGTTTGGCCTGGTTCAAGTTCTGCTCCTTGTGCTTTAGTAATCATTAATTCTAGAAACTTGTGTGCTGTGAGCTGTAGGTTGTGAAGTTTTAGTTAGTCCTGGGTTTAACTTAACCTGCTTTATCCCCAGCTGCGGCCAGGAAGGCTCCCTCGGTCGGTGCCTGCCCGGGAGCCGCCGGCTCTGCGGTCTGTTCCTCCCCGCGTGCCGCGGCGCGGGGGTCCTCAGCCCGGGGGGAATCTGCCTCGAGTCTCGGCTCGAAAACTGTAAACGAAGTCTGCACCTGCTTTAAATCCGAAGCAGTTCTGCTGGCAAGTTCCTCTTGCCTGGCTTCGGGACTGGGCGGCAGTGGGGAGGTGGGAAGGTTCCCCTGTGTTTGCCTGTCAAAACCAGCTGATAAATCCAGGTACCGCCGGCGATCCGGCTCCCCGGCCTCTGCCGCTCGCATCCACGAGGCCTCTGCTCTTTCTTCTCGTTCTTCAGTTGGAACAAATTCCTGGAGCATATCAGGATTTCACTGTGGGTGTTTAAAAAAACAAAATAAAATTGCACATGACTTGGCTTCCTGCATCCATGATTTAAAAAAAAAAAAAAAAGCAAAATCCAAAAGCCGTCAACCTGGCTTATTTTCTCCATCTCACTGTGTCCATTAGAGTTGCTTTCTTCTTAAATTCTTAAAATCTTCTTTTTTGTCTTTTATTTGCTTTATGAGTTTCATCCCAAGTTCAAATGCAGCAGTTCAGAAGACAGTGCCCTGGATCTTCTTCCCCCCCAGCGCTACCTACGGCGACCGGGGAGAGCTCCCGCGGGGAGAGGGAGGGAGGCAGCACGTTACTTCCGATGCTTCGCTTCTTTCTCTGACGCTTTGGAGTCTCCGGCCGCGTGCCCGTTCCCTGTGCTGTTCATGAACATTTTATCCAGCCCCTTGAGGGACTCCACCAGGTAGTTCTGGAAGGCGGTGAGCGCTGCGCAGATGGCCGGGCCCCCGAAGCCGTGGGTTATCAAGCTGAAGTGAGTCAAGCAGCTCTGGACCCCGGGCTCCAGGATGAGGGAGGGGCGGCTGTTCCCCAGCGGCGAGCGGTCCTGGGCTATCAAGTCTGCAAACTCTTTACAGATTTGCCTGGAAGAAAGAGGTCTGTGTTAGCACAGATGCTGTTGGGAAGCCGCAGGGACGTGGGGGTTCTTTCCCTGCTCCATTCCCTCCCTCCGGGAGTTTTTGGCTCCAGCCTGGGGAGAGCCCCTGGGTCGGAGTTGGAGCTGCTGCTGAAATGCTCCCTGGGGTTAGGTTAACCGGTTAACCTCTCCCACCTAGCAGCCAGCCCTTCAGCCCCTGCTAACCGTTCACCTCGCTGCGCAGCTTTCCGCATGCGAGACCGTCTCTTCCCCGCAGCAGAGCGAGCTTTCGGGGCGAGCGCTGCCCGGCCAGGCTGTGGGTACCGAGCGCGGCGGTGGCTCGTTGCCGTCCGTACTCACTTGGTAGCCAGCAGCATGTTCTTCCTGGCGTGGAGCTCGGTGGGGTCGGAGTGCTGCCGGCACAGGTACTCCGCCGCCGCCTTGGCTGGGAACTCCGTCTCGCACACGTACCCGAAGTCCCGAGCCAGGTGAACAGCTTCGCCTACGAGCGGGAGAGATGAACGAGCCGAGTCAGCGTCCCCGTGCAAGGGGAGCACTCGCTGTCACCTCTCACTGATGGGGCTGATTCCTGCCGCATCTGGAGCACTTTCCGGTCTCAGCTGCCACCCAAGAGCCCTCTGGGTGACAGAGGTGCTTCTCACTCGGGTGCTTCCCCAGCTGCTTCTTTCTCTCTCTACTTCTCCCAAAATTTCTTACTTGGCCTCTCCACATTGAGCAGAGTTTTAAACAGGGGCTGGAGGGTGAGACTGCGACCTTAGCCCCGTGGCCGCGAGACAACACGGGGGGGTGAGAAACGAGCAGAAGGAAGGGATTTGCGTCCCCCCGCAGCGAGCAGGGCCCTCCGGCTGGAGGCGCGGGCAGCGCATCCATCACCCCGCGGAAATGCCCACCCACTGATGGAATTGATCCATCTCCGGGCGTCCCCGTGGAAATAATCGGAGCTGATGGCAATCGATCATGCCCAACACCCGAAAGCCCGGCTGGGCAGGCAGAGCTAATTTGACTCGCCCCCCTGCTGCTCGGTCGTATTAGGCCATCCATCCTGACAGCATTAACCTAGATCCCGTCGCAGTCTGCCCTGCTCCCGGAGCTCTGTGTGTGACGGGGGAAGTGTCTGTGCTTCCCGTGCAGCGGGAACACGTCCCATTTCATCTCCTCCTCCAGAGAAGGAGCAGATGAGGTAAACCCAGAGAATCAGAACTGCGGTCGTCTGTATGCGAAAAAACAATCCGAGGGTAACAGCTGCTGAAAACCAATTAAGGTGGCAATAACCAAGGGCGGTGTGACCTGGCGGTGAGAGCCCAGGCTGGAGCCAGGCTTTGCTTCCAGCCTGGGGAGGGGAGGCTGGAGGGGAGCGCTCGTGGGGCAGGAGGCTGCGGCAGGCAGAGGGGCTGCGGGGGCTGCCGGAGCCCACCCCTCTCTCTGCGGGCTGAGGGGTGTTTCGGAAGCTGGACTATGGCCCTGCTGCTCCCCTGGCTCCGTGCTGGAGCTGCTCCTGCGGAGCAGGTGCCCAGGAGAGGGCAAACGCTCGGTGTCTGTGGTGAGGGCTCCCAAAGGAAGCCACACTTCTCCCTGCGGCCCTCGCAGTGCTCCCTGGGTTCCCTGGCACCTATTCTCCCCATCTATATGAACAGCTGTGGGTCAGTGTAAGAAAAAGTATATGATTAGCACTCAAAAAACCCCCAGTATTTGTTTTTTTAAATGAACAGATATTGGGAAGGCAGAGGGGAGAAAACAAATTAAAGCAAGACAGCGAATGTCCAAGAGAGAGGGTGCCTGGGGCACAGGGGCACGAGACAGCTTCTGTGTGCTGAGTAACGGCAACGCAGCAGCACCTTCCCCGGGGTGAAACGTCCCCGGGTACCAGAACACTCGTGGGTGGGAGGGAACCACCTCCGTCCAGCACACATGGCACCGCTCTTTTATTTCCTATGAGCTGGTGAGCAGTAACCAAAACATCAGCAGCCACCTGAAATCGAAATGTGTGTTTCTTCCTTCCTTTCTTTCTTTCATTCTTTTCTCTCTTTTCTTTTAATGGAAATCAGCCTCTCATTCAGCAGGAACCAACTGCCCTCAGTAACAACCTCCGCCTAATGAAGCGGGTCATTTAATTTGCTGCTGACAATGGAGATGATTTTCTATTCAGAAACCGCGGGCAGCTGCCTCCAGCACGCTGGGCGCCAGCACAATGGCTGCCGAAGCGCGAAGGGAGCCGGAGCTCTCGCTGCAGTTGTTTGCGTCCCGTGTCCTTTTCCCCCAAGACGCAGTGGCCGCAGCATCATCTCCGCAGTGCCGAAGGTAGGAGGGGAGCAAGGGAAGAGGTGGCTTTGGCCGGGGCGCTGACTGGGCTGCCTGCAGCCCGGTTCCCCCGGGCAGCCCGCAACGCCGCGCTCTGAGGACGCTGCCGGGGGCATCTCCGCGGGGTCTCGCTCGTCCCCGCCGGCCCAGGGAGCAGGGCAGGGCTCGGGAACGGGGCAGCTCCTGCTCACGGGAGACAGGACCCGGAGCTGGGGGGTGGTGGAGCCTCGAGGAGCTGCTCCTCCAGAGCCTGCTAAATCTGTGGCACCTTCGTTGAAGCTTTTTTTGTATTTGGTTTTTGTGAACCTGACTTAGCATTATCGGAACCACTTCACAGAAGTGACCGGCACGCTTGGACGGAGCCGACGGGAAGCCTGCGGCCCCGCTCAGGCCGTGGGTGCCTGCTCCTGAAGGGCTGTGGCCGCTCCGACAGAACTGTCGGAGTTTCGGGAGACAGACGTGCTGGGATCGGCACGGAGCCGTACACGGGGAGGTTTCCAGTCTCCATCGGCGGTGGCTGCCTCATACTTTAAGTGTTCTCGTTTGTGGGGAGCTGCAAATGAAGGGCATTGGAGTTTCGGCACTCCCATCCTCCGCGGGAGTGGCGAGCGGCTCTTACCTTCCACGAGGGACGTCAGCAGGGTGACGTTGGCAGCTTTGCGCCTCCCTGCAGGCAGATTTAGTCCGATTTTCTCTAACCTTTCCCTTAAACACCGACCCCCGTTTTTTGATTTTGCTCTGAAAAGAGAAAACAAGGAGGGGAGAAAAATTATATTGTAATTAATGTTATAACTAATCTGAGTTTCAGGGTTTAGGTTTGAAAAGAAAGAAGAAAAAGCAACAAAAATGCTGTTCCCCCATATACCACACGCCAGTAATTCCTCGTCTCTGTCAATCAGAGAGGTAAGAGCCGGTGCTGAACACGAAGCTTGCTCCGGCGTTACCCCCGGCGTTTCAGCGCCCAGGGGCTCTGGGAGCCGCTTACCTGCGGAGGACTCCGCCGAGGAGAGAGGCGTTGAGGCACTCGGGGGGCGAGAGCCTTCTCTGCACCTCCCCGACCGTCACCTTGTACTTGGAGGTGGAGCTGAGAAGAGAGAGGCGGCCGGGCACGGAGCAGAAGACCTCGTTAGGGTTCGTCACCCCCCCAATCAGGCCGTCTTTGTTCATCGCCAGGGTGGGAATGGTCGTGCCGTTGGCCTTCGAGGGGATGGGCACTGGGAGAGAAGGAGGGGAGAGAGAAGAGGGGACCGGGGCTGAGACTCCAGCGCCAGGGACGCTGCTCAGTGACCCTCCCGGCACCGCCGGCCGTGGCTGCCTGGGGTCTCAGTTAGGTTCCTGTTTTCCTCAATAGAAGAGAGGTGGGGTGATGAAACTGAACTAAATGAAGAAAAAAAAATGGAAGCAGCCTGGACTCTGCTCTCGCCTGCTGTCCCACACCTCCCAGCTCTGCTGTAATTACACCCAAGATTTTGGGCTGGTCTGCTGGAGGGCTGGGGACCGTCCGCAGCATCGCTGCCTGGACTGTGAGCAGCTTCCCCGCCTGTCTGCCGGGCAGCCGTGGAGGTGGGGTGGGGGCAAAGCGCGGGCTCCTCGCGCTGCCCTGGGTGCCGTCCCTCTCCCGGCCTCGGGACGGGATGGCGGCTGCAGCCCAGCGCCGCGCCGGCACCTGGCAGCGTCCCACTGGACAGGGTCAGCGGGCTCAGCCACCACCGTCCCAACCTGCGGAAACCCAGGAGGTGCCAGGGTGGGCGAGGGCCGGGTTTGCCAGCGTGCGCCCGCAGGAACCAGCGGTAAGAGCCTCTCTGGCTGCAGCTTTGGGATTAGCCCCACAACAAGCCACGGCTCTGAACTTTCATCGTCCCTGGCTGAAAGGAAGCTTGAGCGGATCAAACCCAATTAATCCAGCACAGGCTTCTTTCTACTTAACGGGCAGAAGTCAGCGAACACAAGCGGGTGGGCAGGGAAGGGCGACGGCAGCGTCGCACCGGGCCCACGGCATCGCGCCCGGTGAGGAGGGGGCACGGTGTTCCCGTACGTCGTTCCAGTGAGCACCATTCTTAGACGCAGTACAGGTTTATGGGTCAGAGCTGTGGCTGCAACTCGTGCCAGACCTCCTTGGCTTTTATGTTCTGAAATTAATAACCAGGTTAACTCTGGAAAAAAGCAGGTTTTGAAAGAATCCAAAGAGGACTGCAAACGCCGTCGCTCCAGATCCTTTCAGCCCTGGCATTCCTCGCGGTTCCTCGGGAATGGCTGTTCCACAGCGCGCGTTCAGATGGCTCCTGCAGGTAACACAGCAGCGAATACCAGGGCGAGGTGCAGGTTTTATAAAGGAAATACACAGGCCCAAAATGAAATGGAAAACCCGAAAATTAATTGGGGAGGGCACGTACACTGGACCTATTAGGGGGTGCTTACAATCAACATATTGTAAATACAGCTCAACAACTTGTTAGTCTGGCAATAAAAAAGGAGCACATGTTACATAAAAATGGTTAATGTTTTAAGACCAAAAGATGAATGGAAAGGAGCTGAGGCACATTAAGTTTCCTCTCAGCGTGAAACTTGGGCAGAGTCGGGGGACTGACGGGCAAGATGCGCCGGTGCCCTGCTGGGGTCAGCCACGGCGGCGCTGGCCTTTGCCACGGCTGCAGCGGCTTGAGGGATGCTCAGGGAAGAGCAACCACGGGAACATCACCGTGCAAGGCAGGAAACCAGAGCTATTTCCAGGAAGCAGCAACTTCAAAGCTTTCTTCCACGGTCCCAGAACAGGTTCTATTTCTCTCTAGGGGACGCCCTTAAAATGAGAAGTCAGAGCGTGTTTTACAGGTATCCGTGCCAGTCCGGGCACCCAGGGGCTGAGGGTTCTGCTGCAGCCAGGGCCCCCCCAGCCCAGGCACCCCCGGAGAGCCGGTGATCCTCGGAGCACCAAACACTTTGTCTGTCCGCAGAGCTCTGCGTAGTTTAACTACTCGCGTCTCTGTGCATGCCTGCAGCCATGCGGTGGCATGCACCCGAGCCGCATGCGTGGCCGGGGACCCGCGCACACAGGAGGGACTGGGCAGGCATGCGGGAGAGGGGGGCCGTGCCTCCCCACGCGCGCCCGGGAGACGTGGCACCGGGAGGAGAGGCTGAGGGAGCTGGGCTTGTTCAGCCTGGAGAAGAGAAGGCTGCGAGGGGACCTTAGAAATGCCTACAAATATCTGCAGGG
>Ga0065711_1008852_pt1 | contig 15560 bp, 11 predicted proteins | sample Hoacrofraction12_FD_59098 | JGI IMG/M metagenome (GOLD analysis project Ga0065711, IMG submission 59098) | Hoatzin crop microbial communities from Cojedes, Venezuela - Epithelial fraction 12 v2 (version 2) | ecosystem: Host-associated > Birds > Digestive system > Esophagus > Crop | place... | reverse complement strand
AGCCCCGGTGTGCTTTGAAGGACTGCTTCCATTTATCCACAAGTTTTACTACACTATTTGAAGCTATTCATTCAACTTGAGTTCTAAGAAGCCAACTTACATTAATTTTACACCACACTATACAACTTACCTCTGGTAGATATATTTGGCATGATTTGAGGGATCATAGTATTGCTTGTGTCCATTGACTGAGAATTATCCGGCCCCATTTGATCATCAGGGGGCATATATGCAGGAGGTGGAGTATCAGCTACGAACACAAAAAAATAAGAATAAACCTCAACAATTTAGAGTATTTATTCATTTTACAGTTTTAAACATACAAAAATACTCTTGAACAAGAGATGTGAAAACATTCGGCCCCATTTTCTAAGTAACCTGAAGACAACCTAGCCAGCTGTCTTTACAGTAACCTCCTTCAATAGCTAGGATTCTTAGCTATGGGACTAACAAGAAGATTGGACACTTGAGGAAAACTAAAAGATGTGCTTTCTTCTTTTTACCTTTTTTTTCTTTAACAACTGTACTCCTGCAGCTGGGCACAATGACTATAGTTCCCTCCCCCCCTCAAACATTAATTTTACTGTCTACCCTCTTCTCTGTGTTCAAAAAGAAAGTAGTAGAAGAAATAAAGTTACCTGCCACAGCACAACGAAGGCCTAAACCAGTCTTTTTTGTGTTGTTGCTTCTGTAGTCTGAGTTCATTATAAAAGTGTGGATCTCTGCATTCTTCCACTCAGCACAGTAGTCAGTGTACCAACACACTATTAAACCCAATTTCAGAAATTCCCTCTAGATACCATTAATACATCCGTCCCAGCGATCACAGTCCTGATCCAAGAGGGATACCCCACTGAATGGGCTCTCTTTTTGCGGCACTGGGCAGCCAGCAAGAACAAAGATGAGGCCACCGAGCTACAGGAAAATTAAGTTCTTCAATCTATTAAACTATCTTAGTAGGCACGGCAGTGATAGATTGACAGTTGGACTTGATGATCTTAGAGCTCTTTCCCAACCTTAATAATTCTATGATTCTAACTTCTTGGCTTTATAAACCACACCAATAACCAAACAGACTCAATAATGGTTCTTTCCTTTGCCCCCTATGAATTGCCAGTTTTTCCCTATTTTCACCCAAATAAGTTCCAATCAAAAATTTGTTCTATTTTTTTTCCAGTTAAATACCACATGTGTCTTTCTTCAGAGAAAGCCATTAATAAACTTCTTGCTCAGCCTCTTACCTCTGCTTTCTTTTCATTGCTATATATTCTTCTAAAGCATGTATCAGTTATTCTACATTGAAGCTGTGCAAAATAACTCATTACTACAGTATCCGTGACAAAAAACATTTGGAAAAATAAACCTATAATGATTAACTCTGACCAGTGACAAAACTAGGAAGAAAACCCCCCTAAAATGCAAACAGAAGAACAATTTATCACAAGTACCACAAATTCCTGAGGTAGTAAGTCACAACAGTATGTGACATTTCAATGAAGTTGACATTTAGGCTGTACTTACCCGGTAGCTGAAATGGACTAGATGGTCCAGAGCTAGCTGGGGAGCTTGGGTAAGTGCTGCTGGCTGGAGAAGGTGGATAGGGACTGTTTGGCGAAATGGAAAATGGAGTGCTGTTGGGTTGCTGGAAGGAATCTGGAAACGTCGCATTGTGTGGCATATGTGGTTCATTGTGGCTTAGGTTCCTGAACTGGACTAGTAGACTGTGCTGTGGATTGAATTCACTATGTCTAGGCACTAACACTGGAGGTAGAACTGAAAAACACACAAACAAAACCCAGGGAAACTTAAGATTAAAAACTGAGAAAGAGGGAAAGAGACACAAATAATGTGCTCATCATGAACATTTCAACACTAGCTGGAGCAGAAAGAGGAGCAGGGGATTCATCTGCCATGCCTTTATCCCATCCGTTCTTCATTTTTTTTACATTATGCTTTACTCTCACAAAAATCAGAGCAGAAACACACTTCTATTTCATGCAACTGGAAGCAGACCTTTTTTAAAAAAAATAAAACCAAAGCAGTCCAACATGGCAGGTACCAAAGTACCGATTTAGAAGTGCAAAACTCACTGTATGTGTACATTATCAAATGAGTAAAAATGGAAATAGTCTGTACTACTATAGTCAAACTACATAGTTACATGTAGTCCTTTTCAGACAAACAAAATCTATACTACAGTATACAACTATTGCTAAACTGGAGTTTTAACTTTTGAATTCAAGAATGCTGGAGTCTGGAACTCAAGTGCTACACAGCAGAGCACTTGAGCACTACAACCAGTTGTAGTAGCGTTACAACCATTTTGTGGAACAACAGAAGCAACTTTTCGCTATACTTCCCACAGCAACATAATTCATCTCTTCAACTAATAACCACAATCCTCCTTATCTTCTCCCACGGCAACATGCCTCAGCAGCAGACTTGCTACCTGACACAAATTTGGTATGCAGCTTGCTCTAACCCATCATCACTCATCAGCCGTATTGTCTGCTAATGGGAAATCAAGTGGGGAACACCCCACCTTAGAATATTTTATTTTTTTATCTCCTCGATTCACATCACTCACTGATGAAATATTAAGCCCCTGAAAGTACCAACCTCCTTGCAAGGATTGAGGTTTTTAAACAACTTTCTCAAAAAAATGTAATTCTTTTGATTACTACTTTCCTATTTTCTTACAACTGAGGACTTTGCCACTAACTTTCAGGGTAGCAGGCTTAAGAGATCTGTGGGAAAAGTGTGATTTACCACAAAGAAAAAACAGCGAGTATAGAATGGACAACACATCTCCCAGTATCCCACCAGAACATTCCTCTTCTGTTCAGTTTTTAGACAGCCATGTTCAAACATACCTGGGCTCTCCACTCTCTTATAGTGGTATGGATTGATGCAGACTTCCTTCTGTTTAGATCCAAAAGGAAATTCACAAATATCCAATGGCTTCAGCTCGTGATGGCTTTGTAGATCAGGCCAACGCCAAACACGACAGTAAATTACATGGGGAAGGCCTTTTCTGTGAGAAACTTGAAGTCGTCCATCTAAAGAGCGAGGGATAGTAACACACTTGCTGGGCTGTCCTGGACTGCTCAAGGCTTTCTCCAATTCCTCCATAGCACCTTTTTTCTTTTTCAGTTTTTTTACTAAAGCATCAACAGCTTTTTCTGCCCATTTTTCCTCTTCATCTCCTTGTTTCCAGCCCAACAGACGCTTTACAGCTGGGCTAGTAAAGGAGAACAAACTGGCCATTGACGTCATTTGACACAAGTCTTCAAAAGGTTTGTTGGGGTTTTTTTTGTTTATTTGTTTTTTCAAATAAATGTCAGTGTACACCAAAAGCAGTTATTGCCACTGATGAGCTGTATTATTTCTTGGATGCAGACAAACGAATATACAGATGTCAGTGGCGAAGTCTTCACGGCAAAAATAATGATGGATTCCTCCAATTTAGTTCTATCAAAAAGAGAAGTTAACAAGTAATTAGTAAACAAGTAAAGAATGTGGTAAAACAAAACGGCAGATATTAAAAGAATGCCTGTTTCAACCCCTTGCACCTGATTTTGTTTCAGAACAAAATCTGAGAATTACTAGGACCTCACCCCAAAGCTAAATAATGTAAAACGCCATCAGAGTCCTCAGTTCTTGCATTACCAAGTAGTGGGAAAAAGGACAGTCGAGGGACCAAAGGGACAGCATGGTTTCTGTTAACAACACTCCTCACATCAGTGAGTTTCCTTCCAAAGACAGGCTTGGTGAATATGCGTTAAAACTAGTATTATATCCCTGTCAGAGTGCTTCACCAGAAGATTTAAACTTGCTATAAGAGGCATGGTGGAACCAGCAGTCCCAGAGCCAGTACTGCACAGAAGTACTCAGCGTCTCAAACGGATATTTATTTCCAGAAGGAGAAGCTAGCAAAGCACCTACTTGTTCTTGAGCTCCAATTGGGTAAGCTATGTTTTTTGAAAAGTATTAAAAAAATGAGGAAGAAACTGTAGATAAAAGAAGAACAAAAACAATTAAAAGAAAAACCCAACAAAAACCTCAAAACAGCCACTCAGAAAGGTGGTCAACCTTTTCAGCTGTGGCTATTTTTATGCTGCACTTCCTTATATCTCCTAAGAAGATTATTTGAAGCACTGGATATTTTTAGCCTTTGGCAAAAAAACAAGTTTTCTTTTCCCCAGAAAAAGAGGGGGGGGGAGGAAGGCACAGCAGAGCAAGTACTAGAAATGTGACCTTTACTACAAACTGCCTCAGAAAGGACAGGAGCAGAACAACACTGTGCAACTCAAAACTGCGCTCATGAATGGTGGTGTTTGCTACCGCTCACCAGCTCTAATGCAAATCCTCCCCCCTGCCAATTTAAGGAGTAAGGATGACAAGAGGAAATGATGTGCTGTGGCAGCGAACTGATAAGAACTTGTAAAATCCCTTGTGAATACTAAATAAGCAAGCATAGACAATGAGCAGCTGGCAAAAAGCAAGAGCAGAGCTAAGAGAAAGGATGTCAATAACAAAAGATGCTTCCTTTCTTGCTACAGAGACTGCCAAACAACATTGTCTCTCCACTTTTGATAAGCTGTGGTGAATTAGAACACCTAACATACCCCAACCAAGACACCAAATCTGCACATAAGAGAGAAGGGGGGGAAGCAAGATTTAAGTACCTCTGTGCTGCTTCTCTTAGATGGCTACCTCTAATCAAGGGGATCTTTTTTCCTCCCATTTTTGATTAACTAAACATCATCTGATAAGGCATTTCTAAGTGTCTAGGCACATTTATGAGCTTACTCAGACACATGGACGGGCACTTTCTTGTAACAGAACTATATATAAGCATCATCAGCCAAAGATACAGCAAACATCCCCAGACAAAGCATTCAGAATGTCCCACATGTAATAATCCCAGATTCTCTACTGAGGAGGTGGAAGGTGGAGCAGGCAGGGAACAGACGCAAGGACACTTGGCTACGATGCAGACTGTAAATTTAAAAACTTATAAACACCCTTTACAGGAAAAAACCCATTCATTTCACACAGTAGCTTAATCCCATTGGTACTTTGATTATTCAGCTTTGTTTCAATAATACAAGAAAAACTGGGAAAAGCAAAACAAGCAGAAAAAAAACTGTTTGAAAATCTTTCTTCCTAAGCACTCATAAAAAACAAAATGAAAAAAAAAAGTAAAAGAAGTCTCTCACTGCTTCAGTAAGTCCTTAGAAAAGGGTATTGCAAAAAGAAAAGAACAACACAATTATGTATCACCTTATTTCTTCAGAAGTAAGGGCATGTCTGCACTTCAAGTATAAATTTAGTTCCCTAGAACGATTATACGAGAACCTTTGCACCCTTCAAAGTAACAGGAAATGCATAAAGGGAGATAAACTTGGCTGAGAACACAGACTAATTTTATTCTTTTACTGAGGATAAAAGTTTTGTGTTCTAAAAAGTAAAAGCTGTTTACAGTCACAATTAACTTACTTCCAGGCTTTGCGTTACATTCAGTATGATATGAGCAGCTGCTCACACCCCTAAAAAAGGAAATGAACCCACCTAGAATCTCCAACCAGCCAGAAGACAATTAAAAAGTTCTATTTCTGTTTCTCATCTATGCTTTCAAAGAATCTTAAGAATCATCAAGGCAGAACATACACTAGCAATTCCTGTAGTTATGTCGAGCTCAGAGGAGATTTCAAGAAATGCCTCTTGGCTGTTGCCACTCTCATCTACTCCATTACAGCTGTTCCATCTATATTACACAACCAAGTTTACAGATCTATGATTCTATTCTGTGATCACGTATGACCTTTTTTTTTCCTTCTAGTTTACGAACACAGTAACATGCAGCAACTAGGAATGAAATTTTACTGGTTGTGTATCATTTCAACATCACTTACGCACAAGTATGCTTATGGAATAAACAAGCCAACTAAAAACAAAGAAAGCTGGAACAGTTCTACTAAACTGATGCTTCGCAGTAACGAGTATTTGTAGGGCAAGTGTCAAGTGAATTTTGATAAATGACTCTGTCCAGTAAACTATGATTTTAGAAGTAATCTACTTGGAGTAAGTAACTACAAAAGTATTCCAGAAACATGGTAACAGATTTAATGAAAACTGTTCTAACTTCTTAAAAAAAAGTTTTCACATACACGCTTGTACTATAACCACTGAAAAACAAGACTGTTGAAGTTCAAAACTTCATCAGCATTTACTGTAAATCCATCCTGGCCACCCATGAGGCTTTCAAGACTCTTCCATTGAAGCATATTCAAGAACAGCAAGGGCAAAATAAGAAAACCTGCAACAAACCGAAAGGCTTCGAGAGGTACAAATGACACCAAATTTACCTCATTAGATGCCCTTCTGAAATTCACTCCAGAAGGCAAAAATACTGAATGATTTACAGCTTTTGCTTTTTCTTAATAAAACAAGGTAGTATTAAAAGCTTTGTGAACTATTTGTAGACTAAAATCGTTGCCTTCTTTGGAGCTATTTTAGGTCACAAAGAAGTTAAGTTCAGGCATTTATGTAGAAACCAAACTTCTTCATGTAGAAACTTCAACTCTTGTGGGGTTTTAAAATTTCTGAATGAATGGCATAAACCACATTTAGAACATGTACTTGCATTTGATGCAAATTCAGCATCTAATTTTTGCAAGATTTTTAAGTAATCACAACATCTGCTAGGAACAGCTTCGCCAGATCACAGACTCCTAGAATGGTCTGGGCTAGAAGGGACCTTATAGATCATCCAGTTCCACTCCCCTGCCACAGACAGGGACCCCTTCCACCAGCCCAGGGTGCTCCCAGCCCCGTCCAGCCTGGCCTTGAGCCCTGCCAGGGAGGGGGCAGCCACAGCTTCTCTGGGCAGCCTGGGCCAGGGCCTCACTACCCACAAAGGGAAGAATTTCCTCCTTATATCCAGTCTGAATCTCCCCTCTTTCAGTTTAAAGCCATCACCCCTTGGCCCATCACTCCCTGCCCTTGTCACAGCCCCTCTCCAGCTCTCTCGCAGCCCCTCCAGGCGCTGTCAGCTGCTCTGAGCTCTCCCCGCAGCCTTCTCTTCTCCAGGCTGAGCAGCCCCAGCTCTCCCAGCCTTCCCTCCCAGCAGAGGCGTTCCAGCCCTCGGATCACTGCTGTGGGCTCCTCCAGCCCTGCTCCAGCAGAGTAATCTATACGCTGTGATTATTTTTACTGCATACTTCGGGAGGGCTCGCAGAAGCCGCCCACCCTTTCCCCCCCCCCCGCAGCTGTGGGAGGCTGCGCGGCCTCCTGTGCACTCGAGGACTGCCACCTCCAGGAACGCCGGTGTGTCTCTACCAGCACGTACCCCCAGGTCATCCTCAGAAACCTGGATTCTCACCCTCGGGCTGTTCTCACCCAGATCCCGCAGTCATCACACAGCGAGATCCGGTCAAACAAGGGAACTTCCCTCCCCGCCACACCGCGGGAACTCAGTAACCGCCTTTGGCTGTGGGACAGCAGGACATTTGCCACCCAGACTTTGAACTGCTCGGTGCGGGCTCCAGCTCCTGCCTACAACAGAGAACGCTCTTTGCCTTCACGCACGGACACGTGCCTACATATTGTGGGCCCCTGCCCAGGCACTCTGAGTTTGCAGCAGTGGTCACTAATTAAACCTCCTTCTGCTCCAATTCCGTTGCTCAGACACACGCTGCCTCCATCCCAGACGCACAAAAACCTTTTCTGAGCTTCATCAACCTGGAACTAGGCTAAACTGGCTGTTCAGGAATAATCAGATTAACGTGGACTCTAGTGAACAGCAAATCTCATTTCACACGCATGTGTCAAAGGAACTAAAATAAACAGGAAACATGAGGCAAAAAGTCTTCAAAGTTCAGCCAAATTCTTAGGAACATGAAGCTTTTCTGTGTTGTATTTGTGAACAAAAACCTTCGCCTTCGTGCTCCTTTAAGCTACATAACACCGCACTGCTGGCGTTACTGTAATTTCACCACAGGCACAAGGCAGACTGGGTCCTTGGGGGTTTCTGTGAATCATTAGATGTAGACAGAAGAATTTTTAAACACAAATTCACGGACTCGAGGAAACCAAACCGACTTCTCAAGGCTGTAGTTCAGTATTACTTAGCACTGCTGTTTCTCCGCCTTTGCACACTAGCTACGGCGTTCTAACAGTTCTCACCTAAGGCAGAACAGTTGCGCTCCACGAGCTGCTAACACAGAACGGTTTGACTGCTACGCCGAGTGCTGCTTCTAAACCTAACGGTGCTGCTCCTATAAATTAAAAAGTTGGACTTTTCCAACCTTAATGATTCTAATTACAAAACAACCTGATGAGCAGGTGTGAGGTGTAAACAGATACTCCTGTTTCACAGCATTACCGCAGACTAACTTTCAGTAACAACTTACTGCAAATAAACAACATCTCTTCTAGCTGAAATAAACTGCCCCTGCGTTTCAGGCAACATGGAGCTGTATCTGGGTAGGGGATCTGGGGGGTTTGATACAGATGTAACCCTGGCTGGAATTACTACACAGGGATTACCATTTTGCTGCTGGGAGAAAAAAAAGGCCTAGTTCTTGGCTGTAGTCACCCAGCCTGGCTTACAGAATACGGTAAGAAATTACCACATCAACATCTACAAAACCGTAAGTCTTTAAAACTGGCAATTTAAGAACATGTGGAACCTCTGCGATACAGACACGAGACCTGACCACGTGTTACACAGCCAAGTTCCAAAGAATAACTCCGTTAAATCTGCAGGCATGTTTTCTTCTCTTGGCCATTCCTTTTTTCCCTACCCCCAAGGGAAACTAACAGGACACCTCTTCAGTTATTACAAGATACTCAACACTGCATTACAGTATCAGTATGTGAATATAGGGCAGATTTAGACGACAACGGTGTACAACTTGGTAAAATACAATCTCCCTGAAAAATACAAGCTGTTCAAAGCCATCACCATCACGCCTGGCTATCCAGGTCCTGTTTGTAACTGCCACTGGTTTAAAGTGGGACCTTCAGCAAAATAGTTACATCTGTTTCCCTGTTTGTAAGCTGGTGGTTGCCCATACTTCTCTTCCTCATACAACTGAGGACACACAGAATCACGTTATGCTCTGGTGCAGAAGCAGAGACGTCCACTGAAGACAGTTACATCATGGATTAACTCTTCTGTTTGTAAAGTGCATGGTACAATCAGCGTGTACCAAAATGAAAAATGGCCTAAAAATGAGCCCTTTGAAAGAGATACAGAGTGAGAGCAGAATGTCTTGCACTAAGGTTATGTATTTAACAGTTTTACATGAAATATTTATATATAAAAACTTTGTTAAGTGCTCTTCTCCAATTTAAAAATCTAAAGAATTCAAAAATAAGGCATTCAATATTTGAAAAAGTACAGATTTACAAAATGTGTATATTCTCTCATGAAAACTCCACATCAACATTATACACTTGGAAAAAAAATACAAACAGGATATATTACAAATTTATGTAGCAATAACTTAGTTCATACCATGCAATAAAAAGTACATTAATCAAGATACACAAGCTTTTAAGTTTCCTAAACTGGAGGGCTTAAATTTTGCTTGCAGATGAGTTTTTATGCAAATTCTTAGAACTGTGGCACTTGAAACTTCTGGTAGCCTTTCTATTGAGGGTTAAATTGTACGTAACGATTATGAGGATGGAGGGTCACCAAGCAGCTGTTAGGAATCATTCCAACTTTGTTCGACAATAGCGGAAACTCTTTTCTCATACTCGCGTTTGTTCTCCTGATAAAGTTGTGCTGCCTGACTGTTTGCTGGACTGTTTGGATTAGGTTCATCAAGCAGGGACTGTAAAAGGGAAAACAAAGCGTGAGACAAACCAACACATTCGAAATCCGGGAACAATCAACTTACAACTTTCAAATCACATGTGTTTCAGGAGGCAGACATGACTCAGAAGAGCCCAATTGAAAAAAAACAGTTAAAACTCATGGTTAGGCACCCACAATTACATTACTGAACCTCAAATTATACATTGCATAAGCATTAGCACTGTGTACTCTTCTAGGTTCACAAACCTAACAGATCCATGGTCATTTCTGCCAGTTAGTAGTATGATGCTAACTGATTATTTGGTAATTACACTACTGTTCTCATTCAGGACTAAGGAGGGGCTTGAGAGGCCTCCTACAAACTTCACTGTAGAAAAAGAAAAAAAAAATCGCACAGGACAAAAGAAAAATGTGCATTTTTGCTGTGCCAGGCCATTCTGACTTATTGCAAGTACAGCAGGTTTCAGCAGTACTGTCTCCTTGAGGACTTCACAGGGCAAGGCTTCATGATAAAGGTTAGTGTTTCAAACACCACGCAAATTTCCGCATCTGATGTCCTATCTTGACTAAAACCAGTTAAAAAGGAATCCAAATCAGTAACCGTTTTCCTGTAAAAAATAGCTAAGGGCAGTTTTGTAACTCAAAATTATTAATTACATAGGGTTAGCACCTTAGCCTTGATTTGATCTAAAAAGCTAGTGCTTCGCTCACAAGTATTTTAAGTCTCCCTTGGTATAGATACCTGCTAGCCACATCACTGAGCCACGTATTCGGGAATAGAGACTAACAACAACATAATTATTTCCTAAAATAGCTGTAACGTTACCTGAATGGAAGTTAAAATAGATGAAACATCGTATGTTGGACTCCAGCGATTCTGAAGAATATCTAAACATATGCTACCATCCGCATAAACTGTGAATACAACACAGACACCATTTAGAAATTATCAGGTCTATTGTATAGTTTGTTCACTGCATAGTGCTCAAGGCAGAGTTGCTGTGCCAACTCGGTCTCTGCTTAAATTAATGCTTTAAGAAAGAGGACAGCAGTTGTGTCTCATAATTTTCTGTAGTTTGACATCTTGTATTTCGGAAGAGATGTGTTACTGGAAGTAACACTTCAGAGAAAGTAAGGAAGGTCTAAAGACTATGGCATTGGCACAAGAACTGGACTTGGTTCCTTGCTCCTCTCGTGTGACTGGCCCGGACGCACACAGAGGTGAGCCCCCCTGGGAGCAGCCAGCCGGCCACTGCAGGGGTGGGACCCACTGCACCGCTGAGGATCTCGTGCTCTGAACGGACTCACGCACGGAACAGCAGCAGTTCTGGCCCCCTTTTCACACACTCTACGCTCACTAGGAGAGACACTCTGGCAGACGATCGAAAATATTGAAAAGCGTGCCTGGAGTCCTACTTCTGTCTGGATACCTATCAGCAGTCCTAATACAAGGGGCGGTATGAATCAGATTTGCCACACAAACTCCTACACCTTAGTTTTCTAGCTTGTTCATGCCAACAAAACCCAAGCAATTACAAAAACCCTGTCAGAGGCATACTGGCCTGCACATTACATGACAGATGAATGGTTAGACAGCTCTGTCTAAGAAATCACAGAACTGAAGCCAAGGTCACCTCTGTTCAAGCACAGCTTAAGTGACAAGAAATGCTGCACTGGGCTTCTGCTTCAACCCGCAAATCGAATCTGTACCCCCCTTTGCCACAGAGGGGCTTGCAAAAGCAGAAGGCATGGTTCGTGCTCTCTGCACGCAAGAATAAGTGGATAAAACCTATCTAGTGCTGGAGCAGAAACCATGGCACTCTCTCACAATGCTGCCCTCCTCACTGCATTCGGGTCAGCCACCTCCTCTGCGCTCACCTACAACTGCACGTTCTCACCGTCTTCCTTGTGCTAGCACTGGGTGGTACAGCGAGCCAAGGAAGGCACGGACTTGGCTGAAATCTCACCTGACAGAAATAAAGAACGTTCCTACTCCAATTCAGGATGCGGCTGCACACACAATTGCCGTTAAATGGAAGGGGGCAGGAACCAGAAAGCAGAATCACCTCTTTAAGCCAACCTAAGTGCAGCTGGTGCTGAAAATGCTCACAGGCTTTGCTACGGAGCCTAGATATTGATTAGGGAGAGACTGATAACTGCTGCTTAATGGCATCATAATTCTTAATTTTTCATCAACCGGCTGCTGTCCTAGACATCTACTGAGGAGGTGGCAATGAAGAGAGAAGGAGAGCTGTTAAGCGTTCTGGAGCTTCACAGAATACACGACTACACCATAATATTTAATGGGTATTATAGCTAAATAAAAATGATTTACTCACCATTTGGATGGAACATTTTTGATAAAAACCTAACAGTTGGAGGCTTATTTGGATATTCTTCTGAAAATTCTATTACTAGTTTAAAAGTACCTGTCCAAACAAACATAAATACAATCAGATAACTAACAACAAACACACACCTGCAGGAACATATACAACATAAGTTAATTTATGTGCTCCATGATCAGTATTTCTTCTCACCAGTAGATAAACAAACAACACTGAGCCTGGTTTCTCTTCACGTATTTCAAGGGATAATGGAACTACTACTTCGTGCTAGTAATAAAACCAGCCGCAGCAGCTGGGTAGAAGCTTGGAGACTCCCTGTTTACACGGCAAAGGCAGCTAGATCCAACACCAATTATCCCACCGCCCTCCCCTTTCTGAGTGGACCCAACACGCCGGTTCCATGGACTTTGGTGACTTTCAGGCGTTTCATTAAGAAGGCACTGTGGTGCCAGCAAAGAAACACTGGAATTTCATAATCGGCAATCTCAGTCTTTGGAGCTCATGACTGATTCACTGAAAACCTTTATCATGGATCAGTGAATAATTCACTGTAACTCCTCCAACCCAACACAGGGAGAAACCCATCTGCTGCCGATTACTGCAATAATACTGTAATTATTAAACTCATTATTCCTCATATGCCTAAGGGAGGCTCATTACACACCAACTTTCATGTTTATGCGCAAATTTGGTATTCCCTCCCCCTCACTGAGTTCTATATTCAGAACAATTCAAGATTTTTCACCTGTTCTTCATTAGAACAGAGATGAATCAAACATGCCACAAAGACGAAACCAGAGAAGCACACAGTCTTGTTGAGCTTCGCTATGCAGATGTGAAAACACATCTGGCAGCATGAGACCAACTTCCCCCACTAAAAGCTCTAGCGTATATGTACAAACAAGTCTTGATATAAGCATTACTTCCTAGCTTTCTTACTAACCATCAGCCACTAGGACAAGACACCGCTTACATCAAAACAAGTATTTTTACAGCCAACAAGACCTTACTCCTTCACTTGCTTGCTTAGTTTGTTCCAAATTATATGCAGGTAACATCTACTTTTTTTTCAAAGCAAAACAACATTAATACTGGCAATATTTATAACAATGACACAGGATATAAAAGTTGGTGGCTTACCATCTTCAAAAGGTGTCCCTTCTGGCCTGAAAGGTTTTAAAAATAAACTCCAATTAATAATAATGATTACCTACTTCTAAACAGGCACAATAAATTTATATCTTCTTCCTCATCCTCCCCAAGATATCAGCAGAGGCAATAATTTAAATATTTGAAGAAGTATCCAGAGGCAACCTCCGAAAGCTTTGTCGTATCTCAGACACCATCCCATAGTCAAGCTGCTAGTTGAGATATCTACTTCATCACCATCCCAAACAATACATATGCCATGACGTGACAAGGTTGGAATTAACGAGCAAATTACTAGCAAGCATATTTCGCTTTTATGAAAGGATACTAAGCCAGTGTCTGTTCTGTGGGATACGTAACGTAACTTCCTAGACAGAACCTGCACCTGGTTCCACTGGGCATCAATCCAATCACTGCTAATACATCTGGATTTAACGGCCGAGAATTTGCAGCTCTCACGTACCTTAAAGAGGAAGGCTGCTTTTTCATAACCCAACTCCTACACAGTCTAACCTATTTATTAAGCCATATGCAAGCTTTCTCTGATAAAAAAGGCGATCAAGTATTAAATTTTTCTGTCCTATGCATTCTGTATTACCCCAGAAAACAGATTTTTACCCCAAGAGCACTCTTGGTCATTTTTCTAAGTTTCCTGACTTAAAGTATGTAAAAGAAGAGAATAATTGTAAAAACAAACCCAGGTTTTGTTATATTTAGCCCTTTGATATAGAATTTTATAGCAATCAAAAACTCTTACCCAAATATAACTGCATTCCATTGCATTATATTATTCTCAGATGGAGCACCACTGACACCCACAGGAGGGTCTTCTTGCAATCTAAGAATTACAAATAGAGAATGACAAGCCTTATATAAATGAAAAACTTCCACCTGCAAGTACAATGTAACAGTAATATCCAGATTTTGTAAATATTTTCTCACTCCAAGTCAGAGAATACACAAAGCATTACAGGCAGACTATCAATACTTGAAAAAACGAACCTACAAGATGACGCTCATCAAGATTCTCTCATGTATGGCACCAACACACTACAACAGCCCAACAGGTTAGATGGGGTGTGCATGGAGCAAAGCATTAACTCTAAGAAAAATTTCAAGCACCACATACAGCTGGGATTTACAGTACTACACAGCGAACTATGAAAGAGGAATTGCTGCTAGCTGCCACAAGGAAGAGGACAAATTACAAACAGGAGCTGAAACCCAGCCCGTGACACTTAGACAGCACGCTTGCAGGGACTGAGTGCACGGGACTGTCAGGGGAGCTTCGCCTGCACTCCCAGAGCCGTGTGCGCACCGTGGCTAGGTTTGTTATAAGCCTACTCTGACTGGCAAGCCGATTGCTTGAAAACGGAGCAAGGGGAAAGCCTGCATACTGCTCCTTCTTACCAGTTCAACAAATGTGTTTATCTCTAAAGTAATCGTGGAAGCGTTTTAAATTCTTTGTAGTTCCTTAATCCTTGAACTAAGGAACAGCACGTTACTCACTGAAAGCCACATAAACCTGGACCGCACAGAATACACGTATTGCAACCAAAGAACAGGATGGAGATATCCTCCTTCTGCCCGTCCTTCTGCATAGCGATGCTCCTGCTCAAAGATCGCCCGAGACCCTGAACAATGTAAACCAGCAAGCCCCAATCATCCGATGCACAATCTGCCCGACCAAACAAACCCCTTCAGTGACAGCTCCTACCCACCCCACCTATTCAGCCTCGTGAGTTATGCAAGAATAAAGAAAATGTAGTGACTGCCCTTGCTTCAACAGCAATTCTTTAACATTACTGTGAGGTTTGACCACATTGCAGTGCACCGTTACGAGCACGTTGCCACCAAAAGCCCTGCAGGCCAAGGGACAAATTCATCCATCGGTGTGTAAACGCAGATTTATTCAGAGCTGACGCTGACAGACAGACAGTCAGTGCTCCTGCACTTGCACTGCTTAAATCTGTGAGAAAACTGCACTTGTATGTGGATGCTGAGCAAAGAGGTCGCCCTGCAGAGAGAGCCCAGAAGCCAGGCTCGCTCCATTTGCAGCTCTGATCCCCTCTGAACTCCGTGTTTACATCCTTGCTCTCCAAGCACACGTGGTTCAGACAGCTCGGTATCAACAGCATAAACCACCTACTATTTTGGTCAGGGAGAGCAGGAACAGGACTTCTTCCTACGTGACAGCCAGGCTGCATACCAAAAATAATGCCTAAGCATTC
>Ga0065711_1042203_pt1 | contig 15562 bp, 9 predicted proteins | sample Hoacrofraction12_FD_59098 | JGI IMG/M metagenome (GOLD analysis project Ga0065711, IMG submission 59098) | Hoatzin crop microbial communities from Cojedes, Venezuela - Epithelial fraction 12 v2 (version 2) | ecosystem: Host-associated > Birds > Digestive system > Esophagus > Crop | place... | reverse complement strand
TTTAACATCTTTATCAATGATCTGGATGAGGGGATTGAGTGCTCCCTCAGGAAGTTTGCAGAGGACACCAAGTTGCGTGGGTTTGTCGATCTGCTCAAGGGTAAGAAGGCTCTGCAGAGGGATCTGGACAGACAGGATTGGTGGGCTGAGACCAACTGTGTGAGGTTCAACAACGCCAAATGCTGGGCCCTGCACTTGGGTCACAAGAACCCCATGCAACGCTACAGGCTTGGGGAGGAGTGTTTGATCTCAATTATCTGAAGTCGAGAAAACATCATTTCTAACATTTCAAAACTTGAGCAGCTTTCAAAGCTCTGCCATTTAGAAGCTTATAAGAATGAGGTACAAGAAAAAATGATGGTTATTCTTTTTCTTGGTTTTCTTCTAGACATATCAGGGGTCAAAGACCAATTGCACTAGGGAATTAAGTTCACAGGTGCAACACCTCTTTAGAATGGAAAATGTTACTCTTGTACTATTCAAAAGAAAATAAGCCTCAGTTCTGTTAAACAAGTACGTGGTTTTGTTCATGTAACAAATCAGAAAGTAGACTCAATAACCTTAGGTTATAAATTATTCCTTGCAATAAAAATTATTCCAACAATTTCATAAAAATGGACAATTTTAACAGCACCAAAGCACTTCATGGATTGATTTAAAGTTTGCAAAACCTCTTTTGGAGGTAAACTGATTAATAAAATATAGCTAAAATTTTTTTCCAGCATTATGAAATTGGAAAGTTTATTTTTTATTCATAATCACTTTGTAAAAACAAATCAATGCAATATAAAAATATTTAAATTTCAGGTAAATATATATATACTCCCTAACACAAACTGAGCTGTGGTTTTTTTTCAGGTTTACAAGTCACGAAAAATGTTACAAATATTTTGATTTTTAGAATGATCATCCAAATAAAGATTCTTTTTTCACTAGCCTGAAATGAGGAAGTAAATGTGAACTTTTGAGTCATTGCAAACAGTAATAACCGTAACACCTACATCAAAAATCCCCAACATTAATTGCTACTGCAGCAAAAATATTTATCCTTACTGTCTTTGAAGTAACTGTTTTCTCTTGAAAATATGAAACTATGAAACTTCCTACTACTCTACAAAAAACGATCTTTGATACACCTAAAACCAATTACAGATTATCACACTAAATATGATATCTATTTAGCTTATGAGAAATATATCTTCTTTCATTATTACAGAGGAAAAAAAACACTGGAATGTGACAAAAGAGTTACAGACATCTGTTCAACTTATTTTTACACTATTTAAAATCACATTTTTTACTTTTGTGTTTAAAAAAACTCTTTAAAGATGACTGAAATTGTTTTAATTTATTCTATGAGTCTTTATTTTTGTATTCAGATTATTTGTCCCATGTTACAGGTCAAAATCATGACAAGAAAAACATTTATTTTCCTATATTGATGAACTGTAGTATCTTTGTTTAAGTAAACTCACGATAATTCACTCCTAAACACAAGTGTGCTTGTTTCATGTATACTTCAAGGTGAATGCTGAATAATTTGATTGACATATGTATATGACAAAATCAAAAAGGAATGGTTAAATTAAAAACTGTTTTAAGTAGAGATAGAATAATACGTGCCCACCTTTGAAACTTCTTGATATAAAATCACCCACACAAAATCTCAGCTCGGTTCATTAAGAAAGTCCAGTGTTACATTTTCTGAATACGTATGCGTGCAATGATTTGGTTGCACTGAATCTGTCAAAACAAGCTTTGAAGAAACATGGAAGGAAAAATCTAGGAAACCATTTAAGATGAAATTTGTTAGCAAGGGGCTAGAATTGGATTGAACTTGTTCTCCCTTCTTCAAAAGAGGGTTCAGTCAAGGCTAAAATAGTTCCCATCTTTTCTCTAGAAGTCTAGTAAATGTCAACAGTGAGTTATGGCAAGTAAATAAGAAAAAGATATTATTTTGCCTTTTCTTGTAATTTTTCTTCAAGGTTCCTAAGAATTTCCTGGTAACTATGATCATAGAATCATGGAATTGTTTGGGTTGGAAGGCACTTTATAGATTATCTTGTTCCAACCCCCCTGCCATGGGTAGAGACACCTTCCACCAGACCAGGCTGCTCAGAACCCCATCCAATCTGGTCTTGAACACTTTCAGGGAGGAGGCATCCACAGCTTCTCCAGGCAACTTGTTCCAGGACCTCACCACCCTCATAGTAAAGAATTTCTTCCTTATATCTTAATGTAAACCTAGCCTCTTTCAGCTTGAAGCCATTACTGCTTGTCCTATCACTACATGCTCTTGTAAAGAGTCCCTCTCCAGCTTTCTTGTAGGGCCCCTTCATGTACCAGAAGGCTTCCTAGAGCCTACTCTTCTCCAGGATAAATAAACCCAACTCTAACAGTCTTTCATATTTTATTGTTTCCCCAACTTTATTTTAACTTTTGTCACATGGATATCTAAAGATACAGGTCAACAGGTTCCACATTTGCAGTACAAGCTAGTAAAAGGTCTCTCTATTTGGCCCCTAACATTTCCAGTGAACTACATTTCAAAAATCTAACATGACGCGAAAGATTATCTTCATTTTGTAAATGAATTCCTGGACCTCTACACTGTTAGACAGCATAATTTTCACTATGCTAAATTAATTACTTTAAGCAAAAGTTAACAACAACAACAACAACAACAAGTAGCCTGAATCTTATTTAAAAGTCCTTCTAGATACACTTGCATGGGTTGGGAGTGGAATCACCATTGTTATAGAAGGTTTGTTTTTTCAGTATTTCTCTTGTTCAGTCTGGACAAGAGGCAGCTGCTGTGAGACTTACTAGCAAACGCCTGGTACCTAAGAAAAGGTTGCTTAGTGGACAGAGGCAGGCTTTTCACAGCACGGCACTGTGGGAAGGTAACAGACAATGGAAGTAAACTCAATATTCAGACTGGATGTAAGGAAAAGCTTCTTGCATTGGGCTTGCGTGGTGAGGTTTTGTTAGCAGAGGGGCTACAGCGGTGGCTTCTGTGAGAAGATGCTAGATGCTTCCCCTCTGTCCAACAGAGCCAATGCCAGCCAGCTCCAAGACAGAACCACCGCTGGAAGAAGGCTGAGCCAATCAGTGACAGTGGTAGCAACTCTGTGATAGCATATCTAAGATGCGGAAAAAAAACTGTACAAGAGCAGCCGGAAAGAGGAGTGAGAACAGGTGAGAGAAATAACCCTGCAGACACCAAGGTCAGTAAAGCAGGAGGGTGAGGAGTTTCTGCAGGCGCTGGAGCAGAGATTCCCCTGCAGCCTGTGGTGAAGACCACGATGAGGTAGGCTGTTCCGCTGAAGCTCAAGGAGGTTAACAGTGAAGCAGATAACCACCTGCAGCCTATGGAGGACCCCACATGGGAGCAAGTGGATGCACCCGAAGGAAGATGTGATCTTGTGGAGAGACCGTGCTGGAGCAGGTTCTGTGACCCCATGGAGAGAGGAGTCCACGCTAGAGCTGGTTTTCTGGCAGGACTTGTGACCCCATGGGTACCCACACTGGGAAGTCTGTTCCTGAAGGACTGCACCTCATGGGAAGGGCCCAGGTTGGAGAAGTTCATGGAGGACCATCTCCCGTGGGAGGGACCCCACAATGAAGCAGGGGAAGATTGAGAGGAGTCCTCTTCCTGAGGAGCAAGGAGCAGCAGAAACAACGTGTGATGAACTGACCGCAAGCCCCATTCCCCTGTGCCACTCGGGGGGTGAAGGCAGAGAAATCAAGAGTGAAGTTGAGCCAATGAAGAAGGGAGGGGTGGGGGGAAGGCATTTTATGATTTGTGTTTTTTTCTCATTATCCTACTCTGATAGGCCACCTGGGCACACTGCTGGCTCGTGTTCAGCCGCCTGTCCACCAACGTCCCAAGGCCATGTTCTGCCAGGCAGCTTTCTAGCCACTCTTTCCCAAGCCTGTAGCGTTGCATGGGGTTATTGTGACCCAAGTGCAGGGCCCAGCATTTGGTGTTGTTGAACCTCACAGAGTTGGCCTTGGCCCACCAATCCAATACCTCTGCAGAGCCTTCCTACCCTCAAGCAGGTCAACACTCCCACGCAACTTGGTGTCCTCTGCAAACTTCCTGAGGGAGCACTCAATCCCCTCATCCAGATCATTGATAAAGATGTTAAACAAAACCGGACCCCGGGGAACACCACTCGTGACCGGCCGCCAACGGGATTTAACTCCATTCACCACTACTCTCTGCGCTCGGTCATTCTTTCAGTTTTTTATGCAGCGAAGAGTACACTCATCCAAACCATGGGCAGCTAATTTCTCCAGGAGGATGCTGTGGGGAACAGTGTCAAAGGCCTTACTAAAGTCCAGGTAGATGACATCCACAGCCTTCCTCTCTTCCACTAGGTTGGTCACCTGGTCATAGAAGGAGATCTGGTTGGTCAAGCAGGACCTGCCTTTCATGAACCCATGCTGGCTGGGCCTGATCCCCTACTTGTCCTTCACATGCTCAGTGAGAACACTCAAGATGAACCGCTCCATGATCTTCCCCAGCATCAAGGTCAGGCTGACAGGCCTGTAGTTCCTGGGATCCTGTTTCCGGCCCTTCTTGTAGGTAGGTGTTACATTTGCGATCCTCCAGTCATCTGGGACCTCCCGTGTTAGCCAGGACTGTTGGTAGATGATGCAGAGTGGATTGGCCGAGTCCTGTGCCAGGTCCCTCAGCACTCTTGGGTGGATCCCATCTGGCCCCATAGACTTGTGAGTGTTCAGGTGGCATAGCAGGTCGTTGACTGCTTCCTCCTGGATTATGGAAGGTTTGTTCCACTCTCCTTGCATATCTTCGAGCACTGGGGGCTGACTACCCTGGGAATAACTAGTCTGACTATTAAAGACTGAGGCAAAGAAGACATTAAGTACCTCAGCCTTTTCCTCATCCTTGTGGGCAATATTCCCCCCCTCATCCAATAAGGAATGGAGATTCTCCTTGGCCCTCTTTTTCATGTTAATGTATTTGTAAAATCATGATAATGATTGACAGTCAAAGTGAACCCAGGAACTAAAGAATCCAAATTCCATTAGATAGATCCTGTTTTCAAAGCTGTGGGAAGAGCATGGAGAAGGATACATAGTCATAAACACTGTTAGTATATTTTGGCTATTAACTTCTTCCAGCTACTCAAAAAAATATTTGGATTATTGTTCTGTACTTTTGACTACACCTACTGTGTCTTACGCACCAAGCAGGAGAATCATTCAATAATTCCTATCAAAGTCAATTTTTATTTGGCCACTTTTCTTAATTATTTTTAGGTATTGCTGTACATACACACATAGCTGAGTAGTGCCACCATGATCAGTGATCACTGAAGAGCTCCACTGTTACAGTTTGGCGGTAGCCAGCAACGAAGGGCCACGTGGTTGCTGTATCACCCCTCCCTCCTCTGGGGTGGGAAGGAGAATGCAAAGAAAAAAGGCAAAAAAACTCGTGGGTTGGGATAAGGGCAGTTTAACAGAACAGCAAGTGAAGCGAACAGTAGCAACAACAATACTGATAAAGAGAATATACAAAACTGACAGCAAAATGCACAGAGCAACTCTCACTGTCCACTGCCCCACATGCTCCTGAGCCGTGGCTATCTTCCCCCTGGCCAGCTCACCAACTGGAACCCAGCACGACAGCACATGGTATCAAATACCCTGTTCTGTTTGGCCAGTCTGGGTCAGCCAGCCCGGCTGTGTCCCCTCCTGGCTTCTGGTGAAAATTAACCCTGTCCTGGCCAAACCCAGGACATCTGCTTACTAAAACAGGTTAACAGAGGAGGGAGAATATCTATCTGTGTTTCATTGTAGTCCTGCCCTTTGACTCGTAAATCTTATATATCACTCATCAGTTAACATTATGGTGTTTCTATTTGCAATAAAAAAGCTACAATGAGAGTCTGCAACAATAGTCAGACTAATGTTTTTTTGGGAAAAAAAAAAATCTGATTAAAGACAATGGGGTTAGTCTCTAAATTAGTTTGTGTGCCTGATAACACTTTCACCCCATAGTGAGCAGGTTATCATAGGTTAAAATGTTATAAACTGTGAGTGATAGTATCAGTATCTTATCCTATCAGAATCTCATTGTAACATTGAAGTGTTATTGTAAGCAATTATTAAATTAAAAATAACTTCCAAGGATAATTTTTCAGCAAGTGCACAAAGAGGTCTTTGCATATTAGCAGTCAGAGTAAGATCAATGGTCCCTTACAATATTGCTTCACTTTCACAACAGTACTTAGTGGTCTTTCACTCTCAATCAACCATTCTGATAGATAACAGATACCACTAATCAACAAGCTATTAAAAATTTCAAGTATTAATCTACTTTTCTGTAAACAGTTTTGCTTGAAAGGGGGATAATTACCAGATTATTTTGAGCTACAGATTAATTTTAAGTAGTGCAATGTCTATGACTGAAATGCCTCTCTTCTTACATTTGAACCATCAAAGAAGGCAGTTTCATATTTGGAAAAGGGGTTATTACAGTTTAACCAATTTACTCATCTAGAGCTATTCTTAATTGTCTCATCTTTGTGGATGCTTTAAATAAATGCTAAAAAAGAAAAATATCACCTAATCTAAAAAAAAAACTCAGAAAACATAATCTTCACTGTAATTCTAACAGTGAAATCAGTGAAAAAAGTTACATAAATATATATTGTAATTCTACCACACTTCGTGAATGATGATGTTACCATTCAACAGAAGATTTCAGCAATATACTTAAGTATGCTGGTAACTTTACATGCACGATGAATCAAAATGAAATATGAAAGGGTATGTGGAAAGAGAGAGCATCTGCTTATTAAAGGATGTTTGGTCAAGGACCTTTTCAGGACAGAAAGGTTTAATAAGTAAAGAAGAAAGCTGTGAACAAGAATCTACATAGATGCAAACTTGATGAACAAGAGATAAGGGAGAGAGTAAGAAGAATAATATAGGGTCTGTCACACTTATTGTTAAGGGTATGTAGAACATAGGGATGTTCGTTTCAGTAGAATTATCTCATCAAGTACTTTATCAAATGGGATACTAGAGAAAAGGATGATTTTGTGCCAGCTGCCGGAGTCACACTGTGGGTGTGGGTGCCACTGGCTGGTGGTATCAGCTACTGGAGCCACTGGGGTCTCCTTGTCAGCTGCTGGAACCAGTGGGGTCTTTAACCTCCAGTCACTGGGATGGGAACAGTGCTTATCCTGAAAACCACCTACAGGTCGGGTATGAGTGTGAGTGAGGTGAATGAGGGACTCAGCATCAGTGTCTGGATCGGAACTGCAGGTCACAGCCTGTGTGCTGGGTGCTGGCTGCTGGAGACAAGTGTTTGTACCTTCCCCAAACTGTGTGTGTGGGGGTGTGTTTGTGGATTCGATGGTAAACTCCATGCTGGATCATCAAGGAAGTAGGGGTCCTTGGATCTGAGCAGGGGTATCGGGTGAGTGGAAAGTCTGTGCTGGTATGCCCAAAGGATCCTGCAAAGGGAACAGTGGCAGCTGTGTCCTTCAACATAGACAGAGAGCTCGGGTCCTCAGGGCACTGGGATGGGCTCCAGTGGCCAGGCAGAGCAGTTCTGGGCTGGAGCGGCCAGAGGAGGTGGCAGCTTCTAACATCTCTTTAAAAAATTTAAAAGCTATATAAGAGCTAAAAACTTCTTTCATATTGCTGTGCTCCAAGGACAGGCTAGGATACAGCCGGTATCTAACTATAACAGATTCTTTTAGCTCTAGAAAGTTAGTCACCTAATCATCTGGTTTTTAAATCAACAGTTTGGCATCTAAATATATCTTCATTAAAAGTCTCCATGTTCTCTGTCCTGTAATCTACAACTAACAAGGTAAAGAGCATTAAAGAAGTCTGAATTAATCTTCTTTATATAAGACTCAGCTCAAAAGTACCTAGTTACTGGCCCCTTGTGTACCTCTGTGCATCTGCTTTAGCAGATGCTGAATTAAGCCCACAGGCTGGAGAGTTTATCATATTACATCATTAGAAGCAGGATTTTTAGCTGGTCAAAGGACTTTCATGTAGAATATAAAGATACTCTAACATCTGTACCTAGTAAGAGCAACACAAGTTGGGGATGAGCATAGTCTCTCAGCTTATACTAAAGAGTGTGGAGAGAAATTCTGGCCAAAAATCTGCAAAGACAAAGAACACATAAAATAAACAAATATAACATTGCAAAAAGCTTGACTAATTTCTAGTCCAGTAGCTAATTCTACAGTTTTTTTGATGTCTGAACAGGGTCTAGGTTAGACTGACAGGAGCCCCATAGAGCAGAATAAGACTATTCTCCCCTCCACCTGCAACTACTGGCAATCCAACTACTAAGTTTACATGGTGTTTATGGTCTGACTGTCTACACTTAAACCAGCAATCTCCTCCAGGAGAAGGGAGAAAATTAATCTGTCTCTTTTGGTTTCTTTCACAGTATTCAAGAAAAAAGTCATTGCCAGTTGTTGGTTACAAGAAGAAGAAGAAAACAATCTATTCTTTTGCCAGTGTTTTAACACTGTGAATAGCACCTCCCTTACAAATATTTTTTGGGTGCCAGTGGTATTACAAGGCCTCGAAAGATTTATGTGGAATCTCATTACCTTGGTTTACTGATAGATGTAATACAGATGGTATTCTTCAGTTGCGTCATGTGCTATATCCATATAAAGTGTTCTTTCTTTAGATAAAGGTAAGTCAAGGAAGGAACTTGAGCCCCACACTACTTAACTGTGGCTTCAGTATGTCTGATGGTTTTAGATCGCTCAAGCAAGTTCTTCTCAAGAAAATTATGACATAGAAGGAGCTAATTTCAAACAATGCTGGCAACAGCTTCTTCATGTTTCTTGGTCATGAGCTCATTGTATTGTTTCATACTGCCAACTGGAAATATCTTCTGTCATGCCCTATACCCATGCCAAGCACTGACTGACAGTTTTGCCAAGAATGCAGCAAAACCTATCCAGAAAATGGTTCCAGAAAATAAACAGTATTGCAAGTCCATTTTTAAACTTGTTTAGTTTATATAGTTAGTTTATAACGGCCTGCCAAGGCCTTAAGAGTTTGTGCTCTGAGGAGTTAAATATTCCCTCTCAGGGACTGCGCTGTGGGTGACCAGAAAATTTGGATGCAATGCAGACACATAAATTTCAAAAGACTGGAGTGATCTTCTATCCAACCAGTCAGTAGTACTCATTTCTGCTTTTCCTGATTTTTGCAGCCTGACTGGTTGTACAGACTGTTTTATTGCAGGGGACAGTACAGCAAATCAGTGACTCCTTAAAAACCTGAGCATTTATATCTGAGGCTTCAATTTCAAAGCTACTTCCAGTTGTCCCAACTGTTTGGGTCAAGGATTCAACGTAGCAGGACAGGGAACTATTCAAAATCTATATGTTGTTAGACATGTATTTGTCCTTGATAGTATTATATCAGGTGAACTTCTGAACTTCCTCTTTTAGTTCATGTGCATCTCTGAAGAGTGGTTTTAAAAACAGATGTATCATAGTGGCATATGAAATGCTCTAGGTTTGATATTTAAGTTCTGCTTTGTGTTGTCCTTCATCTGACTTAACTCTAAAATAACTGCTCATTTGAAGTTAATCTGAAGTTTAGAGCAGATGGCAAAATTGCCCATCTTGCTACTAAAATGTAATCTGTTACAAGATAAGGGGAGACAGAATGCAGAATATTTAGAAAAATAAGTCAATTTCATCATTCAGGAATGTAAATCATAGAGCTGTAGTATTCTTTCTGAAACTTCTTAATGATCAGTTACTAAAATAGCCAAACTAAGAATGTCAGCCTTATAGCTGCAGCTTCTTAAAACTGATCAAATCTAAACCCTGTGCTCTCCAAATTTTTAATCTAATACTGTGTATCCTACCTCTGTTTCTCTTTGCACAGCAAAATTTGATCACTGATTTAGAAAATTCTGTATACACATCAGTAATTAACCCTTCTGCCCAGTACTTTCAGTTAGCAATAAAAGCAAGATTATGTTCCTAAAAATTCATACTTAGAACAAAATGACAACAAATACTCAAAGAACTTCTGATCACACTAGCTCAGGTTTCCACCTGAAAATACGGCAAGCTTACTCGTACCATTTAATGACCCAATAATGAATTAAATATAATTCCACACAGACAGATTTTAATTTGAACTTATTGAAGAGCAAGCTAGCCCTCACGATCTCCTTCACAAGTCATTGCCAGAGTTAGAAAATTTTTCTTCCCAAGAAGTCTTGCCTTCAAAGTAAGGAATATACAATGTTCTTGTGCCTTATTAAGTATCCTGGTTGAAGTGATGACAACTTACTAGATGGAAGGAAGTTTCTCAATAGACTTTCAGTACTTCTTTCAGTATTTGCTTCATTTCACAGGTCACTTTTCAGCCATTATCACTACTGGTCTTCTACTTCACAGAATTTCCTCTGGCAGACCATATTGTGCAACAGCACTTAATGCACTGCTGCTCCTTTGGAAAAGAGATTGCATTATGAAAGACTCTGCCGCTCTGCCACTGAAGGTAATACTCTTCTTAGCAATGTCCCTAAGTGAGACTTCTTTACCTTAGTCTATATGAAATTGACTCATCGACCACATGATTTAGTTCTTTTCTTACTACAGTTCTGGATATGAATGTGTAGTCTCTGCAGTGTAAAAAATTGATAAACTTTTAGTTTATCTAAAAAATATTTTGTAACTGACATGCAAGCAACTTATAGTTATTTGATTTGATTTCCCTTGCAAACACCTTGAGAGGAGGCCTCTTTGTTAGGTAGTCCTTGAGGAAAGGACCCGCTTTTCTTCATTAGCAGGTGCCAGGAATGAACTCCCTACTCTGGCAAAGGAAGCAATGTGCTTTGGATCCAAGAAAGCTCCTGCTTGGTTCACCTGAAGAATATGACCATTAAATGGTAATAGAATAAGGAATATTTATTTACTTACAGTTTAGGTGTACCTGGTAAGTACAGACACTCTGTTTCAAAAATTTTGTATTTTAATACGTTCATATGCATGCCTAATTTAATGCTACAGTGTTTTGTAAATTTGTTTTCAATTACAGAATTTGAAACTACTCACTCAAGGGCAAATCTTTGTAGATCTTTTTGTTCATAAAAGTCACTTAAAGAGGGAACTTGAAAACATCATTAGATGCAATTCATTCTTGATCCTTGCTCCCTTCAGAGCTTATTTAAGCTTCAAAGTCTTGACCCATTCAAATCATTTAAATAAATGCTCTGAAGTTGCACAAGATACATGACAACCAATAAAAATTCTCATAATGTGATCTTTCTTCATTGTAAAATTTCCTAGATAGGAATGACAGAGAAAACCAGTAATATTTGAAAGAAGAGAGTCATGTTAAGATTAATTTTATGGAAGGGCAAAGTGAACCTTAAACAAGGAAATGATCTGATCACATTTTTATTTCTGCTTATAAGCAGATACTTATCACGTTGACTGTATTTGGCATATTGTGATTTTTTCAGCATGGTCATGTACAAACACGATCTCCAATGGCCAAATTCATACAAACACAACAAAAGGCAAAACAGTGTCATAGTTCAACATACCTGGATGGATCCTTTTCGGCTTAATCCTAAGGTAAGAAAAAAATACAAAAAGCTAATTGCATAGCTTCAGTCTCCTATATATCTTATTTCTTACGCCTTTTAAAGTTCATGATTTACTTTATATTTCCATGTTTATCCTTTTCTCAGTCACTCCCCCTTTTAACCAGCAAAAATAAAAGCAACATGACGGTATTAAAAAAAATGAAAAAATCCCTACATTTTTATGATTAATTTAAAGTTTCTGGACTCACATAAAGATGAGAATCTCTTTTTCATTGCCTTTTAAATGACATGTAGCCCTTCTTTATAACCAAGAAAAGCTTGAAAATTGGACCATAGGGTACCTCAACCACTAAAAATATCTCTGGTCTAAAAAAAAGGAAGAAAAATGCCACCAATTAGAAGGCCTTTATCTGGGATTAGTATTGTAATAGCAGTGAGCTAGTTCCTTGTGACCATCATGACCAACCAGCTTCTCAATGGTGCTGGAGGAGAACTCTCCCTTTTCTGCATGAGGGATAGCCACCATCACCAGCCTTGAGGGGTAAGGAGGCTGCCTAGAAACCACTCTTCTTGCCATCTTTCTTCAAACAGTGTAAAAGGGTCTAGGAAGGGATACAGCATATATTATACCTGGCAATTTGTTTATTTATTTGCATTATTTATTCTCTTGCAGAACTTATGAGACCTTGGTTTGCAGAGCAAGTGAGTTCTAATGGGCTGAGTATGCTGCAGCCTTTGGAAATGTAAGTTTTCGAAAGGTAAGTTACTTTTTCCCCAGTGTAAACTTGAAGATCTAATGTTCTTGAAATTGATATTGTTTAATATTATATTGTACAAACTCAGTAATGTATAAGAATGTAATTCCAACGTATGAATATTTTCTACCATTTTATCCCTAAATACTTCAGAGCAACCACTCCCTCTTTACTTAATGAAAGTACAATTAATTCTTATTAGCGTTATTGATCATTACAGACCAAGCTCTAGTCATATTTGTGACTAAGCAGGTACGAAAAAAGACAGACTAGAATGGACCAATTTTGTCAAAGTGCAATCCCTGACTGCAAGACACAACAGTATTCCATCTTGTATTTAGTCTCATTTCTTTCATAATGACTTAGTTTAGAAGCTCCTCCAATATTTTCCAAGATCTTTCTCACAAGCCTGTATTTTTCTACAGCTCTCATTTCATAATACATTGCTGTACTGGCTAGTGATAATTACTCATTCCACTCTTAAATTGATACAGTTATTGAACATTCTTGTTATTTGTGTTGTAATTTGGTTTATTAAAATGTATGTATAGATGTAGCATTGTGTTATGCGAGGCACTTCATATGAGTGAATCCATAAGAGTTCTTTCACTGCGTTGAGAGGACACGGTACCTGGCAACTAACAGAGGAGGAGAGACAAAGGAATATAAATGAAATACTTCACATTTCTACACTGCTTTTTAAGCTGTGCTGTAGCTCTGGGGTCAATAAAAGACTTCATCAGTGACACAAAACTGTGCAAGAAGTTTCTCGTGCTCTCGCCCTCAACTTGTCAGGTTAGTCCCTCAGCCCAGCAGAAGTGTTATTGCCCTCTTTTCAGAGGATTTCCTTGTTTCCTTGTTTCACATCAATACTTAGATCTAAAGCCTTTTTCTCAGCAAAATAAATTTCAGTATCCTCTAACTAACTTACTACTTGAAAGCACGGGAAAACAGGCCTTCTTTGCAAAAATGACAAAAAAGTAGCAAGTAATAATCACAGACACTGTTTTCTTTGTACAGATCACCATGCAAAACAGCCATTCCTACCACTGAAATTTCTTAATGCCATAGACCTTAGACAGCATCCTCATTTTTATTTTCTAATACTCTGCTGACACCTTCTGGAATACAACACTTATTCTAACTTTCTAGCAGACTTGTGTAGTGATAATGATGGAGCCAATAAAGAAAAACTTCTGATGATGACACATGTACCAAAACACAAATATGGGTATAGCTTTTACATTCTTAGTGCAAATTTTCACTGATTTTAAAGTATCAAAATCATAGAACAGTTAGGGAAACATAATAAAAAGAACTTATCTAGAGCCAGTCTTATCAAGAGGATCAATTGTTTCTTCTTCTAAAACAATTTAAATGGTAAAAAGAACTTGTGATACACAAAGGTAGTGTCTCAGATTCCTGCCTTTGATGCAGTCACAATAACACAGTGCAACAACAATGAGAAATCTTTCTGCTTTTTTTTAGAGAAAGGGTTGTTGATTCAAGAAATTTTATTCTATGGAGGTTTTTTAAACATGAATGTCTTTATGTGCACCGTCTTAAAATTCTGACAGAACAGATTTCCATTGGAAAGAAATGATTCAATTAAATAATAATAATTTAAAAAAAAGATCGTGCTTAACTCACATGAATACACAGAAAATCATCAAATGCTTTGCTTTAACTTTGTGCAATAAAAATGCGTTCTTCATTATAATTTTATTGGATCCAGTTACCTACCAAACCAAAAATACACCTACATAGTCAAACAGGACTGCAGAGACCTAGGGCTGAAATAAAGGGGAAGTCCCTCAGGTTATTTTCTACTCAATGCTGCCAATCAATCAGAAGGAAACAGGCAGAAGCAGGCATATCACACATATCAGCATCTGGCTGCATAGCTGGTGTTGCCAGCAGGGTTTTGGCCTCAGTGACCTTGGAGATACTCTTCAAAGGCTGTGGGTTACTGCAGGGAGGTGGGATCATCTTCTCCAACAGGGGCAATGACATCTTTGTTAATAGCATAACTAACTTACTGAAGGGGCTTTCAGCTAGATTATTTTGGGAGCAGCGTCAAAAGCTTGGAGAGAAGCAACGACCCAGGAGACAAGTTGAAAGTGCCATGGAGGTGTTTCCCACACTCCCCTCAGAGACAAGGGGCAGATGTCATATCATCTCAAGTGCCCGTATGACATTTATATTCTGGGAAACAGACAACAAGAAATGTGCAGTCTCCATGTGCAGTCTCTTTGGAAGTACAGAAATTTGGTGAGATAGCCCACGTGACTTGAGTATTACAATGGACACTTGCAGGCTATTCAAGAAAGACAGAAAAAATAGAAGAGGAAGGGTTGCGCTCCACATAAAAGGAGCTTAGCTATAGACCAGAGGACATCTCTGTAGATCAGTTGGTCTGATTTTAGAGGACTGGAAAAGTTGATATATGAGTAAGTGCTAAACACAATAATCTCCAGACACCCTCTCCAACCTAGATTTTTGTATGACTCCTTTGTGACATGCTATTATTAGTGGAAAATAAGCTGTCCTTTAAAGGAAAATTTCACAGTGGGACAGACAAGGAATGTGCCTCAATGGGAAATTATGTCACTAGTGATGCAAGATGGTTCATGCGAGTAACTCCTTTAAGTGTGTTCATGAATCTGACTCTTAATGACATAGATAATGTGCAACGACGTAAAGCAGTCTTTTCACCTTCAATAGTTTAAGGAAATTCAAAAATTAGTTCATAGGAAGCTGAGAACTCATTTTATATTGGCTTAAAATCTGTGTGAAAAGAACTTGTGATATGGGAAACTAAGCAATACTATGCATGTTTATTTCTTTCTTAACCAGTATAAAAATAATATATATGAAGCTTACTTTGTTATTTAGCAGTTTGACAAGATAATTTCAGAGGAACTCAGAAACTGTATGCTTAAATCCTTAAAACTGCCACTAGAAGCTGAGTGTATGGACTTCAATATTACTCCATCCATTTAAGATGATTTCTGCTTTTCAGGGTTATTTAAACTATGAGAAAGCCTAGAATGGATTATCTTTTGCTGTTGCAGTGGCTATTGATTCGAAGATCCGGTAAGAAAAACCTAACAGTACAATGTATACTGTTAAGCAGGTATTCTTTATTGCGGCGCCGGGCACACGGGGGATTTCTCCTCCAAACGTGCGCGCCAGACACCCTGTTGCT
>Ga0065711_1042202_pt1 | contig 15562 bp, 7 predicted proteins | sample Hoacrofraction12_FD_59098 | JGI IMG/M metagenome (GOLD analysis project Ga0065711, IMG submission 59098) | Hoatzin crop microbial communities from Cojedes, Venezuela - Epithelial fraction 12 v2 (version 2) | ecosystem: Host-associated > Birds > Digestive system > Esophagus > Crop | place... | reverse complement strand
GAGATATTCAAGACCCACCTGGACAAGGTCCTGTGCAGCCTGCTGTAGGTGACCCTGCTTCGGCGGGGGGGTTGGACTAGATGACCCACAGAGGTCCCTTCCAACCCCTACTATTCTGTGATTCTGTGATTCTGTGATTCTCTTCCGAAAGAAATGAAGTGCTATCCTTCACTATTTAAAAACAAAAAGAAGAACGGGTGCAGATGTAATGGATGCTGTCCTCTGCATCTGAAAGGCATGTCCCCAGTTTCATTCCCTCCTACTGAAATTACGTTCACACTGTACTAAACTGCATGAGTATACAATAATGTTTTCAAGGTCAGAGATAATCAACATGTTCAGCTGGCACGGTTATTACTGTCAGAGCAGTATTCCAGTGCAGCTACTTGTTTCATAGGGTATGTATTTCAGTAATTGTGACCTCTAAAATTCATTACTAGAACACAAAGTTAATCTCTTAAAGCCAATTTTCGACACCTCCTTTCATTCTAGACCAAAGCTGGTAGTCCCAGTCTGTCACTGTTCAGCCTCTTCTTCACCTTCTTCACCAGAAGGTTTACTACAGGAAGAGATTCAACTGTCCAAATGCTGATGGCTGCATATCCTGGCTATGAAAGGAGACCAATATGTCCTTCTTAAGGACAGAATTGCTATTAATCATTTGGCTTTGCATTTGGGCTTCTAGAACATAGTTTCCACTCTTGTTTCCATGACTTCCTAAGGTCTGGTCCCCCAATTCAAAACACATTCAAATGTGAGATCTTCTGAAATACGTTCACTAGAAAAAAGACATGATAAAAACCAGGTAGAACACAAAAATTAACATGCAAAGATATAAACTAAAAAAAAGCTCAAATGCTAACAATACGTAGAAACAAAGTCCTACTCCAGAAGAGGGTGGACAAAAAATAGGCTGTTCAATAGGAGGAAGCAAGTCTCTGGAAGATAAAATAATCCAAAAAAAATCAACAAGTATCTTGTTTTATCAAGATTCTTGATAGATTTTTTAGGGACTGTATATAGTAAGAGTATAATGCAAGTCCTTAGTATGGAAATCATAATTTCTTTTAGAAATTAAATGCCATTCACAATAAAAATTACACTTACTGGGAAGGTCATATAAGCAGCTATTGCTACTCCCTTCAGACTTGAATTCGACTGGCACATTACAACTACAAAATCTTATTTTAGTTTTGCATTTGTGAGAAGCTGTAAGACACAAAAAACTACTTCTCAATTTCCTGCAAGCCAAGAACTTGGAAAGAAAAGTTCTCCAAGGCATTAGCTATTAGTGGATGGCAAAAGTAAGCACCAATACACAGAGAGTTACCTTCTGTTAATTACTGACACGTACAGAGCCTTTAATACAGCACAATACAACAGACCGGTAACAACCAAGTCAGCTGCTAAAAACCTCATGCACAGCGGCAGAGAATCCACTGAAAAGAGCATTAGATTCCTCTCAATTCACACAATATTGTTCTGACAGACTATTTTATTATCTGTTCCGCTTCATGCTCAGATGTTCTTGTTATTTCCCACTTCAAACTTCCACACTATTGTCTTTTTCTATATTTTGCAGCTTCTCAGTCCTATCAAAGCGAAAAGCACAGAAGCACCCAGGTTTTCCTGAAAACAGGCAATTGAGACTCAATGTGAGGAAAAGGCAGAAATCCATGCTTATGGGGCTCAGTTCTGCAAATTTCACATTGAATATCTCGTGTCCTTTTAACTTCAGCCAGAAGTGTAGTACGACAGTTGAGATACAGGCATTTAACAATGCTTTAAGGACCTTCTCAGAAATTAACGTAGATGACAAAATGCAAAGCTTTACTCTCAAAAGACATTCTTAAATGCTCCTGAGAACTGCAATTAGTGAGTCATTTCATGTTTCCTTACCAATAAACAATCCTACATTTCGCTGCTGGTATATACCAACAACATCTGTGTTAGCGACATAGCCTGGCTCATCTGTTGTGGTACAACAGTTTTCTTCAGGCACGGATCAATAACGTTCCTTGCTATACATCAAAAAAACTCTTCCTGGCAGACTCCAGTGCTGCCCTTGGTGCATTCTGGGACTGAGTTCATCCTTATGGCAAGCAGTAATTCAAGATTACACGTATTACCTTTCTCCAACAACTATTATGGCTTTTTCTTGCTACACTAAAAACATTTGCAGGCTGGGAATCCAAGTACGAGTAGCTGTAGGGTAGACATTATAAATCTCCACCATCCCCAGGTTTGTATCTCAGCAGAGTGCTTTTGGATCCAGATGACTCGCATGACCCTTGCACAGAGCTGCCAGACCTAAAACACGACCTCTGGCAATTGGCTCGGTTACCAGTTTTCAACTAGTCACATCTCCAAAGCTCAAACTGCCTGTCGAAGCCTCAGACCCAGGGCAGACAGTTTCAGATTTTTTGCCTGACTGCAATTCCGACACATGCTGCAGTTCAAGATGGTGCAGTTTCTGCACATTAACAGAATAATCCACTTTTTGCCTGACGCAGTTGTAAGTATTTAGGAACAACGCTATTTTTTCCTGTGTTACCTGGTGCTTTTGAAATACAGAACATGCTTTCAGGCCTCTTGCGCACAAAGAGTTCTCCAGGCATGCAATTTTGATTTAAAGCTGACAAATCACACTCTGACAGCACGTCCTGGATTGAGTGTGAAATGAGACTCCCTAGGCAACAGGACACCCGAGCTTTAGTCATCCCACCACCTCTGGACTGCTTCAGCCAGAAGTGTTACTTTAGGCTGCCAAATATCAATAATTTTGTCTAAGTCCTTCATCGTGTTTTCCTCTTCACTTTTGCAAACAAAGTTTTCTTTTTACCTTCTTTTAAAAACCTTGATTAAATGTAGCAGCTCGAAGGATCGCAGACCATCAACAGAAGAGGGTTTATAAAATCGGGGACTGATGACAGATCAGTCTACTAGATCCCCCATAATAGTGGGACAGAGCTCAAATTTTAAAAGCCACACTTAAGGAATAAGAATACAAATATAAGCAGAAGGAAACATCACCCCTCTTCATCAAAAAGTCAAAAAGAAAACCCTTGCATTTTCTAAGAAGGACCTACTCCTGGGCAGTTACTGTTGCCTTCCAATCTGTTCATTTTTGTGCTGCAGTCAAAAATTCTTGTTTGATTTAAAGGATTTTTTTTTTTTTCTCAGGAAAATCCAACCTGACCTGCAAAAGGACTCACAAAAGTAGTAAGGCAGGCTCAGGAAGTCTACTACCTGTATATCCAAGAGTAGCATCTCTCTTAGTGTGAGATCAGACTGTCTTTTCCAGTTTTTTCGAGCACTGATTATCCGGGTGAAAGAGCATTTCTGTTCTCTGTGCAGCACCTACTACGAACCAAATTCAGGTTCACAACCAGGTTCATGCTAATATAAATGACATATAAGCACCTTAACCGACTTCAGAACAAGTGATAAGTTGTGCACAGCCCTTAAAACACCACTTACCACGCATTTGCATCTCTCTATCTCTCCCTCTCACTCTGCATAGCGTGCTCTATGTATTCTGCTGTATTCCCAACTCTTTGTCACTGGCAGAACGTGAAAGCTTTCTACTTCACCTCAGATTTTACAGACCTCCTACCCGGTTACTAGAAGCAAAAGAAGAAAATAAAGCAAGCTTTTCTACCTGCTGTTTTCTGTCCACAGACTATCTGCTGCCTTTTCATAGCTTATTCTATCGTAACTCCTATATTACGTCTTTTATTAGTATCATATGTACATCAGCTTTTCCTGCAAGGTTTAGGGTGCAATTACCTCCCAGGCTTTTTGTGTGTGTCTTGAATATAAAGCAAGACAAAAAAATGCCTTCAACACCTAACAAATAGTATGTGAGTCCATTGCGTGCAATCTTATCTAATTAAAACTAAAGCAATGACTGCAAAGATGCCACATGAAGTTTGAAATGGACAACTAACAAGTAGCTATAAAGTTAATATAACTGAAAAACAACCTACCCACTACATTCCTCAACTTTGTGCTTGTTTTAAAAAAAATAAATCTCCGAACAAGAGAAGTAAAACTATTACAAGCAATGCTAAAAAGAAGAGGAACGGAGGTGAAGAGTATACTCGTATCGATAACATGGTCCAAGATTTTATTAGTAGCTTATGTGCTTACACCCCTCATACGGGCACAGGAAAAGTCCAGATGCAAAGCTGAGTGAACAAATGTTCCTTCTTATGGAACCAACCAAGGGCCAAAAATAGTACAGGCAAATTTATGCAGAGATACCATTACACATCTAGACACCCAGCTGTATTTACATTTACATAGCGCCATGGCAAGTGCCAATACAAGTCTGTTTATGGGCCAATTTTGTGATAAAGAAGTGGGTCTTAACTTGCCAATAATTTGACTCCCAGCAGTCTAGCCATCACTTTGTGATGTGACAACAACTGAAGAACAAGGGTGGAAATATGTCAAGATGCCTTTATAACCCTCCTTCTATAAAACCGCTACATATAAATTCATTCTGATAAGAAAAATTCAGGTGGGAGGGACGAGATTTGATTTTCACAATACCTATTGCTAATCATAGCTTAGTTCATACTTAGCCAAATGTTCAAAGGAGAGAAAAATATAACAAACTCATACCTGATAAAAATGTGGCCAGAAAGTACTGATGGCGAGTTCTGCTTTCACCCATCCTTCTGTAACAACCCCTGATACGTTCCATATGGGATTGCCCTGTGGTCCCCCATTCACCTTCACGTAGACATTCAGAGAGCCAGGACTGGAACGGTCTCTGCTGGATAAGTAATAGTGGAAGTCGATGCAATGCGTGTCATTTTCCTTCAGCGTCGGCAACAGCAAGTGAGCCTTCTGCCCAGATGCCCGCCCAGAGCTGTTCACCATCATGAAGGAGCCTGTATAGGAAAGGAAAAACAGAATAAAGAGTGAGTTTGCTTGGTTTTTTTCAGTAAAAGCAGTTCCATTAGAAAAGTCAGTGATTCCCTTCGAAGCCAGAAAACAAAACACTCATCTGAAGAACTCAGACTAGCTATATTATGCTAGTTGTTAGGTAACAGCAAGAAAATAATATTAAAATTGCAGCGTATATACACAAATAAATTCAGGGCCAACCAGAACCACTTTAATTAGATAACTTCAAAATCAAAATAAAAATACTACTTTGCTTTTATTATTTTATAATCTTGTGATAAAACAGTCACTCTTAACAAAAGCATATTCACACTTCAAGCAGCAGCGAGGCTCTCATACCATGTACAGTCCCCCAAGGGCACATTCAATACAAAAACTGCAACAATGAACCAAATTCTCAGCTGACATTTGTCTATGTGGCCCCTACCCACTTCACGCCAATCTATACCTCTGAACACAGCATCCTGGCACTATAGACTCCTGCAGGTTGTAACGTGTTAAGAAAAACCCAATTTTCAGAGCCCAAACGAATTTGGCTTGTTAGCGTAACAGCAACATCTTGACTAGAAATACTGCATCAAGGACATTTATACTCCTAGGAGGGAAGAACAGGCTGAACTTCGGGAGGGAAATATATACTAAGGCAATTTATGAGTTTGTTAACCTGGAAGCTTGCATCATATTAACCACGGCACTTGATGTTGAACTCTCATTTTGATTCATCAAGCAGTTACTCTACAGCACATTTTGTCTCAACTCATCTCTTCAGAGATGCATCAAGGTGACAAATGTTAGCAATAAGAAAAAACATTATTTGATTCAATTCTGTTTAAAGGATCTCCTTGATGTGCACACAGACACACTCGGAAATAGCTGAAGAAAATACTAAGATTGGGGGGGAGAAATCTGTGTGCCAGCAGCCAGGCATGGTAATCTTTAATTAAATGCAGCCCTCTTGACACTCTCAGTTGTGATGCTGCTGCCAAAGCATGGTACAAATGTATTTCACTGCTGGCCTCTTGCAGTTCACAGAAGATTGAGTTTGAAAAGCCTTGTTTCACTCCTAACCTACTGACTTTCCCTATTCCATGCTGCAGCAGTAGCACTCATATAAACATTTTGATCAATTCTGTGCAGTGAACAGCCACATATTCTAAATTTGTACCAACAGATACCAGCAACTTTCTCCCACAAAAAAATGCGTTTTTTTTCCTGTGTTTATATACTATATATGCATTTTGTAAAGGACTGAAAAGCACAGACGCAGAATAAAGTCAATCTTTCATTAAAAAAAAAATATCACACACTCTAGAGACCTTTGAAAATTCAAGCACAATGCAAGCACAGCTGGGGAAGAGGCTCTCCTACGAAATAAGAAAATCTATAGTCAAGATGCTCTCTGGCAATCCTATCTTTCATTTTGATACGCTGAATATCAAAACAGCCCCAAATTAAGAAATTCCAGATTCACAGCAAGGACTTTGAGAAACGTAAAAGCTGAATCCAAACTTCTCAATTTCTCTTTAATAATCAAAGTCCATAAAACGGGATCCTGACAAACGTTCACTGTTGGTCTAATTCTGCTCCCAGTCAACCACAAAATTCCCTTTTTCAGAGAGTACTGTATGCATACTATTCTTAAAAATACACCCCACTAAGCTAAAGTTTTGAGAACCTGAGATTTGGCTTCTGTTTCTATGGCCTGAGACAATCTATTCTGAGCTGGCACAGCTGCCAACAAGCTGAAGAGGCAGCACAGCCTGAGAGTTAAGGCAGCAGGCTGGAAACCTGACAGCCTGGTTTCCAAGACTAATTACAACACTCACTTCCATGATCTCTCGCAGTACTCCTAGTCTGCCTTATCCTTCCTTACAAATAAAGTAAGAATAGTCATAAGAACCACTCTTTTACTGAGAGTCTGGGAGGAAAGCCACTGTAAAACTGCTGAGTAACGGTACTACAGCATAGCAGAGCATAGTAGCTGCTGTGAAATGCACTGCCTGCAGAATTTCAATGCCATTTTGAGAAACAGCACAAGATAACAGTGAAGACAAATTCTGTATTTTGGGGCTTTGAGCAGCCTGGTCTAGTGGAAGGTGTCCCTGCCCACAGCAGCGGGGTTGGATCAATATGATCGATAGATAAGGTCCCTTCCAACCCAAACCACTCTATGACACTATATGTGCCAGATCTCATACTTGAGGATGACAGTACAGTCAGTTAAAACACTGAGCAAAGAAAAGCAGAGCTCTTGTGCATCCACAAGTTTTTTGACAAAGTGCCTGCAACACCAGGTAGGAACCCAGGAAAACTCACTTTCGCACCACCATTGATGGGACAATACATCATTGCACTTCTGTGCATCTGTCAACTTTTTTTTTTTTATAATACATGTATTCCTACTCTAAAGAACTTCTCTGAAGCTGTACCATGTCTAACACAATACGGTCTCAAACTGCACTGGGGTAGGTAAGTGTCTCCATGATAGAAAAAGTTAGAGTACTTAACTTTTACAGATCCCTGTATAAAAATAATGAGCTTTCCTCTGGGAGAAAAAACATCAGCTTTTATAAAAAGTTCAAAGCAATAATTACAATTTTATTTTTTGCCACCCACTAAAAAATGAATCACAAGCTACTCACGGTATGACAATGGCCTTTTGTGCAACTGCCGACAATTCGAGAGAGAGCCTGAATCTAGTGGCTGACAACATGAGCAAGTAAAATATACATCCACCAAAAAGCACTGAATAAAATAATTAGTCTTAGTTACTAAAAGAATAGCCTTACAAACAGTTGTCATGTACAAATTATTCATAGCTTCTTATTTATAGTTGTTTTTTTTAATACAGTATGCCTGGAGATACAGGAGAAAATACTATAAAAATGTGTCTTCAGTAAAGTCCTGATAAGAGGTATTATTTTGCATGACAGCATAAAAGATGAAAAATTTACACTTCTTGTGCCATCTCTGACAGAGAAAAGTAGTCGCACCTTGTTTAAGTCCGTTTGTCATCTACTACCTACACCACACCCCTCGTTTCTGCAGAGCCCGAGCGTGGCGGCTGCCCCAGCAGAGCCTTCCCCCGGCTAGCCAAGGCTCGGGGCCCACCGCCCCACGCCCGGCCACCGCAGCAGGGGCTGTGAGCTCACAGTTTTGTCAAGACTGCAACGGACAGCAGATAGAAGGACACGCCGATTTACAAAATTCAGTTGTGAATAAATTATACCCTGTATTCTATAAACTGGCCTCTAAATCTGCCCACCTGTACACATTTTCATTTTTTCTTTTCACAACGTGAACTTTAATGGGAATCCTCTCCCCTGTCCTCTAGTGCCTTCAAAAGCTCTGCACGCTCCAAGATCAACAGCTGAGCTCCACCATCCTATTCTAAATGTCCATACCCAGGGAAGCTTGCCTGGGCAGCATATATCACTTCGAAGTAGGTGAGAGATCACAAAAAATACTCCCACCAGGGGGGGGAAAAAAAAAATTCGACTGTCTTTTAAGGACAAGTGTGGTTTATCCTCAATAAAAATTGACATATTGTGATTCAGAGTCTGACAGCCTTCTTTAGGTTGAATACAGAATTGAAGCTGATGGGACGACTTCTCAATTGATAGGCCTATATGTGCAAATAAACGAGATACAATCTGGTCTGGCACCAACAAACCACTTGTCTTATTTTCCACTCATATAAAGAGCTAGGGAATGAATTAACATGTCACAAATGGAAAATATTGATAAACGGATGACTGAAAGCCACTTAAATCTCTCCAGGCAAGAATCTGAATAAAACAAAGGTATCTTGGAGAAACTCTTACTTAGACGATCGCATATCCAATTTTGAAAAATAATAGTAGCAGAAAAAACACCCAAACATTTTGCTTCGTCATTTTGTTTACCTCCATCCAGAAAGTTCAAATGTCATACAGTCCACACCGCACCAAAAAATCAGTTTGGGGGAAAAAAATTACCTATGCTGTATAAAAGTTCTTTTATATTTATTGGACACAGAAGTATATGGTCATCAAAGCAGATTGAATATCAGGTTAATTAAACTTAGTGCTCTCAGATCAACAGTTTAGATTAATTAATATCTTGCTGGCTTTGTCCTGAGTAACCAAAAATGACTGCGTTATGTTCAGATCAATCAGAAGCAAGGAGGATGCGAAGATGGTAAATAAATTCATTTCTAAAAATCTGTTCAAACGACAGGAACATAAAACAGCACTCTCTCATAGTTATTAAACATACCACTGAAAATTGAGAAATTAAACCATGAAGTGCTCTCTAGCTGGCCATAAATTTCAATTTTTCCCCTGCTTGGTGCATAATGATGCCTTGATAAGCGTCCTATTATTGATGCATCTGCAACATATATCCTCTTTCTGGAGCTGAAATGCTACTCTGTAGCAGATGGTGGCTATTGTGTTTACACATCAGCACTTTATGATTACATTTTCTCACGTCTGCAGTAAAAAGAAAGCCATAATTGAGTTTTTAATGGCTTTGCACATTGTTCATTAAGATTACATGAGTGTGTTCTGACAAATGACAGCTGAAGAAACGAGTCACTGAGAAACCCTCATGATCACCAGACAGACCTCAGTTGATGCTGTTTCACTGTTGGCTTTGAAGAACTGTGCTGTTTAAAAGTGAAATTATAGCAACCATTAAAGACTGAATGTAAACTCAAAAAGAAAGCTGTAAAAATACTCAACTCCAAAACGAGACTTGTAAAACCCTGAACACCAGAATCAGGTATGGAATGTTCTTTTAAAGAGCAAACTCTTTCCCAAAATAAAGGAATGGCTTTTCCAGCAGCTGCATCAGGTGCACGAGCATGTTTTGCACACAGTTTTGCTTATTTCCAAAGAACAGCTCTATCTCAAAGAAAGCAAGTCTGACACCTGTCCTTGTTAAGGGAGAACAAAGCACCATGGAATAATCTGGGTTGGAAGGGGCCTCGGGCCACGCTCCTGCTTAAAGCAGGGGTAAGCTCTGAGGCCAGATCGGGTGTCTCAGAGCTCTTACCTACTGAGTCTTGCAAACCCACCAGGAGGACTGCCCATCCCCTCTCGGAAACCTGCTCCATCACTTGATTGCCCTCAGGTTTGCCCTATATTCAGTCCAAAACCTCTCTTTTCAACTTACGCCCTTCATCTCTCATCCTCCAGACACTCGCTACTGTAAAGATCATAACTTGGTATTCCTGATAACCTCCTTTTTAGGTACTTGGGGGCCACTGTTAGGTCCCCCCAAAGCCTTTCCTGCCCCAGGCTGAACAATTCCTGGTAACTCCTTGGCTTCTTCTCAGAAGACAAGTGCTCCAGCCACACAGGCTTGACGGCCTTCGCTGAACTTGCTCCAGTTCACCAGTCTCTCTGATATTACGACACCCAAAATTGGGCACAGTATGCTCAATGCAACCCAACGAGTGGCAATGAAAGGGGGACCACTTCCAGTTGTCCACTGACTATGACCCTGTCAAAACAATGCAGGGTGCTGTTAGCCACCTTCCCCCAATTTGATGTCATCTGCAAACCCAAGCTACCATCAACAGGTGCCACCCACGCAGCTTTGACCCATCTGACTGCCACCACCCACCCAGACCGTAACACCCTAGCTCAGAAACGTGGGAAGCTCTGTCCTGCCTCTCTCATCAGCAGCCGTATAGCACTTACTCTTCCGCAGTTCAACTACAGTACCAAGAGAGCTCTGATAACTTTATATTTAAACAAAAATATGGCAGAAGCCAAGCTCTTCTAATTGGATACAAACCCAGAATATTCTAAGGATGCTTATTAGAATAGTAAGCCACAGATTTTACAACAGTTGTTTTAACCTACGTATCTCAGTGAATGAGTATACACCATTGCAGATTTAAATGATACATGAGAAGAAAAGTCTACTACTATGAAGCCCCAATACACAAGGAAAAACTGCCACACAGTCTGTGTGGAAGGATACCAAAACAAAGGACAGTTCACGGTCAAGGAGAAGAAAGTTATTTAGAACAACATTAATTACATTGGCAGCTCTACAGGTACGATTTCTCACCATCCTTTAAAGGTTATTACAAGTATGTATAGGGCACAAATCCTGGGGGACACCCCTGGTAACCTCCCTTACTGAGAGTTTACTGCTCATCTTTGCCTCTTATTTTAAGGAACAGTCCTCTCAAACATGTTCTGGAAACCCATTGCATTGGTTTTTAAGGTTATTTTATCAACAAAAAAACAATCTACTTGTCCTTTTTTTTTTTGTTAAAATTCAAAGTATTCTAACAAATTTCAGAAGTGTGACTTTCAGAGATTTTAATTCCCTTTGCAAGCGTGCTTTGACTCTTTCCCAGTATTTCATTACCAGTGCACCAGGATTAGCGTCAGGGCCAGTTCGTCATCTCATATACTGACCTGGAAGTCCTTTCTGAGTCATTTTTACAGAAGGACAAATCAAGCAAGAGGCACTTATGCCAGCCAGCTAGGCAATCTCATGCCTTTCCTAGTCAGGTTTCCACACACCATGTTTTGCATCTCTTTTGGTAAAGCAGGTATTTATCATACTGTCAAGCCAATCTGAATGCCACAGAACAGACACGGAAGAGCGTCTACATGAAGTATGCAAAAACCACGTTTAAGGACAACATAAGAAAAAAGTCCATCTACCGCAGCACTTGGTTTCCAGCAGTGACAATGTGGCTACTTTAAGCAGAACATAAGGATCAGGGTACTGCGAAGTCGAATACATCATGTCAAGCTGCTGACAATCAGCTATATCAAGATTTTTAAAGTCGAATGCTGCACCTACCCCTTTCATTGATTAGCCACAGATTGATCTTCCTCCTATAATTTTTGTTGAGTCAGTCAGGAATAAAATTCTGTCAACAAGCTCTATACTCTAATTATACATTATGCTGAGGAAAATAAATCTTTCCATGCACTTGCTTTAAGCTACTGCCACTTCATTTGTAATTCTTATTTTATGAAAAGTTATGATTACCTACCTGCTTCACACTTCCCTCATTTTTATATCCCTACTCTTTATACTTGTGTATAACAACTGTGCAAGGCTCAGAAATCTCTTCCCTCAACTAATGTACTACAGAAAGCAGCATTTGTACAAACTCCAAATTCAACAAGATGTATCTCATAGCTGCTACTCCTTCTTAAAGTATTAGGACAAAATCATACCCATGGGTTTTATTTCTCAAATGTGGGTCATACTGAATTAATCTCCTAGTGGGGAAAAAAAAGAGCTTGATTCACAGACAAATGTGAATATAAACCGCAAGTTGAGTTCAGTATAATTCATGAGGACAATTCATTCACCTGGGAAACTGTTGCATAATAAGATAGTATTTTTTTAAAGAGACAGTCTATTTGTAAAGAGCTTTCCTTCCAGAAATTAATGTCATTAAAAGAATTATATTGTTGGAGTTTTTTTGGTACGAAAAACCTCTGTAGGAACATGACTGACCGCACATTACTTTAGTGAATGCAAATATTTGCTGTAATTATTTAAACAAAGTGAAGATCATGGCATAAATGCTTTACCAATCTTCCCTGAAAGACTAGGTGTGTAACAAAAGCGGGTCTAGTTTGCACATTTCCACGTGTCCTTGGGAGGAGAGAAGTTTGCAACTCTCTTGCTTTCTATAAAACCAAATAACTATAGGACAATACCCAGAACTAGGGAAACCAGGTTTCCCACAGCTCCGTAATTGCAAACTGCAGATTTGTTCATTGATTCCACAGATTGAGCCATAAATGACTGCTGGCATTTTCAGCGGCGTCCAGACACTGTTACCAGTAAATCACAGGTGTTATCAAACTACGCTCTTTTCACAAATGTTTTCCAAGGTCTGAATAATGGTGACCCACAGCTGCTGAAAGATGCTAACAACCCCGGAATGGCCTCCAGCCAAGTGACAGCTTCCCTTTATTCACTTCTTAAGTAAATGCTGAAGTAAGCGACGTCCACTGCAGAGGCTCTGCCATCCGGAATGGGACACATTAAATTACCCTTGACAGAAAAAACAAGATGAAAATGTATCATGGATTACAAAGGAAAAAAAACAAACCACAACACAAAAATCACATTTTAGGGGCTTTCTTCTTCACATGCTGGTGGATCAGTCAGCAAGCCCTCTTGAACTATGAAGTCCAGATGGGAAGAGATCAAATGACTGACAGAGCCATCAAGGGCCTAATTAGCAGAGGGCTTTAGGTGCCTAATGTGATTTCTGCAAGAGGCTGTGCAGCAGGTACTTGCGGATTAAATGTTTTTTCAAAAGATTCAGAACCCCGATTCTCCTAACAGCAGAGTTACACTCTGGGTTACACCTGTCCCAGCAACATATACTGCGGTCCACCCCAAATTTGTTCTCCATTTTTGTTACTTCTATATGCTGTTTTTTTTCACTTCATGCAAGGGAAGGACCCTACTTCTTAAGGGGACACTCTCTGAACCTTACAAGAATCTTTAAATCGGGTGAAAAGAGCTTCTTCCCTCTTGTATAATTAAAAGCATTCTTATTATGTAACATGCATATACAGCTCTTGGTCACTTAATCCCGCAGCATTTACCAAGGACAGCCAATGATAGAGACTGACATATTTGCAGTATCAAGCTAACACGCAGAATTCAGGTTCTGACTTCGTAATTTCCTCAGTGACAAACGGGGATTTTTTCATTGGTCCGAAGAAAATCAAACTGAAATGTGAAGGCAGAACTCTTACAAAAAGAGCAATGAAAAGAAGTACTTGGGAGAGTGATAGTACCCAACACAGTAGAGGCAAGAGGAAATTATTAAGCACAGGAGGGACTTCTCGTTGTCTCAATTTCTCACACAGGCATGACCACTGAGCTAGAAATCCTGGCATTGCAAGACAACTGACTTAACACTACAGAAATGACTAGGCAGAAAAAAAGGGGAAAAAAAGAACACAATAGAGAGAAAAAAAAAAGAGGGGAAAAAAATCAAGCCTTTTCTCTATTGCTAGTTTTTAGCCTCAGCTATAGGCCACAGCGGTCTCTAGTAGCCTGTATCCAATATATGGGAACCTGTTAGATTCAGGGTAGAAAATCAGCACATAAAGGTTAATTCATGCCTGTATAGACACAAACACAGCAATGATACATAACTACACCTCAAGATACCCCAAAAGCTTGTTCTAACCCTTGGATGAGAGTTCCTGAAAGCACTGACATCTAACATTTCTAGTATACAGCAGGGACAGTGCAGTTTATCACAAAGATTCACGACAATTACTCATTTCAGCAGTGCAAGGTGATGTCCAGCATTGCTTCCACCTGCATCTCTAGAGCACAGTCCTTCCCTCCTTATAACTCAGCTGAACATCTGCAGTTGATGTTTGCTGGAAGAGCATCAGTGGTCAAATCACCTTCTCCTCTTCACCAACAAACTCCAATTTTGATTGACAAAGCAGAAATCATTCTTCGTCAAATCTCAAAAGAGAGCCATTGCTCTAAAATTACCGCCATCCAGCAACTGTTCTGCATACCTCCTGCTTATCTCTAGGCTCCACAGTTACTTCTAGAATTTTGCCGCCACATCTGTTTCTTTAATAACAATTGCCATAGTTGTAAGCATAGATTCACTGAGGAAAAAAGGTGCATGTTGTAGAATTAGAAATTCTATAAATCTCAACAGTGAAAAACTTTTTCATCGATTCATTGCCAGCATTCAATGTCGCTAAGGTCACTGCTGTAGCGCACTTCAAGAGTGTCCTTATTCCACCATTTATAAATATGGTATGAATTGTTTGGCAGTGCTATAAAAAGAAAAGGGTCCATTAGCAACGGAGCCATTCCAGTCCATCAGACAAAGGAATCTTGTAATAATAAACATATAATTCTCTATGAACAATAGACAAGAATTCTCTATAACTTTAATTATACCTTCTTTGTTACAGCATCGTCTTTTAAAACTGATGAAAATGTACACTAAACCCTGAAAACTGAACAGGGCTTGTTGTTTTTAAATTCCAATAGCCTGACAACTATTTACGCTATCAACCACTATCTTAACACTTCAGCAAAATGTAGGTAATTAATACTAACACTTAATAAAGTTTAGGTTATTAAATGGGCAAATAAACAAACTAGGGGGAATGGCCATAATTCAACATAATATCATAATTTAAAGACATTGCAAATCTTGTTCTTCGTGCCTAATAGCTTCATCACAGCTGAGCCTTGAAAGAGTAGGCCCACAGAAATGAGTTGTAGGGACATTAGCAGGCCTCTGTTAAAAACCTCTCACAAACGCAGCTCCAAGAAGGCTCAGGATTCAGCAGAATACCAAATACCCTCCTCACCTGATTTAACTTGTGGCATGAGCTGCTGCCAAATGCCTCTCTCTCATGGAAATAGCAGTATTTCTGTCAGCAGCCTCAGTATACGCTCTCTGGAAAAAAACTCATGGAATTTTTAAATTTAAGACATACAACTACTTGTGTAATGAGCACAATTTATAACTAGATGCTAGAGAACTCTCTTAGGACAGAATCACAGAATGGTCAGGGTTGGAAGGGACCTCTGTGAGTCACCCAGTCCAACCCCCCCTGCCGAAGCAGGGTCACCCAGAGCAGGCTGCACAGGACCACGTCCAGGCAGG
>Ga0065711_1007517_pt1 | contig 15562 bp, 12 predicted proteins | sample Hoacrofraction12_FD_59098 | JGI IMG/M metagenome (GOLD analysis project Ga0065711, IMG submission 59098) | Hoatzin crop microbial communities from Cojedes, Venezuela - Epithelial fraction 12 v2 (version 2) | ecosystem: Host-associated > Birds > Digestive system > Esophagus > Crop | place... | reverse complement strand
GAGCCCTGGAACAGGCTGCCCAGGGAGGTTGTGGAGTCTCCTTCTCTGGAGATACTCAAGACCTGCCTGGACAAGGTCCTGTGCAGCCTGCTCTGGGTGACCCTGCTTCAGCAGGGGGGTTGGACTAGATGACCCACAGAGGTCCCTTCCAACCCGGAACATCCTGCTATTCTGTGAACCAACTCCCCCATGTATTTGCCCTAGGGTGGTCTGAGAGCTGAACGGTGTTTTTGAGACATGGGAGAACTCCTCTCACCTTTAAAAGCAGGCCATGTGGCGTTGGACAGTCCGAGAGAGACAACTCCCGCGGCAGGAGAGCCCCAGGCCTGCAGGCTGAGGCAGCCATGGAAGAACCCTCATTCCCGCCGCTGCTGAGGTGAGACGGGAGGGGTTTTCCCTCCGCTCCTTGCCCTCAGCGCGGTGAGGGCCCGGGACTCACATCGGGCCTGATGCTGCCAGGCATCCCCACCCCATTTTGGAGGGACTGAGGCACGGGGAAGCCTGGGCACCACCGCCGCTCCTCATCCTGCTCCCACCAACGGCCCGTCCTCCTGAGGCAGGGCCGCCCTGTTTAACCTCAGACTATGCGATGGCATCATGGCTGCACCAGCCTCCGCCAGCCCCTGCCCCACCTGCCCCCGGCACGGGCAGACTGGCCCCCCTCGCCCGCTGGCGTGAGGCCTCACCACATTACGGCCTCGGTGCATAAAGCTTCCATTTGTATATTCCCTCAGCTCCACAACGTTACGGTAAATTTCTGTGGTGATGCACAAATGGATACTTGGGCCTCTCCCATACCACGCCAGCAAGAAAGGTGGGGGTCCAGAAGCTTACACGTTCAAGAGAGGACAAACACAGTGGCTTGCCAAGGGAAAAAAAAACTACGAGAAATAAACAAAAAGAAGAAAAAGAAACAGTTTTCTGAATAAGTAACTGTCAGAAAAAAAAGATCCCATGCCATCAGGAAAAAACAGGGTGGATTGTGCTGGGAGACCGGAAAGAAAAAGGAAATTGTAGTCGGCATAAATACTTGCCCAAAGAACAAAAGAGACTGGCCCCGTCATCTGCAGAAGTTATTCTGATCGCTCTCTGTGCCTGCAGAAAAGAAATGAAGAAGAGGAAAGAATACAAGCATCCATTTTTGGTTCATTATTGGGAGGTTTTTTTACATTTTTGGGAACATGTGGCTAATGCCTAAGATTATCTTGTATTTCATTTTTTCCTCTGAATATAAACACATTGCCTATGGATATATCAGAAATATACAATAATGAAACTGTGACTTATTTACCTGCTGAGGGAACGCTAATGAGTGTTTTAGCAATGAAAACAGCTTCACTGGCTTCTAAAATGCAAAACAGCAGGGAACTCGCTGCAGAGCCCACAAGCATATGTCAGTACACTTATATTATTCACAAGTACAGAAGCCTCCCAAGACACCAGTTTCCCAGCCTCCTTTCATTTCCCGACTGCTGCAGACTGCCTCATGTTTTGAGTAAAGTCAGAGACTCATTTTCTGTCTTCCTCAAGCCTCTAAAGTTTGTGCAGAAGCCAAATGACCATACCAAAAACTTTCCATTCAGATGCAAACTGAGTATTTTATCAGCTAATACTTCATATTATCCAATCTACAAGTATTACAAAGTGCAATAGCAATGCAGGACAATTGTATCCATGACCATAAATGTCTGAACGTAAATAACATTTTACCAGAGTGCTCTAGCAATGTACTCAGACACCGCACTGATACACTACGCTCTCATTCATAACGTTGTTCTCCATTTCTCTCCTTTGCGTTAATCGTGACAATATTAACGTCCGTCACAATCACTGAGCAGTCTCATTTCAACACTTCCAGTGTACACTGCCAAGCTCCACAGTGCATTAAGGGTAAAACAGAAGGTGCTAATCCCCACCAAAGGTGATTGTTCAGCCAAAATTCAGATCAAAGTGTTAGGACTTTTACAAAAAAAAACATTAGAACACAAGTCCAGGCATCTGCTGTCATAACAAGATGGTGATGACTGTATTTCATGGCCTCCTTCATTATAAATCCATTTGGCATCTTTTCTAACAGACAGCCTACCCTCAGAAAAAAATTCTTTGATGTTCCTGTGGATGTCACATGCGCTCTGTACTTCTACAGCACTTCTGTTGTAATTCAACATTAATTATCTTTCCAATTAATGTACTGCATAATGCTGCAATTTGAAATGCTTGCATTTTCTAAATGAGAAAATTGAGCTCAGTTATGTCTGCTTTGATCCCATTTTACTTTTATTATAATTTAGTACCAGAATTCTTTTCCTTTTAGGTTGCGTTATTGACACCTTGAACACACACAAGGGAGCCATCTCTTGCATACAACAGATACATTTATGCTTCTCTTTTCGAGAAGACCTCTGATTTCTCTTTTTCAGTATCATTTTAATATACTTTCCTGCCTTATGATTGTTACTGAACAGCTCATAAGGGAAATGGAGGTGACAAAAGTACTAATAGAGCAGCATTTACCAGTTACCATAAATGCAGACACCATAAATACCTACAACTGCTGGAAAATTGTAAATGTGAAGCAGGTCACCAATACAAAAAAAAAAAATCGTAACTGTGGTCAGGGACTGAAAAAACCTCTACTTTAAAAGCTGAATAATCCCACATATTCCTTCAATGTTGTGTGTCAAAAATACCATTTAAAGTTTTACTGCCAGTACCGTAATCAAAAGAAAAGTATAAAAGGGAAACATATTACATATAAAATGTAGAAATGGAAAATATATATCATATGTATGGCTGAAAGAATATATGACTGGTGATTTTCCACAATGAGTTTAATTTTTCTCTTGGGTTTGAATCTTTTGTCTAGTTTAGCTGCTGTTGATAGCTGCAATCGTTGTGGTCTACTGGATTTGACCATCAATGCCACCATCTCAAAGCACTTCAGAGTGCTCTTCCATCCTGAATGTGCTCCAGTGCTTGAGGAAGGTACAAATTCTCTCTTTCTCTGGTGACATTATGTCTAGCTTTCTTCCCTGCTACCCCACCACATCATTTTAAACAGAACTGAACCTACAACACACAGAAAGCCACAAAAAAATCAGTCACCCCTCACACTCACTAATCTTATACTCCAGGTTCTTTAATACTCACCATTAGCTGGCAGTTACTGAGTATGTGAACATGTGCTGAGAAGAAATGCGCAGATCAGACTGAAGGAAATTAAGGATGTCATCTATACAATAGTCCCTCAGATAGCTAAACAACCTCAACTTAACCTTGCTGGTCAAAAGGTTTAAAAATTTAAAAGCAGCCTGTTTAGCATCTTGAGATGGGTTTTCCTCTTGAACTGACCTGGAACACTTCATTGTAATCTTAAAGTGAGCAGTACAGTGGTTTAAGTGGCCAGGCTGGCTGTTACCAATCTATCTGCAATTCAGGCAACCTACTTTAATAGGAAGCAGTGCTCTTGTTTCAACATTATCCTCAAACAAAGCCTTTTGAACTTCCTTTTATTACTTGCTTAGCAATGATCTTGACCTACTGCTGCAGCAAGTACAGCTGAGACGAACACCCAAGGAACACTGCTGCTTTTTGCAGTGCCTGTGTAAAGCTTATGGGGAAGCTCAGATTTGTTTGAGATAGCTCTAGAGACCTGAAACTTCCACGTTTGGTATTAACCCACTTCATTCTAATATGGTCTGGTTTTGTGTGTTCTGTTTTGCTCTTCAACACTCACTGGTACCCCACGTTTGATTTACTTATTTGAAGTGACCATTATTACAGCTATTAATTTTGAAAGCAAATTCACGTCTGCATTGATCCTTTCTTCCCACCGCGTGAATGCCGGTCTTTGGGACACCGGCATCTTAGCTGGTCAACCTCAAGGACCAACAGCTGGAGGATTTTTTTCAGTCAGTGAGCTGTATGCAGTTTGCATTGCTACAGCAAACACAGCTAGAACAGGAGAAGAAAATTAAAGGAGAATATGCCAGGAAAGACAAACAAGATTTTGTGGAGACCAGACTACAAAATGACAAGACATTCCTAGCTATGCATTGAAGTTAATTTGTCTTAATCATTCCTCTGTCACTGGCAGACTTTTAGAAGGGATTCTCATTAGCACCGAATGACTGGGAGTTTCTTGTGCTTACCATCTTCTAACAAAGTGTGCAGCAGAAGGTCTCACGGAGTCCATCTGTGCCAACACCTCAAGTACTTACCCAATACTCGAGTTTTCAGTCTGGCTAAGGTATATTCTTTGCCCAACACATCTGTAACAAACACTCCTTCTGCCAAGTTGTTTACCACGCTTGTGACAATTATTTCTCAGACAGAAGCTGACAAACTATGAGGAGGAAGACCATAACCTCCCCTACTGGCTAAATTCGCAACTGTGTGCCCATTACCCACATATTCCTTCTCAGAGTACTTTTTCCTTTGTATTCCTTCTCCTTGGAGATACAGAAATGCCTCCAGCATGGAAAACAACCAGCTGTCAAGACTGGTGTTTAACCAGCCTCCCAAGGGAAAACTACAGCCTGAAATGGCAGCCCTTTATGAGACTGTTCAATGTTCAGCTATCTTGTGCACACTGGTCTTCTGGTATCACCAAAGGAGACTCACTCTGTTCTGGACAGTGACACTTCAAAGCTTCCAGATACCCAGAAAAAATCCACATCCTGGCTCTGAGATTGTATATACTACTCTCACACATAAAGTAACCCAGGCAAACCCAGAGAGCCTAGGCAAAGGCTCCATTTCCAGAGTTAGGCAAGTAGCATGCTTCCTTCTCTCATGTCTAAAAGGTCCCTTCTTCCAAATGAGTCAACCAGATGGTTGCCAACTCCCCTGCCTTGACACCATAAAGAAGTGACTTCCCGCCCACCCAGGAGCTTCATGTGCTTCCTCAGAATCCAGAGCAGGGTGGGTGCTCAGGAGTCCTAACAATCACATGGACAAAACCTGGCATTCTCAACGTAAGTTTCCAGTTTCCCCCATGGGTAACCCTGTGTTGAGGTTAACCAACAAAACAAGCTACCACCAGGAGGGGGACTCCAACCTCCATGAGCAAGTTCTGTCCAACGCAATTCCCTCAATTGCTCAAGATGAGATCCCACACTACCACAGCAAAGAAAAATATTATTGCCAAAAGGGGGAGAAGATTTCCACCAAGTTCCTTTACTTTTCTCACACATTTATCAGCACAGCAAAAGAGAACTACAACAAGATCTTTTCAAATTTCATTTTACACTATGAACTTAGAAATTAAAATTATATATGAACACTATGAACTTAGAAATTAAGAATAAAAATGACACTTCATGATTGTTTAAAAAAAAAAATCTCTTGGAAAATCACTTCCAACATACTGAATACATTTCCAGTGATTTCGGTAGGTTTAACTACTACATATGTATTCCACACAGGATTCTATCAGGTAATATGAAATCATAGCTAAAAATCAGTGTTAAAAACCAAGTGAGGTCAAAGAACTACAGGTCATTTGAGAGAATCCAGTGAAGTCAATGATACTAACTGCACGAGCAAGGATTGCTTGTGTAAACTCAGACAGCAGAAAGTTTGCAAATTGTGTGGCTTTTCAATATCTTTAAATCAGATATTGTCCTGGTCTCTCTTTTATTTCATAAAAGTAAATGAAAAGCAGTCTGAACATGAGTTTTTGTCTCTAAAGGAGGTTCAGGCCTTGCAGTACACATCATATTTTAACTTTGCTCCCAGCTTAGTTCCTTCTAAGCACACTTTGAATTTGGCATCCATTTCCTGGTTCTGAGCTTCAGTAAAAAGATTTTTCCAGTCTCCAACAACACCTGGAATGAAAGTAAAATATTACCCTTGACTGTAAGGACCAAGGAGTACGATTTAAAACAAAAAACTCCCTTGTCTCTCTTATTATTATATTTCAGAATAATCCATTTTTTTCTTTTCTTCTCCAAGAAAAGAAACTCTGACCCAAGAATACACTCATGTTTGCCTTATATTTGGTGTCCTCAATAGAATGTGAATACAAAGTGAACATAGGAGGCTACTGGTCTGCCTTCATAGCTTTGGCATGCATCTCGTACAGCTGCAGAAGACTATAATAGATGACCAACAGCTGTGAAACCAACCCAGAAAGTTCAGAGGTGTGGCTTTTAACTCCAAGAGCTTTGTGCACTGCAACCAGATACTGCCCTAAGCTGCAATCTACCTTTAATCTAGATTTTGGAGAGCCCACACTCTGAGATTGCCTGAGTCTACAGCTCTAGCTTGATCCATGGCTAAAAGACACAGCTTAATCTGTGGAGTGTCTGGATTCCACGTGTTGACTGAGGTTCTTAGGCAATCACAAGGGTTATTTAGAAAACCTAAGAAGAAAAATCTATGGAGGCACTATGTAGACAGGGTGCCATGCTATCTCCAGTACTCACAGAAGCCAAAATAAAACTCTCCTTTGTTTTAATTGGTGCTTACTGCATACCACTGCCGAAGGGTATATTACTCGTAAGGCATTTCTGCTAATCACGTTATACAGGGCTTTACTGAATGGTAGAAGTACCCTGGCCCTTGTGATGAAATCAAGCGACAGCGTCCTTAAGCACAGTCAGTGCTTCTTAAACAACTCCCAACCTGAAAATTATGCATAAAAATTTACCACCTACTGATCCAAACTCATGTCTGCCCAAGATGCAGTGCTACCATTCACCGCCCTGGCAAAAAGCAAACAAATTTACCTTTGCGGAAAAGAATTGAGCCAACAACACCATGAGACTCCTGAGCCTTATCCTTCACTGCCTGGAAAGTGGCCCTGGCTGCAATGGACTGAATCTGCTCTGCCGATGGGGAGAATCCAAAGAATTCAGCTAGCTGCTTCACACTGGCAGTCAGGTTCTGAAAGCAATACAGTGAAAGAGAGACATTGCAATATGCTTCCTCTAAAAAAGAAGTTACTCGCTTGGGATGTGCATTGCCATCACCTGTTAACAATATATATTTTCCTCCAGTGTGTTTTCTGCATTACACTGGAGCTCAGCTTTTGTATAGCCAGACTCCACTTGTCGCTAAAATCAACTTGATTTTGCTCTTTCAGAAATCTGTGCTTTTTTCTGTTGATTTCAGCACATTTCAAGGACAGGGCTCAGATGTGTTCCACCTGTCTGTATATAGCATCTGCTTTACCTCTTTCAGGTCTTCACACATTATGATCATAGTATTCTCATCTTCAATGTGCTTGTTCCAGGCGACTGCATGATCAAAATAGGACCCCCAGCTGACTGTAAAGAACAGAAAGAAGCATCAGTGTGACCTCCTTTTCTTACTGCGCACTTCTTTCTCTTCAACGGAAGAACTGCCTTCTGTTGCCTATCAGTTGCACCAACGCACACAAACAGAACAGCCTGCCCTCTCCATGGTACCGTACCGTAAGACAGAACGACAGAGGCTTCCTCTGGACTTTTGTAGGTAAATGGTTTCCACACAGAAATATGAATTTCACTGCACACTTCCCCTCTGTTCCTATATTGTCACTTAAACATCTCTCAAAAACCAAAGCCAGACATCAGTCTAAATCTAAGCTTTGGGTTGCTAATGAGGTGTTTGGGCTCACGTTCGGCAACAGCAAAGACAACAAACTGTCATCTCATTAACATCTGCGATCTGTAGCACTTCCTCCACTATTAAGTGGCAGAATGTTGACCCCATGTCATTATCAAGCTGCCACACAACTCCCTCATCCTTGCTGGGAAGAGCAAAATACCCAGAAGCAAAGCATCTTCTGGACATTCCCCCCATTCTGGCATTCAGCTGCCTCCTTTATCATGACGTATGGCCATCAGTAAACTAATTATGAGACAGCTGTTTTCCCACTGGCCCCATTTGGTTGTTTTTAAATATTTTTTTTCTGTTCTTTCTTCAGCTACATTCAGTCACTATAACAATACCTTTCCCATTCATGAACTCTGTGAAGAACTCATCCCAGGAGCTGTAACTGGGGACACTTGGCACATTGTTGTGGAAATGGAAAAACGAAACAGCTGTATCTTTAGCGTTTCGAAATAGCACGAGTATCTGGAGTGGGAGAAAGAGGTCAACAATTTTAGATACTTATTTCCCCTGGCAACCAAAATGAGAGTATAACCAAACATTCTGCAATCAATAACATACCGGCTGATATAAAATATTTATTAGTTAAGGCATGGAGAACAAATTTATAATGTGATCATAATAAAGACCTTGTTACCAGTTCAAAGATTCGCTTATGTTGTGAAGCAATTGTAGAAAGAAGCAACTGGAAAAACTGTAATATTGTCATTGAATACTATCCCATAACTACCTACGACCTGGGAAATCGTAAGGAACCATTTGCCAAGCCCCTGCCAGGAAAAGCTCTGTTCGATTCTCCTTCAGGAAATCACAGCTGTTACAATCATCTCCCATTTTTCAGAGCATGGTAATAATATTCTTGAAATACTAAAAGACTGTACTCCTCAGAGACGCATAAACACTTCTGAAAACACATTATACACATTACATTTTTTTGTTATACACATTATATTTTTTCCTATCTCATACAGGAAAAAATACCAATGGAACATGGAAAAAAGGCCCATCCCTTAACCAATTATTTCCATCATCTGTGGTACATCTCTCAAGTGCTATGTATCTGCCACTGTTCAGTGACTGAGTACCAGAAATACTAAAGTTTTAACAGCGTGACTCTTCACAAGGAGAGAGCCGATTTCCCAGAGATACTGCTGCCACATCCATTCCCACCACAGTCACGCACAGAAAAGAGGAGCATAAAAGAAGAAAGTGTGACACTCCAGCCACTTCTGAGCACTGCGGCAGCCTCTAGATCTCTTCTTGTTTATGATGTCAACTACAGCACCCCTAAGGCTACTGGAAATTGTAGGGGGTGCAAATCCAGCCCAGGCATCATGAGACCCCCATGGTCTCCAAGCTCCTGCCCCAAGGCCACCTGCTTGGGCACAAGAAAAGGATGAGGCCCCAGAATTACTCTTGCATGCTGGTACTGTCAGAGAGATGAGGCTTGTTCCTGGAAAAAGAAAAAAGCCCACCTTGGCTTTGTTCTTGAAAATAGACTTGGGGAGGCAATCATAATTCAGATGTGTTGCCAAAATCCTCAGAGATGGAATCTGCTTCATCCTCTTTAGAAATAAACAAAACCGTAAGTGAGAACAGGTTTATTACACAGGTACAGCAATGATCTGTGAGAGTCTCCTGTGTGAAACAGCCCCTAATCAAAAGCCATTAGTCATCCAAGATTATCTTTTTTTCCCCTCTCAGGAGAATTATCTTTACTTGCTGCATGACTTCATTTTAATAACATGTGTGCGGGGGTGCAGGAGAGAGAAAACAACAGACTCTAACTAGTTCAGTAGTTTCTTATCACTAACCTGATATTTATCTGGATCTCCACATTCAATAAATGGTAGCTCTGTGCTTAAAGGTTTACTCTGGATAGTTGTAAATATCAAATTACTTAAAATCTGGATAAGCCAATTCACACCTGCATGAAGAAACCCAGAGAACAAAATAAAACATATTAGAGGTTTATATAAGATCTCAGAGCCTTCTCATTACATGGCTTAATTCAGCATAATAGACAGTCATCAAATGACAAATAACAGTAAAGCTCTCAAACGATTATAAACAAAATAATGTTTCTGGTAATGAGATCCTCAACAGCTTCTTAACTGTGACCTTCTTGGCTCACTTATAACTGGCATGTGGAAAGCACTGGGGGCAGAACTGACTCAGCGATGCACTAACATCTTTTTAATCTACTCATAAAACAAGTCAGTGACAGACAATAAGGGAGCTTTCCTGTCTTTTACAGAGAAACACCTGGGAAGGGTCTGGAGAGGAGAAGGAAGGAATGAGCAAGGAGCTTCACTCATTCTGCTGAGGAAAGCGCCTGCCTCTCTCTGCTGCCCTGGGTCAAGGATGAAACAGAGTAATCTAACCAATGTCACCGCCAGTGCTTGTCCTTAGTTGTGCCTGTTGCTCCCCCCATAAAGTGCATGGCAGAACAAGCGCTAGAAGAGCTGTTACCCACTGGCCACCTGCATCCCTCCCCACCCCTCACCCTTTGGAAGGGATCCTGCAGCCAAAGCCTTTCCCAATACCGCATCCCGCTCCAGCGTAAGCCGGTGGCCAGCTCCTGGAGCTGAGCGGTGGTGCCTCCTTCCCCAGCATTTCCAGGAATCACGTTTGCTCCACTGATGCTCTGCCGGTTGCCAGCAGGACAAAGTAAGGGAACAGCGTGTTCACCCTAGCCTGCAGCACCCTCCCCACGTCCTTCTGGGGAGGCACTTGGACAGCTTCCCCCCAGGCCCACGGAGACGGAGCTGCTGCTGCCTCCCGCACGCTGCGAGTCCCCAGGGAATGCAGCTGCCAGAGGCACTAACGGGGAACGCACAATGCAAACAGCTTTAACCTCATGCTTTCAGTGGAAAGTTATTCCCAAAAAAGAACAACTTCCACCCTATGTTATATAAAGTGCCTCAGGATGCTTGGATGGAAGAAACTGATGCATATAACTTATACAGTAATGTGTATACAATGTGTACACATCACACAATATCTTATAGCAAATGTATTACATTTATATACCACTCAATATTCTATTTATATATGACATTGTATGATATGTATCATTTATATCACTCTTCCATTTCATATAGACCAGCACCAAAACCATGAGCATCTGCAAATCCATGTCCTCATCTGCCCAGTATTAACTGCATGTGCATAAACACAAATTTTATTTTAACAAAAAGCTACAATTGATAAACCTAAAATTCCTAGTCTCTAAATCCCCTACTGGCTCCTCACCTCTGCAACCCCTCCCTGGGAAGGACTGCATCCTGCACCTCCATCATCCTTTACCCCTAATTCATCAATAATTCTCTGCATCAGAGTTTTCCTCGCTGCTACGCACACCTGAGTTGGGGGAAACCTTTTATATAGTGAGACTTTACTGTAACTTAACCTTTGTAACGCTTCATAAGTAAAAGGAATGAGGACAATATTAAAGCTCTGAGAGACTAAGCTTTTGAAAGGCCTCAATGCAAGTCCTCCATCAGGCATGTCCATGACCATCTAAACCTGGCAAACGCCAAATAGTTCGAGCCCTGCAAGGAAAACAGCTGAGAAGCTGGCAGAGGAAGCCAGACACCATTCTCCCTTGGTTCAGGAAGGAAAGATGCCTGCAGAGATTTTCATTACTGCATGGTGACATTACGGCTTGGTGGGTCCAACTGTGGCATCAAGGGGCAAGAGGGAGCCCAGCAATTTCTGGTTTCAAACTGGGGCAGATAATCTTTCCTTTTCATTCTTTATCCTCCTCTCTTGCCTTTTTCTCCCCCCGCCCCCCCCAACTTTGCAAGCTACAGGAAATTAGGACAAGAAATCTATCTGGCACTACTCAAAAGTATAAGAGCAAACACCCAAATGGGAGAAAATTCCAAAAGATTTACCTGCAGATTGTAACTACACTGCACTGCACAAACGCAGCATTTTCTCTCCCTCCTGCCTTCCCACTTCTTCCGTGCACCCTCCCGTACCCGCCTTCCCAGCAGTTCCTGCCAGGTAACAGTGCTGCATTCCCTGGCAAACCACGGGGAGCTGTGTACTCCCTCTCCTACTGATAACTGGCAATGGTCCTTGGTAAAATTTCCCCCACCGACCTACCACAAACTGCCCGATATTAACAGTGTGAGATCTCTTTCTTTATCTGCTCATCCCTCTCCCTGAGCAGGAGAGGTTTAACTGAGTTACTAAACCTCACAGGCAATCAGCATCACAGCTCCATGTCTGAACTCTTCCAAACTCTGCAAGAAATCAAAGCCAGCGCCAAGATATGACAATGACCCTTTAGGTCTTTATAGGGTCCAGCAGAACTCTGGACCAAAACCCAATGGAATTACAGACTCCTTAAAATAAAGACGCAGATTTCACATTTTGTGCCAGCTCTCTCCTTTCGTATTTGCCCTCTCTTCCTCTTGATTCAGTGTCCTGTCTCACAGCTGCTATAAATTCACCCTAAACACTACAGGCATACTTCTTAAGCCCCAAAATACACCAGTTTCTTTCCAGATCAGAACTCGCCAACGAGTGGGAATTCTACGTGCTGAGTAAGACCTTAACCTAGGACTCTCTGGTTAGAGCCCAACTCGACCACATCCACTACCATGCCAGTACAACGAAATCCTTCCCTGGACCCACATTTTCTCCAACGACCCCAAGTTTCTGCTGCTTGGGTCTCAAAGAAACATATGCTTAGACAGGATTTCTCAGATTAGCAAAAGCCATCCCTTCTTTGTAAGCAACCACGTCACAACTGACATTTAATAAAACTGATCAAAATCAACTAGTTGGCTGCTTGGGGTTTTTTTCGCTGCTCCTGGTGCACCTTTACTCATTTCTGCAAACCTCTGACTAGCAGATTTAGACTTCCAGTATGTCTTAGTCAATACCATTTTGCAGTAAGAAAAAAAAAAACCAATGCTGATACTCAACAATGCCAATTAACAGCTTATCATTTTGCAAGTAAAGATGCTGTGCCATGTCACTTTCTACACGTTAAAGAGTCTACTGCATAACGTTTTTGCCTTTGTACACTACACTACGTTACTAACGTGCTTTTCAGAATACAGTTTATCATACTGGCAGAATTGTCTTATCCCACTGATACACTAAAAAATATGTATTCTCACTGCTTCAGCCAAAGATATCTTTAAACACTAAAATCTCTTTTCCTTTCAGAAACATAAACAATATTAAAAAGCAGTGCAACAGACTGCTTAATTACGATAAAGCAGGACAAAAACCTGCCGCCTCCAGTTGTAGCAGAAATGCCCGATATTCTCACACAACGTACGACCACAATCAGTCGGTTTTCCTTCTTATTGTGTCAGCTAATTAGTTACAGTACGGTAGAGTATAGCAAGCAACTTATAATGTATTCACCGCATTTGGGGTAGGACACCAGCACCATATCATCTCTTCTGGCTTCCAGGTTCTCCAGGGCTTGGAAGGTTTCTGCACTGCACACTGTGACAGGATACCGGGTCCCCCAGTAAGAGAACAGCATATCCTTCAAGGTAAGCCCTTCAGACTTTGCCAGTGCTTTATTTATCTCATCAACAAAGGCTTTTCTATCCTCAGCCATGTTTATCACCTTTGTGGTGTGAAACTGTTAGTCTAATGTAGTAAGTGCCTTTAAATAGATATTTTTAAGTGGTGGAGTAGAAATTCTTGGCATTACTTCTGCCCTCCTCTGAATTTGATACGTTTCTTTCTCTCCTCCCACCCCACCTTTCTGGAAATGGAAGCTGGTTGAATCTGTCCACTTATAATCTACAGCGAAAAAATTAGTTTAGTAATAAATCCCGCTGAGAGCAAGTAATACTTACAAGCTCAGCCATCAGAGAGAATAGAAATGGAAAATAAACCACCCTGTAAGAATGAGAAGCAAAATATTATACCTAATCTTATGTAATATAAACAGGGAAAAAAAAAATCTCGCAAAGAAAAGAAAGTCCCTAGTAAGAAAAATCCCCAGAGGTTTTATTCTGACCACGAAGTCAGCCCCATACTGTGAGTTAAAAGAAACAGACAGCGAATAACAGAATTATTAAGGTTGGAAAAGACCTCTAAGATCATCAAGTCCAACCGTCAACACAACACCACCATGCCTGCTAAACCATGTCACAAAGTGCCACATCTACGCGTTTCTGAACACCTCCAGGGATGGTGACTCCACCACTTCCCTGGGCAGCCTGTTCCAATGCCCGACCGCTCTTTCAGTAAAGAAATTTTTCCTAATATCCAATCTAAACCTCCCCTGATGCAACTTGAGGCCATTGCCTCTCATCCTATCACCAGATGCTTAGGTGAAGAGACCAACACCCGCCTCACTACAACCTCCTTTCAGGTAGCTGTAGAGAGCCATAAGCTCCTCCCCTCAGCCTCCTCTTCTCCAGACTAAACAGCCCCAGCTCCCTCAGCCGTTCCTCATAGGACTTGTCCTCTAGACCCCTCACCAGCCTCGCTGCCCTGCTCTGGACACGCTCCAGCACCTCAATGTCCTTCTTGTAGTGAGGGGCCCAAAACTGCACACAGTACTCCAGGTGCGGCCTCACCAGTGCCGAGTACAGGGGCACAATCACCTCCCTACTCCTGCTGGCCACACTATTCCTGATCCAAGCCAGGATGCCGTTGGCCTTCTTGGCCACCTGGGCACACTGCTGGCTCATGTCCAGCCGGCTGTCGACCAACACCCCCAGGTCCTTTTCCGCTGGGCAGCTTTCCAGCCACTCCTCCCCAAGCGTTGCATGGGGTTGTTGTGACCCAAGCGCAGGACCCAGCACTCGGCCTTGTTGAACCTCATACAGCTGGCCTTGGCCCATTGATCCAGTCTGTCCAGATCCCTCTGCAGAGCCTTCCTAACCTTGAGCAGATCAATACTCTGGCCCAATTTGGTGTCACCTGTAAACTTACCGAGGAAGCACTCAATTCCCTCATCCAGATCATTGATAAAGGCATTAAACAAGACTGGCCCCAGAACTGAGCCCTGGGGAACACCGTTGTGACTGGCCACCAACTGGATTTAACTCCGTTCACCACAACTCTCTGGGCTCAGCCAGCCAGCCAGTGTTTTACCCAGTGAAGTGTACACCCATCCAAGCCACGAGCAGCTAGTTTCTCCAGGGCAATGCTGTGGGAAAGAGTGTCAAAGGCCTTACTAAAGTCAAGGCAGATCTGTAACATTAACAGGAAAAAAATAATCTCACAAAGAAAATAAAAGTCCCTAATAAGAAAAAAAGAGGTTTTATTCTGACTATCAAGTTAGCTCCATACTGTGAGTTAAGAGAAACAGATACGGAATAATAGAAAACAATTAAATCAAAACCATAAAACGGAAAGAACAATAGAAAGAGGGAAGGGATGCTGCCATTTTAGGTTCTAAACACCCCCTGCGGGAGCTAGTCTGCACTAATGCCCTTTTTCACAGAATCACAGAATGGTAGGGGTTGGAAGGGACCTCTGTGGGTCATCTAGTCCAACCCTCCTGCCGAAGCAGGGTCACCTACAGTAGGCTGTAGAGGACCTTGTCCAGGCGGACATGTCTGTTCATGTTAAAAAGACGATTAAATACCGAGATCTTGCACAGAACTTCTTTTCAACATCCCCACGACAGAACTAGGGTCCTTTTTTCACGGGCATGAGCCTTATGTATCCAACTGCTTCCCCCAGGCAGGTACCACAGTCCAACGGGTGGTGGCTCCCAGGAGGAGCAGAGGAGCTCCTCCGCTGCCCGAAGCAGCAGCGGAGCAGACGGAGGCGCAGGCCTGCTCCCTCGCCCGACAGCGGGCACCCGCTCAGGGGCCTGAACGCGGGGCAGCCAGGCCTGGCCCGGCCCCCAGCCGCTGACAGCACACGGCCGCAACAGCGAGGCGAGTGGCGGTGGGTCCCCCCGGGAAGCAGGGAAACCCCCCCACCTCCGCCTGCCCGCGGCCGGGCCACCGGTTACCGCCTC
>Ga0065711_1042201_pt1 | contig 15563 bp, 6 predicted proteins | sample Hoacrofraction12_FD_59098 | JGI IMG/M metagenome (GOLD analysis project Ga0065711, IMG submission 59098) | Hoatzin crop microbial communities from Cojedes, Venezuela - Epithelial fraction 12 v2 (version 2) | ecosystem: Host-associated > Birds > Digestive system > Esophagus > Crop | place... | reverse complement strand
CCCAGCGTGACGGCACATGGTATGGAATACCGGGCTCTGTTTGGCCAGGTGGGGTCAGCCCCCACCCCCCGGCTGTGCCCCTTCCTGGAGTCCGGTGAAAATTAACCCTGTTCTGGCCAAACCCAGGACACCAGGCTAAACCAAAACACAAAAACTTCAGTATGTCTATGTCTGTCATAGTCTTGTTATGCCAGCAAAAATTAATGTCCATTTTACGGCATGTTAGTGCTATCAGGACAGGAAAAAAAAAAAAAGGGAAATGTGATGATATCCATAATACCCTAACAAGACTTGGAACCACAGCTTTTTTTCTGAGTCCCACTGATGCATCTTGACAGGGCTTGACAGTGTGGAAAAAGACTTCCTTGTCAATGTCACCATCCTGCATACAAAATTTACATACCTCTTTCTGTGTGGGTACCTATTTCTGGTTGAGGATTTCTTTTTCTTTTGTTATAATCAATGGCATAAATTCTTCAGATATCCCCCTTGCTCTTCCTCTCCCCATACATGTCTAGCTCTGTGCTCAGCTTAATTTCTAGGTGAGTCAGTCAACATTGAGACTTCTGTCTTCCTCTTCTGTAAACAGGGCTTGAATCTTTTAGCTGTGGCACAAATATTGCTCCTAGTTCCTCCTGCTCTTCTGTTCCCAATCTGCCACCAAATTATAAATCATAGAGGTAAGTTTTTTGCAGCAGTGTATTACTGCCCATTGCAACATTGGGCTACTCAAATGTTATACAGCCAACTGAGCAGCACTTGGGCCTGGGTCTTATTGAAGAAGTACCCTTATAAATTATACAATACATTAATAATCATAGTCAGCATGCTGAACATCAGCCTGTTGCTACATTTTGTGAGCTGTGCCTCTGGACCTTAGGCCTGAGACATAAACACAGCTGAATGAAACAAGTAGTTGTAGAACACAGCAGTGAGTTAGTTCATGATTTACTGAAGCTCCCTTTGGGAAGGACGGGTGGCGAAGCATCCTAAATCATCTGCGCTCCTTTCCAGGCCACAGTTCCAATTAGGAGACTCACAGCCCCTCAACCGGCAACACCCTGAATGGACCAGTGACCATTCGTGTAGCCACATTGCTCATTATTTTTTGATGTGCTGTTTCCTCTAGACTTGATGCTGATTTTTGTTTCTTCACAGCAAAATGATGTTTTTAATGCTTTGTAAGTACACTAAAGATATGTTTAAAAACTTACTAATAAATGTCTTGCATCTTGTGTCCTATGGAATACTTCTGTCTAGTTCCCAATGCCAAACTGGCTGGGGAAGTGGCTATAGCTTAGCAGACATCAGTCTTGAGGGCAGTAACTTTTCCTTGCGCTCTTCATCCCGGGTGACTGTGCTTGCCCTTTATTCTCACCACCATTTGAAGATAAATGTCCATTCCTCTGCATCTGGCATAGCACGAGATAAATGGCTCTAAAGACACAGTCTTTTATTAAAGTTGTAGTGTGGGTGTACATATATGATACATATATATCATATGGTTATATATATGGTTATATATATGGTTATATATGAAAGGGAAGAGCTCTCTTTGTTAGGCTATTATTCTGTGAAGTAGTTCCTGATCTTCACTGCAGTTTTTAGTCCATGTCTATAATTGTGTAACACTAGTCCCTAGCACCAGCCATCCCCTATTCAAAATTTTTATTGCCTTTCCATTAGTCCTGTTTCTGAAAAATGTACTGTAGTCCTGCTCTGAACTTGTATTTCAAAAACACTTGCATTTTACTCTCACTGCAGCAACTGCACAGGGATTTTTCTCTCTGAGCAGTGAAAACATTTCTACAGTCTCTCCGCCCCAATTTCTGCCCTCGCTGGACTTCGTTACATGGTAACACTGATGGCAGGGTCTGCCTTCATTGACGCCTCCCAGGCTGTGCAACTTCACATCACAGGAGTGAGGAAGAAGTCCGTGTCTGATAGGACACAGCGAGCCACAAGCTTCTCATCCATCTCCATATCTCCATTAAATAGCTATTGCTTCCACACCGTCATGTATTGTGAATTTTCAGTTTCTTCTTCTCCCTCATCTGTGACCCCACAGGTATGACTGCCACCCTGCAACTCCAAGGGAGAAAGAAAAATAATTCTTTCAAGGAAAAATAACAAATACAACCAGGTTGGCCTAGATGCTTTAAACCAGAAATTCTGATCCTTGTTTGCAGTCAGTGCTAAGTCTGCAGCTACATTATTGCAATGACCTTAATTGTAAATAAAGACTCCTTTGTTTGTGAAACAAAATAGTTAATGAAAAATAGTTAAATAAATTAGGTTTTACTGCTTTTATTTATTGCTTTCTTTTCCTTACTGTCTACTACTTCTCCACGGTTTAATGGCAACTTTCCATGACCATCTTGACTAGCTGTCATCCCACCTTAATGCATAAAACCTCCATTCGATTCCACCTACTGCCTACCAAAGAAGAAATGTGAGTAACAGTACATTATGGGAAAATGGGGGCAGGAAGAAAATAACAAGATGGTAGGAGTGAAAAGATCTAGGAAATCTAAGTGGCAAAGATTGCTTGGAAAAGAAACTCAGGCAATATGGTTAGAGTCTGTTTTAAAACCTCCAACAATTAATTCATTAAATTTTTCAGTCTCATGTCTTAAAATTGTCAGGTTTATGGATGTATGATTATACAATGTGTCTTCAAGCCCCACAATCTATTGTAAAAGGGTTTTTTTTCTTATATTTTGACACTTTCCTTCCATAAGGCAGAGCTAATACAGTTCTCTCTTAATGAGGTTTTCAGTCCCCAAAGAGTCCCAAGTTGTACCTCAAATGAGTCTTCATTTTCCAGCATGAAGTTTTTAATCAATGCTTCAATTAGGGCAATGAATTCAGGATTCCTCAGCAGACGCAGGAAGGATTTTCTTCTTGAATTAATAGAGCAGACCAAAATAAAAAAGAAGAAAAATAAAAAGACACACATTTGAATGTAATAAGTTGTGACAGCGGAAGGAAAAAGTTATGAAAAGCCACCTTCAAATACTATTATCAAACTTAAGTTACTAATTTTAAATGATTTTTTTTTTTTCTGAAAAGCAAAAGGAAAGAAAAATCCCACTTCTTTCTCTTTTGGAAAGTAGTACTGAATTGCTAGTTTTACTTCTGAGTATAACTTGATATAACTGGCCAAAGTCAATTGCTTTTCTTAGCTCAAACCTACACAAATGCCTGTTAACAAAACATACCTTCATTTTAAAAGGTTAAAAAATTTAAATACAAAAAGAAAAATAATGAAGGTGTGTTGAGTGAGATTTTTCTTGTTGCATATACTATTGTACTTATTCTGTGATTGAGAAAGGACTTGTAAAGAGAGAAAAAAAACCCTGTATGTTTTCCTTTCATTCTTTTTTCTGTATTATTTCCTGAAATTCAAAATAAACAATCATTAAACAAAGAGGCACCTTTCCTCCTTTCAGATATCAATGTCTTCTCACAGTGAAGAACCCTCCAAATGCACTCATCCACACTATATTAAAAACAAGGGAAGTCTCAAAGACAAAAAGTAAAAATTTTTAACCTCTTGAAATACCCTTAAATGTAAAGAGAGTACAGGAGAGGCTTAGGCTAAGAAACCCATGGAAATGTCATGGGAGAAGGGCTTCAAAAGTCATTTTGTTCAATGTACTGAATTCATCAAGTCATTTTCTGCATCCTGTGTTAAACTTCTGAGAGTATTGAAAAAAAAAATTGAAATTGAAGGAAAATAAACTTACAGCTTTTGATATATCCTCCCATGTCAAAAGAACTTCCTATAACTGCTAGAAAGAACTGGGCTGCTTTAAACACATTATAAATGGTTTGCTTTTTCTTTCTCCCGATATTTTAACATTCCATCTACTGAATTTCAAAATAAATAATTCTGAGCACTAATTCATTGTAGTGCTTTGGTTGCAGAATACTCCCCATTTTAAAGCGACATTTTTGTTGAAAATAAAAATAATATTAAAATCAATTCCTCCCAAAGAGGTGAACCATTCTAAACTTCTTAAATAATTATTTATTTAAGTATAATTTTCACAGGGAGTGAATGATCACTGTATGAATAACCTCTCAGACCCCAGAATCTTATGTCACAATAGTGACAAATATTTCATGACCCACTAATGGCAACTCCAGGACCATAAACCAGGCAGGATAGTGAGTCCCCAAAAATGCAGAGCCTTTGTCACGTACTGAGTAGTAGTGAATCTAAATGGGATCTGAGAAAGGGATGGTCAGAATCCATTTGTAAATTAGTATGATTAATGTGCAATTAAATATAAGAAATATGATTGTTCTCTCACATGAAATACTTAGTACAATTTCTCAGACTGACTGCACAAGACAGTTCAATAAGCTCTACATAGCATACCAATATTTGACAATCAAAAAATAAAAGTTTAAGTGGACACAAGAGTTGCTCAGGAAATCCCATGTAAACCCCCCCCATAATTCCTAATGCCACTCATGAAAGTAAACACATAGAATTTCTGCTCTAGCAAGAAGCAGTTCCAGTTCTGACATACTGTTTCAATATCTACAGCAACCCTTAAAAATTACCTTTCCACATTTCTCCAAGAGCCTGGAAACACCATATATCTGAGGATGGTTTGATACATCCTGAAGATAGTGTCTACATGCTCACAGGGAAAGAATTGCCACCACAGCATTTTGTGATAATAATGGTTTTGAAACTGCACACAGAAATATTCATGCCATCAGAAGATGCTGATATCGCTTCAGGTTTGGTGATGATCATGAAGCACAGAGAGTAAGATAAGGCAGATTCTCACAGACATCTGCAGCTCAGGCCTGCCATTCAGGTCTGTCCCTCACCACAAGTTGCAGATTTATCTTTTCCTCATTTGCAGGGCTGTTGTACAGCTTGAGCATGAAGAAAATAAGATACCAGTGAGAAATGATGTGGGCATTTCTGGAGGATTTCAGCTCACGGTGATTGTCCACACTTTATACAATATATAACAATGAATATAGCCAATTGAGACAAGTTAATAAAGATCTTTTAATAAGGTTCTCCATGTCTGCACAGCTCTGGGGATACATTAGTCATAAAAATTGAATGGCCTATCTATCTTCAAGATGCTCCAATTGAAGCCTACTGACTTTGTGCTGAGAACAGTTTCTCTTTTAAGTTATTTTCTCATGCAGTGGTTGGCTCATGAAACCTAGTGTCACTGTTAACACAGCACAGAGATACTTGCTTGTTTTGGAGTGTATCAGCAACTAGTGAGAAAACTTTCTGCAATATGTATAACTGCCAGTGCTCAAGAGGCCATCATTTGTTCTCAAATTATTTCTTCCCATCAGTGTTCATTTTTCTTGAACTTGCTGTGTTTTGAGCTTAGTTATTCATTCAATAAAATCAAGCAAATCTACTTTGCTGCAAACTACCCAGTTCAAAATAGTTCAACTACTTTTTTATATAATGGTTATCTAAAGGTATCTCTTTCATATAAAGGGAATTGTTATATCCATCGCTAGAGGAAGCATACTCTTTCAATGCCAGTCCTTACTACACCATGCAAAATTAAATAAGAACTGCTCATTTCATTCATAAGGGCCACTCTCTAGAAGCTAACTTCTAGGTCTGTTAGGGCAGTGAAGACATATATAACATCTTCAGAACTGAGAAGCCCAGGCACAAAAAATTAGCTTCTCCTTGAGAGAAAGTAATAATTTTGAGAAATAGGTGAGACATAATTTATCTGTTAATTTCTGATGTCTGGACAGAGTTTACTAGGTGCCAGTATTTGTGCTGGCGTACAATGCAACCAAGGATTCCCATGAAGTAAGGATCAAGTCTGCGAGTCTTAAGTCTGACCCAAGATCTCACAACTTACTTGAATGCAAGTGCATTTTGTTCACCTGCCAAAAGATGAAACAGAAAGACAACTGAAGTGCTCACTTGTGGGGAGTATCTTTGGTCCACCTGAGTCGTAATCAGCCCTGTGCCTAGTGTTGCTGTACAATGGACCTGTTACATGGCAAAGGAGTCCAATGTGGGCTGTGCTGGCTGCAGAGTGCTGCTGTAACACTCCAGTTGCACCAGGGAGGTGTAATAGTGGAGTGGGAAAGCTGGGGTGAGACAGGACAGCACTGAGCACCGAAACTGAGTGAGGAGAAGAGACTGGTTACTAAAGCTCACTTGTTCCCACCAGAATGGCACTATGCAAAAGGAATCTCCTCAGAAGTTCTTGGATGGACATGTGTCGCTGCATTTTAGCCTTTTCAGTCACTTGATATTGAAGAGACAGTAAACTAGCTTGGAAATCAAGCATTATCTATTAAAGGAACATTTTATATTCACCTATATCTAATATTTCTAATAATTCTTGGCATTGTAAGTAAAAGAGGAAAGAGGGAAGTCTTGCATAGGCACATGACTTCCAGTTGCTGTTTGTTGCTATATAATATGTCATTTAACTTTTTTGAGTAACTAAAGCTCGAAAGAACAACATCCATCATACAATATTATATATACCATACCATATAGCAAAATTCAATGAAGCGTTTCTAGCAGCCAGAAGATAACCTGGTTTTGTCTTTTCATACAAATAAACAAAACCACAGTATGTCAATTTCCAGTGGATGATCTACAGGGGAAAAATACCAATGGCTGCAGTTTCCCAGTTTTGTGCTCTTTGGAATTCAACACGCTAGAGTTTAGTTGAAACTTGTGAACATCAGGGGTAATAAATTTTCCCAAAAACTAACAGCAGTAATTGGTGTTACCTGGTTGAATTACATGCATTGTTTAAAACTCTGCAAAAAAAATAATGCAAAAAAGAAGGCAAGTTTGAATTCTGTTTTTTGTGCCAGCAGCATTACATAATGAGATAAACATTGGTAATTGTGTTTAGTTCAATAACACTTTTAATTATAGTTGAGATCTCCTTTAAAGGGTATGGATTTTACTGATGTAAAGTAAACAGCTGAAAGCCAAAAGAAGGCAGTCTCATAGATTTCTATTCTCTAAAAGTATAGAAACATTGCTTAACCTATTCAGGCACTAAAAGGGAAAGAAAAAATTTTTGCACGTTTGATACACATTTTAATTATTGCAAGATCTCAGGTAATAAACTTTATTTTATATCAAAACAAAGTATCTGTAGTCTGGGAATTTAACCTCTCTTTCTTGTTAAGCCAGACAAACAAGATATGAACAGTATTTGTCTATAATATTTGTATATATAAAGACAGATAAGTAAGGAAGCCCCATCACATCCATTGTGGCAGTATACTAATGCACATTCCTAAATTTTAATCATATCAGTAGTCTGACTAAATTGTCAAAAAAACTACTCACATATTTTTATTGAATTAAGGTTTCATTTCTGATAACCAAATTGATGAAGGGAGGCAGAATTCTCATTTTATTCAGGGAGTGAAATTTCATATGTCTTCTTTGCCATGGTGAAGAGATTCTACAGCAATCTGCATGCAGAAATATCATATCTGGCACCATACACAATTTACGTATTATACAAGGCTTCAAAATTACAAATTGCTTAGAAAAACATTATGAGTCTTTTACACAAAGGGGAAAAGTAATATCCAAGGTATTCATTAGAATCATGAATATTCACAAAAACACATTTTAAATTCAAACCAACAAGTAGTTCTCTTGTTTTTAGCAGGTGAGAAAACATTTAATCCATGATACCATATGATTTGTCTCACCAGTCACCATCATATGTCAGTAACAAAGAATATCAAGTATTCAGAGAGAATTACACATGATCAACCTCCTCTGGCTCTTCCTAAACTAGTAAATTAAACAGTGCCCAAATCCTGGCTGTTAGAAAGACAATTGTCTATAAATATAAATTATCAGAACAATCCCTTAACCTAGTTTGATGCAACTGAACCCTCCAAAACAATTCACAGTCACATGCCAAAGAATATTTCCATTTAGCAATTCAGCTAATGCTGTACATATCTGTACGCCTCCTCTGACCCAGTCCCCCAACACTAAACCATCAGTCTCATGTCTATATTCCCCTTTCATCACTTTCCAGGCTACAGCTTGCACTGCCTGATGCCATGGTAATAAAAAGGGCATTACTGGGGACTGCAGAGGCCTCTTCATTTGACAGCAGGGTGAGGTACAGCACATTTGCAGCAAGAAGAAACCAAGAGCTCTTCCTCATAACCTGAAAGAGCTTTGGTTGGGAGCTAAGGAGTATTGTGGAATCATAAATCCAGTCTAAATAAAATGATGGAACATATAGAGCTTATGAAGTGGCAAAACTTATAAAAAGGCAAAGCCTTATAAAAAGGCTTTTGCTCTGATTCTGTTCTAAACAGTCACACAAGTCAATTTTCACTATCTCCCAGTCTTCAAGGCTGTAGCTGAGCCATTAACTTTGCATGTTTTGGTCAGTGTCTGCTCCCTTAGCCTTTTACATTCCCAGTGTGATGGTCTGTTATGGATGGCTTCAAGGCTGTTGCTTTCAGTTCCCAGTCTTTTTGAAAGGGTTTTGTGTAGTGAATAGCTCTTTGTCTATCACGTCTTTGTCCTTTCCAGGACACCTTCAGTGGATATAGCCTGAATCTGTCTGCTTGAATCAATATTTGTCTTAGCTCTGTCTAAATTTCTGTATTCTTTTCAGTGTAGCTTCAGTGTGGCTGAATGGAAAACCTTGCTATTGGTAATCATGGCCATGATGCTGCTGGAGCTAAAAATGCAATCTTTTTTCCTCTTACTGCTTTGCACATAATTGCACATAGTCTGTAATATGCATACATATGGTCAAGGATAGGCTGAAGTGATCACTGGATCGAACTGCATTGCAGCTTCTGTTGCACTGTAAACATGCAGATTACAGAATAATTTTCATTATTGCTAATTATAAAGTCAAACACAGACAATTATTTTTAAGAATAATCTTAGGATTGTTCAAAGAGGGAGTTATAAAGAGAGGCTGATTCCACACTGGATTCACAGGGGAGCTCTTAATCAGCAGTGCCACATTGAGAAAATAACCTGGGGCATGGAAAATGAAGGAGTAGTGAGAAAGGAACAAACCTCAGGGAAACTGAAGCAGTGTTAGAAGAAACTGGGGTTCCCAGTGGAACAGAAGATATTGATGATTTATTGGGCAAACCATTGAGGAGCTGATCCAAACACAGGACTGGTTTTGAAAGTGTCCAGGGTCCCTCTACAAACAGAAAAATATGTCTCAGGAAAGAGAAGTAGCTGAAAGATAAACTACAGTGACCAGATGCCTCTGACCATTCAGGCACCCGGGTACTATCAGTTTAGAGGTAACCAGGGACCTAAGACGTAGATTTGTTGCTGTCAGTAACTATTGTAATAATCCCCTGACAAGCTTCTCAAGATGCCTTTATACTTTCTTGAGTTCCTCCAATCAGTCTGTTGTCAAGGGTGGAACTAATATTCATCAAAGCCAAGCATTTTTACAATTGTAATTCCAAAGACACTATCAAAGTAAGCATTAGCTATTAGCAGCGATCAGTGGTTAGTAATCCTGAAGTAATTAATAATCGTACATGTGATTACTGTATTCATTAAAACCAGATTTCAGAAAGAAACATGGGCCAAGTAGCTTAGGATGAGGAATTCTAATTCTGCACCTTCTCATTGGAAAAAATATGTTGTGGGGTATTTTTTTTTAAATTGGAAGGGTTGCTTTAGCATTATATTTCAAATGAGAAAAAAATCTCAGTGAACAGAATCATCAACTGCAAAAACTAAATAAATATTTCAAGAACTCCATATTTGCTTTAGCTGTTTTCAGAAGACACAAGTGGTTTGGAGCAACCAATCTGACACGTGAAAGGCTTAAAGTCACGTTCAATTCTCTTCAGGATTGTACATCTACAACAGAGGAAAATTTGATCTCTTGCCTCTCACTTTAAATCATTCTAAGTGAAAAAAAATACTGAATACCTTCAGTAGGGTTTCTTAAAACAAAACAAAAAAAGTCATAATAATCTGCCCTCCTCCTTAAAAGTGAAGTCAGATGTTTTCTTTAATCCTGTAATCCCAGATGGTATATTCCATTGCTTTCTTTTCAAGGACTGTATTTTTCTTTGGCAGTTTCCTGTGCCCTGTCCAGGGAAGTGCCATGAAAACTTTAGAAAAAGGCTTTGTAATGCCAAAACAATAATGTGAATGTTGCAGCTAGAAATTACAAGAATGAAATACAAGAATGTATGCCAATGTGAAGGAAAGGAAAGCCCAGCCGGGCTGCTTCCCATGTACGCTAAATCTTTTTGGTACATGATTCCACTGCTAATGTGAAAAAAAGAGTGTTTAGATTTTCAAGCTTAAATCTGGAGTCTGTTAAGAAACTGGTGAAATGTCTTGGAAGGAAACGCACCTCTTTTTTAAAGGAGGCAAAAAAATAGTATGGGTATTTCAGATAAGACTCTGTTATCCATTTCAGACCTCAGTGACTGAACAATAATATGGAAAATATATACAAATATGTAGAAATATATAGAATATATATAAAAATATAGAAATATATAGAAAGCCTCTTAGGGAGCTTTTGTATTCAGGACGCATTCTAGGTTTTTGCCCTCCTCCCTGACAGAAGGAAAAAATAAATTAAATTTTAAATTGTAGCAATAAACAGGAAACCTTGAAATACTGTGAAAGCTATTCAGCTGCAGGAGGGAGAATCCTAGAAGAATCCTGCTGTGTTGAGATAATTAGGACATTAATCAAATCCCTGGATAGGGTGAAGCTAACATTCATAAATCCCTAATGCTGGTTCTCATTTCCTTTTGCTTTAACGCTAATAAAGCCTTATCATGTTCATGCTCGCACCTTCTCCTCCCACTCAGCTGCCACCTACAACATCAATGCACCTACAGTACAAAGACTGATGGGCGTCAAAGGTTAAGCATTCGAAAGCCGTTGGACAGACACATTGAGGCTTAGAGCCTGAAGAATGGCTGAGCGCATGGCTCGGCTCTGGCAGACTATGCCAGTGCTCATGATTTATTGCTGTTTGCCGCTCTGTCAGTGCTCCATGTCTAACCTAGCAGCTTCGTCTGCAACTAGCTCGATTCAAATTCCTCTGCTGTCCCCAGCTGCCCCATACTGTTTCAGGTCTCGGTCTAGGCAGAGGAGAAACGATCTGGTTCCAGATGGCAGTGTAGCACGTGTCCTGCTCTTATTGTGCTCACTCTCTAATGGGGACACGCTGTGCTCAACCCACAGGTGGCTCCTTTCAGGAAGAGTAATTAAGGATCATCTCCCTTGACCTTTTCCTATTTGTCCCAACAGATTATTTATTTTACGGGCCATACTGCCTCCCATACTTTTATACGTTGTGCAGCTTGTGCTGGTTTCACCTTGTACCTTGTCTTCAGTGTCGCAAGCTGCAGTCCTAAAATTCAGGTTTTTCTGTGTTATGAACGTATCCTCCTCCACAACTGGATGGCTAAAGACTTGTCTCTGCTACTGTTTCTTAGTGTCTGCTTAGAGTTACAGGCTAATATGCCAGGTGAGTGCAGTTAGCGGAAAGGAGGAGAGGGAAATCTGAACTGAGGAATTAATCTCTAGGCAGAAGAAAGAGAAGCCAGTCACCTCAGCCTGGAAATTTCCTGGGGAAGAGATGCAATGCAAAACTTTTCTCACCAAAGGTGACTGAAGCATAAGATCATGCATCACTGAGCTCACTGCCAAGTGTGAAAGAAGAAAAAGGGTCCTGACACTAATACAGTCCTGTTGAGCAGTGCCCTGTGAGGCGTGGAGGGTGGTCTGTTGTCAGCATATTGAAACAAAGGCACTTGTATAGGAGAGGTGTGCCTTCAAAACTGGGAAGAAGAAAGTGAAAGGGAAGAGGAAAGTCAGTGTCTGAATAAGAAGTAAAAGCCTCAAGCCACAGTGCGGCATAGGGAATAATGTGATGAAGGGAGGTGGCTGTTGCAGTCTGTGAAGGCAGTAAGCAGAGACAAAGTGGTAGCAACTGTCGCGATCTATGAGGGAAAGACATCTTGATATTCTTGTGGAGGAAAGAGAAGTAGAAGGAAAAGAGTGAGAATTACTGAATTTAAAAGAACAACTTTTAAAATTTATTTTATTTTTCCTATAGTTCAGGAATTCTAATCTGAGGTCTTTAATTTAAGCATCATTGTTTTATCTTAGTAAAGGAATGGTGGATGCATACTCTACTCATATCAGGCTCCCATCCAGCTACCACAGCCACTGACTAAAGGTGTGATAAATTGGGCATGTAATCACTGCAAATTTCATTCTTCACTTTTCCAGTGTGGCTAGTAAGGCTCGTCCTTGAGGAGACAGTAAGGCAGAGCAGGCTTCAATTATCTTGCATGGGTTGGGTATACTTGCATTCAAGTCTTTTGTATAATCTCTCATGTTCCACTGAGCTGACTAAGTGCATATTCCAACTCCGCCTTGCAAGGAGACAAGGCATAGTTAAACCATTCATGGGTTGTAAGCCCTGGTGCTAGAGGTAAGCAGCATCTCCTATTTTCTGACCTGCACTCCAAAAATTCTCCTGTATTTCCTGAAAAAATGGGTGCCTATCTCCCCCACAACAGAGAGCCCTGAACTCTAAGAACTACTTCAAGACTAGCTAGAAAGTCTGTTACTCATCTATAACTAAGACTAGCAGCCCTGGGAGGTAAAAAAAGTAATAGCAGTCATGGAATAGGCTCTAGATGGGGGAGCAACAGTCCTCTGCACTTTACCTGCCATGCCTTGATAAAGAAAAGCATCAGGTCCCAGAAAAGGGCTTGAAGCTGATCCTTGTCATCTGAAAGCTTTTCACCCACCACTCATCACGTTGCCACAGATGCAGCGCAGTCTCCAGCAGTCACTGTTCATTTTACAAGCCCAGAGTGCCAGCCAGCAGTGGGAGAAGCAGCAGCAGCAGCTGCTTTTGCTCACAGTCATCCTGGGTCTGTTTCAGGATCACAAGGTTATATACATTCTCACTCAGGCAGTGGAGCCAAAGACTTTAGTCCGCTTTCTTCTTGTAGCTCTGTATACGCTAAATTCAGCAGACAGGGGTGTAAGGAAGCAGCATTACAATATCTTAGTGATATGAACAACAGCAAATGTGTTGGTAAAGAATTGCAAGGCAGAGCACCTGGTTCTGGCAGAAAGAAGATGATCTCAACATAATGTCCAGGTTGTTTTATATTCGTATGAAGAGAGCAGTTCCTACACTATCTAGTAACTTCTTGTAGTTTTCTCCTTTCCCTCTATTTGTTTGCGATAAAATGCTTACCAGGAGCCCCAAGAATGTGAAGTAGTCAAAACAACATCATGATGCCCTTCCCAACCCTTAGAGAGAAGAACTCGTCCCTGCCCATTGTGCTCTGCTGTGCTAGTGTTGACCTGACCATGCTGCAAGTGATCCAGATTCTCAGCCCCGCTCAGAGCCCAGGCTATGGTAGGACTTAGGGTACAGCAGCACTTCAGCTCCCTGACACCTCAGGGAGTGCTGTACACTCATATAGAAATCTGAAGTCATCTGGTGTGTCCTGAGAGGTCAAAGTGGTACTAGTGAGAAAGGTAGGCAAAAAAGGGGGTTGCAGTCTTTCCAAGTGAAATCTAAAGGCCAGAGTGTTTCCTAAACCTTTTGACACTGCAATCCACTCTCAATAACATATGTCAAGCATCTATAGTTTTCTCAAGTGTTTCAATATAGTCACCCAAGTTCATAATAGATCAGTTCTTCTAGGGCAAGGGAGTGAAAGCCCACAATTATATACTGTCTATCCTGAAGGAAACGAGACACTGTCAGCAGCTAAAGGTAGCTAGCATTTCCCTAGATAGAATAAAAATCTGCAGTCAGTATTTAATATTTTTCTCATTCTGCACTCCTGGGAAAAAAGATCTATGGCAGAGTTAGGGAACTCAGCTGCTGCTGACTGTTGCTGTCTAACAGTTAGCAATCCCCTCTTGAGTTCTTTTACAGCCCACAGTTTGAGAAACATTGATCTATAGGACCTAACTAGAGGCTGCCATAGAGCAGTTAATGACAGGGGGAGAAGGAACATTTAAGTGCACTTCATTTAACTCAGCTGAAGGCTCAACTGCAATGAATAATCACATAATACCTAGGTTGAATAGCAGCACTTTTTGCAAACTCTAGTCAAAATAGGATTTCCAAAGACTTTGTTTCTAATGATGGATGAAAGTTTTGAATAATACAGAGAGAAACGGTGACTATTAAACAGTCTTGGAGTTTTCCATTTTCTTTGCATAAGACATAGAAACTAAATTGGTACCTTCTCAGCTCCAATTTTAGTGACTAATGCTACACTATTTCCCACCTGTCAGATCACAGTCAAAAGGAATGCAAACAATGAAATAAAAACAAAAAAAATTCTACATATCTTTCCCTCCCCAGAACACTGAAAACCTAATCACATTATATGATGCAGAAGCATCATGAATATCTGAGTAAGAGACTGTGATTCCTTCCATATTCATGATGGAGATCTGCTTCCCCAAAATCGCTGTGAAATTTTCTCATTGTTAATAGGTCCTTCAATTTTCAAAGCTCTGCCAACCTCGAAATATCTAGTTTATCTTGTTTCCATAACTACATCCCTTTGCTTGAGAAAATGGGCTTAGTGATATAAGATCTATCAGTTACTAAAGTACAACATGTAGTAGAGTACATGACAAGAATGTGTGAAACTTGCCCACAGCCACTTTCTCTAAGGCATTAATAAGCCTTTAAAATAGGATTTCCAAGGATTGTCTGATAAAGCTCATTGATTTAGTACCTATGGCCACCTCAGACTGGGGACTCTGGTGTGTCTTGCAAATCTGATGTTAAACTGCCTATTTACAAACATTCTAGCTACTTCTAGGATTCATTTACTTTACATTAAATATGTCACTGCTTCTTAAGTTTTAAGATAAGCACTACTTAAACACTTTGCTTAAACACTGAGCAAACTTACAAGTTGGTAAATTCCAAGACTAAGCTCCTCTTGGTTGCTAATTGTACGGGGTTTTTTTACCCTGCTGTTAATTAGAACTTTGCTCTGAAACCCACTGATGTTGCAGATTTAGAAACTTTTCTAATTACATAACTAAAGTTAGTCATGAGTAATTTATACCTACTTGTGCTAATAGGCTAAAACCTTTATTCGCCTGTTTACCCCAGAGCAAAAATATCTCTTTGTCTTTTTCTACTTTGTGTTTACACAGGATAAGCTCTATTAATTTCTCACCATAAATTAGAGGCTACACTTCTCCACTCATTCCAGCTGTTCAGGTTGATTTACTTACCTTTGAAGGTGCAGTGAACATGTCATAATCAGTGCAACATCATCAGTGTTTCCTACAAGTGTATGTTCCACAGAATCACAGAATCACAGAATGGTAGGGGTTGGAAGGGACCTCTGTGGGTCATCTAGTCCAACCCTCCTGCCAAAGCAGGGTCGCCTACAATAGGCTGTAGAGGACCTTGTCCAGGCGGGTCTTGAATATCTCCAGAGAAGGAGACTCCACAACCTCCCTGGGCAGCCTGTTCCAGTGCTCCGTCACCCTCAGAGGGAAGAAG
>Ga0065711_1042200_pt1 | contig 15563 bp, 9 predicted proteins | sample Hoacrofraction12_FD_59098 | JGI IMG/M metagenome (GOLD analysis project Ga0065711, IMG submission 59098) | Hoatzin crop microbial communities from Cojedes, Venezuela - Epithelial fraction 12 v2 (version 2) | ecosystem: Host-associated > Birds > Digestive system > Esophagus > Crop | place... | reverse complement strand
AGACTGGGCCCAGTACTGACCCCTGAGGGACACCACTTGTCACCAGCCTCCAACTAGACTCAGCGCCGCTGATGACAACCCTCTGAGTTCTGCCATTCAGCCAGTTCTCTATCCACTTCACCGACCAAATGTAATTCATATGTAATGAATATCCGAGGAAATTTTCACAATTTGACTGGACAAGGCACTGAACCATATCTGATCTAGCTTTGAAGTTAACCCTCCTTGGGACAGGAGGGAAGCTGGACTAGATGACCGCATTCTAACTCAAATTATTCAACAACTTTTAAGACAAATCTTCAGCATTTGCAAGGCATTTTCCCTGGGGGGGGTCATATAAAAAAAATTATCATTTTCCCCCTCTAATTCACCAAAACTACTTCTTTTCCCATTATCATTCAGCTTAACAACTTATCAAAATATTCAGTTGTTGAAATTACTTTGAAACAATGTCCCACGTAACACAGCCAGCTAATAATTCAGCTGAAGTTACCCGTTATTTTCAGTAGGCTTTCAGAGCTCTTAATACTTTTGTACTTAAGGGGCTCACAAATACAACAGTGTCCACATAAAGTTGTGAAGGTACCTAAAGACCACATAACAATGCTGGTACACACACAGCAGTTACATATTCCCTTCCTCTACTTGTAAGTTCACTTCCATCTGCCATAAAACATATTGATCTTAATCTTGGAGACTGTTATTCACCTCTCAGAGACAACTCTTCCTCTCTTTAACAGAGGGGGGATAGAGAGGAAAACATTCATATAGACTTAAAAACAAGGCCTATCTGAGGGCCAATCCTCTATATAAATAACCAGCTTGGCAATAAAGTTCACGGAGACATCCACTGATGCTTATGATCTCTGCTGTGAAAACCTGAAGAGATGAACCATACCTTCATCTTCTCACTGTTGTTCAGAAGCACATTCCTTAGCTCCTTAGAAACCATGTACAGCTGTCTCTTCTTTCCTTCCTGAGTTCGAGTTAGTAAATTCATCTTGGGAAATGATGGGTCCAATGCATAGAACTTCCTGTGGCCATAATACTTGCTTTGATTAACTGAACAATGAAATGACATACTCAAAATGCATGGGTTAGCCCATTTCCTCGAGCTATCTCTGCAAACACTTAACACTTTGGCTCCACAACACAAAGATTGGACTTTCTTAGATGCATGACATCAGAAAAGACAAGCTGTCATAGACACTAAGACAAATTCAAAAATTTCCAGCATAAACTATAGTTGGCTATTTTCATTTAAGAGTTAAGTATTGACGAGAGGAGCACTTGGTGCAAAGGTAAGGGAAAAGTTTTATGTACGACCAACTAAACCCATCTTCTGTGATGAACTGAACTAATAATATTCCTAAGCTATCAGAAATCTTACTGCCAAAACAGAAATATCTTTTTCTTACTGGATAGGAAGGAACAATGGATCATCTTCCGGGAGAAACACAAAAGGGTCTTCTTTAAAACCAAACAACTTCATTTTTTTAGATGGTGGCGGTCTAAAAAGCAAGTACCATTGCATTGTCAATTTCTGTAGAAGTACTTGGTTTCTAATCAGTATATTCATTTAGTCAGCTCTTGCATTATGGTAACAATAGTATGCCAAAGAGAATACTGACATTTTCCTGTGCTTCACTAAGACAACACTACCCACAATTTAACTTCTTAAAATGAGGAAGTGAAAGCAGTACTGGAAAACAGAAATCACAAAAATAAGTCAACAGAGATTTCCGAGGGAGTAATTGAGAACACAGCAAAGATCTTCCAAAGGTGAACTTCTGAAAGTAGTTTGTTCCTTAACAGAGAAGGAAGGACTAACAGACTTTGCAAATGCTAGTAAAAGAAGTGGTTATTTTCCTAACTGGCTGAAATACAAGTCAGAAAATGTGAAAACATAGGACAATGGAGCAAATTCATTAATTCTTTCTGATTGACTTCTAAATGAGTTCAGTAACAGAAGAACTATAGAATACCCAGCAATTATGAAGCTGTCACAGCACAAATACTTAGACATGGTCTCTTACCCACATACTGCTTCCTTTTTGCTTTGCTCAGTGTCAGAATTCTGCAATTCTTGCGTTTTCTTCGACTCTTCGTTTTCAGCAAGTGTCGGTTCTTCAGTAATACATTCAGGACCATTATCTGAATTAGTTGCTGTCACTTCAGTGTCTCCTGTTCTTTGTGGTAATTTCTGATGAACCTATTTTAAATTAGAATATTTTCAACAAAGCAAAAGTAGTATCTAACTTGTAACAAAAGGTACCTATGTTCTCTCTTTGCATGTGCTTAATTCTTATCAATTTGTATGTAAGTGCTTAAACAGATCCATTTAGGTAGTTAATCTGATTACTAGGTCAAGGTACCATTGTAAATTACATTTACCTCTACTACTGCTGTGCACAATTTCTGACCAACTGTCCAAGAAAGCTATTTTTGTACAATTTACAAAACCACGTTCAAGCACTTACAGTGAAAACTATTTTAAGTCAGGATCTGATGCTGTCCTCGTAGCACTCAAAGTGACACACACGTCCTGCTGCTGCACGCTTTCTGTCAGAGTGCTACATTAAACTTAGAACAGCATAAACTATTTGGATGACGCTTGCTTCTGAATAAATGCTTCTTCCTTACTGCCACACACATTTTACTCATAAGACATTCTAATGAAGCAAATCAAATAAACAGAAACAGCTAAAAGGGATTCACATAAGAAGTTTCTCTCAAAGATATGAAGAACAAATAAATCATGTCTACTTAAAATCCTGTTGACAGGATTTTAAAGACAACTGACAACAAATGGATTAAAGTCAGATGGCTGAAGCTGCTGCTGCTCCTAACAGTTTTACATCCATTCCCCCTGCTGCTGATCTGCTAGACTAATCTGCTAGTGAATCACTCCTGAGCAACCAGCCACAGAGTAAGATAAACTGAAATCAGAATTAGCTTACAACACAGCAAAGGTACCACACACAGCTGAAGGAAGCGACAGCTTTAGCTGCTCAATTTAATCTGCTCCTCTAATTCCTTCAAAGCCTTAATTTCAGGTTTAAGTTTTATCTTGCTATTTTACTATGATCTCAAAATCCTCCCTTTTTTTTTCTATTTTGAAAGAAGTTTTTTTTTAAAATTCTTAAGGGATTTAGGAATGTATTTTTAATTGACGCACCTAACTATAACTGAAGGGCAGATACAAAACAGCTATAGTATGTTTTCTATTGTCAGCTTTCAAAAAAAATCCAGAAATGTTATTAAAATTCAAAATGTTAGCTCTTTTAAAAGAAGTTACCTTAGGCTGACGTTTATTCCATGGCATTGGAGATTTTTTTATTAACACAGCCACAAAGAAACCTCCTGTGTTCTGGTGATGTGGCAATATCCTAAGACTAGGAGGGGGTGAGAAAAAAAAAGTTGCAGTGTATTCATCATCAGGGTTCAGCCTCTCAAAAAGTACTTGCAGTGTCACATTTACGTTTACTTTCACGGTAAACCAAGTATTCCTAGTAGGATTGCAGAGATTTAATTTATCAAGCTAGAAACAGGATCTAAAACAGAGCATTCTGGCAGAATAACTTGCATCAGTGCAACACATTCATTTCACCATTCACATCTGAGCTTTAACGACTCATTTCTAAACACTATTTTTAGAACAGCTACTGAAAGTCTTTGATAGAAAAGAAGTCACACTGTTAAAATGTTAAAGTTTTACATACTCATCCAGTAATTTTGGTAGTGTATCTCTATTGGATGAACAGAATTTGACCTGTCTCTGTGAGTACTTATTCCTTGTAAGCAACTTTCAATAATCTCTTTTAGTTCACTGAAACTTAAATACTGTGTACTGCCATTACATAGGAAGCAATCAAAATAAAGTCCGACCTACACAAGCACAGGTCTATACTGCAACACATTCCTAATCTGGCTTCCTAATCATAATTCGCCCACCACCATGCAAGGTAACTATCAAAACCTCATAAAAATCTACTCTGGGAAAACTTACCAACGCTCTAGATTCATTGCCTTTAGCTTCTCTTCTTCTTTTACTGGGAACATAGTGGGACGTATTTGTGTTTGTCTATTTGAAGGCACATCTTTCCACTCTTCAAACCACTGTCCATCTTTCAGCATTACCTTCAAAGGAGTAAACAGAAACACTATGAAGAATACGGGTCACCGTTTTACAAGTTTTAATTAAAATACTTCAAACCAAGGTTCAGATGCCAAAAAGAGTAGTTATTTTCTGGTATAGTAAGTTAAGTTCTTTAAAGTGTATTATTATTCCTACGTGCATTTTACATGTGCACTTAGGAGCAGGAGGTTCTTGCCAGCTGTACCTCTTTGCTCCACTCTTTATGCTTCAAAAAGTGTACAGTCAAGTAAAGACTGGTACAGAGTCAACTGCAGTGAGGTCTGTTAACTTTCCAGAATGTTCAGAACACCAGATTCCAAAGGAAGGACAGTGGTGGAACACACAAGAAGACTAGTAAGCCATCAGATTTAGGATACATTACTACTTCTTCTCCATGAGAGTGGCTGTGAGACATTCTGCTACAGGCAGCTTCCAAGCAGTATACAAAGGAAAATGCCTACTGCAGTCTGGTAGAGATTAGAAATGAGGAATCCCAATTTCATTACAGAAGAAAGATGCAAGAATGAAACACAACAGCTTGGTAAGCGTACAGCCCCATGACACAGCCCTACATAGGTCATAGAGCGAGATGTTTTCAAGGAAAGCTACTGAAGAACCATGTCCCCGTGAATTTTCCAGTGTCTGTATCTTTATCCACGACTCAGAACACATCTATAAATCCACTCTAAGACACTGTGTGGACATAACATCACCTCATGCCATCTAAGGGTCAAATGTTTTGAAGGACGCTTAAGATACAAACAGAAGGTTAGAGCCACAACTCTTGTAGCAAGGCATTTTGAATGGTATCTAAGCAAGAATACCGAAGTGGAAAAAAAAAAGCAACAGACAAAATTTGCCTTCAGAACTCTAGACGCCTGGTTCTGTACTGGACGCTAGGGCTGTAAGAAAGGTCGCATCCAGTAATGAGCAGGGCAAATGCATGGAATTAATGACTGAAATGAAGGCCCGGTTTTGTTGTTAAGGCAACAAAATAGAGAAATCACAGTGATGGTAACTTCAGGACTGGCAAGTACAATCGAGTGCTTTCATACATCTCGCTGTGATTGTCTTGAAGGTTTAATTAACTGTTCTACTGGAAACTGAAACACAAGATTTATCTAGATTACAATTTCACTAAGAATGTTACAACACAGATTTCAGTGTCATGAAGTCTGGCACTTCTCAGCCACTGATCAGATCACACCTAAAATATTGTGTCTTTGCATGTTCCTGAAACAGAAATGACTGTACTTCCAGAATCAGTATTTTTAAGTCCAAATATGCTACATGTCATATTGCTAGATGGGAGACATGATAGACTGCAATTCTGAGCTGCTCATCTTTGGAAGTCACAAGTTCAGCTTGAGAGAAACAAACAACGGGACTCATAAATAACTGGAAGTATAAACAAGTCTAGAACTACTTTGCATGTACTAGAATAACTGCCTAACAGCCCATCTCTGGTCAGTTTTGTGTTACCAGTCTAACCACACAACGTAACTGCTGGAAGGACAACGCATCAAAGAACATGCTGAAGTCTTCTCTACTGGGCATTTTGCTAGTCTCTTATTAGGGCAGAACGAAGACTAAAAGCATTGCAGAAGAAGATTAACAAATCTGAAGTTAAAAAGGTCTCTTCCTTCAAGATTCTGAAATAACTCATTTGAGTTCACTCATCATCTGGCTTAAGGAGACAGCACTGAATGCTATTTCCAAGCATCTAAGTGTCCCTTGAACAAGAGATTTACAGATTTCCAGCGATTTACAGTCAACTGATGATCAGGAACATTCAATGTAATCACTAAGTCACAGAGCTCCCATTGAACTGGTACATTTCACCAGGAAACAAAAGACCACACCAAGTAAAAAGAGCACCAAAGCAAGCAAATACATTCAGCGATGAGCCAGCCAATGAGGCTTGAAAAAAATACAGCAGCAGCAAATAAGGGATGAAGAAAATCTTGCAAACTTCCAAAAGATTTTATTAGCCTACATTTTAAAATATCCATTAGAGAGATTCATATTTCAACTGCGAACACAGTAATAAATGTTACAGGGAATACAATATCCTCTTAGTGATCTTTTGTATAAATTTTGTAGCCTTATACAGTACAAAAACAAGTAAAACTAAGATTATAGAGCCACAATCATGCATTTTACATTTATCCTTCAAGTACAAGCATACAATTTAAACTTTTGGAGCTGTAAGAAGAAAGAAATCAGCCAGTTTCTAAACTGAATTTCCAATGACAGAACATAAGCAAATCTTTATTGCATGCATCTTGCTCATTAGCCTACACACAGGCACCAACCTGCAGATTGTACCATTGCAAGAGACTAGTGAAATGAGGAGGGAAGACAGAACAACAAATGGCATTGCAAAGGCACACACTTGTAATTAAAATTTAAGCAGAGCTTCTTTCCCTGCTACCCGGATGGCCTTCTACTCTTCTTGATTATACTCTTAACAGGAAGCTGAAGAAGCTTTAGGGGGTTTTGTCCCTCCCTACCAGTCTGTTTCCAGAATTGCAATTGCATAAGACCTGGAGCAACTTACAGGATTCTATTAATATTCTAGGATTACTCACATAATTGCAGTTTTTATAGCTTATTTCCAGAAACAGCTTTTAATTCCAAATGATTCAAATGGATTGGACAAAGAATTGTAGAATGTAACAGACTGTAAAGGCAGAGGAGAGCAGTAACTTAAAAAGTGGCTGAAATTATGTTGCCATCTACAGGCCACATACTGCATGCAATGGAAAATGGAATTAAGAAAGTACAGGAGATAGAGCAAAGAAAGCTAGAGGAAAAAGAGGAGAGCAGATGAGGAGACAAGAACTTACCATCAGAAAGATTTTTAGCCTACAATGCTAAAAATTGTAGCATTTACTACAATTTTTAGTAAAAAAAAATTTACTAAAATTTTTTAGTAAATTTTTTGTTGTTGTTAAGGCAACAAAAACAACACCCTACAATGCTATATTGTCTACAACTCTAAAGAGCAAATCATTACCATTACTTCAGCTCAGTCTAATGTTTTGAAATTTTATACTTCAAAATTTCCCTAATATAACACTCTACGATAGACCAAGAACTTCACAGAAATATCAGGTAAGTACCTTCCATTTTGTAATTCCCGGCATCCTCTTCAAACCTGGCAACTCAGAAGATACATCAGCAAGTTCTAAGGCACCTGAAACCCCAAGAACATAAACATTCTTGAAAACAGAATTTGAGAGTTGTGCTCCTAATTAACTTTTACAAAACCAATTTTCCTTCAAGTTTTAAGACCATTTTAAGACCAATGCTTTTTAAACCTTTCAAGGAACAAAATGTTATACAATTACTAACGTATAATTTAACAAAAGAGATGGTAAGAACTGTTCGTAATAACTACAGAACGTTGCAACCTATAAATTAACCAAAATATAATGGTTAGACAGTTTTTGTAGCAGCTGCACGCAGCAATATCCTACAACCTGTATCGTTAAACATCAGTGTTCCAGGCAGCACAGTCATACAAGTTTTAATTCTCACTTACTTAGTATTTAGATTTACTACACTGATTAATATTTTTCAGAGAAGTACTCTTTTGCGACTTCCTTTTAAAATGCTTGATATATTCTGATTACATGGAATTACAATCTTAATGTATTCCAGTATGAGAGGAAAAAGAATTTATTATTTTTTTAATGGAAAGAAAAATTCCAAACTGTTTAACAGGAAGGTAAGTACTATCAACTTAACAGGACAAAAGGCTACATGCCTAAAATACGTCAGATTACTGCAAGAAACATCAACAGAGTACAATTTAATCTACGAAATAAAAACTTTAAACTGCCCCAGGTCCAGAAAGACTGATATAAAAACTTACTGTTTAAATAAGTGATCTCTCTAGAGAAGAATAACCTTAAAATTTCTTTTTTGTGATTCTGAATGCTAGTTATTTAACAGTTAGGTAGGCTTTTCCTCATGCTGTGCACAATTTATCAACCTGTTCTACATGACTAACCGTTTACTCTCACAGTTTCAGTTTAAGCAAGTCTTTTAAATAAAGTAATACATAAATTCATAGACAAATTCCAAAATGACATTTCACATCTGATTAAACTTGACGATTGTGTCTGTCCTTTGAATATTCCTGCCTACCTACAGCGTGACTTCAGCTGATGCCTCAAGACTACATCAGACTCATCACCCATTAAATGGTCTGTCAGAAGTACAATTCCCAGGAGAGAAACATGGTACGCAAGTGCCTTTTCCTTACGCCTTCAGCCCCAAGGCAAAAGCAGCCTTCTGATCTCCTCCACAAGTAGATGTACAACACAGGGCTAGGAACTAAGTTGAGATCGAAGAACCAACCAACCTTCTGGACTGACCTGAGCAAATCCAGGATGTCCAGTGCCCCTTGCAGACCACTCCACTACCTTGCCCTTCTTTAGCTACACCTATGTGCAAGCCCCAAGGATAAGGCTGGCTCACTGGGACACGTCATAGCCTCCAGGTAAGCCTCAAAATACCCTCCCTGGGCAGAGACAAGGTCCATATGCCACAGCCCAATACCGCAGTCAAGATCCTTGCTTCCAACTACTGAATTTGCCCCAAACACTGCAATTGTTGGCCTCTGTCAACATCCATCCTGCTTTGTGCTCTTACCCAAACCAGTCCTTACTGCTTTCCAATCTTGTCATCGTTCAACTTAACTCTGGTGCGCTATAGCCTTCAATAAGTCAAGCATACTATAATTTACTGGAAACATGCCTATGTTGTTTTTTCACTCAATCAGTCAGAAAAATTACCTCTAAAAAAAAAAACATCCTTTGAGTGCAAATTAAACAGTCAGTTCCTAATTATCTGCAAGCATTTTTGCTAAACTGCTCTTTGGGAGACAATGAAATTTCATGCATAATTTGGGACCAGAATAATGACTTGCACAAAGAAAAAATTACACAAAACAGGCTATTCTACTTCCAGAACCAGCTCAGCTCCAGGAGTAATACAGCTGCTTCTTCTCTGTACAAGGCTCAACTTAAACTCTGTGGAGCTTTTAATGCAAACTCCAATTAGATGTCTCTAAACATCAGGTTACTGAAAAAAAAACAGTGTCCATCAGCTCAAGACCAGAAATTTGGGCTACTAAGCCCTCCTATCATAAACTGATGCAGTGGAGCTAACCTCAATTTTTCCACTTCTTCTTACTTCAGATGACGGAGACTTTACAGCAACTTCTGCAAGCCTTCATATGCAAGTCAAAAGTGTAAAAAGCCCCATCAGCTTAACGGCATTAAAATTCCAAGTGTGTCAAAATGTGTGTCAAAGGATGCCAAAGGTATCAGTGACTCCCACCTACTGGTGCACAAGAACATTCCTCTGACTGCTTAAGTACACTCTGGGCCTTTCACTCCTATGGTGTACAGCAGCAATGTCCCACATCGTGTTTTCCAAAGGAAATATGAATGTCAGATAAGGGACTCCAACCAGTGGAATTGGTTAGCAGATGCCAGGTAACACAGACTGAATGTTATTGATCTGTTGGAGTCTTTTGTGCACCATGAACAGAACTTCTGCAGGTTTTACATCTGCACCCGATTTAGGCCCATTTAAGAAGGCTGCTCATATCAACATCAATGAAATCCTACCAGTAGCAAAATAATTGCTGCAGTTTTGCACACCAGGAGCACATTACCTACACTAAAGTTATTACTATCATACACGTATCCTTTTTTTGGGCTGAGAAATAAAGATTTCCCCACTCCATCCAAGCTCACATTCTCACCTTCACTCTTTTCCAGTAGAGATGCGATCACCGCCTCATTTTCGATAGGATTCAATGAACACGTAGAATACACCATCCTCCCGCCTTCTGCCAGCTGTTCAACACCACGGGTTGCAATTCTTAGCTGCAATCTAACAGAACACTCTTGGTCTAGCCAAGTATCATCCAGGAGACAGAAAGATTTCCCACCAAATTTCTTACAGGTGAAGCTATACTACAGACACATAACGGTCCATGGACTAAGTCAGCACATACTGAGGACCACAGCTGCCACCAGTACAAAAGTCAGTTTTCAACTAAGTCAGCTTAGTGCCGTCTTACACTGCAGGCACACTCACAATAAGACCTACTAAAACAGCTATGAGGTGAAACATTAACACCACTCCACGATAACTTAACACTCCGTATTTTGTTCCTTCTAGTACCCCATAAAGTTTATAATAAAGTGCTCAACACCAGAAAAATAACCCCCCAAAACCTTACTCTTCTTCTCCGAAATCTAGAATTAAAACAAGGAGCAATTTGCCTATTACAAATATTACGGACAACACAGCTTAGCTAGCATTGGCCTTCTGACAAAAGTATCACCGAGCTGGACCACCAGCTTATACCCTACCTGCATACTTGTAACGAAAATAAAACCTGTAATTATGAATGAGTTACCAAGCAGCAAGTTACCACAGGTCAGCTGAGACACAGTAATGGACATTCCCAGCTCATTACAAATGCACAGTAAAATGTTTTATCTTTTTCATCTGTGTTTAAATTACTGCTTTTTACCACACACCTGCACTAGGCTAAGTACTCATTCACCATCAGTTGACATAAATCAGTCTCATGTAACTAAAATCATTCATGTATGACCTCTAACACTCTAAAGATGTTACAATATTACTATTAAATTTTACAAGTTTCTGTGTTTTACCTGCCTAACTGCTAACAATCCCAACCAAATGATCTGTTCCCTGTTTTATTAGCTACCTTGTCTACATTAATTCAATAAATATTAATATGTCCAATATAAGAATACAAGAAATTTATATTCACACACTCCACTGGAGGTTCACCTCACATATGAAACACTATGCTTTCTCTGAATAGCACATAAGCTCTTGATTTGAGAGAAAATCAACTTTTCTTATCTCTGCTTTGTCATATATTAACATGTGAATGCATGCAGATTTTAAAGATATGGGAAAAAGGAGGAGAGCGTGATGAAAGAAGTGCAGATGTGTAATAAGCATTTTTACCCATGGAGCTGCAAACTGTTTTGTGTTGTCCACTTCTTCCACACATCAATGTTTTTCCTCATGGTTCCATCTCCACTGTAACAGAGGTAGATTAGATTTGTATTATTTGTGGGTAAAACTCATTTCACATCCAAGTCATTTACAGCAGCAAAAAATTAACAGTCCCTCTCCCACGTTAACTAGTTCTCCCATGCTGTACTGTTTGCTTCTACACTATCTTTGTATTTCAGTATCCTGAGTATAAGTTCAAAATTTGAAGGCCTTCAGCTGACCAAATTTAAGCATCACTTGGAATGAAAAAAGTTCACCTTGATTTGGTATCCCCTTACCTAAGACATTCACCTGTTTTGGAAGTTACTACAAATCCTAACTCACTAAGCAACTCAAAAAGCATAACTCAGTAGCACAAAAATTCCAGCACTGCACTTAGCGCAATAAAATCTGTTTATCAAAGATTACATGTAAAATACCTGCAGGGCACGTCACACAAAATCCTGTCATAGAAGAGGACCTCTTTTCTTCCATCAACATCTATCTGTAGATTAGGAATGCTGGAGGCATCATGATTTACCACCATGATGCATGGACTGTTTAACCTCTTAGCCTGATGAACCAGCAAACAGCAGCGCTTGTTGTCGACATCATTAGCAATTACAAAACCCTCTGGGAATACAAAATAGTGGGAAGATGCTTTACTATTCAACAGCTAAATAATTTTACACAGTCTATTGCCTTATCTTCAAAGTTGTGTAAACCTTTCACTAGAGATTTTTACTTAAAAGACTACTTATGAACAGAGGACCTGCTGCTGAATATAAAATAACATAAATTATATCAAGGTTTAACTGATACTTCACAATTTTTATGGACAGTATTTTCTGTGAGCATCTAACTAAAAGCAAAAATTCTGAAGCTTTACAAAAAAAGGTAAATATCATGCCCACTTTAAGGCTAAAGCAGCTTAATCCAGTGTTTGCAGGATACCACTGAAACACAAGGGCTCACAGGCCACCATCTAAAGTTAAGCTCTGATCATGTCTACGGCAGTCTGAAATGTGAAGATTTATAATCCATCTCTCTCCTTCAAGACAAGGAAGCCCACAAAGTTTCAAGGAAAAGATGGGGTACTTCCCATCTCATACAACTCAACTACTTTGGGAATTCAGCATGTAGTTAAATGCAGTTACTTGTCTGTGATACTAAAAGTAACCTTCTACAAGAGGAAATTCAAAGTCACAAAAGTTTTTGGTAGTTTTTCCAGACTTACTGGGAAAAGGAACATTCATGTCTGCATGCAACATTTCAATGAGTTGTGCAGTCTTAGATCCAGGTGCAGCACACATATCCAGAATCTACAAACACCAGAAAGTTAAAAAAAAAGTCAAAGGTCTTACGTTGTATTTTGTTAAGGACTTGAAAAACTTGCTGTGTGTTTGTTTAAATTAAACACTTTTGGATACATCTCTGGACCTTTAGCTTCAGTAAAAGCTAGCTGAAATCGTGCAACAGCATAAAAGATGGGGACGGATCTGATCAGATCCTCGTGCAAGCCCACGGCACGAACAAAGCTAAACCAGAAGACAGACCCCAGAGAAACGCAAAGAGCATTTACTGACAGTTCCAGAGAACATGTGACGAGCACGGCCATGCAGCAGTGTTAACACATCATGAGACATACTCAGTAAGAGAGCATCGTACCTGCTGTTTAATGTAACAATCGTAACACTACCGGTTTCTACTTACTTTTGTAGATAATGCAAAAGTTAATGAAGAATAAGCAAGCCTGAGCATGCTCCAAAATTGTCCAGCAAATTGACAGTGAGGGAAAACTGAATTGTGAAAAGCAGATTAAAAATGAACACAATAAGCACGAAAAGTAACCTGCAATTCTGGTCATAGCAGGCAGCTCAGAGAACAAGGCACTGAGAACCATAAAAGGTCCTAACTGACAACAGCCAAGACACTGTTACAGCAACTATCTGCTGTCTCGCCACAAGCAAGGATAAAGAACCTATTCCGAGTCTGATTTATGAGGAAATTTGTGAAATCTTACAGGCATTTCTGAAAAGTGCTCGTTGAAATACGGTCATCGAAGTTAAACATTCAATGCAAAAAACACATACTGCTATCTTAGTATATGCAATGTAAGGTGTGTGCAAACATATTCTCACAATTTGTGTTTTACATTAAGCCAAACACATTCACTACCTGTGCAGCTCCAGACAAAACTCCAAATGCACCTGTGACACACCAAGACTGAACCTATCACTCAATTCATTACTCCCTTAAGTGAGGCGAGAAGACCTTGCCTCATGTAACATAGCCATCAGCCCTGTGTCTTACATTGGGCTGGGATACGAGTAGGAGAAAATAAAGTGAAAAGTTATGTATGCTAAGTAATGTTAATATAAAAACAGGTATGTCCAAAGGACTCCCTAAAACATCTAGGTCAGAAGTTTGAAAAACTTACAACTTTCAGATACGTCATGAAAAATTGAAGAAAGCAGCACACAAGGTGGTTGCTTGAGATAGCAAGGCACTTCTAACTAGCCCATGAACTTAACAGATCAAGAGAATAAGGCCGCCCGACAGATTAATTCTGCAACCATAGTGTATGAAAACATCCCTATGGTTAGAACAGGAAGTTTGCAACCAGATATCCCCACTCCTACAATCTGCCATTAGAAAATATCACAGGCATTCCTTCAACAATTCAGTTAACGTTAGCAATCTGTACTCCTCAGCCACCATGAACAGCATGTTTCAGCTCACCCAAATTATTTTGCCTAACAGATTTATAAAACAGAAGTTGTTTGCAACTTCTTCAATAGGCACACAGGGGTGAAAACTACCTGGTAAAGAACACTTGGATCCGGAAAACTACATCTGTTTACAGTGTGGTGGATAGCAGGAAGTTAAAACCAGCCACCTTACTTTAAAAGAGGGATGAAACATGAGTATATAACTTAGATGCAGCTAACTACATTTACACTTTGAAAGTAAGATTATGTAACTACTTAAAAACTAAGTGTTTTTTTACAGGGTACTACATGAAGCTGAAAAGGCAGATGTTCCCCTGACCGTCTATTTGAGATCTGAACGCTAGCTGACTGCTGTGGCTTACATGTGGAAAGCATAAAACACGCCAACAGAAACCAGAACTGTGGATCAGCATTGACGCTGCTGTTGCAATCTGTAGTTTAATCAGACTGTCTTCCAGGAAAAAACTCTAGTACAGAGTATATTCTCGGGTTACCTTATGATGAGGGTTAACATCAAGCAGCAGAGGTGGGATCATACTAACAGCCTCCTGACGACTGATATTTCCCTTGAAAGGAAAAAACAAAATAAACTCCATTTATTTATTTATTTATTTATTCCATTCCAGAAGAACGCACTTCTTTTGCAATAAATGTTTAAAATCTCTATGTGGTAAATGATAAAGCAATTGAAAACACACTCTTATAAACTCAGGACTAAATTTCGTTAGCATTTAACAAATGAAATCACAGTGCTTCATCCAGTGGACGTTTCTGATAATTTCACATTTACTCCAGTTTTATTTATTCTAAGGATAAAGTTTCTGCTCAAGAGATGAGAAACTGGCTTCAACCAAGCAAGAAACCTCCATCGCTAAAGGTGAGTCTTGATATATACACACACGGTCTTTTTACCAGACTGAAACACCTGTTTTCTAACAGCAACTAATTATCGCACAAGGACTGATTTTCACATTCTCGAACAAACAAACAAAATTGCCATTAGTTTAGGAGGAATATTTTCAACTGCGGCAATGTGCCAGAGTCGTGGGATGAAGCCCTGCTAACAGCAACATAAAATCCAGATCATTCTGAGCTACTCAGCCTCTGAGCGAGAAGGCGCAGCCTCAAATTCTGATAATGCCTCCAAATAAAACACTGCTCAGAATAGGAAAGAAAAAAAATGAAAAAAAAAAAGGCAGACCTATCCCATACTTACACATTCCGTCTCGCTAACCAGAAACTGGTGAAACTTCTCCAGCTGCGGTGACTTGCGTAAGATCTTCCTGCTCAGGTTGGTGTGCCAGGCCAACTCCTCGGGGTACCTGAGGGGACAGAGAGGGGAGAACGGGCCGGGGCAACGGAACCGAGCAGAACGGACCGGACCCACCCGCCGGGCCGCCCCCCGCCCCCTCACCGCCCTTCCCGGCCCCCTCACCAGCTCAGCGGCTGCGGCACCTCCACCTTCTGGCCGTCCACCTCCAGGCCCTGCAGCTCCCTGAAGTGCTTCTCCTTCAGGCAGTGCAGGATCTCCCTGGCGTGGCTGCAAGGGGGGGAGAGGGAGAGGCCGGGGTCGAGACGCGCCGCCTCCGCGGTAGTACCGGCGGGCGCCCGCCCGCCCCGGGCTCTACCTC
>Ga0065711_1042195_pt1 | contig 15563 bp, 16 predicted proteins | sample Hoacrofraction12_FD_59098 | JGI IMG/M metagenome (GOLD analysis project Ga0065711, IMG submission 59098) | Hoatzin crop microbial communities from Cojedes, Venezuela - Epithelial fraction 12 v2 (version 2) | ecosystem: Host-associated > Birds > Digestive system > Esophagus > Crop | place... | reverse complement strand
TTCTTCCCTCTGAGGGTGACGGAGCCCTGGCACAGGCTGCCCAGGGAGGCTGTGGAGTCTCCTTCTCTGGAGATATTCAAGACCCACCTGGACAAGGTCCTGTGCAGCCTGCTCTAGGTGACCCTGCTTCGGCAGGAGGATTGGACTAGATGGCCCACAGAGGTCCCTTCCAATCCTGAACATTCTGTGATTCTGTGAAACGGGAGGTCCAGGGATGTCACCCGTGTGCTGTGCTCACGCCTCCCTTCTGAAACTGCCTGCGTGCAAAACCACCAGCTCTCCTCCTCGCAGCACGCTCAGCGTCCCGTCCTCCCCAGCACAACCAGCCCCGGCAGAGCCTGCCGTACGGATGCTCAGCACAGGCGCTGGCACAAGGGGAAGAGAAACATTCGGCAGTTTTTGGTGTTCATGGCCAAGCAAAAGTTCCCCTTGGAAAATTTCATTCTGACTCACAACATCTTTGTTTTTGTTGAGAAAGCAAAGCATCAGGTAGCTGTGCTCGCTCCTCTTCTGTGACACAGGTCTGAAAGTAACCGTCAGCAGTGCTGAGCCCTTGCAGTTTAGGTTTCACAACACTTAACGCAAGTGAAATTTCCAACACTTGAAATTGTTGTCTCAGCTCTTTAAAGAGGGTTTGGGGTTTTTTTTCAAGTCCCACGGCCGCAGTGGGAAAACTGAAAACTCACATCCAAAACATGCAAAACCAGATGGCAGGAATGGAACTCCGAATTAATTATTTCTTAATTTAAAAATTCCTTTAAATTTAATTTGGTTTCTAAGGCAGGCCTGGCTGCCTTGGAGCCTCATTCACCAGCTCCTACGCTGCTGGGATGATGATACCGTGACATTTACAATCACACCAGCTGCTGTGGGTGGTTTTTTCCAGAGCCTGTGAGCTGGCACACATGTCCCAGAGACGCAGTGATGCTCCCGAGTCACTTGAGCCACATCTCGACTGCAGGACCTGGTGCAGCCTGGGCCCGTTGTTCCTGGCCGTCGTTTTGGAGGAGCATCAGCATCCCGTCTGCCCATGGTCGGCTCAGCCCCCACCCCGGCACGGCCCCAAAACTGCCAACCCTTTGCTAAATCGCTGGCTTTGTGCACTAGCAGCCTCTCCAACATCTCAGCGAAGTTTTACCAGCCCCACTGTTCCAAGGCCACACGCGGGGCTGGTGTCCCCCCTGGAAGACATGTTTCTCCGCAGCCGGTGTTCTCAGCTACAGCCGGCACCATCCTCACTCCCTACAGCAGCACCTACCTGCCACAAAAATGAAGTTTTTAACTAGCCTGGAAATCAAGGCTGGTGTGTACCTGCCCAGGACCCCATGGAAGGGAGGTGGCTGATGGGAAAGCAAGTGCTGAAAAATGATCTTCCACACTGGGTGAGCATCTCGGTGCTCAGCACGCTTGGGAGAGCCCATAGCAAAATAGTTTCTATTTAACATTTTAGCTAACTGTGACTACTTTGGGATGAAGGGCTGCGAACCGCACAAATCCCTTGGCCAAACACTCCCCGGGGACGAGCAGGACTTGTGGTGGAGACCCCCTGACCGGGGCAGAGCAGGTTTGGCTGGAGTGATGCACGGAGGAAGCATCCCCTCATCCCTCCCGCGTGCACCAGGCACCTTCTGAAAGCCACGCTGGCAATGGCTCGCTCTGGCCTTTCTTTGTACCCCAGGTAGCAGTGATTTTATCGTCTGAGCCGCGGCTGCCCCTGCGTACACAGCCGGCTCTCCCTTGGGTTTCACAGCGACAACGGGAAGAAGGGGGGCTCAGGAGCGAGCCCCTCACCGGCAGCCCAGAGCCCGGGCTGCCGGCCAGGCGCTCCCGGCAGCCCTGCAAACCATCCGCACGCCCATCCCACGCTGTCAGGGGTAAGATCAAGAGCGAACAGCGGAGCGTTAACCAAAATGCCATGTGAGGCTGTGTAAAAGAGGTGGTAAAAGCTGTCTTAGCAGCGGTCGGGGAATCCACTTATCCCGCAGTCAGCAGACAGAGGATTGTGAGGACCCTGAGTTCCTCCTTTAGAGATTGCATTAGCAGGTCAAGGTCACAATGACCAGCGGCTCCTGCCAGACACTTGCCAGAGGTGGAGTCTGGCAGCCCATCAGGCAGTGGGATCAATCAGCCTCCTTAAAAGTAATTAAATGATGTATATCTTGCCTAAAATGATCATTCTTTAAACGCTGTAAAACAAAGTTTCAGGCAAGAAGCACAGGAACCACACAGAGGTTTGAGGGTCACGCAGGATGAGCTACAAAGCAGCAGCTGTTATTATTGTTGTTGTTATTATTATTATTGTTATTATTATTATCGTTATTATTATTATCATGCCATCACATGCAAGTGCTCTCCTCCTCCCCAGGAGTGAGTGGCCATTGTGGCAGTCTCAGCAGAGGGAGGTGACAGTGATGCCATCCAACAGCCACACACTGGGCAGCTCTGGGTCCCCCCCTTCCCTAGGCACTCGCACCCTACCTGCACCCTGTGCTGAGACCTCCCAGTGGGCTCCTGCTCCTCCCTGGCCCCCTGCTCGGCCCCCCAACATTGGGGACATCAGCTCGTGCCACCTGCCGTGTCCCCTCCGCGTCTGTCACCTGCCCCCCCCCGAGCGGCAGCCCCGCCAGGGGACAAGTTCATCCCTGGCTTCAGTGTCTGACATCAATTACTGGTGGTGAAAACCTTCAGCCTCGTGACGCAGCCACAGCACGAGGGGAAGCGGGAGGTCCAGCAAGCGTTTCCCGTTGAGCATCACTGCAGAGCTGGGGCGCCGACGGGAAGAGGTTGCTTCTGCACTTTTTTCTTCTTTTTTTCAAATTTTTTTTTTAAACTTTTTTTCAAACTTTTTTTTCCAAACTTTTTTTTTTACTTTTTTTTTTTTTTTACTTTTTTGTTTCAACTTTTTTTCTTTGTGGTCACACATTTGGTGTCTGCAGGGTGGTTCCTGTAAATGCGGAACAGCTTATATAATACTAAATAAAGCAGCATGCAAATCCCATTCCCACATCCGCAGTCCGCAGACATGTAGTGTTTAAAAGGTGCAAGACCCGTGTCTCTATTTACTCTTTCGCCAGCAGATACACGGCTGCTAAACATTTGTCTCCAAGCTGTGGGACGCAGCTACCCTGCGCAGCTCGGCTCATTTCCCCGTCCGGTCTTTCTGCCTGAGCACAGCGGGTCTGAGGGCAATCCCTGTCCCGCTGATGGAGCTTTTCCCTCCCGAAGCAGCCTTGTGTTATGGACCCTTGGCCTGGTCCAGCCCCCCAGCCGCCATCGCTGTGGGCCGGAGCAGAGGCTGGAGCCACGGCTTTCCTCTCTCCTGAGCCTTTCAAAGAGGTGTGACCTCTCCCATGGCTTAAGAAAGGGATCACCGTCTCCTAGCCCAGGCCTCGGTCTCCCTCACTCTCTGCAGGAGCATCTCGAGGCGGTGAGAGGGCAAGCACAGCCCTGTACCCCGCCACCAGTACCCCCAGCGTGTATGGGTGCCGGCGGTTCCTCCCCACGTGAATGACCTTCAATACACTCTCACCAGCTACATCTGGGCCAGAAAGCAGCCCCTGTGGGGCAGGGGACAATTTACGGAGCTGCCAGCTGCTAAAAGGTGACCACTGGGCTTGAGCTCCTGGAGGCAAAGGGAAGGTGCAGCCAGCAACGGCACGGGCCAGCCCAGCCGCCTCTTCCCAGCGGGTGAGTGGGAGCTGGCTGATGCTGCAGGCAGGAGAGCGGGACCGTGGCGAAGACCCTCACCCCCCCACCCCCTGCAAGGGATTTTCCTGACATCTGTAACCACAGCAACACCAAAAAGGCTCCAGCGTGGCTCTTACCGCGTGTGAACCAGCCTCCTGGGAGAGGGTTTCCATTGCACAGGGCTGGAGCCCGAGCCCCAGGGAGCCGGGCAGGGTGGCCGGCAGCCGCAGGCAGGGCAGCAGAGCCGCTGGGATGGCACCGAAATCCTCCCACTGCTGCGACGGAGATACCACCACAGGCACTGGCCACAGATCCAGCAGGCATGTGGCTCTGTGCTTTGTGACAGGACGATACGCAAGAAGAGGGATTGAAAAGGGAAGATTTCTATATTTCCAGGTTTAGGAAAGATTGCTATTTTTCCAGGCTCTGGCTTGCTTAACTGCAACATCCACCCTCTGTAAAGCACCCACTGCCAGGCTCCCTGTGCCTTCGTGGGTGCTGAGAGCAGGCGGCCGCAGCACCCTGCCCCGCACCTCCCCGGAGTCACCTCTTGTCCCTGGCAATAACCTCGGGGACCGGGACTTTGCACCCTGAGGCCGCGCAGCAGATGCTGCCCCTTACCACGGGGAAGCGAAACAGGGACCACCACGTACCCCAGCCCTCAGCACCTCAACACACCAGGCTCGGAGCGATGCACCCTAATCTCCGGGTCCCTGACTCCCCAAAACAAGGCAAGGCTGGCTGGCAGCGAGCGTAGGGCAGCACCACCCCATGATCCTTCTGTTGCTGCAAGTTGATAAGAGGCAGCAATTAAGGAAAGAGCTCCCGGCCACATGCACAGGGCAGCCCCCTCGCTGCCCTCAGTCAGTCATTACCAAATCAGTGTCCACCTGCAGACCCAGTCTGACCCTCTCTGCAATTACCCACGCTAATTAGCTCCTTCGCTCCTCAGCCAGATAGCATCTCCCTGCTCTGCGCTGCCCAGCCTGACCCTCCAAGCCACCAGCATCTGCTGGAAGCACTGGCAAGCGCTTCCGTGGGCCACTTCAGTTGCAGTGCTCAGCCTGGGCAAGCTCTGATGTGCAGCAAGGTGATGAGTAAGTCCTTTGCTGGGGATTTCATGCCACCAAGGCTGGTGATACTTGCCCTCCTGCTTCATCATCCTCACCAAGAGCAGAACAGTGAACAACCGGCTGGTTGCACGTTTGGTGCAGTAAATACCAACCTGCAGCAAGGGCCCTGCTAGAAGGATTGCAAGGAAGCAAGAAGCATTGCACCTTGGTGGGCTGGAAATGGCATCCCTCTCCTCTGACGTGGCGCTGGGAGGCTGTGCATGCCAAAGCCGGCCCCAGTGCCTCTGTGGTACCGCCACAGTGAAGTCTCTGCGCTGGCTACCAGGCTCAGGAGATGTTTATCACGCACACATTGACAGGCAGTCGCGGTGACTCGTGCCACGGGTCTGGCACCCTGGGCCGAATCCTGGATCCTTCAGCAGGTTTCAGCTCAGCATTGTGAGTCACTTATGCCACCATCCTCCTTTACTTTTTTCTTCCTCCAGAAAACATTGTTTTTCCTTCAAATGGGAACAAATACACCCAATACCGGGAATTCTGCTAGATAGAGTCCAGATGACAAGTTCTCAGAAAACACTGTCAGCTGCTGAGATTCAACTTCAAGAGACATCATCCAATGTTAACCATAAACAACAGGGGCAACGAAATGTCTGGCAGATCTTGAAGTGACATGAGATTCCTGCGCTCCACAACAAACCCATTTCACACCACGGGAAAGGTCACCGCTTTAATCCACTTCTGGGTGGAATGTACACAAACGTCATTCTTCTTAACATCTGTAATTAAACAGCCTCTTGCTTTGCTATCCACCCCGTGTTTATTTTCCCATTTGCTAACATGGTGGATGGTAATATAATATGACACTGAAGGGATACAGGCTGCTACAGGCGGGCTTTTGACTTCTTTTTAGCGATTTGCCTGCAGAGAGCTGGATGCGAAGGGTGGTTGTGCTGCTCGGATCCAGCAGTGATTTCCTTTCTGGATGTACAGCATCTTTGCATGCTGAAATAATAACAGTAAAGAAGAGGGCGACAGCAAACAGAAACTGCTGGCAGAGATCCCCAAACGTGTCGACTTCTTGCAAGGAGTTGCTGAGGTCTCTGCTGGGCTCCTACGAAGGAGGCGACAGCCGCTAAACTGGGAGGTTGAGGCTTGGTCTGTACTTCTGCTACAGAAAAGTCTGGTTTTCAACACAGGGAATGTGCTGGAGCATTCAGGAGAAGTCTTCCGTGTCCCTGTGGCCACCAAGGAGCATCTGAAATAAACCTGAATATTCCCTAACGGGGCCCTGCCTTGCCCACAAAGTGCTCTCGGGTACCACCGCCAGCTCCCACCCCACCGCACAGAGCCCAGGAGGAAAAACCCCACAGAAGCAAGTGGGGTTTTTTTGCCTCTCCAAACTTTTTGGGCTGCAGGGCTAGCACAGGCTTTGCGGGGAGCCATGCCGGGAGCCGGGCGCGATGGCTTGCGTGGGAATGGCGTCAGCCATCGGGAAGGGCTGTGGGATACGGCTCTTTGTAGCCCAGAGGCATAGCTCAGATCCTAGCATGCTCTCAGCAAAACAACACCAAGATGTTTATTTTCAGAAGGATACAATGTTTGACAAAACAAACTATATTTGATTAATACTGACTGCTTTTCTGGGTTTTTTTTGAAGGCAGTAAGTTTTCTGACTGTATAAACATGCCAGGATCGCTTCATCTGCCTACATCAAAATTTCAGTTACCTCATCTCCGGGGAATGTCCTTCAGTAACATTTTGACAAGTTTATTTAGGGGATTGTTTATGGGGTTTATTTGCTTTTTGTTTTTTCTCTCCATTTTTACTTCTTAGGGAGGTCTCCCATGAGCAAGCCGCAGGTTGGAGGTGAATAAAACCCATGGCTTGTCTTCACACGGAGAGTTTCACCATGTCCCTAACCAAACACCCAAATTCCCATGCTGAGGACCAGTGAGCATCCTCCGACGTGATGCTTTCACCTCATTCCCCTCTGGCTGCGGATTTCATCCCCCTGACACCTTCATACCTGGCTCCTTGCTAAGGGAACAAATAACGCACATGTAGGATTTGTGATTTTGCTGACGTCCAGCTGAGTCCCCACCAGCTGCGGAGCTCACACTGAAAAATCCATGGGTTTCTGAGAATGGACACCTGCTTCTGGGGCATGTGGCTCGTGATCTGGTAAAGCTTTAGCAGCATTTGTCAATAATTAAGCTGCAATGCTGCTGGAAAGGTCAGGGAAATTCCCACCAAGGCACTCAAGGGTTTGGGAACCAAATGATATTTCTGAGATGCTTTAGCTTAGGTGAGCTAGAAAGCCTGCAGGGCAGGACTTGGCCAGTGGACTTGTCCATGGCCAGTCCCACCACCAAGCTACGTGCTCTGAGGTTGGAAGGAGGCATCTCAGCAGCGCATGTGGCTCTGTTTTGAGCATTTTGAGGTCTTTGTGTTGTTTCCTGTGTTTTGCTTTAGAGACCTATTCAATACCCCAAGTCTGTCCCCACCAGCTTGTCCCCCTGCTCCCTGTGCTTCTTCCACCCCAGGACTGCCCCACCACCACCTTCCAAGCGGCTGCAAAGGTCTCACCATGGACCAGCAGCTGCCGAGGAAGCAGTGCAAGGCGGTCACCTCTTCCCCTCCCGGCACAGCAGTCCCCGCCATGCCGCCTTGCCAGGACCCTGCCCCGTGCCCCAACCGAGTGCCCTCCGAAGCTGGGGGGCAGCTGGGAATTGCCCTCTTGGTTGGTGGCATCTCCCTTGCCGTACCCATGGCCCAGCACGCACCGGTTTTGACTCAAAAGCAAACCAAATCACCTGACAGCACGGGATTATGCGTGTCCCCCATCGGCAATCGGGCAGGAGCACCCCCGTGTCCAGCTGCCACGTCTGCAGACACAGCTGGTGCTCTCTGCACCTCTGTGCAAGGGGGATCTTGTTTCGGTCGGAAGCCCCAGTGAATCCAGTCCCACCTCCCCGCTGGGTCCCTGCCCCAGAGCGCTTGCGGGCTTTGCTCATGGAGATGAACGAGCAATTCTGAAAAACTCCCTGAGAAACAAACCCGAGACACTCTAGATTTCACTTCCCAAAACAGCACGAGCCGTAAGCACCAGCTGTTTCTAGCAGCTGTTCAGTGCGTTAGATTATACCATTCCCGCACTAAACTATTAGTCAATTGATTAATGAACTGAGACTTCCCATCCAACAAAAATATTTTGCTTTTAAATTATAATTTGATGCATGGTTAGTACAGAAATACATTACACACGCTAAGCACATGTTTACATCCCATCGCCACCCTCAGGCACAGGGAAAGGTGCTGGCTTGGCCACCTTTTCCAGGCCACTTGCAAACCCACCCAGAGATGCACTGGCAGCCCGATGCTGCTCACTCCTGCCCACACATGGGACGTGCACGGTGGCTCCTGGCCACCCCGCTGCTGCCACTGGAGTTTAATGAGAGCTGCAAAACCGGCCAGGAAGAGTTGAGGTTAACGGGCAGGGGGTAAGGGCTCAACCTCCCGAGCCTGGAAACCTTCCCCAAGGTCGCTGGGCCCTCAGCCCGCGCCGGCACAAGGCGCCGAGCCCACGAGGCACCGGCGGGACGCGGTGCTGGCAGACGCAGGGCAGCACCGACGAGCCCGTGGCTCTGCACGGGGCGACTCAGGGATCAGAGTCAGCAACAGCTTGGGACCAGCTCTGGGTTTCACCACAGGGCTGGAAATTATCTAGAAAAAGTTTTTTTCCAGGTGCTTTTTTTTTCCCCCCCAGAAGCACCTCCGTGACATAAACCCCTCTGTTCGGTTGCTTTTCCTGCTGGCAGAGAACCCGGCAGATATTTACTCTGGCCACAGGCCTCGCTGGCTGGGCACGGCCACCGCCGGTGCTGGAGCCACATGGCTGCGTTATCACCGTGCTGCGAGCGCAGCCGAGACGCTCCCCTGGCACCTAACACCAGCCCAAGTCCCGCACTGCCTAGGCTCACATAAATACATTATTCTATATATGATACATATACTCATTACTAATATATCTAATAATAATAATACAGAAAAATTGAAATAATCTCAACTGTGTGTGAACAGCTCAACCTGCGAGCGCTGGGGCAAGGCATGGAGCTCCAGGGGAGCATCCAGACATGCACAGGGGAGGGGACAGTGCCCACCTCCTGATGGAGATATCCCCTCCCATGGCAACACAGGTCACAGTGAGCAGAGGTGGTGTGGAGGAACAAACAGGGAAGAACTGTTCCTTATTTCTCATGACATGGGAACGAAACGCTGCCCGAAACTGAACATCAGCTTTACTCCACCTTGGTGGCCAGGACATCCCTTGCAAAACCCCTGTTAAAACACGTGCACAAATCTACTGCAGGGTAAAATTCAACCACTGCTTTTCAAGTTATAATGCGTTATTTTATAAACTTGGCAGGTAGCGGGCTCAAAGGCTGTTTTTTGTGATCTCTTCTCATACGGCTCCAACCAGCACAGCTTTGCTAAACAGCACGTACGTGCAACGGGAACCCAGGCTCAGCGTGCCACAGAGGGGTCTTCTGCCGAGAAGCATCGGTGTCACACCGCGGTGACGCAGAGCGGGAAACCCATCGGGCTTCGTGAGACACAGCAAGGGACAGCCCGTGCCACCTCCCTGCGAGGGAAAGAGCACGCTGGGCTCGCACTGCAGAGCCGGTGCCACCATCCACCCCATCCTGCTGCTTATCTAAGGAAGCAGCGGCAGACAGAATATTTCCGACACAATATTAGAGAATGTCCCCGCGCTGGTACCAGCGATACCTGGTGAGGCAGAGGCAGCACATCATCTCCGAGCAAGCCCAGAAGCCCGCTCCCACCCCCAGCGCCCCAGGGGGATGAAAGGAAAAGGATCAGAAGGGAAGAAGCGATGGGAATTCAAGTGGCGCTAATAAAATATTCCCTTTGGTGGAGCAGAGGCTCACGGGCACAGCCAGCTGCGGCGCGGAGAGCAGGGCTGATGGGGGGAGCTGGGCCAACGCGAGAGCGAAGCAGCAGGAGGGTGAAGAAATGCTTTGCCAGCAACGCCGATGGCTCTGCCCCGTGTCACCCCCACGCACCGGGACCCCTCCGACTCGAGGGCTCCCCAGCAAGCGGCGGTCCCGACAGACAGGGAGGATTGCAATTTGGCTTGTGATCATGTAAAATACAAATACGTGTATACAAATACATGTCACACCGGCACAGACGTAAAAAAATCAGCATTTACAGGAACATCGTACGGCACCAGCACCATCCAAACATCCCTGGCGCTCACCCCGATGCAGCTGGGACACGAGGCGTCTGAGACCCAGAGGGACGCTGTCCAACCATTAACCAGCAGGTCACGCCGGGGCTTAGCCCAGACCTGCTCCTCTCCATCAGGAGCGGTGAACTGGGAGTGACCGTCCCCAGGCAGAGGAGCGGGGTGAGCAGCCAGGGATGTTCTCCCTCTGCCACTGCGGCTTGTGAGCACTTTGCCCGGTCGCAAGGCTTCAAACCAGGGTCAGCCAGATCAGCCCCACCACTTGGACTGGCCGAAGTTCCCGCTCTCCAAACTGTCTGATTGCATGGTTCGGATTTATCTGCTTTCTCCCAAACATAAAGTTGCTTTTAAACAGGCCTGAGGCACACAAATCTTTAAAGCACGCACGTGCATGTGAGTGTGTGCGTCCACACGTACACGCACACACTGCAGCTTAAGATACTGCAGATATAATCACTCTAGTAAAGGCAGCGACTTAAACAGAAATATGTAACCATTTTGGCCAGGAACCAAACCAAACCCTGGCCCCAGCCCACCCATTTAGTCAGACTAAGCCAAGCCTTTCTGCGGCGCCCGCGAGCCGGGCACTGTCGGCCTTGCCAGGCTGCCCATTCCAGGAAGAAGGCAGAGCATCACACACACGTGAGGCTGCTTCCAAGGGCACCGTTTATAGAGCAACCAACCTTTATTTTAGAGATAGCTTAAGTAAAGTAACATGCAAAGAAACATGTGAGTAAGTCTCATCTGCCCCAGGCTCCTGCAAATCCTTTTCTTTTCCTCCCTCACAGCACAACGCGTTGGATGCCCGTTATTCATCCCCGTAAAGCGCGGCATGTACATCCACGCCGTCTGTCCTTTGGCTGACGCTGTGTTTGCAGATTTCCCGTGGGAAAGGAGGTGCTTCGCTTCTGAAGAATAAAACCAGGGGATTGCAAGGGCCACAGGGATGCCAGAGGGGACTGCCTGCCTGCACCGAAGGGCTTCGCAGGACCCGGCTGGGAGGCGAGCAGCAAAACCACCTGCAACTTTGGGGTTGGACTAGATGACCCACAGAGGTCCCTTCCAACCCCTACCATTCTGTGATTCTGTGTGATTCTGTGAACTTGCCACGATGCCAGTGCGCTTTGTGCCCATGGGAGCACGCCTCCACCACAATCCCAGTGCAGGACAACTCCTCTTCTGCAGCATCTTTCCTCCCGCCGTATGTTTGACCTTCTCTCTCCCCTGTCTTCACACGCCCTCCGTATTATGTGCCTGGCCAGATTCCTAGGGTTGAGCCTCAAATTTGAAGTAAGTACAAAAACTGCTTGAACTACAGACAAAACCTGTATTAAGTCAAGTAGGATCAGGGGTCTGATACTTGCCAAGTGTATTTCGTAAATCATAGGTCTTCTGTACCCCAAGCACACTCGAACAACTCAGGATGAAAAATGGTCTTCAACTTAACAGCAAGGGAGACCTCAGTCTTGAAAAACTGCGAAGAACACAATTTAATATCAACATTCTTATATTAAACAGGATTATCTTTAAAAAGCACTGTTATGTATTTACTAGTTTACCATGAACAAATGCTTTTTCAGGTTGGTTTTTTTGTGTGTGAAGGTACCATATTCTTCTATAAAACCAACTGAAGTCATTTGTCCTGTCTTTGGAAATGTGCATATATTCTGGGAGAGGTTCCAAATGTCTTCCTCATTAAAAAAAGGCATGGAGAGCCACTGAGTGATGCCACTGGCGCTGCTTACGGCCAGTGGCCCAGCAGCAGCAGCAGGACCACGGCGACGGCAGTGGCAGGGCTGGGGTGGGGGGCTGCGCTCCCGGGGTCGCTGCTGGGGACCGTGGCGCTGTCTTTGCTTTGCTGATTCAGAAGCTGCTTGTTTGCAGAGACATCATCCATATCCAGGTCGTACGCCAGCTCTGGAAGCAGAAGGAGAGAGGTGGTCAATAACAGGCAGTGCGTGCTGGCATCCCAATGCACGGCACATCCAGCCCCCCCCCAGCACCGCGGTCCCCAGGGCAGCCCGTGCCCGCAGCTGGGGACAGCTGCATCCGAGTGTGGTCCAAGGCATCATGGTAGGGACGGATGGGCCAGAAGAGCTTAGCAAACGTCTTGCCAGTCCTGCACCCAGTCCCAGTCCCAGAGCACCTCCCAGTACCCTACACCAAACCTTATGCTTGGAAAGACCAAAAAATCACAACTCTAAGGTGCTCCGTTAAGAAAACAAAAGAGAAAAAGGGATCTGGCTTACCAGAGAGCTACTCCCAAAGAAAACCAGCTGAGCTTCGGAGCGGGTGTTTAGCAATGCAAATGCTTCCCAGACACCACAAGAATGCGTGCAGGAGTGAGGAAATCCGGGCGAGCACAGTGGTTCCTCCAAACCCAGAGGCAGCACAAGGCCTTGCTCACCAAATTCCTGCTGGCTGGAGGATCTGAGGAGCCCTGCATTTCTGCAGTCTTACGTAAGTGTGTGCAAATATGCTCCTTACGGCACTTTCAACACATCCATCCCACCCCCTGTGCAGCTCATGAAAGCGCTGAAGGGTGAGGAATGTGAATGGATCACACACCCCGGCCATGCTGGTGTTGCAACACGGGGACAGAATCACAGAATCACAGAATGGTCGGGGTTGGAAGGGACCTCTGGGGGTCACCTAGTCCAACCCCCCTGCCGAAGCAGGGTCACCTACAGCAGGCTGCACAGGACCTTGTCCAGGTGGGTCTTGAATATCTCCAGAGGAGGAGAATCCACAGCCTCTCTGGGCAACCTGTTCCAGGGCTCCATCAGGACTTTGAGATGAAGCACCTGGGAGCTCCAACCCAAGAAAATGTCCAGTATAAAATTTTTGATAGTCCTGGCAGAGGGGCATGACATTAACAGGGGAAAACCTTGTGGCAACCCAACACTGGCTGCAAACGACCTGCTGAGCAGTAAGTCACCATTGCCCTTGTTTCTCTGGGACAGGGAGGAATAAAAAAGTCCAAACAATGTGTAAAGGCAAGAAACCAGCAATTCTCAGGGCTGAGAACAAAAAGCAAAAGGTGTTTTAAGATGCCATGAGCTATATCTGCCTGGGGTGTTTGTACCTGCCGAGCATCTGGACCAAGAAGGTGCACCCCTGCTTGACTCAAGGCAATGCATCCCTCACTCCTCATGCTGCTGCCATCTCCTTCTGGGGTCCAGGTTTCTCAACTGGATGGGAGTCAGTTAAGCCTGTTCATCTCATCCCTAGAGCCTGGCCTTTGGAAGTGGAGGAAGCTGGTGGTTTCCATCAGTAGAGACCCTGGCTCAAGCTTTTCACAAGCCCTCATGGATCACCAGCATACTGACGGGTTTGGATCATCCCACCCCACCCCTGAGAAAGAATACAAGAGGCTGAATAAACACTTCAGCTAAAAAATGCCGCACCAGTCCAACGAACAACACTGCCAAGGCAAACAGGCAGTATTTCTTAATCAGAAATAACCAAATACTGCAAAACAAAAGCATAACGATGTAAGCGTGACAAGTGAGTCAGCCCAGGCCATCAAAGAGGGTCAGAAATGGCTGCACGGCAGCTGATAGCCACGTGCACAAATGACAAGGTGCAAGCAGAACCCGCCTGGTAAACTCTGACTTCCCCAGGAGATTCCCACAGATACCAGGATTCCTCTTCTCCACAGCTTTCCTCCTGTTCTTCTTAAGAGTACAGATACGCTGCTGTCCTCTGGAGCTGCACACCCGTGGGCAGAGCAGGAAAAGGAGCCACCATGAAAGGGACGTGCCCAGAGGCCACCTCTGCCCATCCCGTGCTGCTTTCCAAGCACAGAAAGATAAAAATCCCTCTGGCACAAGGGATGCTCAGGCTTCAGGGCAGTTTGGGAGCAGCCTGGCTGCACCATCTTGTTTTCCCAAGCTCATTTCTGCAGAGCAAGTGAAGGGATTTCGAGTTAATAAAATCACAGCATATTATTTCACAGTTGGTCGTTTTACACAAGATTCCTCAGCCGGCACAAAGCCCCATCAGGTCAAAGACTGCCTGCCCTGGTGCGTTTAGGAAGGTGTTTCCAAAGACTCCCGAAGCCTGAAAGATGCCCCATGGTGTCACAGCACCACCAGGCACCTGTGTGCTTCCAGGCCAGCAATCTGCAGCCGGTGGGCAGAGCTTTTGGGGCAGAATATTCTCTTGGACATCCTAGCAAAACTAAAAAAAATCCATGGGAACTAAGTAACTACTCTTGCCTTCAGTATAGAAAAGAAATTTGAAACAAAAGAGCGTTTCAGCAAGGTCCTTAACAGCACAAAGGGTTTTGACGCTCCCTTTTAAAGTCTCATTCTGCGATGTTGTAATTTATGAGATGCGAGTTCCTGCGTGGTTCGCAAGGCAGCAGCTGAATCCTGTTGGATACGTTCAGCCAAAGTGCACCAAAACAATCATTTCAGACATACTCATTTGCACAGGAAAGTTTCAAATTCTGGGATTTCACCTGAACTTGAGTAAGGGTAATTTTTTAAATGATGGCATTTCACCCCAGTGGGAATGGCAATACTCTCATTCATCCTCTTTGACCAAATTAAAGAGAAGGGAAGAGAAACCCTCTTGTCATCAGAGATTTGAGAGCTCTTTTCCTAGCCTTAACTGCTTCAGAAGTTTAGTCTTTGGGTGTGCCATTCATTTTCATAGTTCCTTCCACTGTTTCCTTCTCTGGGCTTATTTGTGCCCAGCTGGCTTTTTAGGCTTGATGGATTTAGCCATACGTCCTTTATGTTGTATTGACAATGGACCTGTGACTCTTGCAAATTCCTTTCACTTAACTTCTACCAACTTCTAGTACATATGAGGAAAGGGAAATAAAAAGTATTAGCCTCTAACAGACCTCAGGCAGCTGATAACCAGGTCCAGGCAATAACAATGTTAAAAATAATCATAATCATCATCATCATCATCATCATCATATTTCAAATCCATGAATCCAAATTAGCAATTGTTCCTAACCAGGTACTTCCTGAGAGGGCTTCATTATGATTTCCAGCCTTCATTAGGATCCTCAGTTAGTCCAGGTCACCGCCGCATCCCTGCCCCTCCAGCTCCCACAGCCGCCGGGACAGAAGGAGCCCCAGCACAGGGGATGGAGCTGCAGGACGGCCGGCGGGGTGACAGCAACTAACCTCCCACATACGCCATTTCCGTCACTTCCACCCCAAACTCTGCCCTAACGCTGCAAAATAACCCGAGGGAAGCCACTCCTCTGCCTCCCCGCGCCCCAGCCGTCCTCTGCGTGCAGGTCTGCACTGCCCCAGCTGTGATCACCCACTTCATGTGCAACAGTTGCTGCTACAAAGTGCCCCTTTGCCCTGCAAAACCTTTTTTTTTTTCTGGGGGGGAACTAGAAAAATCTGTTTCTGTTTATAATCAGTTGGAGTCCAGAGGGTATTGCCAACAATCTGCTCTAATTACGTATTCAATCTTCACTCATTTTGGCCCCTCTTGTCCTCTGGGCTGAGGATTAGATAATCCCCTTAAAATAATAGTCAGTCATTAGCTCTGCTTTATTC
>Ga0065711_1042199_pt1 | contig 15564 bp, 10 predicted proteins | sample Hoacrofraction12_FD_59098 | JGI IMG/M metagenome (GOLD analysis project Ga0065711, IMG submission 59098) | Hoatzin crop microbial communities from Cojedes, Venezuela - Epithelial fraction 12 v2 (version 2) | ecosystem: Host-associated > Birds > Digestive system > Esophagus > Crop | place... | reverse complement strand
GTGGTTGTGTTTTCTCCTTATTTGTATCGTTGTTGTTCCTGTTTTCCCTCTGTTTGCTGTTCTGTTAAACTGCCCTTATCCCGACCCACCGGTTTCTGCCTCTTTCTTTTTCATTCTCCTCCGCACGCCAGCGGGGGGAGGGGCGGCCGCGTGGCGCTTTTGTTTGCCGGCGGCAGCCGAAACCGAAACACCTCTGAACCCAGAAAGTCTCTTCCATAAAGAGATAAATAAACAGATAGGGAAAAAAATTCCCCAAACTCTAACTAAAATAATCTGAAATCCACTGAGAAGGTAAATCTCTCTACTAGCAAGGCCCAGATAAAATGAGCACAGGTATCCTCTCTTCCCTGTCAAACTTTATTTCTGCTATGACTTACACCAACATAGAAGTTGCCACATATTTGCTGCTATCGGGAAACTCCACTAAAACCAGTAAACAAGCTAGAAATTACCCTTGTGATAAATTAATCTCATCCTCTGGGAAGGGCACTGTCATCACATTGGGATTTCTCAAGTCACAGCATTAGCAAATCTCTAGTGTTAAACCTTTCCTAACACAATCTGTGTTTGAACAGGAAACATGTTAGCAAAAGCTGCAGGTACTGATGAAAACAGCAGTGAAAATTCACTAGATCAGCACTGTTCCCACACTTGACTGGGTGCCTGGCTGGGGGCTGCATTTCTCTGTGGGTTTTATACAAGTTACAATTTTCTGACACTCTTAGGTCAAATATCTTGTCTGCAGAAAATTTCCCAAGGTTGAACTGTGTCCAGCTGGACACTGCTGGACTTCTATGGCAGGTCAGCTTTTGTGTTTGGGAGTCAGTTTAGTCACTCTGGTAACCAAAACACACGGTTGGTCAATGATTCCCTGTAAGTGTTGGCTGAGAATAACTCACAGGCAGAAATATTTGATCGCAATAATTTTGTAACAAAACAAAAACAACGCTCTCCAAAACCACACCAAACTCAAAAGCCAAGAGAGGGGACAGGTTAATGGTTATAGATCAAAGATCCTTTGTCAACAGATTTTACTAACTGGTTATCTACTTAAATTACCTTTTCTTCCGATTTTTACCAGTATGGCTACATCAGGCTGGAAGGTTAGAAACTCAGACCTTAGGACCTTTAGCCTTTATTCAGACGAGTTTTTTATTTCTTCCAGCATAACTAAAAGCTCCAGGAATTAGGCACCTATATTCTAGGACGATGAAAGCAGTTAAGTAATATTATTAACCTCAAGAAGTTCAACAAGGCCAAGTACAAGGTCCTGCACATGGTTCAGAGCAATCCACAATATCAACAGAGATGGAGGGATGAATGAATTGAGAGCCAAGAAGGACTGGGCATCCTGCTGAGAAGGACTTGGCGGTACTGGTGGATGAAAAGCTGAGCATAACCCAGCAGTGTGCGCTCGCAGCCCAGAAGGTCAACCATGCCCTGGGCTGCATCAAAAGCAGTGTGGCCAGCAGGGCGAGGGAGGGGATTCTGCCCCTCTACCCAGCTCTGGTGAGAGCCCTACAGGAGTCCTGTGTCCAGCTCTGGAGTCCTCAGCACAGGACAGACCTGGACCTGTTGGGAGCAGTTCCAGAGGAGGCCACACAAATGATCAGAGAGCTGGAGCACTGCTCCTAGGAGGAAAGGCTGAGGGAGTTGTGACTGTTCAGCCTGGAGCAGAGAAGGCTCTGGGGAGACCTTGTTGCGGCCTTTCAGTACTTAAAGGGGACCTGTAGGAAAGGTGGAGAATGACTTTTTAATGGGGCTTGTACCGACAGGGCAAGGAGAAATGGTTTCAAACTGAAAGAGAGTAGATTTAGATTGGACATTAGGAAGAAATTCTTTACCATGAAGGTGGTGAGGCACTGGCACAGGCTGCAACCCGCAGCTGTGGCTGCCTCAAGGTCAGACTGGATGGGGTTTTCAGCAGCCTGACCTGGTGAAAGGTGTCCTTGCCAACGGCAGGGGGTTGGACTAGGTTATATTTAAGGGTCCCTTCAAACCTAAACCTTTCTACAATGCTATGGTTATTAGCCATAAATAAATTGCTCAACGCATAGAAATTTTCTCTCTGTAAATACAGCTCTCTATGGTGTTCTTAATGAGTTTTTCCTTGCAGCTGTCAACCTTTGTCTATTCTACCATACTTATAAACATCTGTTATTTATTTCAGATTTTATTATGATTTATTATTTATGGGCTAGCACCTATCATCTTTACGTGGTGACCATTAAGGTGTTTGTTGTACAAATACATGCAAATTCAAAACAGCCTCGTTTACAAAAAGAAAAATGTATCTAACCAGAAGAAAAGACAACAGCTCCAACATATTTTAAATGAAACAAATAGCATTTTATAACTACAGTTTTTTCACAGCGTTCCTGTGACATGATATGATAGGATATTTGCTGTCATAGCATTGTTTTTTCCTATGATTTCTAAGCATCACAATAAAATGATATATAATAAAAACCAAAATTTCTAATACAGTAGATTTTTTTACCATCGTAAAGTTAACATAGAACACCATATAAAATAAGCTCCAAAACTGATGAATGTTGTACAGGATTTCCACAAAATAAAATTATTTTTGATTTTGAGAAAATAAAACCCCACAATTGTTTCTTTCCAAATTTTATCCCATATTATTGTTTTTCCCTTGGATAGGGGACTTTTCCCTTGGAAAAATCCACTTTTCCCTTGGATAAGTGACTCAAGCTGTCAAAAAAAAAAAAAATTCTAATGTAGAAGCAAATAAGAGAAGGATAGTAAAAAAAAAATAAAGCAATGAGGAAAAGCGAGGTATTAGCTACCCACCTGCATTAGTATTAGCCACCCACCCGCATTTGTGAAACTGCAGCTGTGTAAATTACATATTATATTTCAGTCCTTCTTGGTCTGCTTTCTTCATTTGGCCTTGAGTTTGGCAAGAAACACACTCATCTTTCCTCTCTTCTTGGTTCCTGCAAAATGCACAAATGACTAGTAAAGCCAGGTGCTGGACGGTGGGATGTGCAAGGCAGTGGCACGGTGCAGCTCTTGGAGACCTCTCTCATCTCCCCTGTCCTGGGCTTCCCTACGACAGCCAGCCAATGCCCACGGGTCACCCACTTTTTTTTTTTATAGGTACCCTGCCCTGAAGACTTTCTAGCATAAAAATAGCTACAGCCTGAACAATAACACACCTCTTATTGAGGTGAAAACCTGTAGTAATAAAACAGTTACTACAGGGTTTTGACAGCATGATGGTAATTTGAAGTCCTTCTGTATTTTGTTTTAAGGTGGGGTTTTTTTGGTTGGTTGGTTTTCTTTTTTCCTTTTTCTCTGTTCATTTTTTCCTCCTTTGACTTCAGGATCTTGAGTTTACTGGGTTTATTCTTCTGCCTACAGAAGGCTAGAGGTAGGCTCATTTCTAATTCTGCTACGCATCACCATGAGAGATCACTTCAGGGAAAGAGCTGAGTGAATATTCATGATATTCACTGACTGACAGAGAAACAATTAGAGACGGTGAAACTGAAAAATGCCCAAGCTACATGGTCAAATTAAGATTTTTTAATTGTTCCATTTTAAATAAAAATATTTTAGTTAATTTGGTAGTTATGTAAGTCTTGTGTTAAATCACTTGAATTTCATTTCAGCTGTTGTAAAAATAGAGCATGGAGTATTGAAACTAAATGTTACACATAATCCAAAATCTACTCCTCCATTCTTTTTTCAGCAAAAATTCCAAAACACTTAGCAGATTCAATCTAATCGTGATAACTGCTTCAGTACTGCATTTGCATTTTGCAGCAGTGTTAAAATTTTAGATGTAAAATGAAACCACCTTCTAGCTGGCTCTAACTCACCGTTTTATTTCTGTGGAACATTTTGAAGGATTGGGATTTCACGCTTACTGGAACAAAACCAGGTATGAAATCTCTTCCTGACGGGAAATGTCCAAGTTCCCTTTGCTCTCCTGAGAGGAGCCCTTGCTCTGACAGGGGTTGAGTTATTAACGGTTTATAACTCATGTTGTGTTCAGAATAACATGCAAGTCCTCTGAGACCATCTAATACCTCTGAAGCAAAGATAACTGGTCATCCTTATTTGGGCTTGCATAAAATCACATATTATTTTTAAAATGAGATAGAGATTGTAGCTGATATTACTGAATTTAACATTTTGACTTCAATCTGAAAGAAAGTGAGGTTACAGCCAAATCTTAGCAACCTTTGCTTACATAGCCCAGGAGCTGACTTTGCATTTGAGTGCACCAAACAAATGTCTGGACCAAAAATAGTGTTAATGGTAACTTATCTACTACTACTAACGGTAACTTATCTACTATTCTGAAGTCAAATTGTTTCAATGGTTTGCTAGAAGAAATCAGGACAGAAGGGGTAAACAACTCATGCTGGAGAGCATTTTGTCCTGTCAAGAGTTAGCAAAAAAAAAGAAGTAAGCACTCATATTTCCTTGGCTTTTCTCCACTCCTGAAAAATGTATCTGTTTGAGAAAGTGGTGGACAAAAGCTTTATCTGCTTTAAGGAAGCATCAGAAAATATGGAGAGCAAACAAGGGTTTCTTTGCTCTGGGTTTGATATAAAGAGGGCAGAGGACTTCTGGGTTCTGTTGGCTGCATGTGGGGTGACGAACACAAAGCAGAAAGGTCTCAGAGCATTTTTGGTGGGAAATGAAACTGAATGGTGAATCACTGATACAATTAGGTAATAAGAATAACAGAGGAAAAGAGACTAAAACAATTTATGCTTGTATCAACCCAAGAAGTAATACGTATTCAGCCTGCCTGTTGCAGTCCTATGTTGGTAAATTTTAAGGCTGTTATATGACAAGACAGAGAATCCCGCAACAGAGTTGCTTTTTACAGCATTGAGCAAGAAATTATATTTCGTCTGCTTTGTTGTAAATCTTTACCAAAAAAAAAAAAAAACCACAAAAGACAAAAAAAAAAAGAAAAAACAGAAAAAGAGAATTAATGAGATCAAGAAACCTAAAAAGATAATGCAGAAAAAGGAGAAAGACAGATGAGGAAGCAGAGGAAAACACTAAGTTGGTGAACTAGCACAGTGAAAAACAGCGTAAACAAAAAAACTGGAAGGTAGGCAGGTAACAGCAAGTATGAAGTCTCTGTAATAAGAGAAATTATACTTAATTTCTGCTGTCTGGTGGGGCTTAGTAAAGTAATCTGTTAGTGAAGAATGGTGTTACTGATGTTTAGTGAAAAATGTACTCACTGTGGAAATAAAAATGAGGTGAGAAACTGGTCTGGGCAAAGGGGCAATTGCAGTGCTGTTTCTGTGTCATGAGCTGGAAACATACCTTCTCTTTTTGTCCTTACAGACTCTCACTGCTCTGATGGTCTAGATTTTCCTCTTCACATCTATCTATGACTAATTTGTGCCAATTTGTCCTTATGCCAGCATTATTCGTTAGCTAAAATGTGTCTTCTCTCTTGTGTCTCTGCTCTTACATTTTCAGAGGGTGGTCATACTCCTTATCTGCCCTCAGCGTGTAAGAAGAAAGTACATTTGATCCCAGAAACCCTTCTTAGCCCTTACTCCAGTTTGAATTTCTTTTTTTAACATGGTTGTCCAGAAATGTATTCCATAGTCATGATGGGGTCTCATAAGCTACATCTGCATGGGAAAGTAAGAAACATGGTTCAAACTCCCAGTTTTTCACATTTGGCTTGAATTCAAGCACTTTGTAAAATTATACAGAGGAACAGAACCAGATTACAATATTAAATTTGGTTAATTTGCATCTACATAACATTAATGGATCATAGTCATCCCGTAATCAGCTCATATGTCCAGCAAATATGTTTTTTATATTAATCCCTAAAGTCATTATTTTCTTCTCACCCTGTTACTGCCGTCATCATTCATCTTTTTCACCCTGTATGATATTTCACTCTCACCCATATTGGTAATTCCTTTGTGTCATCATTAACTTTTAACAGAACAATCACATATCATGAACCAAGATTACTAAAGAAAATATAAGACGGAATAAGTCTCTAATCTAATTTTTAAGATAATTGTCTAACCAACGTTTTACATCAATATTTCACTTTTTCTCTTTAAGTCTATTCCTTGCACATTTTAAAATTCTTGTACTAATCCCTGACTTCTCTATTTAGCTAATAATTTTCCTTGTGGAATTGTATCAGATGCTTTGTAGAAGTGCAGGTAGATTAGATGCATTTCATTTCCCTTGTCCAGAAAATCAAAGGAAAATGTCAGCTTAAGCCAGCATGATCAAGTAAGTCTTTGGTAAACCCATGTTGTATTTTATCACTTTTTTTCTAATGTTTTTAATTGCCTTCAAAATCTCATCTGAAACATTTCTATAAAACTGAGGTCAAAAAAATGAAAGAAAGTGGGTTTTTTGCTCTAAAAGCTATGTCATAGCTATGACACAGCCATAGCTATGTCATCTTTTTTTTCCTTAACCTCATTGTATAGTGCCTCTGAAAGTAGTGAAATTTCTGGTCCTTATTTTAATTTCAGTTTGATTTTTGCCAATTCTTATTTTATTCTAAAACTTTTTGACCTCAGGAACACAGCATTTTCTGAGCATGTTTTGCTAACTCCTAGCATCCTCATTTCATACAACAGAATCGGCAAGTAGTTCATTCTATTATCTCCAGTTGGCAGGAAGCTCCAAGCCACAGGATGATCTGGTCTTGCCTATTTGCATCTTCATTCGCTAGTTCTGTTCTCATCTCTACATGGTAATTTCTGGAGAATATTCAGTAAATTTAAAGGCTTCATTCCTGATACCCAGGACATTCCATGCAAAGATATCTAAAGACCAATTAAACATCTGGAAGGAAGGCCAAGGGAAGCAACTTCATTTCTTAGACATAGAAATACACTCACTAGAAGTATCAGGGAAAGATACAACCACCTATCTCCCCCCGCAAATTCTTCAGCTCTTTTCTCCTCCCCAAAGATCTTCAAAAGTCCACTTTCTTCCTGTCAGTCCTGTCTCCCAAACTTGACCTCTCTTGAGTTATTCCACTCTTTTTGCAATATCAAAACTACACTGCTACTTTCCATTTAGCTATTTAAACTCTCATAAGCTCCTTCATTTGCTAAGAAGCCACTTTGCTTCCACACCAAAATTTCATGTGGCTTGTATGGCTGAAAAGCCTGAGGCTGGGCCACTCTTCTCACCTTCTGACCACAGAGTAAGGTGTGCTTGGCTTCCTACTGCAAAATTATACGGATAAAACAACAGAAAAGAAAAGAAGAGAGTATATATAATAATAACAAGTATTCTTCACATCATTAAAGGCTGCATTGAAAAATCAGTGAAGTGCTAAGATGAGGAACAAAATATATGAGTTTGTATGAAAAGTAAAAGGCTTGACCTCTCAGCTGTACCTGGGCTGTTGCACTTGTTGCACAAGTTATTGGTAAAGCAGTGTCTGCATAAACCATGTCTGCAACAAATCCTGAGATGATGCTGAACAGAAGGTTGCACTGGCACAGGATCCCCATGAAACGACAACATAGCCCATTGGTAAAAAGAGGGCAATGGTACTCCCCTAAAAGTTGGATAAAGCAAAATCCTTATACCCACAGTTTTCAGACAGAAGGTTCAAAGTATGAAATAATGAACTAGCCTCTGTGTTTTAAATACATTAAATATTTTGCTGTCAATAATTTACTGCTGCTGGTTGCTTCCACAGTTTTTGTGGCCAAGGTGCTAGTTTTCACTCTGCAAAATCATAGTAATGTGCCTTACCCAACTTCTAGTACTCTGCTCCTCAGTGCTAATATCATCTTCTAGCTGATTTTGATCTGTGAGCTGAAACCATCTATCACAAAGGGATATTAACTTCTAAAGCTGCTGTACAGCAAGAAGCCTTCAATCGAATAAACTTACAATCACATTACTTTCTCTTTGGCACGCAAAGTCTCTACAACTCCTTTAACAATAGAGTTGTTAAAAAAGTGCTTCTGAATTTTTTTCTGTTAAGTATCTTTCACTAAATGAAATAAAATTAGAAAAATAGATGAAACATGAAATGGATAGATGATATTACAGGAACACAGGGTAGTACAATAACGGGCTTGAATTTATAGCCTTGGTATGCAGCGGTCACAGTTGAGCCACTGTAGATTGTTATTGGAATGAAACTATAATTCAAACTTTTCTGGGTTACCAAGAGGTTTGCAGAGCAATTTTTGAAGTACTAGGGGAACAAAATGGATAATCTTTTTTTTGCTGGTTGTACATATTCTTCTTCCATTCCTTTTGGTTGCTTTGAAAAAAAAAAAAAGATTTTTAAAACTCACAGAATGTTCTTTGTGAAGACGTCTTCATTTCTGGGTATTTTGTTTGAAACATTGGAGATTTTTCCAGTTTGAGAAAAGAATAGCTACCAAGCAGATGCACTAGCTATTTCAAAATACTCCCTCCCGCTACGCCAACAGAAAACTGTACTGTTTATTGCCGCCGCTTAATATTGTCTCCCACACATTCAGAAAGACATGATTTCTGGAGTGAAATATCCAGGACAGTTCACTGAAATGAGGCTTGGCATCCAGATTGCTAGCCTGGCTGTAATCACCCTTTGAGTTATAGAGCTTGTAAATCACGTATCAAAACACGGGAACACATCAATTAATGTTCTACTGGAAACAAATAAAGGACAAGCCTACAGTGTGACATTCTGCCAGTTTTATTTTGAATAGGCGTGGGGGAAAAGCTGAAATGTTTGGTCACAGCCTTTATTTACCCAATCTGTCTTATATACTATTGCATAATGCTATCACAATATTAATATGCAAATTGCCACTCAAATAAAAACCATGCTTTCCCCATTGATTTTCAGCAGAGCTTCTGTTACAAAGCAAAATACTTAGCTCTTATATTCTTTTTTTATCTTCAAAACTCTTTTAGTACTATTTAATTAATCAGTTTCCTTTCATTTTTCTGACCCTGCATTAGGTTTTCTGCCTCCTTTACCCATGTACTCTCAAGGTTATGTCCTCTTCTCAATGTTTTCCCAAGACTTTTCATGTTCTCAAAACTGATCTCCCTCTCATCTCTTCTTACGCCTAGAAAGCAGACCTCGGGAGACTGGCCAGAAGAAAAGGCTAGACGAGGGCAAAAGAAGTTTCCAAGGTGAAAAAGAAACAAAGGTACTCTATTTCCAGGTAATAATGAACAGTGGTCCCATCTACCACTGCTGCTGCTTTTTCTTAGCAGGTGCCTCAGTCTGGTCTCAAGCAATGTCTGGGGAGGTGGCAAGGTGACTTCTCTGCAGGACATCATGCAAGGTGTAGTTCAGCTGGCCTCAAGGGTAGTGCGCTTGGGCATCCAGTCCACAGTGCCAGATGAGGAAATAGCAGTAGCCTCTTGTTGGAGAGGAATCTGTTCTCCTCAAAGAGGATTTCTGCTGCAAAGTGTCGTGTGGGAGGCAGAGCATGCTTGGGTCCTACAGGAATTTCCCAGCTCACTGGGAAAACATTGATCTGTGTTATAAAAGGAAAACTCTCAGCCCATATTTATCCTCTTAACGTTTAAGAGCTCCTTTTTTTACAGATTCTAATTTTATATGTTTAATTATTTTATTATGCCCTGGATTGTTGTTGCTTACCATGTGCTTTAGGTAGATGTTTTGATGACAATTTCAAATATTGGACTATTAATACACAGAAGCATTTGCAGAAGATAAGTCACAAACGGGGCACCACTTCCGACCTACTTAAACTCTAAATACAGCATTTCAGCAGTGCACAGGACAAACGCTTATCTGCCTCAAAAGGTCATATTTCACTCCCAGAGCACAGATGTGCACGTGTCGGAAATGACAGTGGGCTTCCCTTGGTAATAAAAAGGGGAAAAATCTTGTGGTACTCCTGGAGTCAGCAATCTGCATTTCATAGTGGGGGAAAGGCTTTCTGTACTTAAGGGCAGGAGGACTGGACATTTAAAGATACATTTTCTATGACAGCTACTGAAATATAGCTCAGATTGTTATAATTTTCATAAAATGTTTTAAAAGTTTAGAGTATGATAAATCACAGAATCATAGAATGGTTTGGGTTCGAAGGGACCTTAAAGACCATCTAGTTCCAACCCCCTGCCATGGGCAGGGACACTTTCCACTAGACCAGGTTGCTCAAAGCCTCATCCAACCCAGCCTTGAACACTTCCAGGGAGTGGACATCCACTCCTTCTCTGGGAAACTTGTTGCTGTGCCTGCCACCCTCATAGTAAAGAATTTATTTCTTATATTCAATCTGAATTTATGTACTTTCCGTTTTAAGCCATTATCCCTTGTCCTGTCACTGCATGACCTTGTAAAAAGTCCCTCTCCAGCTTTCTTGTAGGCCCCCTTCATGCACTGGAAGGCTGCTGTAAGGTCTCCCTGCAGCCTTCTCTTCTCCAGGCTGAACAGCCCCAACTCTCTTAGCCTTTCCTCACAGCAGAGGTGCTCCAACTCTCTGATCCTTTTTTGTGGCCCTCCTCTGGCCCTACTCCAACAGGTCCATGTGTGTCCTGTGCTGAGAGCTCCAGAGCTGGACGCAGGACTCCCAGTGCAGTCTCAGCAGAGCGGAGTAGAGGGGCAGAATCCCCTCCCTCGATCTGCTGGCCATGCTGCTGGGGATGCAGCCCAGGATACGGTTGGCCTTCTGGGCTGCGAGCGCATATTGTTGGCTCATGTTGAGCTTCTGGTCCTTCTCCTCAGGGCTGCTCTCAAGCCATTTTTCACCCAGGCTGTATTTGTGCTTGGGATTGCCCCGACCCAGGTGCAGGACCTTGCACTTGGCCTTGTTGAACTTCATGAGATTTGCACAGGACCCCCACTCAAGCCTGTCCAGGTCCCTCTGGATGGCATCCCTTCCCTCCAGCATGTCAACCACACCACACAGCTTGGTGTCATTGGCAAACTTGCTGAGGGTGCGCTCAGTCCCACTGTCCATGTTGCCAATAAAGATGTTAAACAGCGCCGGTCCCAATACCGAACCCTGAGCAATGCCACTCATCACTGGTCTCCACTTGGACATCGAGCCATTGACCACAGCTCTTTGTGTGTGACCATCCAGCCAATTCTTATCCACCAAGTGGTCCATAAATGATCACCACATGCACTTACACCGAAATAGTGCTAGTAGTTTCCCAGAGTGAGGGCATTTCTTTTTTTAAGAAAAGATGGATTTTATCAATAATCTTATTTTCTTTGTTTCCTCTTTTAATTGTTTGAAGATCCATCAGTCACAGAAGTAAAGAAATATCTGAAAAGTCCTTTGAAAAGGAAGTATATCTGACTGTTATTTCAATGTTTCGTCTTGAAATGTTAAAATAATTCTCATCTTTTTTTACCCCATTATCTTCAAGTTGCAATAATTTGTAATTTATCAGTATTTGCTTTGATTTTCACTTTATTTTCTGATATGAGAGGAGAGCAAATAATAAACTATCCATATCTCCCTTTACCACGACATTCTACCTAGACATTTCAGGATACTTCTTAACCAACAGCAAATGTTGTCTGAAGACAGAATTTAGAGATGACTCAATAATCATGACAGGTACTTAGTGTGCTAGCTGATACACCTTGCTCTTGTAAATGCGCTGGGCAGTGGATGTAAAAAGTTGTATGTCAATTTGAAGAGACACAGTCACATGGTTAATTTATAATTCACATAAGATATTAAATTTATTATGATTTATTTTGAAGTCTTCGTTCTTTCAAGTAATAGAGATCTATGATTTTAAACTTGTTAGTTCTAAACCTGTGCCACTGGTAGTGTGTTTATATCTAGTAAATCTGTGATGCTGGAGACAGACACAGCTCCATGTTTACTTGCACTGCATGCACTCTGACTTCCCTGGGCTTTCTAGACTATACCTAAAAGTGCAAACTAGGATTAAACTTAAAAGGATCAAGTGAGACCAGAGTATTAACTTAAGTAAGTGATTATTTAAGAAATTCCTTAGTACCTTCTGAAAACATCCATATTCCTGTGTGTCATTACTTTTTTATTTATCTCGCACTGGGTTTGAGGATTTTTATATTTTTTTAAATATATATATATATAGTCAGATTGCCTTTGTCCTCCTTTTAGAAAAAGAAACAACAAACAAAAACAGCTACTCAACTTACTTCCTCTCACACCTTCTTTAAATTCTCATAGTTACTATGGAAACAGCTATTAAACTGGGAGTGGCAGTAATTAATAACATCTGCAAGTGCAGTATGAAGTCTACAACGTAATTAATCCCAGCATTTGGAGTGGATTGTACAGAGCTGCCCTTTTTGCTTCACACGGAACTGCAGACCGTGCAGAGCTGATTGTAACAAGGGAGCTTAACATTACCGTACTGGCAAATTATGGCTTCTGAAATAGTTCAGACAATAGAGGGGGTACCATCCCATAAGAATAAATCACATCATTGTTACATAGTTTAATGGGGTATGGTTCTGGAAAGAATTAGACCTGTACAGATACTATGGGCACATGCAAAAATTTCGCTTTACACCTTCAGACAACATAAAAATACTCACTGCTAAAATGATAACAGAAGCTTGAAATGCAGCTTTAAATCTATTTCTTCATTTTAACCAGAGACTGGGGTGATTGGATGTGCAAGTTTATGTACAGCTGCTTTTATCTTTTGCCTTTTCACTTTAAAAGCTGAATTGGAAATTTTTAAGAAATGCCAATTAAAGAATTTTAATAGATCATGAAAGAGATGAGAGAACCTATCTGCCCTTAGGCTTTATCTGAGAAGGAATATTATAAATATTTATTTATTATTTTACTATTTCTTAAGGGCACTTGCCATAAAGCCTACTAGCTATCCCACCAGCTTCTCTCATTAGAAACTACGGGTACGCAGAAGATTCAAGTTTAGCTGAAATTATTTTTGCTGTTGGTATAATATGTGTAGCAGACACTGTATGATGAGATCGAGGTATGTAGCATCACACAGCAGTGAGTTCTGCCCTCATCCTGAGCACAAGTTGTAAGCCTTGTGCTCCTAAGCCAGAAGCTACTGGGTGGCCTCCACTGTCTGAGCTAATAATAATCTCTGTTTAGGGGCAAAGCATGTTAGATTGGGCCCGATCCCAGATGACGGGGCCACCTGACTTCTGATCCGGCACAGCGTGGTCACGGCAAAGTCCTGTCAGTCTACGGTGTGCTCGCTTGACATACTCAAAGACTTGCTAAATATGCATCTTCTTTTTACTGTTACGACTCCTAATTTGCCATTATTTAATACTGAAAAAAGCAGACATGTGCACATTGGTATGTGTAGATCAAACCTCTGTCCGTGTTCTCCTTCCCCTTTCTCTTCTTTGTGATCCTTCCCACTCACCTGCATCTCTTCTTTTTCAGCATGAAGTTTTCCATCCCCTCACTACCTCATCTTCTGAATCAATTTTTTTTTCCTCTTTGTTTTCCCATTTTCTTGTTTCACTTTACTTTTCCCCACCTCACTCTTTCCTTTTCTTTTTAATATTTTATTGTCCTTCTATGGTATATAAATTCACTGGTTGGTCTTCATTTCTGTATGCGTACCCTTCCTTTTTGATTTGTACTTTCCTGTCCTTAATTCTTACTTTTCCTCTATCATCTTTCATTCTGACTTTTTTTTTTCATCTCTTCTCTGCCCCATATTCCTTCTGAGTTATTTTTGTATTGATTAATAGTTTGCAAGGCAGATGAAATAGGAGACTGGTATCATCACAACCACCTGTTTTAGGATGGGATGCATCATTCTGTGGAGGTGCTGGTCTACGTCCACTGACTACAAATGTTGCAAAACAATCACTAGCTGTTCCTAGCTGTTAAACTTAAAAGCATCAGGAGGTCGCTGATCCAACACTGGATGCAAGCACCACGCTGTAAAGGTTTTTGGAGGCAATTCTCTGACAAATACCATGTCTCCTTGATGCACAATACTTTGTCTAAAGATACCAAAGCTCAACGCACTCAGGCTGTCATTCTCAGCTGAGAGCACATCATTTAACAAGTCATTTAATGAAAAGTACAGTATTTACTGTAGTTACTTTTTGGATAAGACAAAAGCAACACTCTTTTGCCTTGCAGGTAGTCCATGCCTGTCTCACCAAGTGCAGAATGAGAACAGTAATGGCTGTGTTCCCAAAAGAAGGCAGTCAGGTACAACTTTCCTACTTAGCTTTAGCTTACCCTGGTTGAACTTTTTGAAATTCCAAAAGCAGCATCTGTGGCTGGACAGCATGACAGCACTCATTCTTTTGCAAGCATCCTGCTGATTAAAATCTCAGCAAAAAACTTGTGAATGCAGCTTTCATAACCATCTGGTTCATTAGATTAGATGTCTTAAGCAGGTATGAGATATTGAGGTGGCTTCAGCCCATTTGGCTGGAAGTGGCTTGCTATGGTTATTTGGATTGCCACCTCAGAGAGCGGCTGCCCTCTCATTGCAGGGGGACAATGGACCCTTTTTTAGCACTGAAAAGTTGCAAGATACCAGATTTCAGAAGAGTAGCATTCTTACATTTATAAAAGTTTCTATTAGTGTAAGGATGAATCTCACAGGCTGAAAATTTTGCAAAAAAATGTCTAATTGACGAGGCGAAAGAAAAAATATATGCATATATTTGGTTCAACAAAGAACTGTATCTGTTTAAAGTTAGTGGAAGGAATGGGATAAATGAACTTAAAACAGATGAGGAGCTGGGTGGAAGACAGACAAGGTTGTACAAAAATATTGTGACACAATCCATTCTTACATAAAATATATGTTATTTTATAAGACTGTTCTTAGAAGTTATATTTCTTTACAAGCCCAGAACATACCATCTTTTAACATTTCTAATTCAGGGTTTCCTCCAGCAAGATTACTGACATTTATGATTTCCTGTGAATAGTGTCACAACATCAATAGGAGATTTACAACAAGCACATCTACATTACACTGTGAAGTACAATACAGTGATTCTTGAACAAAAAAAGTTCATTTTTCTTCCAAACTCAGAACCATAATAATGATAATAATACTAGAATGAACATAGAGCCTTTCAGAACCGAACTACTGTCTCCACATAGAGCGACAGTGTCCTGCGTAGATGTACCAGGATCAGTGACAATTGAATAAACTGCACTATACTTCCTCCTTAAATGGATGAAGTTTTACATGCTTGGCACTTTGTTTTGAGACAGCCTTCTTTGGTATTCACCAGGAGAACATTTATTATGCTGGTCTCCAAGTTTCAATATTAAACTTTCCTAAAACTATTGCTGGTTTAACAGCAGCGTCAAAAAAACTAACTAAAAAAAACTTTCAGTGTGAAAATGCATACATCTCTGCTCTCATGACTTAGGATGAATTAGGATGAATGTTTTCCTCAAATCTGAGAATAATAAGAAAAAAGCAAACAATTATATCAGGTAGGATATAATTTCTTTATAATATTCTTTGCTTCAGTCTTCAGTGCTAAGACTGGCCCTCAGGAATCCCAAGCCCCGGAGGTAAAAGAAGAAGCCTACAAAGAGGACGACTTTCCCTTGGTTGAGGAGGACTGTGTGAGGGATCGCTTAAGTG
>Ga0065711_1042198_pt1 | contig 15564 bp, 8 predicted proteins | sample Hoacrofraction12_FD_59098 | JGI IMG/M metagenome (GOLD analysis project Ga0065711, IMG submission 59098) | Hoatzin crop microbial communities from Cojedes, Venezuela - Epithelial fraction 12 v2 (version 2) | ecosystem: Host-associated > Birds > Digestive system > Esophagus > Crop | place... | reverse complement strand
AGCCCCGCCTGGACAAGGTCCTGTGCAGCCTGCTGTAGGTGACCCTGCTTCGGCAGGAGGGTTGGACTGGGTGATCCCCAGAGGTCCATTCCAACCCCTGCCATTCTGTGATTCTGCCATTCTGCGATTCCCTCAGACAGGTCGCCCACCCGGGCGGCCACCACAGGAACACGCCGCTTGCAGTGGCAGCACAGCCCAGGTCCCTCAGGCGGAGCCTCCCCCTCAGGGCTTCAGCTCACCCGGGCACCCAAGAGCGGGTAACCCGGCCTCCAGCTGCGAAGAGGCCGGCGCCACCACGGCCACCGGCTGTCTTGTCACGACAACCGGCAGCCCTGTCACGACCACCCGCTGTCCCGCTCTGTCACGACCACCACCACACCGAGGCGGCGGGCGCAGGTCACGTGACCCAGGGAGAGCGGGAAGGCGCCCGCTAGGCGGGGGCGGGGCCGGGAGGGCGGGGCGGGGCGGACAGGCTGTCCCCACCCCTCTGTTTGCGGGCGCCGGCGAGTCTTCACCGCAAAGGTCGCTGGGAGTTGTGTCCGCCCGCGCCGTCCTTCGCCCTCCGCGGCTGCGCTCCGCCCTGTCCAGGCGGACCCTTGCCCCGGGGCCGCCGAGCCGTGCCGGGGCGGCTCCTCCCGCTGTGACCCCTTGTCACTGCTTGTCTGTGGGGAGGGATGGGCGGAGAATGGAACAAGAACGGCCCCATAGAACTACAACTCCCGGCGTGCATTGCGCCCCGGGCAACTTCATGGGGTGGGGGGGGGAAGATGGCGCCTGCTAAAGCGAGTCGGAGAGGTGGCTGAGGTGAGTCCTGGGCAGCCAGGAAGCGGTGCCTTCACTTGTCTTCGCCTTCACAGCCATCTTCTTTCCCCGTTCTTCTGCTCCCTTCGCCGCTCTCCGCGTTTGGGAGCGAGGAGTACGCGCCAGACGGGCGGGCGCTGAGGGGGGGCGGCGGCAGGAGGCTCGGGCCGACCTGCCGGGGCGGGAGCCCTCGGGGCGGTGGGGGCGGCTGGTGAGAGAGCGAGCGAGCGAGCGAGCGAGGCGGGAGGAGAAGCCTCGGGACGTCGCCTCAGGCCCGGCTGGAGGTGCCCCGGTGGGCAGGCTCCCTGCTGTCCGCCCGTCCTGGCAGGCTGCTCGCCGCCGGAGCTGTCCCGGGGGGGCTGTGGTAGCGAGCGGGACCCCCCTCGCCTTTCCCAGCCTGAGGTGCTGCCGCCGTTGGGTGGGGCCCGCGTGAGGTAGAGGCCTTCCGCGAGGCGACCGTAAGTCAAACCCTTGTTTGCCTTAGGTGTCTTGTAAGGGAAGGCTTGTTGTACAGCCGTGTCTGCCGTGGCCGGGCATCCTTGTGGTACCAGTCTGGAAGCAGCCGAGCGGTGGAGGGCTGCGGCCCTGGGATTTCCCTAAGCTGGTCTTCTTCGAATGGACCATTACACAGCCAAGTCTTGCTAAGCGTTAACCGAACACGATGTAAACTTGCAAGCCGTGAGCTTCATTTCTTACTTTAAAGTTAATCGTGCAGCACGGAGGCATGCTTTAGGTAATGGAGATAGAGGTTCACAAATCCTGTTACTGAGAGCTAATTATAGTACAACTTCGCTTTCCTTAAGCTGCAGACTTCTAGGCAGGCATCCCATGGTACTTTGAGCTGAGGTGCTAGGAAGAAAAAAAGATCATGGTGTGGACTGAGACACCTCTGTACTCTGTTGGAGAGTTTGTGGAAAAGCCTGTAACTTAGAACCAGAGCTTTAATTCCTATGTCAAAACAAAGTTCACTACTTCACATGTTGTAGTTTGTTAAGCTACATCGGGTGGCTTGCAGTGCAAATTGAGTAGGCAAACTAAAACCAGAGTAACAGCTAAGGCTTTGGGGAGATACAGGTAGTCTTCTACTTCCTGGAGCCTTTGTAGTGCATTCAAAATAATTTGAAATATTTTCGTGAGTATCTGTAGTATTCTGGGCATCATGACAGAACACTCAGTGTAAGGATGCTCTTAAACGTGTGGTAAAATTTCCCTGAGAAATTGGTGGTTTGGGGTCGGAATCTTGATTGTAGTGCCATGATACATGTAAAGGCTTATGCACAAGTTTTATTTAAGACTTTTAACAATTTAAGTATTTGTCTGAAAACTGCTGCTAGAATGGGATGAATTTTTTTCCCCTCTCTTGGTATGTAAAATTTAATTCAGTGACAAGCAGCAGAGCAGACTCATGGTGGGAAGCTTCTTATTTTATTTTAGTTCTGCTGTAACAGATATCAGCATTTGTGGACTAAACTTTGCCTAGGCGTCACAAGCCTGTGATTGATCATTTTATGGAGAAGAAATTGTGTAGTGTGTTCTGCATGTAGAAGCCAGGCCACCTCTATATTGAATTTTTGGTCACAGAAATGGGTCCTTTTACAGATCACAGAAAGATTAGAAATCCAGTGAGCTATTAAAAAAGAAAATCCAAAATCTTCAATTTGAACGCCTATCTTAGTTGCTTACACAACTTTTCTAGTAATTTCTGCATGAATACCTTCTAAAGTTAGTTGACTTTGCTAGCAGCAACAGCAATAATGTTCTATCAAAATGTATTAAATTTCTGATGGCTAGTGATGGTCAGTAAAACGCTCCGAGTCTGGCACTTGACTCCCTTGAACCTCTCATCAGGCTCTTTGCATTTTTATGTTCTAATACGTCAGTAAATCTGTTTTCTGTAATCTCTCAGCTGAGTTCTTAACTACACTCTAAATTAGAGATTTCACTTTCCCGTGTGTCTGTGGAACATCACAATCCACAGCACATATTTCCTTTTACAAAATTATGCTGCTTCTAACTCTGTCCTTGGAGAGGGACATGCATCCTCCTAACAGGATAGGATATTTTGCATAAATTACTTTGAAGCACTGTTTTTAATCACGGTTGCTATGAGCAAATTAGAACCTTTGATTGAAATACATATACAATGAGAATAAAGTTTATTTTTAGTAACTATTGCTTTAATGTGTAATCATTAAAACATATTAAATGACCAAATAAAATATTTATTCTCACATTATCACTGTCTGGGATTATAGTTTTTTGGTGTGCATATATAAACAACTATTAGCATGATTTTAAAAAAAATAAAATTATTTTGCCTTGAGAACAGCAACACTTAATCTCTTTAACAGATTTTTTTTTTTTTCTTATTTGTGAGTTAATTGTATGAAAATAGGTAATGGCATCAAAAATCCTTTGAGGAGCTATTTTTTTTAGTAGTTTAGTCTCAGATCTAAAATCTGTATTTTTTGATACTGGTGGAAAATGTCCTAGAAAGTGCCACACACTGATTCTTCAGCATAATTTTTCTTTCACAGGCATTTAAAAGAAGTGCTGTGATTTACATTTGAAGTGGAAGTATCCTGTAAGGCTATACACAGTGTAGCATCATAAACAGTGGCAGTCCGAAAGGTCCTAGAGAAATAAACACAGAGAAAAATGTTTACTCAGGCATCAACTGCAAGAAGAGAATGACTAAATTTGAAGAACTGGAAAAACCTACATATAGTCTGGTCAGATAAAACGATGTCTGGGTTTCTGTGGCAACAGCCTTTGATACTGGAGCTGAAGAATGTGCCTTAGACTCATACTGCATAAGTTTCTACATATATTTGGACATAAATTTGTCTAAAGCTATTGTCTTGACTTCATTTTTTGTTTTCTTTATAGCTTATTGTAATTTTGCGAATTAGAAGACAGATTCCTGACTAACAATGCCTGGCAGTAAGTATTGTACCTTAAGACAGTATTAAGGGGCGTTTACGAAATTTTCTCTGAGGGTTAAAAATTCTACCAAAAGTAAAATGGAAAAAAACCCAAATTATGATACTTGCTGTCATTGTTAAGGTATTTAATATTTTAAGTATTATCCAGCCTCTGCCTTTGTAAGGGTCCGTATATATATTTCACAGGAACCCAGTACATGCTCTGCATCATCTTTTTCAATAGAAAGTTCACAGTTTTAACATTGATGAATGTTGTGATTTTAAGTATGTTCTGAAGTTGTTGTGTTCAGAAAATAAAAAGATACTTCTATTTAGCTATAATTGTAGCTTTGGAAAATTACAAATACTGTTTATAGAAGGTAGAATTACTATTTAGTATATAAACTGATATGACTTAGAAATTTTAGCACTCAAAGTTAAACGAGATTTTTGAGGCAGATATTTCTAGGAATCAAATTTTGACCTTGAAGAGAGCCAAATTTCTCTAACAGAAAGACTCAAGTTATGAAATGTGTTATAATAATATTAATTCCAACTATTTTTTTTTATATTTTTCTCTTTTCTATTTAGAAAAACCCTGCATGGTGTTTAGTAAAATTTCTAACATCAGTCTTTGGATAAAGCAGTCTGTTTTGTCCAGAGGGTAAAGAAGTCTTCATAAAGTTACTGTACCAATCATACCCAGTGTACTTTAATTATAAGTTTGTAATGAATTGCACAAATGTTTAATTTTATGAGGAAATGTTTGAGCATTTTTTTTTTTGTGATGACTTAAGATTTGTAATGAGATGCGACTACTGAATACTTAATATAGAATTACTGTAAGACATTTTTGCGTTGTTTGAACTACTATCATGTAAAATACCTTACTGTAAGTATTTAGGGGTTCTCTGGTTTTCTGGTAAATAATTGAAATTACTCCTCTATACAGACATGAGTTTGTGTAACAAAATAGTGCCGAATATGTATGTATTATATTGTACCTTTACATCAGAAGCAGCTGGCATAAATTGTTCCAACTGTACTATGGTTCAACTTTTGTGATACAATGAACTGCTGCTCTGTTTCAGTTGCAGTGTTTAGTACCATTAAGGCATTTATTTTGATACTTTTGCTGTGAAGGAGTGTGTGGGTTTTTTAGACAATTAAACTGGAAAAGTAAGATAATTTTTTTTCTAAACCAGGTATACTTATGTTCAGGGCCATCCTTAACACTGCTTACCCTAATGCACGTAGAGTCTGCATTACTGCGGAGTCAGATGAAACTCAAAGGAGACCAAAACAACTGATTGCAATATTTATTGGTAGCGACACACTCAGAACTACGCAGCCATTTATTTCTCTTCTATGTGTATTAATGAGTTTAAGTGTACGGGTGAAGGGAAGGTAGCCCAACGGATGTGTGTGTGATGCAATTCTTATGGAATAATGGTACTTTCTTATTATTTTCCTTACGAATATTGTGGTGATGGAGTATGATTAGATTTTAATGTCAGCAAGCATCACATTCAACTAGCACACCAGCTAGTTGTACTTTTCATCAGTGTGCATAGAGACAGCCTTCAAGACTTCAACTACGTTGCATGTGAAAGGGAAAGCTTCTGCCTGCTAATTAAGGCTTCTCAAGAGATTCCACAGGATTCTTTTTGGAGCATATTGATGAAACAGGTTGATAATATTTAGTGTTTGAAATCTTGAAGTATTTGTCCCTGAAATCCGAGTTGTTTGTAAAGGCTGGGATTTTTTTTTTTTTTTGTCACGTGGAGTTCTCGCATCCCACACACCAAGAAGCGTGTTGAGCATCTTTTGGATTAAAATGTGGAAAAGGCTGTTAGAGTGAAATATTTTCCAAAAATGTTTTCTGTCATGCTAGAATGAGTTCTTTATAAACAAAGTATAACAATAGTTATCTAGTTAAAAGGCAAGTTTGATGGAGTTCTCAGGTCACACTGACAAACTCTCTCTTCCAGTGGTGTTCTGCTTACTTTCCTGCGCCTCTGTATCAGTTCTGGTTACATTTTTACTCGTTTTTTTCAGTACAGTAGTTAGGGAAAGTCTAGGTCTTAAGTGGTGGTTTGGAAGGTCAGGAGAGGCCAAGATAGTGGTATTATGGAAAGACTGGACAAGGAGACTTGTCTTTCCCAGGTACTTTAGCTGTTCCTAGGGACACTGTAGAAGTCAGTCTTGAAGTTATTGTGCATGAAATATTCACAGGACAATACACTTTTTGTCTCCCTCAATACTGACTGTCCAGAAAATAGGCATGTAATCAGAACTGGGCGTGGTATTGAGAGGGAGAGAGATGAACATAGGCTGTTAACCAGAGGTCATGTTCTTCTCATTTAACCACATCTCAGTCATATGTGCTTGTCTCTGACAGTAGTTGTTTGTTACATACTGGATTATCAAATTTTCTACTGATGTTGCTGTTTAGCCATCCCACTTAGGAATATGGGGATATAGTGCTGCATTGAGTCCTTAATGAAATAATGTTAAGGTTTTAATCTCAATACAGTTATAGCCCATAAATGGAAAATTTTCAGTCTGCTCTCTGAATCTTAAAATGTAGAAGTGCTTGGTTTTGCCTAGCCTTGGCGTGGCACTTGTATTAAAATCTGGTCCGTAGAGGAGGTGTAATGGTCTATAATTGCTGCCGCACTTGTAGCAACCTTGCCAAAGCATTGCTTTTCCCTGTATTCTTTGTAGCTGTAACTTTATGTATAGTTCCTCTTGTGCAAGTAACATGGGCATTGATGCAAGATACGCTTAGAAGCATGGTGTCTTCATCTGAAGTTGAAATGCAAGTTCTGAAACGTTGAGAAAGAAAATATGTTTCCTTATTGCTATTATAATACAGTAGGAGTAGACCGATTTGAGCCACAGCTGTTTTTTTAACCACGTAGATTTGCCTTATCACAAAGAAACAGTGGATTAAAAGATTAATTAGTACTTTTATTTAAAAACAAAACCCAATAACTTGTAACCAGATGGCCTTTGCAGTACAGGCAGTATGTGTTTTTCATTTGTCAGAAGTGTGCTCTCAATTTCCGTATTCAATAGTTTGTGCAGATTATTTCGTTTAACATACTTCTGTTATGGAACATGGGTGGTTTTGGTAGGTTTTTTTGTTAGCTGCATTTGGATTGAAATGTTACAAATGCTTCTGTTAAGGAAAAAAGCATAGCTAAATCATGTATCAAAACATTGGTTTAAGACTTTTCTTGTTGGACAGTATGTTCCAGATATTCACAACTGATCAGATGCTTGAAACACAGTTTTGTAGATAATGAGTTTTTTCAGAAACAGCTAACCTACTTACTGGCTGCATTCCCTGCCTTCAATTAAATATTTTAACTTAAGGCAGATTTTATGCTAAAATGAAATTGCTTGGACTAGAAAAATTGTGCGTGATACAGGTGAGAACACGTGCTGACTGTAAGAATATATTTTGCTTGTGGTAGCTATGTGTGTGATTTTTTTTTTTCTTATTCTTTTCTCTTGTTCTTACTTATGCTATTAACATACTTATTTGTATCTTTGCTTTTCAAGCTCCTGTAAATAATGATTGTTATGTTAAACTGATTTTAGCTGCTGATTAGCAAGTCCTTGTATGACTGACTGTAACAGGCAAATTGAGAGAGCAAATAAATTAAAAATAAGGATCTTGAAATACATTTTTCCCATATTCTTCCCTTGAATTACTGCTATGAAATTTAGTAATAGGAACATCCCCTATGCTATTCTGCAAATATTTGCCAGTTAGAAAGAGACCACTCTGATTTAAGAGATCCATGTATCAGTTACATGGAAAATCTTTCATGATTTGGCCTGTTTCTGGTTACAGTGAAGTGGAAGTGACTGTTTTGGTAACTTCAGAGTACTTCTTCAGGTATGCTCAGTGCATTGATTTCTTCTCATTGAACTACGTAACATTTTGTTTCCTCAGCTTTCCGAACACCAGGTGGCTTTTTGCCAGTTGTCTTTGCAGAGACAACTAGTCTGCAGTTGGTGTGTGCTGGTGGCTTCCCCAGTTTGTGCAAGATGAAAGTAAACAGAACATAGAATAACTGAATAGTGATTGCATTTTTTCTTGGATGTTACTGCTTTCAGTTAAGTTGCTTCGTGGTCTTTAGACAAGTAACCAACCCATCCCTCACCCCCAAACCAAAAAAAAAAAACCCCAAGAAACTTATAAAATTGTAATTTTCTTTTTGAATAGAGCTTCCTTGCCAAGTTTGGCAAGGAAAACAGCACTTGAAATGGAATTTGAAATGAGTGAATTCTTAATTTGTATTTAATATTCTTAATGTATTTTAAGAGGCAGGTAGTCTCCTCATTTTGGGTTTCTTCCCTCACAACAATTTTGGGAAATTAATTTACTTATTTTTTGCAATTCTAGCTTTTATTCTGTAAAAAATAAGTAAGTAATACCAAGATTGTTAATGAGAAGGGAAGATTTATTTTCCTGTGAAATACAGCTCTAAAATACCCATGGTGCCTGGAGATGTATTCCTAAATCTCTCTGTATAAATGTTTCATGGGCTAAGCATTCCAATGTTTTTAGTGAAAATTAAGCCATACTTCTAATTAACAACTTTCTCCAGTTTTTCTATCTAATGTACTTTTTTCCTCATCTGGAGTATGTTTCTGTACTCTTCATACTTTAAAACCCTAAATAGGACCTTCCACTTAATGAGGCATTTTTTGTAATTGCTTTTATTTGTTTTATATGTATTAGAAGCTGTATTAGTTTTCTGACAGTATTGTTGCCTACTTAGAATACTGTTAAAATAAATAATGTTATAATCCTATAAGATTTTCATATTTTGGCTATTACAGAAGAGCTACGTGGGGCAGTATCTGAAATCATTGTCTGCTCCTTGGTTCTAGTGCCTTAGAGGATGAGAAACACAAGCAGCACTGTATCAAGTCCATCTTTCAGCTACTAACCTCACTCACCCAGGAACATGAAAAACAGCTGCCAAGGGAATGTCATGGTTTGGGCTGCCTTTGGCAGTTTGCCATTGGCTAGACCTAGGCCAGTAAAGCAGATAACTGTATTTCAGAATATCTGTAATTATTATAATACTATGGTAACAAAATATATAATGGATTATTTACATAATAACATACAAAAAATGCTTTCAGTTAGTAAACACTGAGATACAGATTTTTTTCATCTGATTTTTAGGTGATTGTTTTTTCTACACTTAAAAAGTAGTAACTTCTCTTAATGTATCCTTTTATTAAGCTAAGAAAAAAACCCATGAATTTGTAGCTGGAAAACTGTAGCCGTTTGTACATCTGTTTATTTCACTCGCAATACCCTAAGCAACTTTGTGTGCCAGTGGCGTGGTTGATTCCATATTCTTTAATGAATCTGCATAGATTTCTTTAAGACATTAATTTGGAGCAAGTGTTCATTTTGCTGTTTTCTGTTAGCTGTTAATTCTCTCTGTGTATGCATTATCTTAACCCCACTTGGGAAAGTTAATGTTTAGGAGCGGTTCCGTAGAGAGTGAAAATCGCTCATATTAACACATAGCAAATAATGTCTAGTAACATCATTAACATCTTTCCTCCTTTCATTCCTTCCATTTGTTTTGGAACACACTTTAGTGTAGCCAAGAAATGAACAATTTTTTTTTATCCATTCCTTGTCAAAACGTGAAGAATTTATTTTTTCAGCTGTTGTCACCTATGTGTGAGCAGTCTGGGCATATCACATAGGAAATCAAATGCTTTAGACATGAACTTAATTCTGTCCCCACCAAAGCCTTTATGTGCTTTTGAACTATACATGAACAGTTCACCAAATGTTAAAATGTAGCCTAACAATTTTTTCAGGTTTTGTTAAACTATGGCTATCATTGTTATTTACAGAAATCACTCTGCAACTGGTTTTCCTATCAGTCGCTTAACCTTCCTGTGCCGCATTGTTTCCTATTGATTTCTCAGTCATGGGACGAAAGGGTAAGAAGGCTCATACTGATTGTGCATGCGAGTGTCCTATTTTTTTATGCATGACAACAAAGAAAAATTGATTTTTTGGGAGGGGGTTAAGTTTTCCACTGTGTGATTTAAACACATGTCTCCATGGAAAGACCAGGGTAAACTGCTTTTAAAAATATTTTAGCCTTCCCTTTACGTGGTATGTGAACTTTCTTTCCTATCATCGACCGCTAGGTTCCGCAATGGCTCGCTAGAGAATCAGGTACCTTGTCAGCTGCTGCAGATGGAAGTTAGCTGTGGACGTGACTCTTGGCTTTCAAAGAGTGCTACTTAATTTCTAGAAAGTTTCATCATCTAGGGTTAATTCATGCCAGAATTACAGAATCACAGAATGTTCAGGGTTGGGAGGGACCTCTAGGGATCATATAGTCCAGCCTCCCCTGCTGAAGCAGAGTAACCTAGAGCAGCCTGCACAGGACCTTGTCCGGGCAGGTCTTGAATATCTCCAGAGAAGGAGAATCCGCAACTTCTCTGGGCAGCCTGTTCCAGTGCTTTGTCACCCTCAGAGTGAAGAAGTTCTTCCTCGTGTTCAGACGGAAGTTCCTGTGCTTCAGTTTGTGCCCATTGCCCCTTGTCCTGTCACTGGGCACCACTGAAAAGAGTCTGGCCCCATCCTCCTGACACCCACCCTTAAGATATTTATAGGCATTTCTAAGATCCCCTCTCAGCTTTCTCTTCTTCAGGCTGAACAAGCCCAGCTCCCTCAGCCTCTCCTTGTAGGAGAGATGCTCCAGCCCCCTAATCATAGCTCTCCACTGGACTCTCTCCAATAGTTCCTCATTTGTTGGGAAACAGTGGTGGTAGTAAAGCTATATATATATATATATATAAAAGAATTGTATATAGCAAAGAATTAGACAGGAATGAGCAGGAAGTTGGGGTAGGTAGATGAATGAGACTCTTCCTCATCTACTAACTTGTAGATTTCAGCTAATGATCTTGTACAAAGCTGAACAGTTGCGGATTGTGCTGTTTTGAAGATGCTTAGCTGAGGAGCCAAAGTTCTGCTTGATTCTGTATTCTGGAATTCGTGTCTATGAAGTATACTGGCAAATTCTGTTTTTAGCTGGTGTGTTCAAGGGAATGACCTATGAGTCTTGCTGGTAACCAGCTGGCTCGAAGTGTACAGGCCTTTTTGTACCCATGTAGAGGTCAGTGTGAAATTTTCTAACATAAAGAGATGTCATAATTCTTTACATTTCAAAAGTTAAAACAGTTATAGAATCCTTGTCTTCACAGGTATGAGGGACTAGCAAGTAATTTATAATCAGGAAACTTCTTAATTTGCCAAAGTACAAAATATAAAAAGCAAATTAGTTAAATCTATGGAATACTTGCTGTTTTCTTGAACAGAAGTTTGAATCAGTAGGTGTATTTGTGTAGAGTGAATACTGCAGTAGTCTGAGGTGCATGCTTTTGATTGAGAGCAAAAGGGTTTCATTGTAGGTAAAGAACTGTCTAGCCTTTGATAATTTATGTGTGCAAGTAACTGAGCTCATGAAATGGACGCTACTGAAGTACCACTATTTTGTGTTTAAGAACTTTGGCTTCTTTCAAATATTGAATTGTTTTCTAAACTAGAAACATGGCAGTAAGAATTAATCTTTTGTAAAGATGTGCAAAATCCCCAACAATTATATGAGAAAAGGTAAATAATTGATTTCAAAATAAACATTTTTTTAGTTCTTTTTAAATCAGTAACTTTTAAAAAAATAGATTTATACCATGTAAAGTCTGAGTACAATTCTAGACCTCAAGACTTTACAAAATAGCTAGCGCTTGTATAACTCAGCCTTCCTTTTAATGTCTGGTTTGAGATCTGTTAAAGATCTCGGTCCTTTCATTTTTCAAGAAGAGCGCAATTGTGATTCTAAGTTGTACTTGGATATGTTACGGTATGTTGCTGATTAAGGTCTGTACTTTGACTTGAAATGGGCACTCTTGAGTCTCATAATTGTGGCTTTAGAACGCTTGCTCGTTCTTTAGAGAGGAATTCTCCTAAGAGAATGAGTAAGGAATTTCAACCTAACAACTTTACCATTATACTGTATCAGTACTCCTTCCTGATACTTTTGTAAAGCTGTTAATATGTAAGGAAATATCTGAAGATAAATCTTCACAGATATTTTGTTGGTCTCCTTCTGTAGTTCTAACAAATACAGAACAATTTATGCAATTAAAACAGATTCTCATATTTTTGGTAAATTAAAACGATCAATTATAATTTAATAACCATTCATATTTTATTACCTATGAAGTTGAAAAGCAGGATATCAGCATCTTAAAGTTCTACTTCATAGGTAATAAAATATGAATAGTTATTAAATTATAATTGATCTGTGTCTGATGTGATTGAGCTAGCAGAGTTCTTGTAATAAATGCAGTGCAAGCTGGATCCGAGACTTTTTCTATATTCATGTGGGTATTTTTTTAACTAAGTTTGTGATCTGTTATTGACATCAGGTTAGACATGAGCTTAGTGTTCTTCAGAACTGCCAGAACATTGTTTTTACAAATTGATTCTGATGTTGGAATTGCAGCATGTTGAGAGGCGCTGCTTGTGGGGAAGAATAATTGGATTGCTGTAGAAACCAATGAGTCTGTGTGCCCATGGGTGTCCTGTCTGGTTTCTACAGGAAGCTGAGACACCTAAGACTTGGTGATTAACAGTGTGTGTAGATATAACTACTTCTTTGTGTAGAAATATGAATCTGTCTGTCTCCTAGACCGAAGATCTCCTAGACTGAACAGTTTAGTTTGATGGGAAACAGAGTGGCAGTAACAAAGTGACATAGCCTTTAGGTACTGAAGATGCACGGAAGAGCGATCAGCTGCATATATATTCCCTGTGTACTCTGTGGCTGATTACAAATTACAGGAGGTGGGAAAATGCTTTTTAGTTAGCTGGGATACATGGTTCTAGTTAGGCATATGTTCTACCCTTAAATCTCACTGTTTTGGAGAGGAGAAGACAATTCAGAACCTTGTAACAGCTGCTTATTAGTTATTCTGTGAAACCTGAATCCACGCTGGAGCACCTCATAGAACTAATGGGAAAGATAACAACGACGAAGGTATTTTATAATTCAGATTAACCTAGAAGGATTTTTTTTTTAAGTGTAACTTCAGTCTTCCACGTCTGTGTTTAAAACTTAATATTGAAAAGTTGTTGCATAAACTTCTGCTTATTTGTTATAGCACAAAGCTGGTCTTCTATGAGGGCAGGATGAACTAGGTAAAGCTGTCTGCAGAGGCAAGAAAGTATGTAAAATGGAGTGTATGGGCAGCTCTGAGGAGCTGTTCTTGATAATACATAAATATATTTTTTCAAATTTTGATTCCAAATTATTTTACTTTTCTTCTGTATGTATGTTTACATGTCCAAATTGCAGTATCCCATTTTGGATACTGGGAAAATTAAATGGATACGTGTAGACAAAATCAGGGTACTTAATTGAAGACTGGTGTGACTTGAACAAGAATTTGAGTTCTTAAGCTTATGTATGTTCTGTGACTCTGTTTTTCAAAGTAACATTACAATGTTTTTGTTTAGCATTTGATTTTTCAATAATGTCAATACAATTTAAACACTTTGTTACTGAAGAGGAATAGATGTTTGGTCACGTTTTGAGCCCTGTGTATGTGCCTCAGAAAAATTGCTGCACTCCATTTTCTCAGTGTAGATACCACAGTATGGTTCTAGATTCACAGAAAAGTTTTCATCCATTCTGTTTCTTAAGTTACATTCTATGTACTCTCCGTGTGAAATCCAATTTTTGTCAAGTGGTATTGAACTACTTGTACACAGAAAGTTTTGGTTTTAATTAAGAAATGTTTTTCAAAATTGTTGTGTATGTACTGAAGTCTATAGCTGAATGCTCTTAGACGAGAGTAAAACTTGTTTCTGAAGCTCCGGACGTGCTTATGTTGGCATTTGAGGTGTTTTAATAGAAAAAAGGATATGTAGAACAACACACTCTTACATGTCTTATATACACAGTTCTGCTCTGAACTAGTTAAAATCTAGTCCCATGAGCTAAACTTTCCCACTGCATTAGCTTTGAGGCTTCCAGAAAGAAGGCCTGTGAACCTTTGCTTCCTTATCATCAGGACTTTTAATCACGATGCACATGCTGTTTTCACTCTCAGAAAGCTTCTCATGCCTTATTTTACTTCATGATGCAATTCAAGTGACAAGATCTGTTTCAGCACCATGCATTTGGGCAACGTGTATTGCGAGGCACCTTTGGGCAGGAGAGGAGAATTTAATCCTCCCAGCCGAGATACTGCAGTCATAGGATACCTGTGATAAAGAAGTGTTCTGAGCATCCTTTTCTGTGAGGAAAAAGATGGACAGCAGCATAAGATTCTGGGAGTTATTACTGCTGCCGCTGTGTTCTTTCCCCATGGATTGGGTCAAGAAAACAAGCTGCGTGGTCTTAAGAAAGTGGAAAAAGTAGCAGTAGTCAAGAAAGTTGTTCATGCTTCTCTACATTCACATTTTTGAATGCACGGTTTCAGCTGTTTATCACCCTGAGAAGACTTGCAACCCTGGGCACTTGCTGACCAGTTACTCTTTGGTGTGAATTGAGCTTGTCTTCTCTAGGGCAGGTGGTGATCAAAGTTTACCAATGCTGTCCTCCAAGCTCTCTTCAAATAGTGCAGATTTGTAGTATTGACAAAATCTTCATGACCTGCTAAAAGTAGGGATTGTTTGACACTATTGCGTAGGTTGCTTGGTGTAGGGAAGCCACAACTTCAAAACCAGAAGAGGTTACAACGTAATTAAGATTTCAGTTGACCAGCAATGTAGACCTTTAGATATTTTGGCAACTTACCCATGTGTTGGGAATCATTCCAGTTTCTTCTGTGACTCTGACCTTGGAATCAAGGTATGTACTGAAAGGCAGAACTGGTCATGGTGTTTGGCTGACCATTTATGTTCTGAGAGATGCTAAGTAATCCATGTGTGCTACTGCTATAAGCCTGAGACTTTAAATGTACCATTAATTGTAAAGTTACCACATTTACAATGGGAGCTTGTGTACTTTGCGATGTCACTGCTAGGTGGTTGGCTTTGCTTTAGCCCCTACTTAATAGACTGTTGTCATATATGTCCCACCTAGATGCTCTGCCTAGAGTTGCATCCAGACCTGTGCTCCTGTCCTGGCTTCCTGCTGATGCCCTCTTCTTCCCTTCCCCTCCCCTCTCATCCTCCAAATACACACATACACAAGGGGTGTTGCTTTCAAGGCAATGGCTTAATTCACATGAACTCCTGTAGCAAAACAGAAGTGAGCAGCAAGGGTTCGAACAACAAAATAACTTTCTTCCTTGCTGGGAATGAGGGCTGTGTCCAGTAATCTATAAGGAAGAGCAATGGGAAAGGGAGTGTGGAAAAGGGAGTTTAGAACTTTTAAAACTAGAACTGGGTGTGGGGGGAGGGGCACAGAGAAAGTCTGTCGGCTGTCTGCCTTGCTGCCTGGAGCTGGGACTGGGAAGAAAAGGTATGACCAGCTTGAGAATCTGGGAGGGATTCTGTAGCCTGGGCTTAAGTAATAGTCACCAAAGCTTACTGAGGCTTTTAGCCAAGTATGTATATTTTTACCTGTAGTTGGCCAACCTAGTATGGACCAGAAGTATGGTTTGAAGGCTCCAGAGGGAGACAGTGGCCCTTTTCACAGAATCACAGAATGGTAGGGGTTGGAAGGGACCTCTGTGGGTCATCTAGTCCAACCCCCCTGCTGAAGCAGGGTCACCTACAGCAGGCTGCACAGGACCTTGTCCAGGCGGGTCTTGAATATCT
>Ga0065711_1042197_pt1 | contig 15564 bp, 11 predicted proteins | sample Hoacrofraction12_FD_59098 | JGI IMG/M metagenome (GOLD analysis project Ga0065711, IMG submission 59098) | Hoatzin crop microbial communities from Cojedes, Venezuela - Epithelial fraction 12 v2 (version 2) | ecosystem: Host-associated > Birds > Digestive system > Esophagus > Crop | place... | reverse complement strand
AAAAAAAAAAAAAAAAAAAAAAAAGAAGAAATATACAGTTGACTTTCACCACCATGAAAAAGGTGGAAAAAAAGGAAAGAATGATGATTTTTCAATTTTACAAAACTTGCATCAAACTTGAAAAGATGGAAAAAGCAAACCATTCTTGCAAATAACCAGTAAACCACAGATACAGCTGTCTAGAAATCCAATTTATACAAAATGCTTTTTAAAGACACCCCTTTCATAATGAAGAAGGTTGTCTGTATACAGTAGGACAGCATAGACTGCTTTATACCACTTCACAGACCACAATTGTTCATCTCATTACCTGTTTTCAGTTGTCCTTTTCCTTCTCCCCCCTGTCCTGTCCTGGCTAAGTGTCCTAATATGTAAAGATTTCTTTCACAGAATTCAGCATCTTTCCTAATTTTAAAGATTTCTTCATTTTCCTCTGTATTTTACACAATAAGTATGTACACAATAATTGCTTCTACTCTATAATTCAGTACTTCAGCAGATAAAGCTTGTATTTTTTTCTTCCCGCATGACAGTACAGTTTTGTATGAAGTTCAGCTTTAGGAACATCTAAAACATACCCCATATGATCACTCAGTAAATCCACATGGTGAAATCACACACCCACACCCACACACTCCCCCAAAAGAATCCTAATGAACTGAATTCTAGTATGGATCCACTGTTTCTTATTCTGCTTTGAAGCATGAATGCACACACATATGCAGCTAATGCCTGCTCCCCTTTTTTTCCCCTGTGGCCAGTGCTGTTCTACTCTGCCAAGTGATTTTGCGCTTTACTGGGGCTATGTAGCATGCATAGTGAGTAATATAAACCCATGTCCTTAAAAAGACACCACGAGCCTGACAGGAGATGTTTTTTGTTTTGGTAGCTTGAATGGGGAAGTGGGAAGAAGATGAAAGATTTTCTAAGAGGCAGAATGCTGTTTTGTTACTTTGCAGAGGAAAATTTGTGGTTTATATGTGTTCTTTACTCTTCAAATAACTGCTTTTAGTTAATATTTTAAAACAGTTTAAGATCTCTTTAAGGGTCAAAATTGAATCTAAGTGTTTTGCCTGACCTTATTCAACTGTTGTTTGTATCCTAATTACTAATCTGTAAAAGAATATACCCTCTGCTTTGTGTTTTGTGTTCAACTATTTCAGCAATTCAAACGATGTTTAATGTTTGGAGAAAAAAATAACAGCTTTTTGCTATCTTGTTGGTATAAATTAAGACACATTTTGTAAAACTCTGGCTCATTAGATCTGACATACAGGAAAAAATATTTTCTCTTCTTGATACCACATCTTCTTCCTACTGACCTCATTAAAAACCTTGCTCCCTGCTGATGGGGCAATACAATTCTTGTACTGTGAAAGATATTTTTCCCCTACCAGTACCTGAAATTTTTCATGAAAAACACAAGAACCTGAACTAAAAGTGGAGAGACTTTTCAGGACATACTTTGCTGGAGGCAAGGTGAAGCAAGGAGAGACGAGGCAAGGAAAGGGGAGGGGGAAAACCGAAAAGTTTCATAATGAGTTTCTAGTGAGAAATTACATGTTTGAAAGACTTAAAAATAACATTTTTTTTTCACTTCTTTACTTCAACATTTTTGTTCTGAGGATTCCTCTCACAGTATGCAACATACTATGAAATAATGGTAACTCAGAAAGGGACAAAACCTTAAAAAATAACCCTTTCCAGCTAACTGGAACCACCTTACTTAGGGGGAAAACCACAAAAATATAACAAAACCCAGCAAAAAATGCTCATCCCTAGGAGTCCAAGAGGGACATTGCTCATACCAACTGCACATGCTGTTTTTGCACTGGCTGTTTTTGCAGAGGACCAACCTCCTCCGCAGCCACGGATCTGTGCTTTGCTCTGCACACTCAGTCTCTTTGGAGGTGGAAGACACTACCAATGCAATGGCTGAGCAGTGCTTACAGGCACACTTTGCCCGCCACCTTCTCTGTGTCAGGACTGGCAGCTGTTGTTCACCAAGGCAGCAAAAAGTCCAATACTTCGATGCTCTAATGAAGGGTGAGAGATTGAGGACAGCACAGAGAATAGACATGCTGCTGTTAACTGCCTTCATAGGGAGAGCAAAGCACTCATTTTAAGTTTTGCTCTATGCTCATTCCTTTCTTTTCTGCAAAATTATATCAAATCCTGAATTAGTAGTAAAAAAAAAAAATGCAAAGCATGCCCTGTACTATTCAGCAGTTGAAGAGTCAAACCTACCCTCAGAAACCTCATATTCCATTTCCTGAAGGCTGAGTTTACTGTTTTGAATCCTGCATGACACAGGAATGACACCCATAGCAGGGCAGTACCTAAAAATCATTGCGGTCTCTAACCACTGTCAACTATATCTAGTCAGTTTCAGACTTCCAACAAAACATATGCTGATGGATACAGTAGGATTTTACTCCTCCACAACTTGCCAGTAATAAATGCGCTGCCTGAATTAATCATGTTCTTGTCAGGCAATGAAAAACCCAGTAGCTGTCAGCAAGCGAGGCCCCTGGAGTGCCAGAAACCACATGCCACATGAGCATGCTCAGGCACCCAGAGCTATGTTTGGCATCTGGCATATGAGACGACACATGGAGAGCTGCCTGCAAATCTTCACGTTTCAAGTCAACGTCTGTTCTGATGAAATGTTTTTGGGATTCCTGGGCTGGACTGTGCCACAAACAGTGGGCACCAAGTGCTGTGAAGGAGAGGACAGGAGCAGCACAGGTCCCCTGAGTTTGCTGCACTGGCAGAAAACACTAACCAGGCGCACTGGTTCTCCATGTCATCCACTGGTCACGTTGCAATCCAAGCTGAATTTCGTTAATTCTGTCCACTTCAACAGTGGTAAGAAATCAATAGCTATCTGTATGTAAATACTAAGTGCCTGGATGAAAAAATGGTAACAATAACATAAGGTAACAAAACATACGGTAGGATGTAGTATAATATAATGTCACTACTTGTACACTCCAATTTCTGCCTCAGCTTGTGCATAATGATGCCACAAGACAGGACAAAGCAGCACAAAGCCAAAATATTTTTGTTTGTTTTTTCTCAATCACACCCTTAAAACAGCATATGTCAAATGTTACTCAAGACAAGAGCTGTAAATACCATATAGTAACATATCAATTTACTAATGTTATTTGAACATGTAGTTTTATCAAGCATGCTACAATCTGATCAAGATTCAAATATTGAAGTGAGGCATGTCTCAAGTTGGCTTCTGTAATTTATTTTTCTATTCTCCTAATTACCAGGTAATGTAACTAGAACTTAGATGCCATGACATTTCTTTAAAAGAAATCAAATTACATTTAACACGTGTTTATGGCTATTATACTTTACTTCCCAAAGCAGCCAGAATTATCATGGGCAAGGTTGGAACTACTCTACGCCCTTACTCCAATAAAGTATGTAAAGCCTGAAATCAAATGTCAAAGCTAAATTTCTCTCCACTGTATGAATCTCCAAATGGTAGTTTCTCAAAGAGATTATTAATGTTTTATCCTCTCTAGCAAAAACGCTCCCCAAGTTACTATTTAATATGCAAACTGACTTGTGATCCTGCTGATATTTCCATAAAAAAGTACACTGAATGGTTCTGGCAAGTCTTAAGAAATGGTACCACTCAGCTAGGAAACTATAGCTGCTCAATGCCTGTGTAGAACACAGCAGTTCAGCTTAGTTGTAAGATGCTCCTGCAAAATCATTTAATCCTACTGCTATTTAAATAAAATATAAGTCCCATAATTAAGAATATTAAGGGCTCAACCATAAGGTTGTTGCTCTTCACTTACGATCTCAGGAAGTCATCTTGCAAACCCATCCTACTAGGAATACTGTTGACTGCTGTGATGAAAATCAATTTCAATTTTTTTGTACTGCACTAGGGATTAATCCTTTTACCGGGTTATGTCTGTAAAGAACAGAGGAGGCACCAGGGAAAGCAATCTATTTAAACAGAAACATGGTAGTTTGTGCTGATTTACTTTCTAGAAAATACAGTGACTTCTAATAAAATCACGTTTTGGATAATCATTAATGAAACATACCATCTGCATTATTTAAACTTGTAAATTATTTTGGAAGAGTCAACTTCCTTGCTATCCTTCCCCCAGATATTTCAGTATCTTCTTCCTTTCACTATGTTAAGAAATTGTGTTTGGAAAATAAAGTGGAGGATGACAAGATCACCGGAGACCTTTTAAGATCAAAAGCTCTAAAAGATGATACAGCAACAAGATGAGGATGTTACCTTGCATCACCAGTTGATGAAGCTACCTTGTTCATGGTTAGACAATTATTACTGACAACTGAAAATTGCTGGATATCAGGTTTCCTTCTGTTTTCCTTGGTAGTATCTAAGATGACAGGAACTAGCAGAGGACAGCCCACTGCACAGGTTTTGAGTCTCGTTCTGGAAGAACATGAAGCTCCGGAGATATGTGTCTTTAGCCTGCGAAAGATGGCACAAGTTTCTGTGCAACTTGGTCTCAACATGCAATACCAAATTGACATGCCAGTAGGCCAAAGATAAAGTCTTTGCGTGTCACCCTATTCTGAACTATTCCAAAGAGGGAAGCAGCCCTAACAAAGATCCGGGAAGACTCTGCAGGTCTTCTACGTCATAGTAGCAGCTGTGATCCGGCCCACAATTTTTGATACCCCCTTCTATATCCAAACTCCCTTCCTTCATAAGGGCTTATATAGAAATGTCTGGAAAGATCATCTATGGTGGTTTTTCGAAAGTACTAGGATTATCTGTTTCCTGGAGACTAAAGATGCCAGAATGTTACTCAGACTGTTAGGCCAGTGACTCTTTTTCCCTGATACGCTAGAAGAACCCTTGGGACACTAGCTTGTGAGATGCGATGTGAAGATGTGAACTCTGCCCTGTATACGTATATTCCCCTGTATAGAAGGTACTCTTGGGATGCAGTTACACAGTGTAACTGCCACTGTCTGAATATGGCCTCTGGAAACAGAGCTGTCAAATGCATGGCTCTTTAGAGATCTATGACAATTGGAAAGATGTCACATATAAGTCTCAAAGCCCACTTGCTGCCCTTCTAAAATGATGCTTTAATAAATCCCATATTCACATGAATAACTATCAGGGTTCTGATGCTGTTTCAGAGTGTTGTCCAAGATACGAAAAAAAACCCAGGGCCTTTATTTTCCACTTGTATCTCACTGCAAACAACAGTGGCATTGCAGAGAAAATGCAATGCAATCTATGCAGAGAAGCAACAGCATCACAGATAAGTCCTATACTCTTGCCTCACTCACAAGCAAAACATCTCTACCTGGTATAAATGGGAAGACTCAAACCTTCAGGGATATTAAAACATTTTTCTGAACAGCTGAGCTGCAGGGATGATCTCAGGACGCAGCTGCCAGCCCTGAAATAGTAGCTGCACTGCAGCTTTGGCTTACCTCAAAGGCATCTCCCACTGAGTTAAAGGATGCTAACTGATGCCAGCAATACCATGGAGTCTTGCCAACAAAAACTAGAACCCACAGGTCAAAGGCAGTAACTACCACACACCGCTGGTCACTCACTACCACTTTCTGTAACAACCTTCCCCACCTCCATCCTGTTTACCTTCAATGCTTTATCTCTACTGCAGGTGACGTAACTGTGCTACAAAGAATTTCTATTATCACTTTTCCTTAGAATACCAATGCATATTCTGGTAACACAAAAAGACTCATATAAAAGAACACAGTTTCTTCCACTTCTGATCCTCCATTTTAGGGGGTCAATAGAAAACCAACGGCACACTTGTAACTAGATAGCTGCAGCAGAATTAGAAATGCAAGACTGGCCCCTCTCAAGTGTCACTTGAAAGGCTTTCGCAGAAATTGTGAATTCAGATAGCAGACTTTTTGAAGGTTCCTACTAAATTTAATGAAAAAATAATTAGCTTCACTGACCTTTGTGTGCTAATTTTTTGTACTAGGAGTAAGTACACAACATTTGGTGACAGTTCAACCAAAGCCCAAGACAGGCATTCTCAGGCTTGTACAGACTACAGCTATTTAAAACAGCATACAGTAGCGTTATGAACGTAATAAAGGTGACGCGTGAAATAACCTATACAACTATGAGATTATGGTCAGTGTAGGCATGAGAAGGATTATTAATTTGTGCTACAATAAATGCAAACTGAGTGGTATGCTCATCAACTGGCAGCTGATTACACTTAATTAGACAATCCACTAAACTGTATTGCCACTGATGAATGAGCACACTGAGAAGCAGACGTTTAGCTTCTGTGATGCCATTTGCCACTGTGTGCCTACACCTTCCTTCTTTTCCAATTCCTATGCCAAATAATTGTGACATGGCACCTAAACTAAGCACTTCTCTTTTCCAGAGACTGAGGCTTCATTAATTACTTTGCCAGACTATGCAGCTACTGTAAACTATGAAGTAAGTAAGGCGCAGGCATGTGAAGTGCACACTTTCCATTGAGTAAACTATTTCTCTTCATATTAGGTACCAAGATTCACTTTCAGTTTTCCTTTGCTGATGTAGTTTGATATATGGTTCAAGGCAAAATAACACACCCCACCTTTTACACCACCTGTTCAACAATACCACCTGGAACTGTCCACCAAGAAATAACTAGGATCACATCCTGCACCACTGTCCAGTATCGAAGGGATTTTTCCCCCCTTTGTGGGCTGTAAAACTCATTTCCTTTGTGCTTCCCTGTAACAGAAAAAACTTCAACGATCTGTTGCAGGTCATGATGGGGAGAAAGAAGAATCTGGGTTTTTTTCTCCATAAAATATGAGAGTTCCTAGTGATCAATCAATCTGCAAATCAGACAAATACTAGTGAGTATCACAGAATCACAGAATGCTTTGGGTTGGAAGGGACCTTTAGCAGTCATCTAGCCCAACGTCCCTGCAGTGAGCAGGGACATCTTCAACCACATCAGATTGCTCAGAGCCCCGTCCAACCTGGCCTTGAATTTTTCCAGGCATGGGGGTCTCCACTACCTCTCTGGGTAACCTGTTCCAGTGTTTCACAACCTTCATTTTAAAAAATGTCTTCCTTATATCCCGTCTAAATCTACCCTCCCTTAGTTAAAATCCATTACTTCCTGTCCTATCACAACAGACCTTGCTAAAAAGATTTTCCCCTTCTTTCTGATAGGCCTCCTTCAGGTACTGAAAGGCTGCTACAAGATCTCCCCGGAGCCTGATCTTCTCCAGGCTGAACAACCCCAGCTCTCTCAGCCTTTCCTCATAGGAGAGGTGTTCCAGACCCCAGATTGCTTTTGTGGCCTCCTCTGGACCCCCCCTCTGTCATCCCTCTTCATCCTTTATGTTTGTCACCATACTGCAGTAGCAATTATAAGCCTGTTCTTCTGGATTAAAAAAACATATTAGTGTGAATATCCTTCAGTTTTACCATAAAAAAAATTAATTAAAATATTCACTTATCATGGAGGAAAATTAGTTCCATGTAGGCTTGATATTAGAAAACATTAACTTGTGCTAAATTTGGCCTGGGTTTGGTGCAACCAGTGTGAATTTTACTGTATCTAACGCTATGTATACAAGGAAGTGAAGGACAGGGAAGGGAAGAGCAGAGAAACAGTGAAGACAGTTGTATGCAAACAGCTTTATTTCTGAGTATCAGAAATAGAAATAATAAACAAGAAACCTTCTGTCACAGGGTATTTAAGTATGCTTTTTGCTGTGTGTGCCAGGAAGATACTAGCCCATTACACAGTGGCAAGACTTTGGTGTTGCTAACTGCAAAGCTGCATTAATAATTAGCAAATTGTTTCTCTCATGGACTGTTCATCAGTATTTCTTGGAAAAAATTGAGGGTTTTTTGGTAGCTTTTTCTGTATGAATGTTTTCTACAATGCTGCACATTTCACCAAACCAAATTATTTTATAAGCTTGCAAGTTACTGGTGAAATTGTTTTTTGATATTTGAACATCAGCTGTTTCATTGGCAGGTTTTAGAAATTATTCTGATAAAACTACTCCCTTCAGTAGTGATAATACTCATGGGACATGAATTCAGTTCAGACTTAACTTCTGTCTGCCTGCTATCAGAGAGACTTCGAGGAGTTTTGGTTCAGGTTCAGAACACTTCTGTGTCTTCTATGGCTCAGACTCTTCAGCAACCTACTTCTACAACCTAAACAGTGGTTAATTCAGCTGTAGGGAAACAGCTTGCTTTTCAAAGATGTGTAAATCCTAAGTAATGAAACCAGCAATGCTTACCTACAAGGAAAGAGAGGCATATGGCATATCAAAAAATGATGAACACAGTTCAGTTTCAAATTAAACCAAATAAAACCTGAAAATTCTGAGCTGATTACTTTTAAATTTTCTGTCTTATGAATGTTACTGTTATTTTGAATTCTGCACTCAGGACTGAAATCGAAAATTCTTAATTATTCATTTTTTTCTTTTCAGATACATATTCTGACATTTTGCCCAGCCTTAGTGTAAATTTTAATAATTAACAAAAATATTTCACAGTAAAACATTAGTAGAGGATGAAAATACAATGTAAAAGATAAGCTATTACATCAGAATACAGATAATCAATTTGAATATAAGCAAGCTGGGTATTTAATTCTGCTTTGCAGGCTCTGCTCTTTTGTTTTTTATTACTAGTGGTGATTAAAGAGTAGAAGAATTGCTTCTGTAGTTAAAAAATGCACATTTTTAACTAGGATGAGGAAGTTATATAAAGCCTAGCAATATTCTGAGTTTCTTAATTAGTTGATACAAAAACAGCACCGTGTTTCTCAGGCAGACAGGAAAACCAATTATTAACAGATCTAGAATGACTTTCAGATGTCACCTAGAATCAAGGTGCATGATTTGCCCTCTGAAAAAGGCCAGTCTGAGAACTGGTGATACGAGTGCTCCACAAGCACAGCTAATTTTTCTCCAGTTTGCATTAAATGGTAGCCAGAGTTTTGGTGAGAAGACAGAGAGCTGCATTAATTGTCTGTAAGGCACAGATTCAGACTTAAGAGAATCACATAATGATTCTCCTGTGCAATCTCTGATGCACGATTATACTTCTGCTTTATGGATGCTTGAGCAAGTAACTATAAATTTTACCTACTGAAATTAAATATTTTAACTAAAAGCATTTTGCTTGCCATCCCACATAAAAAAAAAAAATCTAAAATCAGCCCTCAGAATTGCATGGGTAAAATCTCATTCATGTGCTAAAGAACAGCCAATACATTCTAACTTTTCTTTTACCAAGAGCTAAAGATAGTGGGAATTCAGAGCTAACAGAGAAATACAAACGATAGCATGAAAACCATGACAGAAGGAAACAATTTGTGGTTCAAACTGCAAGCCTAACTCTGCTGGGTTATATCACAAGTAAAAATGTAAGCAAAGATAAATGACCCATGTTTTCTAAACAGAACTAGGCAACTGCAGTCTTCGAGATACATTTTTCTGCATGTTATCTTCTTCTAAGTCACTGACCAGAGAACAGTGAATCATAAGGAAATAAACAGCATAAGCTGGAACTGTATGCCTGAGCTCAGGTAACGTATTTTCTTTACATCTGCCTGCTGAAACAGAAACTCTGCAGGTGGAGAGAGGCTGGTCTAGATTCTTTACTGCTGCAGGTTGGCATGCAACTCCAGGAGTAGAGATCCATACAGATACATTCATGAAGGAGAGCAACCTTACTAGTTATTATTCCATCAGACTGGGACTCAGCACTCTTGAGTCTAAAGGGATTGAGAAAATTGCAGCAAGAAACATTTCATCGCCTGGAGTAGACATGAAAACAATGAAACCAAATACATTCTGACAGAATGTTCTTTTACATTTCCTTTCAGGTCTCCTTTCACAAAAGGAAGTAAATATCACACTGTCAGCCATGCTATTACTCTTAGATTTCCCTACTCTGGCCACCTAGTTCATTGACTTTTATTTCCAATTTCTCAAAATTCTCCTAAGCAATAAATTTGATGATTAGACTAAGTTGTCTTTGATAACCTAGAGAAACTACTGTGCAAGCTAAAAAATAATTCAGCCATATATGGTTAAAAATTTATCTAAAGTCTATTTTTTTAAATCTGAAAACTATGTATGACTTCCTGGGATATCTAAGTTATCCATATAAAACCTACAAGTCACATGGGTTGTAGACAAGGGTAACTTAGCAAACAGTTAATTAAAAGCATAGTAGAAAATTGTGCTCTCATTAAAGATAACACACTGAGAACGGCTAACCCTGAGTACCAGTAAGTCAGTGATTCATCTATCATTACCCTGGAGTATATCATATGCTCCTGAGAAGAATGGTAGATGTTGACTAATTTGAAGATAAACACCACACTAAATAAATGCCTTAAACCACCACACTAAATGAATGCCTTATTAAAAGCAGAAAGCACTACAAAAATCACAACACAGTCTAGTTGGTGGATTCTTTTTCTGAAAAAGTGACAGTTAAGAAAGGGTCATATGTTTTCAGGACCATGCACTTCAATGGGTTGATGTAAAATTGATAGGGTGCTGAAATATAGTTTTAATGTCCTGCTAAATCTGGCACATACATTTCCCATTTTCTAGACATGGCAGCCAAATGCTTTACTAGTATTTATGGGACTGAACTGTACATGTATTTCTTGTGCTCACTTATATGTCAGGTACTCATCTGCACAAAGCCTTCTGTAACAGTTACAACCTTTAACTTGGAAATCAACTTAAAACATACAGCTGATGGCTCAAAAAATATATATTGTTCAGTTAAACTACCTTTTAGGATATATAGGGTGGTTTCATCTCAATTTCTTAAAAGAAATAGTCAGGGAGAAGAAATAACTTGCACAATGTCATACACAAAAGAAGACCTGAATACAGAAGACTGGCTCTAACATCTCTGATGTATTCTTTTCTATCTAAGAATGTGGGGATCTGGCACCTACTAGTCTTAGTTATGCATGTGTATAGTCATAAGTGTAAAGGGCTGAAAGATCACATGATGGAATTCCACATCTTTTTATTAATGGTCTATTTTCTAGCAATAATTAACAACATAGATCAATAATCATGACAGTAGCCTCTATGAACTCTCCTGGTGGTTTTAATTCATACTCTATAGTATGCAGTATTTGTCCAGGGGACTGGACAAAATTAACAGTGAGAACAGCTGAAATGCAGATAATGAAACGACAACATGAACCAGCTTGAAGAAGTCTTGTCAAGAAGCTCTAGAAGTTCAGCTGGTTGGGACATTTCTATCCAGCTGAGTAGTGGAGGGGCAGGGAAGGTGGAGAGTGGCAGTGCCATGCAAAGAATAATTACCACTAGCAAACTGAGCTAAGAAGTCTTCATAGTGCTTGAGTCAGTAGTAGGAAAAATCTGTTGCAAAAACTGAGCCCCACGTTTGTATCAGTTACTTGCAGAATGCAGTCTCCACCCACAATCTTGTAACTGATTTTGAAAGCAGACGCTTACACTGCAGACAGTAGAAGGAGTTACATGTAAGAAAAATATCTGTTGTGAGTAAACTACTCATGGCAGAGTATGACTTAACCACACCTCAATATTAGAGAGTAAATTGACATTACATTAATGAGTCAACCCCATCATTAAATACAAGGGTGGAAAGAATAATGCGTAAATCTTCTTTGCGTGCAAGCTTCAGTACTACTATTCAATTCAATGTAAGTGTTATGCATTTAGCATCCTTATCATTTTACAAAAATCTTCAGGTAAATAATTTTTAGGAGGACTGAGATGACTTTCTTAAGTATGACATATCACCATGGGGCATTATTCCATGAATAAATGTAGTCCATGCATTTGGAGTATGTTTGAATGTAAGACAGATCAACAAAATACAAGTGACATGACATTTGTAGCAGCACATCAACATTTCTCCCACTGTGATATAACAACTGGAATGAGAGATTGTTCAGTTGCACGTCATTCTTGATACTGTTTTCCTTTCACAGTTCTGTAGGTAACTTATATAACAAGAGTAATTTAATCTATGAGTGCCTTAGATCCAGCTTTCTGACAATGTCCTATAGCCTAACACGTAAAAAAAAAAATCCTGTAAGAAGACTAGAAGTCTTTGCTTTAATTATAGAAATCCTTAGTCATTTTAAAAGGTCTAAATTATACCAGTACAGTATGCTAGAGACATACGATTGTGCTTACCAACCTTGTTGACCTATAAAACCACAGCAAAAATTTAACACCTTTTTCACATTATTCTAGCAGCCTTTTGTTTAATGTATCTGTTTTTCCGTAAGGTTGCAGTTTCATGACCTTCCAATTTTTGATGTGACCTTCCAAAATTCAGATTATCAAGGTTCATTTTATTAAATAGATTGTAGATGCAGATGAGATGGTTGTTTTTAGAGTATGAAATGGAAAAGAAGTGGGAACTTACAGATAGAGAAGAAAAAAAGTTGGATTATCATATCACTTCAATCAATTTTCAATCTATCAAAATCCATTTCTGTAATTTAAAAAAAAAATCACATTCTTCCTTGATGCTCATCACTAAACATCTTTTGACAGAAAGTCCTATCAAAGAGAGAATTTTAATACACTTTGCAGCAAAACTGTATTTTGATATAGCTCTATCATGTTTTACACTTACAGAAGACTTCCTAATCAGCAGTCACTAGAAAGCTTTATATAAATACATGTGTATCTATATACATATATATACTCAGCCTCACCCATGACAAGCCACGGTTGGAGGAACAGGGAGCTAGCAAGGGCCCTGATCCTGTTGCTCTGAGGCATGCTGGCTACACTGCAGCACACAAGATTTACAGAGATGAGACAGGGGCTCCTAAGGTAATAGGGGCCAACTGGGAGATGACAGTGAAATAGCTCAAAGGAATTAAGGGGTGTTCCACTAAGAAGGTGACATGGCTGACAGCCCAGCTGAAGTGCCTCTACACCAGTGCATGCAGCTTGGGCAAACAATAGGAGCAGTTGGAAGCCACTGTCCTGTTAGAAAGCTACAACTTAGTTGCCATTACTGACACTTCACGGGATGAATCGCAAGACTGGAGTGCAGCTATCAATGGCTGCAGGCTGTTTAGAAGCGACAGGCAAGGAAGGAGGGGCAGGGGTGTTGCCCTCTATGTCAAGAAATGGATAGAGCGTGAAGAGCTGTCTCTGAAGAATAATCATGAGCAAGTAGAAATCTTATGGGTAAGAATCGGAGACAGAGGCAAAAACGGGAACCTTGTGGTTGGTGTCTACTGCAGGCTGGTTGATCAAGGGCAGCCTATTGATGAAGCCTTCTTCCTCAAGATCCAGGAAGCTTCGTGCCTGAAGTCTCTCGTCCTGCTGGGGGACTTCAACCACCCCGACATCTGCTGGAAAAGAAGCACGGCGAGCTGCAGGCATTCCAGAAGATTCCTAGAATGCATTGATGATAACTTCTTCAGCCAGGTAACAGACACCCCTAGCCGAAGGGATGCAATACTGGATCTGTTGGTCAGCAGTGTAAGTGAGCTAATCAGAGACATCAAGATTGGAGGCAGCCTGGGCTGCAGTGATCATGTGCAGTCCTGAGGGATATGGTACTGGCAAACAGAAAACTCAGGACCCTCAATTTTAGGAAAGCAAGCATCCAGCTGTTCAAGGAGTTTGTTAAAAGGACCCCCTGGGAAACCGCCCTCAAGGACAAGGGAGCAGAACAGAGCTGTAGGGATGCTTTCCACAGAGCGCAAGAGCTCTCCATCCCAAAGTGTAAGAAATCAGGAAAGAATGGCAAGACACCTGCATGGCTGAGTTGAGACCTGGTGGTCAAACTAAAGGGCAAGAACGAAATGCAGAGGCAGTGGAAGCAGGGACAGATATCCTGGGAAGAGTGTAGGGACACTGCCCAGTTGTGTAGGGATGGGGTCAGGAAAGCCCAGACATAGCTGGAGCTGAACTCAGCAAGGGATATAAAGAACAATAAGAAGGGCTTCTACAGGTATGCCAGCCAGAAAAGGAAGGTCAAAGAAAGTGTACCCCCCAAACAAACACGACTGGCAAACTGGTAACAATGGGCGAGAAGGCAGCTGAGGTACTCAACAACTTTTTTGCCTCAGTCTTCACAGTCAATCCATCTTCCTACACCTCTCGAGTGGATGGAACTCAAGGAAAGGACTGGGGGAGCAAAATACTTCCCACTGTAAGAGAAGATCAGGTTCCTGACCACCTGAGGAACCTGAACATGCATAAGTCTATGGGACCTGATGAGATGCAGCCCATAGTCCTGAGGGCACTGGCTGATGTAGTTGCCAAGTGACTCTCCACGACATTTGAAAAGTCATGGCAGTCAGGCGAAGTCCCTGGTGACTGGAGCAATGGAAACATTTCACCCATTTTTGAAAAGGGTAGAAAGGAGGACCCTGGGAACTACTGACCTGTCAGCCCCCCCTCTGTGCCTGGGAAGGTCATGGAACAGAACCTCCTAGAAGCTCTGCTAAGGCACACGGAGGACAGGTAGGCGATTTGAGACAGCCAGCATGGCTTCACCAAGGGCAAGTCCTGTCTGATCAACCTACTGGCCTTCTATGATGGAGTAACTAGATCAGTGGACAACAGAAAACTATGGATGTCGTCTACCTGGCATTCTGTAAGGCCTTTGACATGATCTCCTACAACATCCTTACCTCTAAATCAGGGCGATACAGATTTGATGGGTGGACTGTTCAGTCCATAAGGAATTGGTTGGAAGGTCACAGCCAGAGGGTACTGGTCAATGGCTCAATGTCCAGATGAAGATCGGGGACAAGTGGGGTCTGTACTGAGACAAGTGTTGTTCAATATCTTCATCAATGACATAGACAGTGAGATCGATTGCATCCTCAACAAGTTTGCAGATGACACCAAGCCGAGTGTGGTGCAGTTGGTGCTCATGGCAGGGGGATAGGACTAGATGACCTTCAAAGGTCCCTTCCAACACAAACCATTCTACGATTCAATGATATAAGTATTGCAACAGTAATAAAACTGAAAAAGTTCAGCGTTTTTATGTATTTTCTACTTTAGATTGCAGTACAAAAGTGACAAATATTTTGAAAATTCTCTAGCTAAAGCATATTTATTTCTAAACATATTTATTAGCAAGGGGAGTGTAAAAAGCAGTAAATTCTAATTAGACTAGAATGAAGGCACCTGCTGGATTTTTTGGCAGATGGCTTAGACAGCAGGGCAACCAAGGATTAAATATTTTTGGTAATTACTTTCAGTCAAATAGGAATGTTCATGAATTACAGCCTTGCACTTCAGACTCTAAAACTGCTTATCAGAAGATGAGCATGCAGAGTTACAGATTCTCGTCCTTAGCTTTCAACTAATTTCCAGAATCCTACAGTGTCAGCGACCAAAGCATAAGCACAACTTTCTTCCAGGATTTGAATTAGAGTTTTCAGGTATCAAGCTACAGTGTTTTCCCAACTCCAGTTTACAGTTCCACAAATGGATCTGGCAATAATACCCCACCACAGATGGAGACAAATGGAGAGGGAAAAAAAAAAAAAAAAAAAA
>Ga0065711_1042196_pt1 | contig 15564 bp, 12 predicted proteins | sample Hoacrofraction12_FD_59098 | JGI IMG/M metagenome (GOLD analysis project Ga0065711, IMG submission 59098) | Hoatzin crop microbial communities from Cojedes, Venezuela - Epithelial fraction 12 v2 (version 2) | ecosystem: Host-associated > Birds > Digestive system > Esophagus > Crop | place... | reverse complement strand
GGAGGGAGGGGGGGCGATGCGCGGCGCCGGTCCTGTCCGGGAGAGCCGCTGTCTGGGTCGTGCTGTTCGTTGTGTTTTCTTCTTATCTGTATCGTTGTTGTACCTGTTTCCCTCTGTTTGGTGTTCTGTTAAACTGCCCTTATCCCGACCCACAAGTTTCTGCCTGTTTCTTTTCATTGTCCTCCACAAGCCGGCTGGGCGAGGGGCGGTCGCGTGGCGCTTTTGTTGCCAGCGGCAGCCGAAACCAAAACAATACTCACACTTGATATCATTGAGAGGTATCAAGCATGGAACTCATGAGACAGTGACTCTTTGAATCAAAGATATATTCAAAGTTCCTTCCTATCTCAGAACAAAATATTGGTTTTCTTAAGCCAATAAAAATTTCATTCAGACAAATGGTATCTATATTTGAAGTAAAATCAGAACAAATTTGTATTAAATAGTCGTCTTTGTACATGGATAATTGTCCCAATCTGATATCGGCGAAGTTTCCATGCGACCCCAGGAGACGAGATTAAGACGCAAATGCAGTCATATGTCGTGCAACATTGTAAACTTTATTTTCGGTGAACCGGGAATTGGAGGTCTGGCGGAGATGGCAGCGGGGGGGAGGGGGGAGAAGACGAGACAGGAAAAAAGAAGAGTAAAATCAGAAAAACCCCAGCGGGCGAGGAAAATAAGTGCGGGGGGGGTGGGGGAGGGGATCAGATACCACCACCACGGATTCAATGATATCCAGCGATGTCCAGTCGGCCCAGTCTCTGTGCAGGCGTGGAGGCCCTGGCGAGGGCGGCGCCCAGTAGCGACACGCCGAGGAGGAGAGCAAGAGGGCAGCGAGGAGCATGTGCTGCCCTTTTATAGGGGCATTTGTGCATGCGCAGAGCATGTACCCATACGTACAGTTCCTGCCATGCATGCTGCCTGCTTAGACAAGTCCGTTCTTGCCCGTCCATGCGCTATTCTGTGCGCAAGCGCTTTCCTGCAGGTCATTCTGGCGGTTTCTTTCCAGAGGCCAGCAAGAGATGACAATGGCAATATCGAGAAAAAAATGGTTTGTAGCGGTCTTCTACAATAATATTTTAAGTTTCTGAGAAGTTTGAATATAAGCAGCATTGATGAGGGATTAATGGAAAATATAAGGGTGAACCATACATGTAGCACATTCATATTGCCTCCCACAAAATAATTTTTGTCCTATGTCTCTGCAACTTATCAAAAGACTTTTATCATCATCTATGTAGTCAATACAGTAAAATATGCTTACGGAACCGCCTTAGAGAATTAAAAAAAAATTATGGATGCTTAATATGTAGAAAGATGCAAAAAGCAACATTATAAAATCGTAATCAGGTTATTTGTTATAATACTACAATTATGTCAAAAATTTAGCTTTGTGAAGGAGGCACAGATTAAGTCAGTTAAGTTGAATGACAGAAATAACAAGAGCAAAAATATAATGGAAGAAGAGAGAGCTATTTTTTCTCTATCGTTGGCAAATATATTACTAATAGTAAATCTAATCAGTAAATATAGGCTGAAAAATCCTAGTTTACTATGAATTTTAGTCAGGAGTTGTGAAGGTAATTGAAATTTGTCAGAGAACTTTCTCAACAGCTTTCAAATGGTGGTTTAGATATTTCACGTTAGCTTTTTCAAAAATTTTATAGTTGCTAACAAGATTTGTAGGCTTCAGGACTTAATACGTAGCACGCTCAAAGAATTCTTGATGTAAGAATATGACTGTGTGTACTTCTTACTCTGTTAAGTAAAAAAAAATTTAAAGATGACATGTTGTAAAACTATTATGTCTTCTAGGCTGACAGGACTCTTCTGAATGTTTCTGCAGGGAAACCAAAGGGATGGAACTTCATGATATGGGTCCATTTAGGAAGCAGCAGTGTGTAAGTCTTGTTAGCTAGTTCATTCTGAATTCATGGGTTGATGCTGACTCCCAGTTTTCCAAAACAGAATAGTCTTCATACCCTTTGAGAGACACACTTCTCCTAGAGCGTATCCTCAGTCCCCTCAGCAAGAGAGAGCTCCTTTGCAAGATGTTTACATGAGGCTACCAAACAAGAAAGACTGAGAGACCAAGGAACCATTTTTCTCATCCTTTGTGGATAAGAAATCTGTGCTTATTTTGTGCTGGATTGAGCACAGAACAGGCAAACACAATCCTGCCTAATGGAATGATTAAGTGTTTATAATGATGTTTTAATTCAATAAATTAAAAGCATAAACAGCATGAGTTTGATTGAATCAGTTTAAAGAATTACACAGAGACCAATATGGTTGTCAGTAGGGGTGAAAAATTCATGTATCACCTACACAGCTTGAATTCCGTGTTTCTCAATTAGGTATTACAAACAACCTATTCTACTCTATCACAGAAGAATAGTTCTTCAGTAAGAAAAAAACATAGCAAAGCTTTCAAAACGTGTAGTTAATTAAAATTTGGGTACTCAGAAACAACTGTCAAACATTTAATAAATAAGACAACTTGATTAGTCTTTATTTGTTCTGTCTTCCATAGAAAATTTCAAGAAATTTTTAATAGATATAAGATTTAAATACGCTGTTAAGAGGAATAAAAAAGTTTCAGCGTTCAATGAAACATCTGCCGTTTAAGAAAATATCATTTTTATATTCAGTATACACATTCCTAAAATGCAAAGTATTAGAAAGAATCATAAATATTTAACTACTGTTAATTGTGTATGGAGTACTTAAGAGGTAGAAACATGAGAACAAACAAAAATATCAAATTGCAATTGTAGTATAAATTTGCTTTTGTCCTACAATACACACATCTGTATGGTAATTTAATATGTTAATGTTAGGGAAAGACTTTCCAGAAGTGTTGAGTTTTGGCCTAACCAAGTATTCACATCAGTGATAGAAATCATTGCCTTTAAGACAACTTTGGTTAGAAGAAAACATGAGAGAGAAGCTCCTTCTGAAAAGATTTGTTCCAAAAAACAACACAAAAATATTAACATTAAAATTCTTGATGTAATGTATACATTTCATTCTGTTCATAGTTGTATAGGGACAATCTCATTAGTAAGCTGATTAAGTTCCATCAATTTCTACACCTTAGATGACGTACCTACCCTGATCATTCTTGTTCTTTTAACTTCAGGTTTCATTGTAGCCAATATTTATATTTCATTTTACCTATTTTGTCACTGTAACGTTTTCAGATGCCTAGTTGTTCTTCAAAATTTTATCATCATACTAATTTTTTCACAGAAAAGCTTTGATTGTCATAAGATCTTAAAATCGTATCAGTTTTAAGAGTAATATAAAGAAATTTAGACATGAAAGCAAATAATATATTCAAAAGTAGCATGCTCTGCTTTGATTCTTTTCACCTCACACTTTGTTGATCAGCTTTGCTCCAATAGTCCTTCATTTTTTAAAAGAAAAAAGAAGACTTAGAATTTTTATTGGATTGGTAGTGTTCCTATGATTCATACAGTGATGAATACCTTGAAATGAGCAGATGTTAATATTTTATTAAGAACAGTTATCTCTTCATCTACAAAAAGGACTGAAGTGTTAAACTACTTCAAAGAATCTAAAATAAATAGTTTAAAAATTCAAAATATGTTATGTGCCAGTACAAGTGTTTTGCAAGCATAACAAGAATTGGTGAATTAAAAATTCATCATTCAGAAGACCTTGTCAAAGAAGGTCCTCTTAAACATGGTGGAATCCTACAAAACTGTTAGATACCACACTACCTGAAAATAAGCTATCAGAAAGCATACTTTGGGGACTAATACTATACCTGAAATTTGCCTCAACCACTAATGAGATTACATTTTCGAGAGAAAAGGATTATACAAACACTCTCATATTGTATGAATACTAATTCACAAATCAGGTCACATTGCAAGACCAGCAAAACTTCACTGTGCATGCATTATTAAAGGAAATAAGTGTTTTTTATCTTTAGGAACTTTAGATAGCTTTATTGTAACTACCATCAGCTATATAAAGTAACTAGATATTATACTGGGAAAAAAATTAGAAAAGCAAATTGCTCATGATTTTTATTAGTGTAGTTTTAGAAGAGCTAGCTTCAGGTACGACAACAACAAAAAGAAGCTCTTGCTTTGTTATGTCTTTTCTGTTCTAGGAATCAGATCATTTTTTGCAAAAAGTAGCCATAAATGATCCATGAAACAACACTTCCAGTCTCCTCAAGCTGACAATTGTGCAACTCGTCTGATCCCAGTCATTCATCAAAACCAAATCTATCTGTGTTTCTGTTCCTCCAAGTGGGTAAAGAATGACTTCAGTGATTTCACTTCAGAGTTTATTCAATAAATTTCCTGTATCAGTACTTAAACAGTCACAATTAATATTTCATTATAAGAAAATTTATAGCCAGATATGAGTTGAGGGTCCATGTGCACACCACCTTTCATTGACATAACACTGCAAGAAGCAATTTCATAAGTTGTCTCAGCTCTTAGTTTATTTTTACATTTTTCTTTTAGCTTCTAACACATTCTGCCTTTGCTTCTTTCTCCAAAATTACTTCAGGTTGTTGAGTCCTACACCAACATCCCATTATAATTTCTTTGTCTGATGGTGAAATCTAATGACTTGAGCATTTTGCCAAAGAACAGAATTTTACCTATTCTTACCAAACAAGCCTCAGAGATTTGATATATTTAATGAAGGCTTGGTTTACTTCATTTCTAGGCCCAGCTGACAGAAATCCAGAAATCATGTCCCAAGTTCCAGTTTAGCACAGCTAATTCCAAGTTTGTACAACCACTTCATGTTCTGAACCTGCCTTTCACTTTTTGATATAACATAGACTGCTAATACTTTGATATTGTCTCAGTAAATGTTATTTGTTTCTGGTACAACCTTTTGTTTATGTTTTGTTTATGATCTATGTTTAAATTTTAAATTATTTTATTACCTACTACATTATAACTGATCCTCCCTCAAGTGAAAACTCAGACAGATGAGGAGTCTGTGTTTAGTGTTTCTATCTCACTCCAGCTCACTTTGTCCTCTAGATCTTAAGGTCTATGTTGATGGACACAGCACAATTGTCATCCCTGCAAGAATATTGATAGCAACAGAAATTTATTTGTACGAGACTTTCTTACGTTTTCTTTACAGCAGTTAACCAGCCTGTAAGAGCCTCAAGTTGCCTGTGAACTAATCTCTTCATTGAAACCTAAAATAATCATAGACACCTTCTTCTCATGCCAAACAGGCTTATGCCATCCTCATGATTTTAGTATTTTAGGATTGAAAGTTTTACTCTGACGTGGAAGAGACTATAGACTATAAGAGACTCTATAAGAGACTATATTTCCTACAGGAACTTGGTTTTCTTCAAGGGAAAATCTGTGTTTTCTTGGAATACTGTATTTTGGTCATCAAACAGTCTAGAAACCCAGGAAATGTACGGCTCTCTTTTTGGTGATTATCCCAAAGCTTTACATGTCCTTTTGGATAAGAGACTTTAGAAGTTTAGTTTTGATTTTGCCCTTTCACTGCCTCAGTGTTTCAGCACAGATGACACTGATTCAGTCAATTCTTAGAGTAAAAGAGTCTAAAACTCCAGAAAAATATAAAATGTCAACTGTATCATCTTAGAGAATGAATATTCACTATGGAATATGAAATATTCAGGTTACTGTAATGTCTTTGACAAGAAGGAGAGAACAAAACATATCTTTGCAAACTAGACTTTGGGTGCAAATATACAGTTTAGTAAAATCAGTCAGACGATAAATAGAAAACCACTTTCCAGAACAGACACATATAATCTGAGCATTATTTTCAGTATAGTTGGGTTAAATCCATATTTTCTCAGAGAACACAGATCATCTTAAGCAGTATGTAATATTCTGGAGACCTTGTGCTATCACCATCTGTATACCAAATTACAGAAATTCCACTTCTCATCTGCAATAGAATTTCTGTGTCACAGCATTTTTATAGAAAATTGAAAATAGTCTCCAAGAAGAGAGGACTGTATCTACTATGTCTTTTGGAAACCTCAGCACTTTCTCCTGTTGTCCAATTTAACTGCTGCTTCACTAAAGATTTCTGTCAAGTAAGCTCTTTCATATTTGTTAAAGAACAATATGATTCATACGCAGCATCAAATCCACCCAAACTAGCAAACACATCTGGAAGAAGTAAAGTCTGAGCATACTGGTCCTGTACGAATCTCCAAACTTTAAAGTGGGAGAAGGCCTGGCTTGATGTCAGTCACCTGTTAATACCTCATACATCTAATAAGCTCCTCAGCTTCTCAGACCTTCACAGTTTCCGCAGTTTAACCCAGTTATCTGTTGCCTTGCTCTATTAGCCTTTCATCTGTCCCTTTTAAATTCCTTAATACAAAAGGAAATTATAGGTGGATAAGTGTTGGTGTGGGTTACGGATCCATTGTAACGATGTGACCCCAATATGAGTATGATCTTTCACCTTTATTAGTCAGCAAAAACAAGGTTTATATAGCAAAACTATTACAGCATCTGAATGGTTAAAACCCCAACCCATATATAGGCAAAACTACTGCAACTCATTGTGATTGGTGCAGAGCTGCATCTTGATGTGAAAACAGTACTTTGGCAGGAAACAACAACGTGGCAGGAAGGAAGTGACAGTGTGGCAGGAAACAGTGACATTCCCCCTGCTCCAGTGTCCCGAGCTCGTCGCTCTGCCTTCCCAGCAGGGTTCCGTGTCAGCCGCTCCCAAGGCTCACTTCTGGATCAGAACCTGGGTTGCTCAACGCACCAAACTATGTCCCCTCTCGTCCAGCCAGGACTCCACAGCTTACAATCACACTGCATATTTATACACAAAACTTACAAAAGGTCCACCTGACTTCTACAGTTAGTCCACCTGTCTAATGCATATTCATTATGCTGTGCAAGTAGAGATGTCTGCACTTGCACAGGGATTCTGATGAGCCAGAAAAGTCATCTGTGCCTGCACAGGGATCCTAGAGGGTCTCTGGTGGTAGTTTGGGGAGGAAGACCCCTAATCATTTTGTCTTTTTAGAATCGTATGTCATCTGAGGACACCAGAGTCCTTGTTACTCCTGCCGAGTCCTTGTTACTCTTGCCAGCTTCTTGTTTCACAGGCTCACAGCAGATGTATATCCTTGGTCAAGCAAGTTGTAACCATTAGATGTTCATTATCCTGGAACACCTGCTGCTGTTCAACAACAATTCAGAGATTGTCTTCAACAACTCGTTCCTCCTGGTGTACTGTTGCGATTAGTCAGTGGGAGTAGGGGGAGGACTTGGTGGTCTCACAGTCCCCCCTGCCTATGTGACATCTCAGAGGAAGAGAGGTGGGCTTCGCAGGCCAGCATCTTGCCTCTGCAGGATTCTTCGTCTGCCCCAGTCCCTCACAAAAATGAGGAAGTTCCCAAAGCACAATGCCTGATTTAAGAGTTTGCTTAATTCGAGTGTCTCTGTCTCTCGAGACAGATGTTTGAGAAAACTGTTCATTTCGATCTGGGGCTCTACAGGAAGTAGAAAGGTTAAGGAGCACCAGGGAGTCTAAGAAAGATAGGCTAGTGGAACTATGTTCTGCCCCCCCGAGACAGGAACTACCAAAAGAAACAACCCAAGATCAAGGGGAACCTATATCGTCCCCCCACCAGGCTGAAGGCAGTAGCTTAAAGGAAAAGAGTGAACGGAAGGAAGTCTATGCTCAGGGTGGCAGGCAAACCCCCTCTTTGCCCATCTTACCTTCCCAGATACCTCTGTACAACAGGTATGAGATGTGGAAGGCCAGTCAATGGAAGATATGGATGATGGTCCATCTACACCGGTGGTGTTGCCAAGGTCAGAAAGGCCTACCCTCTCTATCAGGACCACCTCCACGAGGAAGAAACTACAGATTATAGTTGCAGATGACTCCCTTCTGAGGGGAACAGGGGGTCCAATATGCTGGAAAGACCGTCCTCTTAGGGAAGTCTGCTGCCTTTCTGGGGCTTAGATTAAGGACATCACCAGGAAACTTCCTAGCCTAGTAGGGCCCTTGGACTATTACCCATCACGGTTCTTCCACATTGGTGGTGATAAGGCCACAATGCAATAGTCCAAGGACAATTGAAAGACACTTCAGGGCCTCGGGACAGCTGGCAAGGGAATCTGGAGCACAGGTCATTTTTTCCTCTCTCCTTCCAGTTGTGAGCAGTGACACCAGAAGAAACAGATCATATCAGCCTATTAATACATGGCTCCATGGCTGGTGTCACCACCGCAGTTTTGGTTTTTTTGATAATGGGATGGCCAACAAAGCACCAGGTTTGCTGGTGTCAGATGGGATTCACCTTTACCAAAGAGGAAAAAGGGTCTGTGCTCACAAGCTAGTGGGGCTCATTGACAGAGCTTTAAAGTAGACTTGAAGGGGCATAATATCAGGCTTGCCCATGTCAAGCCGTGGGATGACATGCCAAGGTTAGAGGGACAGCGCACTAGCGAGGGCCCTCAGCCTGTTACTCTGAGAGCTGCTGGCTACAGTGTAGCACACTTGAAGTCTTACAGAGATGAGGCAGGGGCACCTGAGGTAATTGAGGCCAACAGGGGAACACCAGTGAAATACCTCAAAGGAATTAAGCGGTGTTCCTCTAAGAATGTGACACAGCCAACAGCCCAGCTGAAGTTCCTCTATACCAATGCGAGCAGCATGGGCAACAGACAGGAGGAGATGGAAGCCACTGTGCTTCTAGAAAGCTATGACCTTGTTGCCATTACTAAAACTTGGTGGGACGTGGAGCACGGCTATCGATGGCTACAGGCTGTTCAGAAGGAACAGGCAAGGTAGAAGGGGCAAAGACATTGCCTTCTATATCAAGAAATGGATGGACTGTGAAAAGTGGTGACTGAAGAATCACCATGAGCAGGTAGAAAGGTTATGGGTAAGAATCAGAGACCGAGGCAACAAAGAGAACCTGGTCATGGGTGTCTACTACAGGCCACCTGATCAAGGGGAGCCTGCTGACGAAGCCTTCTTACTCCAGCTACAGGAGGCACTGTGCTCGCAGTCTCTTGTCCCACTAGGTTACTTCAACCACCCCAACATCTGCTGGAAAAGTAGCACGCTGAGCTCTGGGCAATCCAGGAGACTCCTGGAATGCATGGAAGATAACTTCTTAAGCCGGGTAACAGACAGCCCTACCAGAGGGGATGCGATACTGGGCCTGATGGTCATCAACAGAAGTTAGTTAATCAGTGATGTCACAACTGGAGGCAGCCTGGGCTGTGGTGATCATACACTGGTTTATTTCACAATCCTGAGAGATATGGGACAGGTGAACAGTAAATTCAGGACACTGAATTTTAAGAAAGCAAAATTCTATCTCTTCAAGGAGTTAGCCAAAAGGACCCCCTAGGAAACTGCCCTCAGAGACAAGGAAGCAGAACAGACCTGGCAGATATTTCAAGACACTTTCCCTAGGGCTCAAGAGCTCTCAACCTCCACGTGTAAGAATTCAGGAAAAGAAGGCAAGAGACCTGCATGCCTGAGTCAAGACCTGCTGGTCAAACTAAAGGACAAGAAGGAAATGCACAGGCAGTGGAAGCAAGGACAGGTATCCTGGGAAAAGTATCGGGACTCTGCCCAGTTGTGCAGGGATGGGGTCAGGAAAGCCAAGGCACAGCTGGAGCTGAACATCACAACGGATGCAAAGAATAACAAGAAGGACTTCTACAGGTATGTCAGCCAGAAAAGGAAGGTCAAAGAAAGCATATCTCCTGCTGATGAGCAAGACTGGCAGCCTGGTAACAATGGATGGGAAGAAGGCTGAGGTAAACAACATTTTTGCCTCAGTCTCCACTGGCAACTTCTCTTCCCACACCTCTCAAATGCCTGAACCATAAGATGGGGATTGAGGGAGCAAAGTCCCTCCCACTATAAGAGAAGATCAGATTCATGACCACCTGAGGAATCTGAACATGCATAAGTCTGTGGGACCTAACAAGATTCATCCCAGAGTCTGTGGTGGTACAGCTCACCACTCCCCTCCCCCCTCCCTCCTCCCCCCCTTCCTGAACTACTTTATGATCCCAGGAATTCCTGTCAAATCTTAGCCTTTGTGCAATGAGTTTGGCAGTTAAGCGTCCCTTGATCGCACCAGGAACTGACTGTACCAGTAACTTTGGTTGCCTGACCAAGGTGGGGAACGAAAGTGGGAATAATCAGTCAGCCCCTGACAGCCTTTGAACATATCCCACGTGGAGTGTAACCCAAGTAGATCGGTACCAGAGTTACTGGAATCTTGAGAATTCCAGGAATTACCAATATGAATTGTGGCCAAGATGGAAATTTACTGATGTCTAAACTCAATCATCTTGACACCCTGTAAACAGCAGTATCAAGAAAGGCCCTTTAAGATCTTCTGGACCTCAGTGGGCTGCGCCCAGTATCTCCCTCTCAGTGGGACATCTCTCAGAGCACTTTCAACTCTGCAGTTCGAGGTTACTGTCACTGGCAGGACCTGGGCTGAACTACAGGGGCCCCTCATTCCTTGAGGATCAACCTTCACCCATCGAGGAAAATCTTTTGAAGTGAGTATTTCCCTGAACTCGAGGGGAATTTTAACAGGTACCTTTATCCATGCATATTGTCCGTGTGTGTGCGTGTGTGTGAATTGATTTGAATCACAATATCCTATTATTGTGACTGCAGTAGTGAATTTTTTTTTATCACTTTGTAAATACTAAGTTAATCAACGATTAATTACTGCTGAAATTCTGTGATTTTCTCTCTTAGTCCCTGGTGACAGCAAAAAGGGAAAAATTGCACCCATTTTTAAAAAGAGTAGAAAGGAGGACCCTGCGAACTACGGACCTGTCAGCTGGTGTGGTGTGGCTGACACGCCTGAGGGACAGGATGCCATCAAAAGGGACCTGGACAAGCTTAAGAAGCAGGCCCGTGTGAACCTCCTGAGGTTCAACAAGGCCAAGTGAGGGTCCTGCACTTGGCTCGGGGCAATCACCAGTGTCCACACAGGCTGGGGGATGATGTCATTGAGAGCAGCGCTGCTGACAAGGACTTGGGGGTACTGGTGGATGAAAAGCTGTACATGAGATGACAATGTGAGTTCACAGTCCAAAAAGCCAACCTCATCCTGGGCTGCATCAAAAAAAGCATGGCCAGCAGGTTGAGGGAGGTGATTCTGTCCCTCTGCTCTGCTCTGGTGAGACCTCACCAGGAGTCCCACGTCCAGCTCTGGAGCCCTCAGCACAGGAAAGATATGGTCCTGTTGGAGTGGAACCAGAGGAGGGCCACAGAGATTATCACCCAGACAGAACACCTCTCCTATGAGGAAAGGCTGAGAGAGTGGGGGTTGTTCAGCCGGGAGAAGAGAAGGCTCTGGGAAGACCTTAACTGCGGCATTTGAGTATTTAAAGGGGGCCTCTAAGCAAGATGGGGACAAACTTTTTAGCAGGGCAATAGGACAAGGGGTAATGGTTTTAAATTATAAGAGGGTAGATTTAGACTAGATATAAGGAGGAAATATTTCATGATGTTGGTGGTGAAACGCTGGAACACGTTGCTCAAAGAGGTGGTAGATGCCCCATCCCTAGAACCATTCAAGGCCAGGTTGGATGAGTCTCTGAGCAACCTGATCTAGCCAGAGATGTCACTGCTAACTGCAGGGGAGTTGGACTAGACACCCTTTAAAGGTCCCTTCCAACCCAAACTGTTCTATGATTCTATGATTCCATGTTTCTATGATTCTATGACAATTATGTCTCTACATAACAGTTTTTCTTAGAAATCCTTTTATATTTTAAATAAAAAATTGTATATAAAAGTATTCTCTGTCACAGCTGTTTACCCATCATGAAACTGACAAAAATATCAATTTGACTGAACACCAATCCAGGATCTGTAGTTACAAGGTCTCCTGAGGGACATAAATCTTTTAAAGCTATTTTAAGACTGCACATTTTTGTCAGTGCACTTCACAACAGGGAGAAGCCATGTGGCAGACCCTCAGCTCTCCCTGGCTGGTTAGGAATGCAGAATATTCTTTTCTAAAGCTTACTCAAGTTTCTCCAAGGGTTCCTCAGACGATCTGACAGTCTCAAATTATGGACCATGGACTTCTGGCCATACTCGAGGAGCTATGCAGCTTCTTACCAAAAATTTGCTTATATCAAGCAAACCCATAATCTGGGCAGAAAGGTATGAATCTTTTTAAACCCTACCCTCTATGCTTTTGTATTTTCTGTCACCCTGCAGGACACTTTCTCCATAGCTTCACAAACAAGATTTATTTTCTTCTTTATGTTATTAGTGAGAAGGTAATTTTTTCTCCTCCTTGCATGTATTAAAGTTTTGCCTAGTTTCAAGATGAGGGACAATGGAAAGTAGTCTCATGCATATCTTTCTTCTTGCCTTTCTTGAATGACCAAACTATTAAGGGACAAAAGAATTTAGATGTCCTGTGCTTCATGCTCAGAACATGCTGCAGAAATTATCAAGGTAGGACAGTGGAAATTTTCAATGGAAATCTGGAAAACTGTGCCTCCACTCAAAACATCAGTCTTTAAAAATTCCCTCCCCAGGGGACGTCTGGATATCCTTCATACCCTTAGGTAATGCGGAAAGCTGAACTTTCTGTATCAAATTTTCATAGTACCTTAAGCTTCTGTTTTGAATTTGCCTAAAAGAGCTTCAGTCCTGCCCTAGGCTACTCAGCTTGACATGTAGTAAATGCCCAAATCCGATTAGATTCCAGAAATTTCCCAGTGGGGTTTGAATAAAGGAAGACGATGTGAGGCTGCACAACCCTCTAGCTACAGCCGTTCCATGTGATGTGAGAGCATAAACTGTAAGAATCACTGTGAATGCAATAATCTCGCTTTCCTAGGAAACACACCTTTTCCTTTTCTGATATCCCTTATCAGACAGAACTTCTCATAAAGAAAACAATAGTGTTCTATGCTTCCTTTAAAAAAATAAGTCCTGTATCCTCCTATTTCCTCCCTACTCAAAGGTGTATCTGTTCTTTTATTTATGTGAAATCACCAAACAGAAAGTGTTACCGCTGTGAGTAAAGGGCTTTAATTCCAGAGATGATGGGATTACATTGTATGTCTAAGTCAATAAATTGAGAATTTAAACACTGCTCATCATGACTAGTTGAGTATTTTTGGTTTTATTTTTCTCTAATGGTTAATTCTGCTTACACATTTTATAGGCCTATTACATGAGGCATCAAGTAAATAAAATTGACTGTTTCAAAACTGACTTCATATACATTTGGTAAATTTCAGTCTCAAGAAGGCTTTTAAAAAGCTCTTAGACAATTAAAGATGCTAAAAATGTTTAAAGAATTTAAGCAGTAAAAGGTGTGAAACGAAGATTAAAAATATTTTCTCCTTGTGAGAATGTATGTTTTAATAATCAAGATGTGATTAGATAATACTGCAATGACTTCATAAAACATTTCAGAAAATCCCATATTGTAACATAAGAAATTTTTGAATTCAGTAAGGTGATGCAATATGTCTATGCTCACACTTGTTTTAAGCCCCTGAGGACAATGAATACACATTCAAGGTTTCTAGGATAATGTGAAAGGAACTGAGAGTAATCAGTGCTTAGGCAGTTCAGAGAAGTGCTGACCTTTTTTTCTTGGCTCCTGAGTGCTCGCTAAGTGCTAGGACTGAAGATGTACATTCTTACTTAATATATATATCTTTTAGATTTTAGTTATGTATCACATTTTTTGTTGTTCATAATGAAAATCCCAGAAGCAGTTTTCTGTCGCAAAGCAACTTCTACCCATCCAATGGAGTTTAGCTAATGGGAGGTATCTATATTTATACAGCAAAGTAGATGTTAAACTTAACAACTTGAATAGGACACATACAGTAAAAAGAAATGGTTCCTCCTTTTCGCTTTTATAGCTCCTCCCTTACTGTTATCAGAAGCTTCTGAAACAATACTACTAAAGAATAATGGGAGCTGTTATAAAAAAAGCATAAAGATGTTAAAAATACAACAGTCCTGAAATCAAGATATTCCTGAGTGCACAGAAGCAGCTGCTGTACTGATGCTTGCAACCAATTACTATAATACAAAGTATTTGCTTCTCTAGAAAAACCGATTTTGAAACATAATGCAAAGTCACAGCAGGTGTCATAGTACTGGGCCATGCATACTGCACCTCAGCCAGATACAGAGAGCCTTAAACAGGTTAGACTCTGTGTGTATTCCATAAAAAAAATCAACAATCTCTATATCACTGCTCTAAACTGATTTACCACATTTGTTTTTAGGATCATGATATCCATTACTAAGACCAAATCCTTCATTATGCAGTTTGTTGAAGTGTTTAAAGTGATACATCAACCTAAACAGAAAAAGTGGAATTAAGCTTCAACGACTAAATTCTCAGTTTCAAGGAATATATATATTCAGGTGCCTAAATGCATATACTATGTAGGAAAATCTCACTAATCAGGATTTTTTAAGTCTGTACTCTTTTTAATACACATTTTCTCCCAATGTCTCAGAGATTTACTATCAGGTGTTAATAAAGGGTTTAATTTTATTTGTATTGTTAATTGTAAAAATAATTTGCTAAATAATTTTCTGATATATTTGCTATTTTATTGTGAAATAATAGCGTCAGTGGATAATGTTAAAGTAATTGGGAATATATACTGTAAATAAGTTTTGAAACATGTAAATAATACTGCATATATATTAACGTCTTCACTAAATAAGATTCTCTGAGATATTCAATATCTGCATAGATTTCAATATTTAAAAATTTCAACATCCTTATTTGATCTCGTAAATTTCAATGAATTATTTATATGTGTGTGTGTGTGTATACCACAGAGAGCTATATATATGCACATAAATATCATTATGTATCTATTAAAATATATCACGGTCACGCAATGATCCCTTTTTTGGGTTAATAACTATGCAAATGTCCTGGGTTTGGCCAGGACAGGGATAATTTTCACCAGAATCCAGGAAGGGGCACAGCCGGGTGGGCTGACCCAACCCCAACCTGGCCAAACAGAGCCAGTGTCCTGGGTTTGGCCAGGACAGGGTTAATTTTCACCGGACTGCAGGAAGGGGCACAGCCGGGGGTTGGGGGCTGACCCCACCTGGCCAAACAGAGCCTGGTATTCCATACCATGTGACGTCACGCTGGGATCCGGTGGGGGGGGCGGCGTGGCGGGAACTCACTCGCGGCTCGGGAGCGTGCGGTGCCGGTGCAGTCCGAGAGAGAGCAGGTCTGTTTTTGTCGTGTTTTCTCCTTATCTGTATCGTTGTTGTTCCTGTTTCCCTCTGTTTGCTGTTCTGTTAAACTACCCTTATCCCGACCCACCTGTTTCTGCCTGTTTCTTTTCATTCTCCTCTGCACGCTGGCTGGGGGAAGGGCGGCCGCGTGGCGCTTTCGTTGCCGGCGGCAGTCGAAACCAAAAGATTAATTTGGCGCCCACCGTGGGGCGGGTATAACGGCAGGGCTGAGCAGCGGGTGTTAAAACTGCTTTCTTAGATTTTCTTAAATTTTGTTAT
>Ga0065711_1042194_pt1 | contig 15564 bp, 15 predicted proteins | sample Hoacrofraction12_FD_59098 | JGI IMG/M metagenome (GOLD analysis project Ga0065711, IMG submission 59098) | Hoatzin crop microbial communities from Cojedes, Venezuela - Epithelial fraction 12 v2 (version 2) | ecosystem: Host-associated > Birds > Digestive system > Esophagus > Crop | place... | reverse complement strand
CCTTTTTTTTTTTTTTTTGTATCTAGTGTGTAATTAGGGAGATTTTCGATATGGAACACTACAGTGTAACATCTGAGCACTCAATCTTCTGCCTAAGAGTTAAGCGCTTTATCTCAGTGAAAGCAGAAGGTATTTTAAGAACATTACCAGAAGGCTTGCTTCAGACAGATTTTTAACTGAAGTTTTCTGTGCCCTAACATTGGGCACATTACAGACTATTATCCCTCCTTTATCTTAGCAGAAAGAGTGCCTAAATTAGACAGCTGAAGACGTGCTGAATAAAACTGAAAGCATTTGAGTTCTTCAGGCATTATAAAAATTGTATTTTAAATGACGTCAGGCCTCCATACCAAAATTGCTAGTCTAAAAATGTCACACCAAACAGGATACAAGAACCAAAAGATACAGCAGATGACCACAGATGTGTTAGCTGTGTTCAGCCTGAACTCAAAAACTGAAAGCAGGCTTTTCACAGTGTAGACTTCTCAGTGTAATAGACTAGAAGATGATTCGTGTCGAGTGCACATATTGTGCAACTGTGGAAACTAGCATAATGTGAAATAACAAAACCACATAAGGCATGGAACAAAAGATAGAAGTCTAGTGCGGTTTGAGACTGGGCTAATGTATATTGCTTATGGAAGATAGAAGTCCAGTGCGGTTTGAGACTGGGCTAACTATATCGTTTATGCAAGATAAAAACCAAGTGCGCATGCGCTTATAGGAAAAGGACATTTAGAGGACACCGAGGAAGAAGAGACTCTTCATCATGAAGACCACCAGAGGAACTATAAAGACCACCAACGTTGTAACCAGGGAGACAGAATCAGTTAACCATAAACATGAACAATGCTGCTATGTCCCTTGTACACCCCTACCCACCTGGACATTAGGTCTGGGAACAGAGGGTCTAGTCCCTAGGTAACCATTAATGTTAAACAAGAGTGGTGAGGGGGATTTTTAATAGAAATAGCATTACCTAATAGTTGCAGGTGCATTTATAGTACCTATCTATTGTGTAAATTAACTGAAGCAGAGAGTCTTGCATCTCCATACAAAGGGGTTAGTTTTTGATAGGGACTGGAAGTTGCCTAGAACAGGTCAAGACTGTTCCCACACCCCACTGTGTGGATGGGAGCCAGAAGAGAGCTGAGTTTGTGCAGAAACTGTGATAAAGAGGATGAGCCTTCATCTTGGACTCCCGATGACCACCACTAGGAGGCACTGCGCAAGCGCAGCTGGGAGGAGTCTATGGAAATGACTTATTGGGACTGATTTTAATATGAAAGGGATAGGATATACATATGTATAGGTGGATTGGGAAACCTAATGAATATGTGTATTTTTGATCTATATAAACTGCATAAGGAAAGTATGAGGTATGCACGTTTGGTGGAATTATCCCCCGTGCATCCAGCGCTGCAACAAAGAATGCCTGCCTTTTAACCCTACATTGGTGTTACGAGGTTTTATTTCCAGATTTTCGGTGACAACATCATAAGACGCATGCATCAATAAATGATGCCACGTAAGCACAGAGAATCAAAAGAAGGAGGACACTTCACGGAAACGAACAGCTCGGAGAGAATATAAAGACCGCCAGTGCCATTAGAAGGTGTGCGTGTTGGTGGAGCAGTGACTCCCCGCGCACCTAGCGCTGTTTGCTTGCTTTTTATTGCCTTAAATATTAATAAAGAAAAAGATAATGCCAATGGCATATTATCATTTATAACATCAGGCACAGCTGTATTGAGACTGAGAACTACTGCCTGAGCCCTGGTTGCTTATGGTGTCCTGTCCAGTGGAACCAGGCTTAGTGGAATGAGTGACATATAACTGTACACACAGCATCTTCAGCTCCTGCAAAATGACGTAGTTTTGCTAAATTCAGCTGGACTTATTTTTCAGCTCATCTAAATCACCCCAATATTATTGACTTCAGCAGAGCCCTCCTCATGTCTGTGTGGTATAGTATGGTGTCATAGCCTTTCCCCTTATTTCAGCTACTAATCAAGAAACTGTTTTGGAGGGAGCTCTGCATTCATCGTTCAGCTTTTCTTCCTGCTCACCCCTTGATACAAAGTGGGGAGACCAGTCTGGTGTTTTGCCTTCCCTTGTCTGGCAGCGTGAGGTTGTGTAGGGGGGGAGGGAGGGGGTCAGCAGTTTCCATGCTTTTTCTCAGGTTAACACTGAGATCAGCTTTTGTAATTTAGAAGAGGGGAAGATGTATTTTGGTTGCAAAGACTTAAAAAACAACAAAAGACTGCAAATGGCTCACGATTTTAACACTGTTCATCCAAACTGCAGAGCTATTTTTCTGGTTGAAGTGAAGAATCCTTGCATTGCCTTTACTGAAATCAGAAGAACTACACAGATGTAAAGCTGGTGCACTGGAGAGTCAGGCCCACTCTGTATAAAGGTATATAGCTGCTTTGGTGAGGAGCACTGGCTTATTGCTTTTGCAGTCATTTGTAAATATGAGTGCTTTCGCTGTTAGGCAATACCTCAAAAGCCAGAGTGGCAGCATGGAAAGCAGATGCTTGGAGTGCCCCCCACTATTTTTAGTTACTATGCAGAATAATTGGGAGCATCATCTGATATCAGCTCTGGGAAAAGATATTTCCCTTGTTTGAAAATAGGTCAAGTGGAAACCTGGCATTTCCTTGACTACCTGGTTGCTGTGCTTTGCCAGTCTGGGCAGACTTACTCAGAATACCTTCTTGGAACGAGAAATAAAAAAAGTGTCAAAGGGGCTAGGACTCCTTTCTCTGCTAAACTCATTTACCAGTTTCAGCTTTCTGCTCTCTTTTTTTCCCAAGAGCGAATGACTGTCAGGCTTTGCAGCCACAGTGTTGTAAGCATCTGATTAATTTCTTGGATAATCCAGAGCAGAGAGGGTAAGTGGCTGGTTGGAGACGATGGTTTCCTACTGGCTGGGGAGATACTGTGAGGTGTGACTTCAATGACAGTTTTGAGGGTGACACAGCAGACGCTCCTATTGCATTGAAAAAGTTGTTTCAAAAGCAGCTGGTGCTTCTGTTTCTATTTTTGTTCACTTCATCCAACTGCACCCGTGAAAAACCCTGTAATAATATGAAAGAGTCACTTCTTACATTGCTCAGTATTTGTTTTGAAATTCTGATGCAAATTTGAGTGCCAAGCTACTCCTTCTTCCATGATGACTTGGTTTTGAAAACAAATGCAGAATTGTTGAACAGTTGGTTTAAGGAGTTAAAACAGGCAACAGCTCTGTTCAAACAGGAACACGCCTCTGTATTTGAGAGTAGGGTTAGTCTCTGGGATAGCTTGAGGATTTTTTATGTGTGGTGCAGCACACACTGGAGTGATGCTCTAGCTGGAGTCTCAAAAATAAGAGTTTTGTGGCCTCCAGGCACAGAGGTTTACAGCACCCATGCATACAAACATGCAGGGAACTTGTTTTCATACACATACATGTACCTACTTGTGCAGTTACAGTAAGTGCTTTCTTAAAATAGTTAAGCCACAGCAAATGATTTTGGAAGGCTTGCAAAGTTTCAAACCCCAAGTCCTCAGGGCTACCCACCTACCTTCCTCATAGCAAGAGCAGGAACAGAGTTCAACCTACTGTGCGCAAAGGATGTAATAAAAATGGAACAGCACCCACCAAAAGATGGTTTCAAAGTCTGCAGATTAGAGCCAGCATTTTTCTGCCTGTCTTCTGAGCTTTCTCTGAGCTGACTACTCCATCTCAGATTACTTCCCCTTTCTCTCCCCCCTCTGCCTGCACTACTGGTGGGTGATATGAGATGATGGATGTGAAAGTCACAGGATGCTAGAAGCTGACTTGTCCAGCTCAGGACAGCCCACACAGCTGTCTGGCATCTGCAACATGCTGCCCTGTGTGGACCTGGGGGGTGGGGAGCCGGGACAGCTGCCACTGCCCTCTTTTCGGTGCTCTGCAGCAAGTCATGGCAGCCTGATGGAAGGAGATTAGAGGAAAGGCAGGTGTCTGTGAATATTAATAACACAGCAGGGTTTGTTGTGTTGTTCAACTTGCTAGGCCTGCTTCTTCCTGCTGAAGGGTGGCTGTTCAGGACCAGGATGGCTGAGGCGAGCTCTGTGGTTTCCTAAAACTGCCCCTGAAGGGGCTGGAGGCTTGTGCCATAACACAGTTTATGCCCCTTTGGCAAAATCTGGCTCGCACCACAAGGAAAAAGTAGTCGCTGCTTTGGTTTTGCCTGTATTTGTCTTGCAGTGAATTGTTACTTTCTAATTACTGCCGTAAGTAGCTGTAGCTTCCTTTAGGAAGGCAAAGTGATCTAGTGCATGCTGCAGCACCATGAATCATGGGCTTTGGTGCTCTGTGCTGCGTTTATCATGGATGGGTGAATGGGCGGAAAGGCTGTAGGGACCCTGTTTAAAACTGCATGGTTCTGCTTTCTGTTTGCAGGGCTGTGTCTTGAAAGGTTTTCTGATCTGCCAGCAGAGAGTGAGTAAATTTTCTGGAATACAGCCCCGGACTGAAGAATTCAACTGTCCCATAGGGGCTGCCTAAAGAAAGTGATCGCAGATGTTCCCTCAGTGCATCAAGCAATATCAATGTCTCCTGCCTCTTTCGCCGAGTGGACCTGTGGCTGTTACACAAAAAATGCTGGCTAAGTGAACAGAAAAGAGTGAGAAAGGCTTGCTGAACTTGGAGTAGAGACTTGTGCAGATCAGAGCTCTGTGACAGAGGAATCGCTTATTGCAAGGTAGGGAAAGGAGAGAGAGGAACCAATGGGGGGGAAAAAGAGGGGAAAGGGTAGGTAAAGATTTAGCCATGGAGTACAGGGTGGTTGAACACTGGAGAGACAAAACCGAGAAGAGATACAGGGTGAGGCCATGTTTCAGTAACAACACTTGTATAAGGACATTGATTTCCATCCCCATGCTGCATCATGCATAGCATGAGTACTATTATACCATACTCAGGAGCGCTGGAATATGACCCTGCAGGGGTGGGAGGTGCTCAGCCCCATCCCCATCCAGTGAGTCTCAGCTGAGGACACCTGTCTAACTCCATGGAGTCAATGAGACTTCACAAAATGCTGAATTAATCCAGAGCCTCTGTATTTCCACCACTGAATCTCCAGGTAGACCACCTAAGGTTCAGAGAGAGGGACAGGAGTGGGTGGGGGAGGAACCCTGTGGGACTGCAAACAGAGGCCCTGGCAGCAGGAGCTTTTCCAGCGTGTATGCTCCGACTCAGGGCGTTAGAAGTGAGCTTTGAAAAATCACATTGGCAGCACACATGAATGTTGCAATGTGAGGCAGATTGCTTTAGTCATTTTTTTGGCATATAAAAAGCCAAACTTCCCCTTGCCCCTTGTAGAAGAAAAGAACATTGTTAATTAGGCTTAGTAGACACTGTGGGGTTTTTTTCTTCTCTTTTTAGAGAAATGTGATCAGTGCAAGAAAAAAAGCCCAAGAGCCTGCCTCTTAATTCCCAGTGGCAACGCATGGCTTTTGCTCTGGGAATCATGCTTGCTTCCACACAGAGAAGCCAAATCCTCCCTGCTCCACTTTTCAGTACGCACCTCTGACTGTAACTGGTGACTTGTCCTAGTGTGTCCCCACAGGATTTTGTGGTTACTGCCTCAGGAAAATCTAGCAGTAGCTCCTTTCTCCTTGTACCACGCCACTATACCAGTGGTATCAGTCCAATAAAAAGTCTGGATTCAGAATATTCCTTCTGCTGATATGAAATCTTCTTGTTGATTCACTGCCCAGCACATAAAATTAGCTCAAATTAATCTTCTAAAAGTAAAGTGTTTGAAATTCTTTCGCATTTATGCTGATGGCTATTATCTGGCTCTTACCAGTTCTACATGCAAATTAAATAAGCCGCTTAGAAAGTAAAAGGCTTTTGGAAAGCTTATGTTTGCAAAGAGGATAGAAAACCACCCTGCCATGCCTGCGATGCCACTGAGCTCCACAGCAACTTGATGGCAAGCCTTCAGCTGGCCTGTGCACTTCATTGGCAAGTGGTAGGACCTGGCAGAGTCTGACCATGTTGGAGATATTCAGCCGGTGTGGATTGTCCTCAGGGATTTAACAAATCATGAGTGCAATGCATCGGACAGTGTCATTTTTTTGCTGTCTCTTCCAGTATGAGTGCTGGGGGAACCAAAGGAGGGCTGGATTGGGCACCAGCAAAGGCGCTGGTTCGTCAGGTTGATAGGGGTCAGGGTGTGGAAGGGTGCTGAAATAATGCACGGCTGAAGGACAAATTCATCGAAGAGAAGTCCCCTGAGGACTTGTTAATGCACAGGAACCACGTCAGGCTCAGAAGGTCTGTGAACTGAAAAGGATTAGAGGCTGTGAGGAGGGCACTGGAGGGAAGAGTCAGAGATGCCTGTCTTCCACAGCTTGTGCGTATGGCCACTGTTACAGGCAAGATGGATCTTTGGCCTGGTTCAGAAAAGCTGTTCTTATTATATATGTATATGCAAAAGTACACAACCTATTTTGAAATAACAAGCCAATTTAAAGAGGGGAGTGTTATTTTCAAAAATGCCTTAGGAATATTTTTGAACAAGACGAAAATGAAAGAGAATCTTGATTCTCCTGATGATTTTTTAAAATATTTTCTTTCTTACTCTTCTAAAATGTTTCTAAAATATTCATATGCAGATGAGGAATAACGACATTGCTGTGGGGATCTGTCATGAGTAGGGATTGTTCTTTGTCATGGGGAAAGATTTTAAGTTACAATTTTTGTATAGGCTTTTAGCATGTCACAAGTGTATAGTCACATATTTTTTAGGATTTCCGTGCGTTAGAGGGAAATTGCAATACGAAATGTAGGTGGAATTGTTTCCAGAGGCAGTCTCTGCTTTTGCAACAAGCATTCCCACACACATTTTAGGACCTGTGACTCACCATGGAGCCTGACATTAATCGTTAATGCCAGCGCTTTCATGAGAGCCCACCGATTTAGTATGGCTCAGTGTTTGGGTGCTCAAATGAAGATGTCATCAGGAACTGCCTCTGAATGACTAGTTCACACTAGCTTCAGTGGGTGTTAAGTGCCCAACTACATAAACATCCTTTGCGAATCTCACTGGCTATTCTGCATTTTAATGAGTATCTTCCTTTGTGTTCTGTGTTCTGTGCCAGGGACAAACAAAGGTGTCTAGTGGACTTTATTTGTCCTCACACATGCCTCTGCTATGGAAACTGTCCTTAGAAGACCCCCCCATAACTTCTACTTACCAAAAATTGATTTAGGGAGGGCACTGGTAGTCCAGCACAATGTTTTCATAGCTCATGAGGCAATGAGAAACCTAGCTAGACTTGGCACCATCTACAAGAGTGGCACAAGTCTCGCATGACAGGTCAGTGTGGTTAAATCCAGGAAGGATGACTTCCATCTTTAAATCATGGGGCAATGTATAAACAGGAGCACACGTGAGTTTTTATAGCTTACACTGGTAAGTGCAGTTAATTCATGTAACTGGCATAATGTCACAAGCTGGTAATTAGCCTGAAGCACATTTTACCATAATTGAGCTCTTTATATCCACTCACAATATATCAGGACAAATAATAAGAGACCCATGATATAAAATTCATATTTTTTGTTGCAACAAAACAAAGCTTACATGTCAGATTCTTTGCTGTCTAAATCGTAAGAAACCGACAGCAGAGAACAAATGATGACCTCTGGTGATAATTTTGTGCTGGTGCTTTATGCCAATTAGAAAGACCGTGCTTTTCTTGAGCATGCCCTCTATAAAAGCAACTGAGGGTTGGTATAATGTCAGCACTGGCAAAATTACACTATCTGTGTTCCCTGCACTGCCTTAACTGACTTACTGACAGTAATGATTTAATTACTCTGAGAGGTGCAGAATCCAGGTGGATACCCTTGAAAAGGGTGTGTGTATGTGAATAAGTTCTGCAGACACCCAGGTCAGTGAAGCAGGAGGGGAGGAGGAGGTGCTCCAGGCACCAGAGCAGAGATTCCCCTGCAGCCCTTGGTGAAGACCATGGTGAGGCAGGCTGTGCCCCTGAAGCCCATGGAGGTCCACAATGGAGCAGATCTCCACCTGCAGCCCATGGAAGACTCACGCTGGAGCAGGTGGATGTCTGAAGGAGACTGCGACCCTGTGCGAAGCGTGTGCTGGAGCAGGCTCCTGGGAGGACCTGTGGAGAGAGAAGCCCACACTGGAGCAGGTTTGCTGGCAGGGCTTGTGACCGTATGGGGTACCCATGCTGGAACAGCCTGTACCTGAAGGACAGCACCCCATGGAAGGGACACACACTGGACCAGTTTGTGAAGAAGTGCAGCCTGTGGGAAGGACTCATGTTGGAGCAGTTCGTGAAGGACTGTCTCCCGTGGGAGGGACCCCATGCTGGAGCAGGAGAAGAGAGTGAGGAGGAAGGAGAGGCAGAGACAACGTGTGATGAACTGACCACAACCCCCATTCCCTGTCCCCCTGCACAACTCAGGGAAGGAGGTACAGAAATTCAGGAGTGAAGTAGAGCCTGGGAAGAAGGGAGAGGTGAGGGGAAGGTGTTTTAAGATTTAGTTTTTATTTTCTCATTCTCCTACTCTGATTTTGATTGGTATTAATTAAATTAATTTCCCAAAGTCGAGTCTGTTTTGCCTGTGATGGTAATGGCTGAGTGATCTCTCCCTGTCCTCATCTGGACCTACGAGCCTTTCGTTATATTTTTCATCTTTGGTCCAGTTAAGGAGGGGAAGTGATAGAGTGGCTTTGGTGAGCACCTGGAGTCCAACCATGCAAAACCATGACACGAGTAAAATGTTACAATAAAGATAAAATCACTCCTCCAGAATTTTTGAGTTTTGCTCACTGCTGAGTTACGTCACTTTTGTAGGTTTGAAACTGGTTTTCACTGGAGTTACATGTCTGAAACCGGAATAAGGAACTGATGAATTGCAGCAGTGCCCTGCCATCTGTGAGAAGACTCCCACAAACCTCCACAGTCTGATTTGGGCACTCTTTGGAACATGTGGCTGGTGTCTAGTCACTGACCTTGATGTGGTCTGTCCTTCATGAGTGGTTTGCCTTTGGCTTTGCTTAGAATCAAACACCTCATGCTTATGCAGTTTGGTAAGTAGGAACAAGAATAGTCACTTGAACATCTAATGGCTAATTGTTTTCCTGGATGAGACTGCTCACATGCTACAGGGTAAGCATGTGCTTCAATATTCACCTGAACCAAGGTCTCCACTAGTTGTCTGCTGACTCTGATCGACAATGTCTCTATAGCCCATGAGAAGGTGACTACACTTTCTGAAGGTTTCATTTCATGCTCATAGAGTCTCAGAAAAAAAAAATTATATTAATGTATGCTTCAGTTAATTCCTGAAAAAACACTGTGAAATATAAATAGAAGATGCAGAAGTATAAATAAAAGAAAAAACAAAAGCACTGCAGTATTCTCTTACACACCCTGCACCACTGTAGCCAGCCTCCTCCTCTGGAGGCGGAATGCTGGCTATAGTTTGTGTACTGCAACCTGATTTGTACAGATGCAGTTTTCTATTGCTAGGTCTCAAAGGTGGGGAGACCCTTGTAGAAGATGAGGAAGTAAAAATGCAGAAAAGTGAGAAGTTTTTTTGAAAGTCACCAAGCATTTGTATATTAGATCCGAGACAGTAGCAGTCCCTTCTCCACGCAGCAGGCCAGAGTCACTCCCAAATAGATTCAGAGATCTGTCCAGACAATAGATAATCTATAATCTGTAATATATAACATATAAATAGATAATCTGGTAGATAATCTAGTAGGGTTTCTGTCTGGATGAGAAAAAGAGTAAGAAGCAGTGAATGGTAGCACGTTGGAAAAAAAGCAGAAGTTATAACTTAGACACCTCTAGAATGTTTGGAAGCTCAGGGTCTGATGCTCACTCAATTAAAAGTAAGCATCATTGTCTCATTAATGTATGCCAGGCACAAGTACTCTGAAATGTCTAAATCGCAACATATAGAATGTTGACATATAGCTTCTAGCCCTTGCAGTTTTAAGAACATATGTGTAAACTTATTATGAGGGCTATTCTTTTGAAAGAGCGGCTATACTCAGATGACAGAAGACCAAAGATTTTAAGAAGAGATGCTGAATACTGTGAAACTTCAAAGTGGCCAGTGTAGCAATGCTATTGTTGGCTACTACCTAAAAAGCAGGGACTGAAGAAAGAAGAGGAACAAAACAAAAACCAGTTTGTGCCTATGCCAAAATTTAGTCAAACATATATATCTTCTGAGTTCCAAAATACATAATTGCAGTTCAGTTTTGTTTGCATTCCCAATTTTGCCTGATCAGGACAAAGAAATTCTAATATAGTGAAAATAAGACCACAGTTTTTCTAGCCTGGCTTGAAGATTTGGAGATCTTATAAATTTATCTGTTCTTCTAACATTTAAGATTTCTTTGCTGCTGCAAGGGGCTTGTTTAGTTAAAAAAAGGCATCAGTTCAGGACTGCTGTCCTTCACCATTACTGTGGAGTTTGAATATTGAACCAAAATGACTTAGAAGTTTACAGATATCACGTCAGTTTATAATATGGAGGATACAGTATTTGAAATGCAACTGCTTTGCAGAGGTATATATAAGAAAGCTACCCCTTTTTCTCCATCAGCTGTACAAATGATATCCACCAATGCAGAGATAGGTGTGACATTAATTCTGTGGGAAAACCACATAGTTTTCTGGTAATTGCATTTTTTCATATTGTCACAGGTCTTTAGGCTTGTGCGTAATGGGGAAGGTGCAGCCCTATTTACTGTGGCAATTAAAATATGATAACGGAAACACTCTGGGACATCATAAAACATGATTGAAATTAGGGTTATACATGGGTGTTTTCATTTAAAGTCATCACTCTGTGTGCACTCCAGTGACTGGCCAGCCTCTGTCTGTTGGGAATCAAACCCCTTCCACAGAAGGGCAAGTGAAAGAGGTTGTCTCTATGGTTTTAATGCCAGTGAGGCAGAGCCTCCTGGTTATCTCGCTTCAGTCTGCAATTCTGTTCTGCAGAAGGGGCAAGCGAAACCTGCATCTTTTTAAATTTTCAACACAACTTTTGAAGAACTTGGGCATAATCTGTTAGAAACAGAAATATGCAGAAATCCCACAAAGAAAAGGTCCTGTGTGATTCACGAGGAGGATATCCTCAACTAGTGATTGGAAAGTGAATTGCAAACACCTACAACTCTGACCATGACTGTTGCCAATGAGGCGTGAAAAAAGTTGGGTTTGGCAGACTGACTTGAATCAGCTGTGTTTTGTGATTATTGGTTGGTGTCAATGTCTATATTAAAGCATCTGTGAAACCATCATCATCTGGGTTAAATGTGCTTTCATTTACAGTACTGAAATTCAAGACTGCTTTGTATATGGGTAGTGCTGATAGAGCAGAACATGGCCGATAAATATCCCTGCATATTCCCAAGGCAGACTTAAACGAAAATCCTGAATTTGAACCTCATAAAAAATTTGGTGAGGCTCTGATGTGGTAATGAACTTCATGTCTTTCCTTCCTATGAGAAAAATCTAATCTTATTTGCATAGTTTACTAGGTATATTCTTTAGGGTACATAGGATTCACACCAGTGAAAAAGAAATTAAATTCCCTAGATCTGATACCTTGACCCTCTGACTTTGATCCTGTTTCAAACACAGACTCATTTAAATGACTTATATTCTGCCCTTTGTTAGAAGAGAGGACAATTTAAGTCTGCTTTACTTACAGAGCCTTTCCAGAAAGCTCTGGAAAAACACTTTGTCTCCCTCCCACCGCCCAGCTTCTCCATCTTAAATTCATGTATTGTGTTTACATGAAGACAATGAAAAATATTCTTCGTAATTAGAACAAGATGAAAATTTAAAGGACATTTAAGCTTTCAGTAAGACCTCATTATTAAAAAAAAAATAAAAAGGGCAAGGCATGAAATGGTTTATAAAGGAGCTTATGGAAGAAACATGATACTTGACAGAAAAACTTATCCCCTCCCCAGTTTTTGTGCTTCGCTGTCACAGGAAGAAAAAAATTCAAGAAATACTTGAATTTTATGAGCATTTTAGTGTCAATTTCTTCATTGAAGGTTCCAGAGTTCTTTGAAAGGATTCAGTAAACTGTGGGGCTGCTCCGGTGCTATCTCTCAACCTCCAGGTAGGTATGTGGCCAGGTACAGGGGCTGCATCCTCATTGCTTTTGCTCGTTGAGTTATTTTGGTACAGCCTGACCATTGTTGCCCCAAGGGAATAAAAAACTATGGTAATCTATAATTTTGTACTGATTTGCTGGTAAAAGAACACCCTTTAAAGAAGTGCTACAAAAAGTTGGATCCTGTCAGAAGATAAGAAGGGTCTGTGTATTAAAAGCACAGCTATCCTCTGCTGGTTATTTTTCTAAAACATTTTCCTTTGTTGTCACCTCCGTCACTTCCTCCATGCTCAAGACTGGTGCATCTCCATGAGTAAGAAATCAAACAAAGGAGGCAGGAGACCTGCATGGATGAACATGGAGCTTCTAGCAAAACTCAAATAGAAGAGAAAGGTCTATCGAGTGTGGAAAGAGGGATGGGCCACTGGGGAGGAATACAAGAATGTTGTCAGAGCATGCAGGGAAGTAATGAGGAAGGCTGCTTTGACTGCTGCCTTTGACAGTATCTTGGGACAGAAGCTCAAGTGCCTTCATTGAGGCATATAAACAATATACACATAGTTAGCTAAAGGTAAAACAATCATAGAATCACAGAGTATTTGAAGTTGCAAGGGACGTATAAGGATCATGAAGTCCAAATTCCTGCTCCTCGCAGGACTACCTAAAACTAAACCATTTGACTGAGAGCATCATCCAGACACTCCTTGAACTCTCACAGGTTGGTGCTGTGACCACTTCCCTGGGGAGCCTGTCCCAGTGACTGACCACCCTCTCAGTGAAGATCCTTTTCCTAATGTCCAGTCTGAACTTCCCTTGAAGCAGCTTCGTTCTGTTTCCTCGTGTCCTATCGCTGGTCACCAGAGAGGGGAGATCAGCAGCTCCTCCTCCGCTGCCCCCAGTGAGGACGTTGTAGACTGTGATGAGGTCACCCACCAACCTTCTCTTCTACAAGCTAAAGCCAAGTGACTTCCGCCGCTTCTCGTGAAGTCTTGCCCTCGAGACATTTCTTGATCTTGGTCGCCCTCTACTGGACACGCTCTAATAGTTTGATGCCCTTGTTTTGACGCACCCAAAGCTGCCCACAATTCTCGAGGTAGGGCCTCACCAGTGTAGTGTAGAGTGGGACAATAACATTTGCTTCCTGTGTCCAGATCATTTGTAGAAATATTGAAGAGAATTGCCCCTAAAATCAAGGCCCGGGGAATCCCACTGTGGACTGCCCGCAAACCTGATGTATCTCGATTTGCTCTAAGACTTTAAGCCCGACCCGTCACCCAGTTTCTTGCCCAACGTATTATGGCCTTCTCTAGCTGTGTGCTGGACATTTTGTGTGGGAGGATACTGTGAGAGACTACATCAAAGACCTTGCTAGGATCAAAAAAACCCCACATCTAGTGACTTACCTTGGTCAACTTAGATGGGTGACCGTGTCATAAAAGGAAATTAAGTTGGTTAAGCAGGACTTTCTCCTCGAGAACCCATGCTGGCTATGATCATTGACTGTGTTGTCTCTCAAGTGTTTTTCATTAACTCCCAGAACAACCTTTTCTGTCATATTACCAGGCACTGAAATAAGACAGACAGGCCTGTAGTTATCACGGTCTTCCTTCTTTCCCCTCTTGAAAAATGGGACAATGTTTGCCAGCTTCCAATCAGATGGGACCTCTGCAGACTGCTATGAGCACTGAAAAATAATGGAGAGAGGTCCCAAGATGACATCAGCCAGCCCTTTGGGTACCCTAGGATGAATCTCGTGAGCCCCGTAGATTCACATGCACCCAGCTGGAGCAGCAAGTCTTGAACAAATTCAGAGTTGGGTAGGAGTTTATCATCTACTCAGTCATGCTTTTCCAACACAGGGCTCCGGGGGGCTCCAGAGCCCATCACTGGTGTTGAAGACAGAGGTGAAGAAGGCATTAAATGTCTCCGGTTTCCCTACATCCCTATTTGTGAGGAGACCGACCTAGTCAAGCAATGGATGTTATCTCTGATTCTCCTGTTGCTACTAACATATTTAAAATGCCCATTTTGTTGCCCTTCAGAGTGCTGGCCAGCTTGAGCTCTAATTGAGCTATGGCTGCATGCATTTTCTCCCTACAGTGGCTAACATCATCTCTGTAGTCCTCCTATGTCACCTGTCCTTGCTCTCAATGTCTGTACACTTTCCTTTTCTGCCTAAGTTCTAGATGAAGATACCTGCTCAGCCAAGCTGGCCTTCTGTTCCATCTCCTTGACTTCTGGCACTTTGGAATTGCTTTCTTCTGTGCTTATACCTTCAAAAGTAGATTCCCAGGGGACCTTACTAACTAGCTCCTTCAGCAACCAGAAGTCTGCTCTCCCCATATTCAGGGTCAAAGTTTTGCTGGTGCTTTTTCTGCTATCACCAGTGATTTGAAACTCACCTACTTCATGGTCACTATAACCAAGACAGCCAACAATCATTACTTCATCCATGAGTCTCCCTCTGTTTACAAACAACAAATCTAGAAAGGCATCTTTCCTAGTGTCCCTTAGTTCCTGCACCAAGAAGTTATCTTCAACATGCTTCAGAATTTTTCTGGACCTATTTCTGTCTGCTACATGATATTCCCAGTTGATGTCTGGAAAGTTAAAATCAGGACAAGTGCAGCGGATCTAGAGGTATGCCTTAATTATTTGTAGAATAATTTTTCAGTGTCATTGCCCTGACTGAGTGGTGGATAGTGGACTCCAACACTAACATCCATTTTATGTGCTTTCCCCTTCATCCTTACGCAGAGGATCTCAACTGTGTCCTTCTCAGCTGCATCTGGCAGGGACAATCCAGCCTCTCCCTTACACACAATGCTGCCCTTCCACCTCATCTGCCCTGCCTATGCCTACCACTCCTGCAGAGCCTATAACTGTTCCTAATGGCACACCAATCACATGACTTCTCCCACCAGGTTTTGCTTACACCAATGATGTTGCAGGTCTGGGGCTGGGCCAAAGGTTCTAACTGCTCTTGCTTATTCCTTAATACTTGAATAGAAATCTTTGAATGTGATGGTGAGGATGGAAGTAATAGTCAGATTTGGAGGGATGATACAAGTAAATAAATTTATGTGGATGATTATTAGAGGAAAGCTGGACTTTATATAAGAAGAGGGGACAGGTGAATGGCAAGGTCAGTATATGTGAAAATACTTACACCTGGCTGTCTGCCTGTCTCTGTATTTATGTCTGGTTTCTGTCTATCAGATTGTTGGTACATGTTGTTCCTGTAGGGACAGTGTTATGGTTTGGCTGCGGCCGGCAATAAAAGTGCCACGTGGCCGCCCCTCCCCCCGCCGGGGTGCGGAGGAGAATGGAAAGAAACAGGCAGAAACTGGTGGGTCGGGATAAGGGCAGTTTAACAGAACAGCAAACAAAGGGAACAGGAA
>Ga0065711_1042193_pt1 | contig 15567 bp, 13 predicted proteins | sample Hoacrofraction12_FD_59098 | JGI IMG/M metagenome (GOLD analysis project Ga0065711, IMG submission 59098) | Hoatzin crop microbial communities from Cojedes, Venezuela - Epithelial fraction 12 v2 (version 2) | ecosystem: Host-associated > Birds > Digestive system > Esophagus > Crop | place... | reverse complement strand
GGAGAAAACAATAAACCTCCCATAATCCAGGAGGAAGCAGTTAATGACCTGCTATGCCATTTGGACAATCTCAAGTCCATGGGGCCAGATGGGATCCACCCAAGAGTACTAAGGGAGCTGCCAGAGGAGCCAGCTAAGCCACTCTCCATCACTTATCAGCAGTGCTATCAAACAAGGGAGGTCCCAGATGAGTGGAGGATTGCCAATATGACTACCATCTACGAGAAGGGCTGGAAGGAGTATCCCTCGAACTACAGGCCTGTCAGCCTGACCTCGGTGCTGGGGAAGATTATGGAGGGGCTCATCCTGAGTTCGCTCACCAGGCATATGAAGGACAACCAGGGGATCAGGCCCAGTCAGCATGGGTTCATGAAAGACAGGTCCTGCTTGACCACGCAGATCTCCTTCTATGACCAGGTGACCCTCCCAGTGCGGGAAACACTGTGGATACTATTTACCTGGACTTTGGTAAGGCCTTTGACACTGTTCCCCACAGTATCCTCCTGGAGAAACTGGCTGCTGATGGTTTGTATGGGTGTACACCTCACTGGATAAAAAACTGGCTGGATGGCCAAGACCAGAGAGTGACGGGGAACGGAGTTAAATCCAGCTGGCAGCCAGTCACAAGTGATGTTCCCCAGGGCTCAAGTTTGGGGCTTGTCTGCTTTAATATCTTTGTCAGTGATCTGGATGAGAGGATTGAGTACTCCCTCAGTAAGTTTGCAGATGACACTAGGTGGAGTGGGAGTGTCGATCTGCTTGAGGGTAGGAAGGCTCTGCAAAGGGATCTGGACAGACTGGGTCAATGGGCCGAGGCCAACTGTATGAGGTTCAACAAGGCCAAGTGCCAGGTCCTGCACTTGGGTCACAACAACCCCACGCAACGCCACAGGCTTGGGGAAGCATGGCTGGAGAGTTGCCTGGCGGAAAAGGACCTGGGGGTGCTGAACATGAGCCAGCAGTGTGTCCAGGTGGCCAAGAATGCCAACAGCATCCTGGCTTCTATCAGGAATAGTGTGGCCAGCAGCAGTAAGGAGGTGATCGTGCCCCTGTACTGGGCACTGGTGAGGCCGCACCTCGAGTACTGTGTTCGGCTTTGGGCCCCTCACTACAAGTAGGACATTGAGTTGCTGAAACGTGTCCAGAGAAGGGCAACAAAGTTGGTGAAGGGTCTAGAGAACAAATCCTATGAGGAGCAGCTGAGGGAACTGGGGCTTTTTAGTCTGGAGAAGAGGAAGCTGAGGGGGGACCTTACTGCTCTCTACAACTACCTGAAAGGAGGTTGTAGTGAGGTGGATGTCAGTCTCTTCTCCCAAGTAACTAGCGATGGGACCAGATGCAATGGCTTCAAATTGCATCAGGGGAGGTTTAGATTGGATAATAGGAAAAACTTCTTTACTGAAAGAGCTGTGAAGCATTGGAACAGGCTGTCCAGGGAAGTGGTGGAGTCACCGTCCCTGGAGGTGTTCAAAAAACATGTAGATGCGGCGCTTCAGGATATGGTTTAGCAGGCATGGTGGTGATGGGTTGAACGTTGGACTTGATAATCTTAAGTGTCTTTTCCAATCTTAATGATTCTATGATTTGCTGAAGGCAGTCAGCAGTAACACAGCCACAGCACCTGGGATCTTCTGTGTCATATGCATCATCCCTGTCTCCCACATCACAACTATGTGCTGCACGACTTTAACAGGATCTACAATTCCCTTAATATCTCCAGAAACCCATCAAAGTAAATACAAAAACACTAGTTTTAATCCCCTGAGAAATATTTATTATCATCTGTTCCTAGGTTGGGTTCTGAGCTACCACTGAGGAGCCTAACTAGCTTTGATTTTTTTCCAGATCACATTATTAATGTGTATTAATGTACTTAGCTTACTCCTTTCTGAAAACATGTTTTGTGGAAGAGTTTTTAAAAGCAGTTATACAGTGATCTTGATTATTTGAAAAGTTTCTATATATACAGTTTTTAAATGTTTTTCATTTTAGGAAGTCATTTATAAGAAGGGCAAATAATAAATAATATTTTCTCAAGTTTGTAAACATTTTCGTCTTCTATTGTCATTTCATGATGGTTGAAACCATTATCTGCTTCTTTGCTTGTGCATGCAGCACTCACTGCGACAGCAGCAGAGAGAGATGGGATTTTTTAGACCCATTTTGTCTGATGCAACATCACTAGGTAGTTCTTTGAGCCAAGTAGTTTGTCCCTTCAGTACTATAACGAAGTTAGCGCATCCTTGTTTTGTGGCAGGTGTTGCTATTGCAGCTTTGCAAATAGCCTCCTAGCCTCTGAGAAATGCTTCATGGAAACCAAGTCTGAATTTTGAAAGCCTGAATTTGATTTCCAGAGAAAAGCACATGCTAGAGAAAGTGGAAGGAAATTATTTTATGAAGTCTACTTCAGTTCCTTAACAGCATAGCAATTGAGTCAAATACTCCCTCCCACCATGCTAACCCCCAGTGAAGCAGCTCTCTTCAGAATTATTCAACAGACTGTCCATACATTTTTTTAGAAGTATAGTCAACTTGCCACTATGCCATTTCAGTAGAAGTAATCAAAATTCACCCAACAGAAACTACTACTTTATTCTAAACATCATCCATCTACCAAGACAAAACAAGTCCTTACCTGCTGTGTGAAGCTGCACAGCACAATCAAGACATCTTCACTTGGAGTCAAATATTTCAGTCAAAACTTTCCTAGTACAGGTCTGGAGCAGCCAGAGTGCACCAAACTGAACTGTCATGGGATAGCATGCCATTTGTGAGGAGACTGAATGAGCAGAATCGGAGAGTCACAAAGCTCAGAAGAGTCCTCTACTACATTAATAACTTCACAAGAGACAAAGATCACTCTGTTCTGTAGCTAATGCTGCATCTGAACACTAGCTATAAGCAGTCTCACCATTCCACTAAGCTGCATACTTGAACAAAATAATGAGAGAAATAACACGCACAACCAAGGTCCAAAAATCGACCTCCTGGAGCAGAAAAATGACACAAAGGTACACTATACTCCACAAAGACAGACTACACTGCAGTGACTGGATTGCTCACAGCATGTCCCCCCACAACCCCCCAGAAAACAGAAAGAGCATTGCTTTCTTCCCCAACAGAAAGAGCATTGCTTTCTTCCCCACCATGCCTGGTGTGCAGGAGCAATGGGAGAATTTGAGGGGGGGCTAACAGCAGTGTGCTGCCCGCAGCCTGGGGTAGCCACTGAATCACATCTAGGCAAAAAATTCCCATGTAAAGCACAGACTTTCTTATGACCACTTGTTTCCATATTAATACACTAAGCAATCAGGAATTTTTTGTTTATTTTCTAAGGTTTTGGTGTAAATTCTTTAATTAACCCAGTAAATTTACTAATGAATATTTTAATAGCCTTAATATGCTGCATATGCAAATTGAGTCTACAGAGTGTCACCTGGAGAACTACTTCAACATTTGACTGATTTGTAATGCAAGTTTTGTTTTGCCACTCTTTCCCTTCCTCTACATCAGGCAGGTGGCTTTCAAGTAATAATCACGTCCTCTGCCCAAGTCATCATGAAGGACAATTTCACATGGGCAATGAAGGTTAAACATTTTTTAAATGCAAACAAAATGAATTTTTAAAAGCTTCAGAACAGCTTTGGATTCAGAAAGCCCTTTTCAATCAGTGGGAAGTTCTCTTTAACAAAAGATGCTCTTAAGTTATGCAGATGTCTCATTTGTCAGTTCAGAGTTTTCTCTGTCTCCTCTGCCACATAGTCTGTATAATTTAAGGTGACTCACTGTACAAGAAAGTTCACCTTCCATTAAAATGTTTTCTTTAGTAAGCACTCTCCTGGAAGTGCTGTAGTGTAAACACGAGTGGCTACGAATATGAACATTTATTAAATAGTGCTGATGAATATTTCAATACCTAAGGGAGAGCAATTCACAGCTCAATCATTCAGGGCATTTTAAGTGCTGCACAGGACAATTCTACTACACCTTCCATCAATATTTAATTGCCCATTTTATTCTGTTTACCTTTTTGGTTAATATATAATTTAAAGCCCTTGTACTAAAAAGGACGGGGGGAAAAAAGAGAACAACTGTTAGCCTGCTTTTAACAAATCTCTGGTGAGAGCTTTTCCCTCATTTAAAATTCATTGCGAAGAATTTTTATTTAATATCAGTAACACAAACCCCAGATATTAAAGCAAAACTTGGAAGCAACTGTTGCATAACAGTCCTGACACTGACTTAGATTTGACTGACACCAGTTTCTGACTGGCAGCCTTTGACAAAGCACCCCAACAGCCTGGAATGATGCCACGTAACCTGACCACGGGAAGGAAGTACAAAAAAACCAAATATGACAAAAACTACTCCTGTTGCACACAGGTTATTCCACAGGAACCAATATTCTTCATTGTTTTGGTGGAAAAGGAAACAGATTGCAAAGTATAACAAAACCACTTTATTTACATTTACAAAAATGGGGAACGTTTTCAGCTGGATATATTGCACCGTGGTGTTTAGGAAAAAAACTGCTAGACTAACAGGCCTGAAAATACTTGGGTACAGTAAACTGGATATGAAAGCAACAATCATGTAAGAGCATTACACTTGCTCTTCATTGCCAGTCATTGGGGTGTCACAGCTTATCACGATCAGGGATTTCATAGAAAATAATTGATTTATTAATAGTAGTAATAGAGCTACTTTTGAATTTGGAGCAAAATTAATAACAGTGGTACTTAGGCTTCTGTTATTATTTTGAGAATCACATGCAAACTCGGGTCAGCTTAAATATTGACATAAGTGTGGTTGTTCTGAAATATTCAGGGGCTGTAGGTTCAGTCTGTACTTTCTGTAGTCTTTCATGCATGCCTAAGATACTCTATCACTTTTACCACCTCCTGCCCTAAGAGAAGTTCTGTGGTTTGTGGAACTCCAGACACACTTTGATAGATGCTTCATGTGCTTCTTTGGCTTTGCACATGGTATGTTGCATAAGTACAGAACAGATAATTACCATTTGCTATGAGGAATAAATAAATCATTATGTTGCTACCAGATACACAGTTCTTTTGTAGTCTCTATTCTTTTATCAAGTGCGTTGTTTAAAGTTATCTTACATACATATTATCTTTATATGTATAAGATGGATAGATAGAAGTAGGTACAGACACAGACGCACAGGTATGTACATAGAGTGTATGCATACACATACACATGTCTACACACGTACATATACACATACATATACATATATATGTATATACACATGATTTCTTTGAAACTGAGAGCTACTCTTCAAAAGAATTTACTTTAATTATTTTACAGGAATAGTAAATCCTAGATATTACCTCACATGCTTGGAGTTACACTTAGCTTTGTCTTTGAAAACTTGGTTACCAGGGAAAGGCCAGCAAGGGTGTTGTGTTCTGTCCTCGCAAAAAAATTATTTCTGTTAGTTTCAGCTAAGATATGTCAGGTCATCTCACGGCCAATGCTTACCAAGTGTCGGTTCAGTATGGTACAGAATGTGAGAAAAGATAAAGACACTGGTTGTGCTGCATTTTCTACTGTTGTAATAAAACAAAGATGACTGATATATTTTCAGGTACAAAACTTCCACCTGTAATTAAATCAAATTAGGGGCAGAGGATGCACGCAATGGAAGACAGAGGCAGAATCCTGACCTACTTAAATGTTGAGAAGTTTTTGAAAAACAAACAAAACATTAAAATTATTAAATTCCTTAGCTTTTTTTGGCTCACTCCCTGCGTTTGATTTTCTTTTCTAGTTATTCAGGGTATATCTGCATAGCATAATACTGTGTCATGAAAGCAGATCTAGATGAGGTACTAGAAAGCTGGTGCGTTCAGCAAGCATTTGGCTGGATAAAATATGCCTTGCTTTTCAGAACAAAGTACAACATAAAGGACTAGCGTGTTGATATTCACAAGACCAGAGCTTAACTTACATAACACTCTGATGAAAGTTAGGAAATGTGAGCGTACTATATAAAGTTAGCATGACTTCAGCTACTTTATTTTTTTAAAAAATGAGAAACAAAAAAGATAAACAGAGTAGAACAGCAGAACTACAGGCTTGACGGAGATATGTCTAGTACAATACACAAAACTGGAAATGTTTAGATTTGCTTCTGGTACATGTTCATTAATAGTGGGAACAGACTAGGCATACTCAATGGTATTATTTGTGACCTTAGAGTTAAAATCTCAAAGTAACAAGGTAAGGATACTTCTTCACAAGTGAACTAGCTGACAGTAGTTAGCGTCTCTGTCTGCAGTAATACCTGGCCAAGTACATCATTGGCAGGAAGTCTCCATGTTTAATCACCGGATCAGGACTAGGAAGTCAATACAATCATGGGGAGGGGCCCTCTATATTTGAATCCTCTGACTTTATCATCGTCTGGAAAACTAACCTAAGCCTAGATGAAGTTTAAAGGAGAAATGTCTCCATCAAAATCGGAAGAAGACACACACACCTACCCCTTCAACACCTCCCCTTGCTTGCCCCTTCCCACCTCCCCTACCTTCTCTGCCCTTGACAAGTGATATCTTGAATCTTCAGGACTTCCATACAGCAAAGCTTCAAACACGTGCAAGGTCAGGAAACAGTAATTTCCTCATGAACAGTCCCAGCCATGAGGATGCGTTTCCTCCTCTGCATGATCAATGTGCTGCGACGTGCTTGATACGGGCCTCTGTCCACTGCTACAATTTCCCATGACCTGCAGGAAAAAAATACGTGCTGCCTACCTGTACTCCAGCTCTTCGGTCTGTTTGGAGCTTATTGCACAGAGTAAGTGCCAACCACTTGTGGTCTCATTTCCCCTATCAGCTGACCTAAAATACTAGTGTTCTGCAACAAGACGGGCAGGCAGTTTGAGATATAAGTTTATCCTGTCTGAACTCATGAAAGTAAGACTGAAGATATAAACTCACCTGATGAAATACAATATGGAGATTTTTGCAGCTTTCTTATAGCCTGCAAATATACAAGACCATTTGCTGTTTTGGGTTGTGCTTTTTGTGTCAAATCTATTTGCCTGCCCTACACAGTAAATAATATTGTTATTTTATTTACATTTAGCCAGAACGTAAAATGGACTTACAAGTTAAAAGCTGTTCGCAGAGATCAAAGTAACCTGTATTATTTGAGAAAGGCTAGTGATCTTCATCCAATAATCAGAGATGGTGTTTGCCTATTAAAATCCATGTTCAGACCTGAGCCAGTGAACTCACAGAAGCTGCTCTACTTGGTCACCCAAGAAGTAGAATCTTTCTAGCTTGGTTTGTGGATTTTTTTTTAAGTTTGTCTGAACAACAGATAGACACTGCATGTTATACATCTTCCTGCTACCTAGGACTATCTGTAAACTGAAGCAAGGAGAAATAGGGGAAAATACATTGTTTTGGTTTGGTGTTTCTCCATTTGTGGTTTATTAAATAATCAAAATATTTTTGGCTGTAGTTTTCTGATTTTTTGTTTGTTTCCTTTACTGCACTGTAAATTGCTAAACACAGAGATAATTAGAAATTGTTTCCAATCACTGTCTAAATTTCACATTCCCTCTCACTTCCTCTCTAGACTTAGCATGTCACTAGTTAAATGAAGTCTAGTTGTATCGTTCCCCTATAAAATGCATTCAAATTCCACCCTCTTGCTGCTAGAAAGCTGACCCCAATTGGGATGTATCTTTTCTAATATCTGTAAAGCCAGCTGCAAGTATTCGTTTCTGTCCCTGATATTTTCAATACGTTGTCTTTAATTTCCCTCTCTTTACCAGACATGTGATTATCAAAGCTCATAGTTTTATTGGTAGACCTTCTGCACCAGTAAAGCCTTTTATTTTCAAGATTGATACAATACTTTATTCAGTACTCATTACATAAGCACAAGCTCTTAATTTTTTAGAATTTCTCCAGACACTTCCATGGATTAGATGGAAACTACTAGAATAGGTTTCAAGCACAGCACTAGAGGTTTAGTATAGATCATTTGGGCCAGTTCTGCCATGTTGTGTAATCTCAGCTGTTGTTAAAATGCTTGCTGACAATCGGTCCTGTGTTCCCAAGCAAGACACATGCTTTTTTTTTTTTCTGACCCGTGTTCTCTCCCAAAATGGTGAGTACATTGGTTGGATGCGATCCTTCAGATAATCAACTCACTCTAACCTATTCAGGTGCCCTTGTTCTGTGCTGCCTGAAGACGACAAGCTATGGGGTGAGGAGTGCCAGAGTTGGGCTCCTCTAAGGAAAGGGGTACCTTTTCATTTCCGTTTTGGGCTACACAGTGTACATGAAATGCAGACTACACTGTAAGTTAGAAAGGAATCACACCACATCCCTTACCTCATCCTCAACAGTCTTACAGGAGTCTTATCAATGCTCATAAGAATCAATAAATTGGTCCTACAGCCTGCAAAATCTGCATCCACTTTGTCGGACTCAGACAACAATTCTGATGCTGCCAGGCTGGGTGTTCAGAGAGCTCTGTCTGCTAGTGCTGCACCTTCTGCTCCATTTTGCCCTAAGGATAAGTAGGACACTATATTCATTCCACACACATAATAATATTGGTATGATTCAGAAGACAATCAAACATTTGGAATGGATCAGTCATAAATGTCAGCAGAAGCCTGGATCTGCAAACCTTTTGTAGCACACACTCCTGACACACTGATTAAATTTTTAAAAGAGAGATGTTACTTTAAAATGTCACTAGAAATAGGCCCTGTACTTCAATAGTAGACTCATCTTATGCGAATACATTACCTCCTTGAAACACAGTATGTCCCAGCTTATCATTCTGTGTTTGTGAAAGGATCACACCAACAAGTTGAACGTAATCAACAATTAGCAGCGAAGCTTTCAAAGTCTCTTCATATGAGTAGAGATTTCCGCAGTAGCCAGTAATTAAGAATCACATTGCTTGTTCCCATATTTGTGCCTGTGCACATCTTTATAGATATTCCTACATCTAACTGTCAGGATAAGCAATGTATTTGAGTACATCTGTGGACAAGTTTGATCAAGATCATCTTTCCAGTAGATCTTTCTGGAGAGGATCTCTGCATGTTGCAGACTTAATTCTTAAAGTACAGGCAACCAATAAAAGGGGAAATACGCAAAAATATGTACCATGTGCAAATCTTACTGCCATTGAAGTATGTACTAAGAACCATTACTGAATCAAAGGAAGTAATACAACACTCAACACTATCAACACAAAAATATTTTGTTTCCCTTACAAATAATCTAGTTTCTTTACATATAGTCTTCAGATAAGGTCTGAAAAAGTTACAAGTATACAGAAGGTTTCAGAAAAAGGACAGTTTACCATATCAGAAAAAGGACAGTTTACCATATCACTTTTGAACTAGATCAGGACACAGTCATGCAAGAGCACTGAGATTTCAACACAGAGTAATTCAGAAAAATCTTCTTTTTTTTGAACAGCGTAAAACCACTCTGCCTGCAAGACAGAGCTGGCAATTCTCATGCAAAAATTAATTTCCAAGACAGACTTAGAGGGAAATAAGAGGAAAAGACTTCAAAGAAAATCAAAGGGAAAAGTGTATCCTTTAGAGAATTATAGGAAGAAAAAATCGATAATAATCTGTTCACTAAGTAAATGAAAATAAAAAGTAGTTGCTTCCCACAGTAAAAGTGGTGCTTCATCTGACTTCACTTGAAGGTATATTTGGTATTTAAAGTCAGACTTCTCATTGTGAATAGTGTTTTCCATCAAGGAGGACTCTACTACATTTGTAAATATCACTGAACAGCTTAATGTTCAGCATTTACAGGGAAAAGGGGAGGAGGGTGACTTTTAGTTTTAAATTATGTTAACCTAAAATATTGGATTGTCCAGGCTGATACTCATCAGAACAGAATCCTCCTTTACCATAGGCACAATTACTGCTGAGAGGATCATCAGAGGATTTGTGTGTTTTCCCTAAGAGCTGGGTTTGATATGAGGAAAAATTGTAAGACAGGTCCTGTCTCTGCTATATCCAGAAACCTGTTTTCATACAAAAATTGCACATACCTGTTCATTAGACACTTTTAATGCTATCACTGTATTAAAAATTAGGACTCTCTTCTTTATGTGAGCTTAGAGGTAGCCTTTGTGAAAGACTAGAATGTAATGTATATGAGTCTAGGATCACCCACCAGCTTGTGGTTTAATTTTTAAAGTACATTTCTTTACCTATGCTAAATATCTATCACATTCTACTGTATGCATGACCAGTGATGCAAATACATTACAATGATCTCACATATAATTTCAAAAAAAAAATGAGCAAAGTATTAAAAAATTCAGAGATTTTAACTTGATGATTTTGTCATCTAAGTTATATTTATGCCGTTGTGTCAGTCCATTTGTTCAACACATGAATATATACACCTATGCTACATACACCTACTGATGATGCTATTCATTTCCAACAGATACAAAAGCTGATTATTTGCATAGTCTTGAAATGATTCTTGGAAAGATAATAAGTAACTCTGCACTGAAGACTTTTTTCATCTGAATCAGAAATCCTCTGATGCATCTTGTTTCACCAATTAGGATTAAATATGATTTTTTACAGATAGTTCCAAACAGTCCACTTTGGCTCAGATGTAGGTACTGACCTGCAAAAACCAGTACACTGTGCTTATGGTATTTGATATAAAATGTCTAGTAACAACAGTAAAAGAGTTTGTTTCTTTTATCCTAGATGTGGGATAAAATATAATTTACACCATGGCTATTCTTCCTCTACATCTGAGAGTAGGTTAGGGCACTAAAATACACCACGTGTGTCTAATCCACACTAAATTATGGAGAAAATGGGATTATTTTAAACCAGATCATTCTCATTTCTGAATGAGTTTATGAGAAAAACATGGTCTTTCCTATGCACAATAGACATGTCACCAAAACTTACAGGATAGTGAAACAGCTTTCTTGTAGCAATCTGTCTCTTCACGTCACTTTAATTATTGTTACAAACCTGTTTCAGGTCTTCGTAAGAAATCATATTAGATAACATTAATAACGTCGTTGAACTAGATGATTTAAGATTCAGTCTGGAGTTACATTTCAATTAGTTTAAATCAAGTGGAGTTAGGCGCATGTCAGAGAGGAGGGTGTGAGCAAATATGTAGTTAGTTGTTTTGCTCTGCTTGACTGGCTACTAAGGGAGAGGAAGACGTACCTCCCCAGCTTAGTTATATACGGCCTTTGATTTTTCTCCCGACTTCCCCCCTCCCCAACCACATGACAGATGAGAAAGTTACAGCCAATGCTAATTTAGACAACATCTAAAACCTTGCCTGACAAGGTAAGTTCAAATTGTGAAGCCATCCCTTCACACAGAAAGCCCTTGTTAGTTACATTAGTGGTGGATTGGCTCAGTGTGACAGTTTGTTTGCTAAAGGTGAACTATATGCATTTCCAACGCAGGCAAGACATATCATCATTTAAAGAAAATATAAAGATGTCATTTTGCTTATTTGTCACAGGGTTCATGTAATATTCCTTCTGTTTTCTTCATTGTTGACTTCTTAGGAGAAGAACAGCAACTGTGTACCTTCAAGTGAGACACCTAATTTTGTTATGGATGAACATAGTGTTGTGACAAAACAGTGGCACAGCTGTCATAACAGCTGTCACACATTAATCATGACAGTGACAAATAGCATAATTACTTTATCTGGAATGTCTAGCATGAACACTCAGTATGCACCACTGCAGTGTAAGCATATCAAGCATGGTTTAATTAAAAGACTTCAATACAGGCTATTTAGACATGGTCTTGGAGATACTGATACAAAATGAAAATAAAATTGTTTCTCAGTTCCTTTTTAGGGACACTCAAAGACCAATTACTTAGTTGGCAAGGTAATCTGAATCTCTTTTCCTAATCAGTCCCTTTGATGCCAATTCTGCATGCTGAATTGAGCTACTGGCATGCATGTTTTTCTGACCCTAAACCTCAGCTATGTACCGTGTTCAACTGTTATCCTTTCCTCCAAGATGGCTTAAATGTTCACATCTGTACCACATCCTTTGATTGCTCAAAATGTAGCAAAATAACAAGCTTCATTGTGTGCTGCTGGGTAAAACTTTTCTTTCCCACAGACTCTCTAATGGAGATAGAATAGTGAAGCTTGTGTCACAACATGTGCTTTGGGTTCTGCAATTGCACCTGCCAAGGCTTAGGCCTTCTGCAGCAAAAGCCTGTTATAAACATAACTACTGTTGAAAAACGTAAATCCAGCTCAGGATCTATATTCAAACAAATCAAAGCATTAAGAGGTAAATATTTGTTTCAGGACACTATCTAGTTCAAAGTTTCTTTACTTTAGCATCACTCTCTGGGTCCACATGTGTACGCAGGTTTGCAGCTGGTTTCTTTCAGCTTTTCTGAAGATAAAATACACCCACAAAATACTGTTGCCAAGACTCACTTCACACAGCAAATTCCACTGGTAATTACCAACTCGTAGTATTTTTACTTTTTGCTCCAGATTTGTTAAGCTCTGCAACTCATTGAATTCACTTATTGAATTTCTAGGGGCAGTTCATGAATTGTACTGAAGCCGACTCAATGAAATATTAATGAATCAATTTCCATAGACATGGATTCATTATCTCACTGGATGGCATCAGAAAACACAGTCCTGCAGGCAGTATCCTTCCACCTGCCTGCCAGAGGATTTCATTTTATTATTCAATTTTTAAAGCCCACATTCAGACTTCTTGATAAGTTTACACTGGTAGCTTTTCAATCTCTTGCTCCAAGACAAAATTAAGGGGAGAAACATTGTAATATTATTTAGCTGAACCTAAGTAATCCATCAAATGTGATTTCCTATTAAGCAGAAAAGCAAGATTGTCAGTGATATGTTATGGATCACAGGAAGAAAATATTTTTCAAATGCAAGAAATTATTTCAAAAAATGAAAGCAATATTTTTTTCATTAAGAGCTATAAAGGCAAAAATGGCAAAATACTTTAGTAATTGGTTTCTTGGGGTGGAAAATTTACGTTAATGAATCCAGGATTTCGTGACTGGATTTATGATTTTTACGCTTCTGCAGAGAAGCTATGTGGAGCTGTAGTCTCCAGAAATGCATGCAACATCTTGAAACCATTTCAGCCATATATATTTTTAGACACCCTATGGTTATCCTGTGATGGCTTGCATAATTACTCATCTGTTCTTTAACAAGAAAACATCTACCAAAGGAACTGCTTGCACCCGACTATTCTCACTTTCTTCAGGCTTATAACTGAAATCATTGCACTGACTTCCTCTAGGTTAACCATGAGGAAAAGACAAATGCCTCATCTGCTTTGGCATCCTGGATTTGGTGGACTAGCATATGAGGTTCTGCCAGGCTCATAAAGCAGATATGTCATCGTGAGGACAAACTGCTCTTATTAAGTTTGGGTTCAGTGGAGTTAAACATTGGACTCCTACCTATATTCCCTGCACAGCCTGAATTTTTAGGACACTCTTTGGCATAACCAGTTGCAAGCTAGATGATGAAATTCCAAAATCCTTCCTCACTTGCCTAATGCAAGAGAGTTAATGAGGGAATTGGTGTTCATCAATTGGTGTTCATCAGATACCTCATAGAAGTACTCTCTTTCCCTAACAATGGGAACCAGCAGACTTTTTCCCTAACAATGGGAACTAGCAGCTGCCGATTGTATTTATCTCTTCAACTATGAGGTTTATTATTTATCTTCCCTTTGCAGTGCCCATGTGGCAGCACTGATATTGAGCAGCTGGACAGATTGCACCCTGGAGCTACATCTGCAGCTATATAGATCAGTACCACTTTCATTGCCTCAGTGCTGGAGAAGTTTGTCTTCTGTCAGCTAGATTTACTGCCTACTTCATGAATTGTTAAGGGTTTTCCCTTCGCCTCCCCCAACTTGATTTTCAAAGCATATTAGTGTAATCTGGTACTGATTGTTAACAATCGATTAGTTAAGTATTTGCTTACTTTTTTTCTAATTAATAGGGATTTCCAGTTGGGTTTGCAAAGATGAAACTTGAATGGTGAACAGAATAAAGAGCAGTTGCTCAGTGAAACTAGGAAAAGGCAGTAAAGGACTGCAGGCTATAAAACAATAAGAAATATCCAAACACAGGACTGCTTCATGGGTCAGTTGTTTCATTCATTTCTTAGTATTCGAGCTGGCAAGGCAGTAATTACTCATATTACACCTTCTTCCCTGAGAAAGTCAAATCCTAAATAATTAGCTTTCCATAAAGAACAACAAAATCTGCATTCTAATGCCTGTAGCAATCGTATCCTAGTGAGAATATACATGTTTTTCTAGTAATATATTTAAGGAGTGACAACTTTGTGTAAACCCATGCACCTACACAGTGTTACTAAGTTTCTATCCAGATAGCTGTCGTACTAGCAAGGCAGAATCCAAGAAAACTTTCGGGCTAGTTTTCAGGGGTAGTAGTGGCTGCAAGATCATGGGTTTTCTTCTCCTCCAGGTATTGTAGTATCTTCTGCAGCAAGTTCCTCATCTTCCTTGTGACCCAATAAAGCAAGTAGGTCTCAACCAAAAAGGGACCTCAAAGAACCACTGGATAAAAAAAATGTCTTTTTGTGAACCTGCTAACTGACACCCAGCTGTATTCAACAGGCAGGACATTGCACTGACTTAGTACAGCTTATATGTGCTCAACTTGGCTTTGGAACAAGGTTTTCCCCATTTGTCTTGCTGTTGTCATGGACTGCAAATATATCAGAGCAGAAGGACTCTTCTTCCGTTTCTTTCATTTCTCTCCTAACAAGACGGAAAAAAAGTTATACTTCCTTGTTGGGGGAACCACGGCCATGTGGTGAGCCCTCCAGATACTCTGGGCCTGACTCTTGATAGCCTATAATGGAGCAGGCATCAAGGTCACAATGAGGCCTGCATTAACCGCGATTAGCAAGACAAACAAGATCTTGAGGAGCAGTTTGATGCGTGTGACTTATAGCATCACACGAATCAGAGACTGTCAAGTATGAATCAGAGACCGACAAGTACGCAAGAAGGGTGAGTGGACAGTGTATGCGTCCAGTCACGTTAGAGCTATTGCGTGGCAAGGAACTATATAAACATGGGTTTGTAGCGCGATAAACTGGCTTGTCTGATCATATTGATCGTATGACGAGTCCTTAATCCCGCCGCGACACTTCTTTCCCACTTTCAGGAAAAGTCTAAAATAAAATATCAGAAAACCAGGAATTCTCCAGTTATCTGAAGTCAGTTCAACTCCAGAAGTAAAAGCAGTGTTCATACATATAGCAATTGTGTCCAGCTTTCACCTCTGTTTGCAGATCAAAGAAGTTTGACGTAATTCCTCTATTACAGAATCACAGAATCACAGAATCACAGAATAGTAGGGGTTGGAAGGGACCTCTGTGGGTCATCTAGTCAAACCCCCCTGCCGAAGCAGGGTCACCTACAGCAGGCTGCACAAGAACTTGTCCAGGCGGATCTTGAATATCTCCAGAGAAGGAGACTCCA
>Ga0065711_1042192_pt1 | contig 15568 bp, 11 predicted proteins | sample Hoacrofraction12_FD_59098 | JGI IMG/M metagenome (GOLD analysis project Ga0065711, IMG submission 59098) | Hoatzin crop microbial communities from Cojedes, Venezuela - Epithelial fraction 12 v2 (version 2) | ecosystem: Host-associated > Birds > Digestive system > Esophagus > Crop | place... | reverse complement strand
AACTTGCTGAGGGTACATTCTAACTCTTCATCCAGGTCGTTGATGAAGAAGTTAAACAAGGCTGGGCCCAGTACTGACCCCTGGGGGACACCACTAGTTACCGGCCTCCAGCTAGACTCAGCGCCGCTGATGACAATCCTCTGAGTTCTGCCATTCAGCCAGTTCTCAATCCACTTCACCGACCACTCATCCAGTCCACACTTCCTGAGCTTCCCTAGGAGGATGTTATGGGAGACAGTGTCTAAAGCCTTGCTGAAGTCTAGGTAGACAACATCCATGGCTCTTCCCTAAAAAAAAAAATCTCAGAAAACCTCAGATACTCTGAAACTCCAGGTTAACAACATCTAAAAGAAATATATATATCTGTATTTGGACAATATTCCACAAAAACTGTATTATGTGGTTTCAATTACATAAATTATACAAAAAATAACTGACAAACTATTTCATTTTACACATATTATGGTGAAAATTTTTACAGAATAATGGTTTTAAAAAAAAACTTTTCCTTGTTTTTGGTTTTACAGCTCACTGCCACAAATGAATTTTTGCCATGTTTATCTGACATGGTCTTTGATGTTTCATATCTTAGCTTCTTTTCTTCCTTTGTTCATTCATCCTATCCCTTACTCCCATTGCAATAAATAGTCACTTTGATTTACAATTCCCTTCAGCCAACTGAACAGGATTATATATATAGAAAAAAATCAAAATTAAAAAAATAAATGGAATTTCATATTTTGTAGATCTGTTTCTAAGACACTTTCTTTTTTTCTCTCTATAATTGTGCTTAGAATTTTATTGTGACTTTGTCAGTGGAAAGATGACAATAAGCTGTAAATACAGTCTTTAAAGATATAAGCAGCCATTTGTTGCAGTTTTCTACATAAATAATAGGACTGAAGAGTTAAAAGGACAAGTTGTACTATGGAGAATTAAAAAAAATGTTGAACACCACTCTGTCTTTAGACAGCTACTACTTCGTTCTTCTTCTCAAAGACTTTGCTAAGGTCTATATATACACTCAGATATCTGACGCCTCAGACTCATCAGACGTCTAGTGCCTATTTCTGTTGCAGCCTGTGCTCTAATTTGAATGTCTATTATTAGTTCTCTAATTAATAGATTTCATATAATCTGATTACTGTTGCGAACAAAATGGTCAAGCTTCCCTCAAAGCTGCCCAATCTCTTTTTAGCCTCTACTAACAGTAACTGAAAGCCTCGTTAGACTGAGAATTAAATTTACCATATCCTACAGGTTCATTAAATTTACCTGATACAAATTTTAGGGATTACACTACAGCGAAAGTGATCTTTCTGTACTTTTGCATTCGATATGCGCATATAACTAATAGAAACTTAATAAAACTAGAATTTAGCATTCTTCAACAGCAGCAGTTGTCAAATCTTTAACATCAACTCATTCTTTTGAGCAATTCTCTGAACTCGAGATTGTCCTCATCTATCCACCTCTACACCAAAGTACCCTCACTTTCACCCCATTCTCACCTTCTTGGTCACTCCTCCCATCTAATCATTAATAAGGCCTATCACCTTCTCCTCTTCCCCCCAGAAAAGACTGTCCCCCACCTTAAAGTGTCTTTAAAACAGAGCATGGTCACCAAGGATTCAGCACGAGAGCAGGCAGAGCTCTCCCAAGCACTGCAAGCCAGCCAGGGTGGCCACTGCCCTGTAAGGGACTTGGCCAGAGTGGAGGACTGGGAGTCCCAAAGGCCCTTCCTAATTCACATGTTCTCACTTTTGCAGATTGGCTTACCACAAAAGTTCCCTTGATACAGGTGACACTGGAACAAACGTTGCCTTAAGAGTGATGCCATGATCCTTTCCTGCATCTCCAGAGATGCCTCTCTGCTGTCCCTGTCAACTCCACATGAGTGTTTCTTTTCCCACACCTCCCACAGCTGCTGGAGCAAGATATTGCAGGATGGAGAACAGGGCAAGAGATCTCCAAGAGAGGGGAAGGAGAGGAACCACAGCTGGCTGAGGTGTTTTATTCTGCAAAGGTCTCCCCAGGATTGGAGAACCATTGTCTTGGAAGGCTGGATCTGGCTGTAATTCAGAAAGTGAACGGTCAGCTCCTGAAGGTCCATTGTGCCACTTCAGCAATATCAAACTTAAGAAAAGTGTTAAGACGACTATCATCAGGTCAGGGTTATTCCCTGAAAGAAAGAATTCATTCTCAAGAGCATGTTGGTGGGGTTTTTTTTGCTTAACAGTACATATTTTTTTTATATACTGCTTCAGTTAGGAAGGTGACTTTGCATAGCACACGTCTAAATTTCCCCATCATGCTTGAGTGGCATGATACACCCCCACCTCTCATGCGGATTCTAAGGCTTAGTCCGCGTAAATTCTTAGCACCATATTCCCCTTCTCTTCTCCTCCATTTGCCTGACAGAAATTAAGATCAGAAAAGATAGCTTGGTCTACCATTTCCAGATGGAGAAAGAAATGGGCAAAACTAGTCCATTTGGATAGAGGTGGGATGTTTAGATTATATAGAGAGAAATGCCAGCTCTCCACACAGGAGCAGATTATTTTCTTTCACGGTTTCCTGCTGCCTTGATCCTGAATAATCTGTAGCCAACTGTGTTCATCAGTCTGTGCTCTTCAGGCTGACATGCCCTTCTCTGCAGGCGGTCATTCCAGCAAACATCATCCAACTATTTTGGAAAGGCAATAATATTAAGAAAGTACTGGCAAGGAGGCTTTTGGTACTAGCAGGTTTTGATCATGACAATGCTTTTTAAATCTGGTACACCGGATGAATACACACATTTTTATTACTCATTTAAGGAAATGTATTAGCATGCGTACAAATACTCAGGCTGCGATATTAACTTTTACCAAATGCTTAGGCTACGGTGAAAGAAATAAAACAATTCCAGGTAAAAACTTTGAAAGTACTGGATTACTCAAGTGAATAGACCCATGATTTAAATTATAAGAACACTGGGTCTGTTCATCACATACAGGTAGGGTACGAGTAGAGAGCATTGAATATTTTTTTTGGCCACCAGCCACAGCATGCCTGGCAACACAAAAATACAAACTGTAAGAAAATGCGATTTATACCATTGGCAATGATTAATTTTAATCAGTTTTAATAACTGCAGCATTAGAAAGTTAAATTCCATACATTTATTACAAATGTAAGTGGACATGTGATTATTCTGTTAATAAAAAAAAATAGGTCGTGAAGGACATGAGCCAGAAAACATGCGGGCAGACATCCAGACTCCATTTTGACACTAACAAACGTCTAAATGATACACAGTAATTATATCGGTAACTTTCATTTTAGATATGTATTTCCCAACTATTACTGGAAGAAAAATTCTTCTTTTCAACAACCTAACATTTAGTTTTATCTAAAAAAATTCCAAGGCACATTTAAATAAATATCTTGCCAATACTCTTCATTTCATCATCAAATCATCCTGTTTGCTTCACTGCGGAACAGGCACACGGAGGCCTAACTTACATGTCATCCACCCAGTGATAGGTGCTGTCAGCTCTGCATGAGAGAGGATTCCTTCTCTGAGGAATTACAAATCCAAAGAGAAACGACAGATGAGGAAAGAAAAAAAAATAGAGTAAAATTATTTACTCTTCAGAGTCTCATTAGCAGTAAACTGTAGGAGATCTTAGATCCTTCCAATACTTCAGGTATTTACCTCTGGTTTTAGCAAGTCTCACAGGGTCATATTCATTCATTAACCTACTTCGAGGTCTGATGTTGCAAAAAAATGCCTTGTGAATTTCAGAGCTTTCTAGTCTACTCCCAAATAAAGCTGTTAAGCAACTAGATACTTGTAACACTTTTCTTAAAGAAAATAATAATCTAGTTCTCGATGTCTGTGCCTCCACTCACCACCTAAAATCATTGAGAGCATCTTTTCATATAGGTATTGCAAGGACAAAACCTTTTAAAGTGGGTGAATTATTCAGATTCTACATTAACAGAAGCAATACTCTCTCTTACTTTCAAGACATCATTAAAAAATACATCTAAAGGTGCAGAAACTCCTTGCTTTCTATCTTCATTAAGATCCAAACACCTCAGATCTACTTAATCCAACCGATGGACAGCTTTGGCTTGTTCTCTTGTCTCTCCTGCTCTCTCCCCCTCTCCAGGCCAGAAGGGCTATTTGCAAGGGCAAACCAGTTCTCTGGAAGCTGTTGCTTAGTGGGCAAGGCCTAAGAAAAAGCAGCAGTTAGGAGATTTGCACCTGGAAACACATGAGGGGAAAAAAAAAAAAAAGTTGTTTGGCTCTTCATTTAGGAGAGAGGAAGGGCCACATTAGCTGACACAACTTAAACACTTTGGGTTTATTTTCCCAAGTTATTGGATGGAGACTTGAGAAGATGCTTATTGGTCAGGCTTAGAAATACCAGACCTACCTGTTGCCATTAAAGATGTAGAAGAGATGTTACACAGATACTCATTTTCAGATATCAAAAGGAGTACTCAAAGTCTGTGTAAGTAGCTCTTGCAGGGGGACAGACATTGATACTCTTTCTTTGGGACAGAGAAGAGAGGAGACACAGAAGAGCAAAAATCTCAGTAACTCAGTCTCTCTAACAGAAGACAACTACGGAAGGGAAAAGGTGTACACACACATACTTTTGTCTTCTCCGCCTTGTCTACCAACTGTATCTCCACATAGCCCATTTAGAAGTTGGAGATGTTTCTCCGTTTGTATGACGAAGCATTCTACAAAACATTGCAGCTGTGCCTATGCTATTCTTGGGCTGGGGCAATATGCTGCACTCAAAGATGTTTTAAAACTGAGTGAAACAAGTATTTTCCCTTACAGAAAGTTCCTTCTTTCAGATCTACCCTGGAACACCAGTAAGTGTTGCCGTGAGGTAGTGGAAAGCACTGTATGGGCTGCTATGAAGAAAGCTGACTCCATCCCCGCCAGACTTGTACGGCTGCACAAGTCGTCTGCTGCACTTCTAGCAATGTTTGTTGATGCTTCAGTCCCTGGCCTGTCTTAGAACAGCCCCAGAATTTTACCCAGGAACAAGTTTGCAACCCCACAGCACTAAGAGACAATCAAAATAACACCATCAAATCAATCACTAGCTAGAATTCATTTATTAAGTTCAAATCCAAAAATATCAAAAACTGTAATATCCAGGGACTGAATAGATTAAAACCATTTGCACTCTGTGACAAAACCTGTTCTCTTACATTGCTTACTACCAGCATGAAAGAATTTAGTATCTATAGTGACTTATTAAAAATATTACCAGCGATTTTTTTTAAAATCAATTCTTGCCACTAATCTCAAAAAAATACTAATTAAAAAACTACGCTGGAAAACTAAAGCTAGTCTAATAGGATCCTGGAAGAATCAATCACCATAATAATCTGCTCCCATAAAGTCTATGGGAAGATTACAAATGCGATGCTTCATAGGAGGGGAAAATTCTTTTAAAATGTAATTTGAACTTTTCTGAAATATCATGACCGTCATGATCCAATCACCCACAACTGCTGCACAGATCTACAATAAATCAAAACTATGATTCAATGGTTACAATCGATCATGTGAGAGCAAATGGTGGGAACGGTACTGCCATGTCCAGCACGTGCATTTCAGATTATACATGATGAAGCGTGTTAATAAATGGCAAACAAAATGCTGCACAGGACTAATAAAACCTTATACAACAACTAATTAAAGCAAACAAACAAACAAAGACAGAAGACGCCGACAGAAATTCAGCTGAAACAAAGCTACATTGCATAAGGTGCATGGGAGAGAGTGATTATTTACACATTGGAAATTAAAAGCTTACTCAAAAGAGACGTTATATGCCACTCTATCAGAGGAAGTAAATGACCTTGGAAGAAGTTTACGCTGTGAAAAATGACCAATTACCAGAACATAACTGGGGGCTGTTTTGCAGCGGCCTCAGGAAGCAAGGGTTCTGGGGACAGAATTTGTACGGGAACCCAGACATTTGCCCATTCTTCAACTTGTAAGAAAGATCCACTCCAGGGTACTCATACTTACAAAGAAGAAATCAGTTAAAAAGTCAGCCCACATCAGGTCCATAACACAGTTTTAGTCTAAGAAAAGCCTGTCACAAAAGAAAATCTCACTATGGATGACCAAAAAAAAAATAATCAGAGCAAGTGTGTAACATCACATTAAATAATTTGCTAAACTATTCCAGACAGAGGTTTTTTTTTCATTATCAGTATTTGCATATCTATAACCATGTATCTTGCTGTCAGAAAGCATCCAGACGGTCTTAGTTGCTGTAAAAAATCATCAACATTTCACTTCTTATTGGCTACCTACCAAAGATAAGTTGCTTTAGTCAGATACCTTATGCAAAGACTTTACCAGGATGGATGATTTTATATTTGCACTTTCAAAAAATAACTCTAAATTGAATAATTGGAATAAATCTTCTTCACAGTCTGCTCATATAGTTCATGCGATCTACCTGAAGTCTTAAACCTCCACGCAATAAACTGTGAGAAACAAATCATGAAGCACCATTTCAGAGCAAAGCAGTATGTTGCCTAGCCTTCATTCACCACACAGGCTGAAATTTTAATACAGAAATTGCTTTCATTTCCTGTGAGGAATTTGAAAGGTTTTTCTCCAGTAAACTGTAGATGCCTATTAAAAAAAGTTATGATGAGAAACAGAAGATGAACATTTAAATTCGCTGTCAAGAGTTTTCATTTTAATTATAGCAATTTCCAGTTTAAAGGAAATGAATATCCAGGAAAGCATTTAAAATTAATCCTTCACTTCTGAAGTAGCACTAAAATTCAGTTAGGAGTGAAATACGATTATTTCATTTCAAATCTTGTCATCTAGAATAAAAAAGATTCAATTGTGTATATATTTGGCAATAGCTCACTAGGCAGAGTAAGGTGTCAAAGTCTTTAACAGAGTTCTAAAATTCCAATTTCAGCTTTGATGCTTTCCTTCATAAACTTATAGATCAGTGATAATTATGGTGCCAGCCTAGTTGTCCTACATTTTCTTTCTTCAAATTCCAAGTATAAATATCAGTGAGGAGCACTACTGTATTTTAAGGTAGAAAGGAATTCCAAACCCTCTGTCTGCATAAAGGTCATCTCACCTCTTCCTTTACTAATGCAAAATGAGACATTTGAGCACAGACAAAATACACAGTTAAACATAATGAGAAGGCTAAATGCCATTTCAAGTCTGTCTCCAATCACTGCACACAATAAATGTTAATATTAACAGGAGTTTGGGGAATCCAACAGAATGACAACTTGAAGCTGGGCCTCCCATCATCTTGGGAAGGACTGTCCTGGAAAAATCATGCTTGTCATTTTGACTAGAATATGACTGTAGTAAAATTGTTATCCAAAGTGATCCATGCTGAAAAAATTACTTTAAGCAAATCGGCATGTTCTAATAAGACATTTATTTCAGACAAGCCTTAGCATTTCTGACCTCCCCCAGTGCTAATCTGTCCTCCCATATCTGTGGTCTTTCCTTCATCTCCTCTTCTCTGGCTAAACCGCAGAAGCAGAGTTCTGTTCTCTTTTCCAGATACTTTAATATCTATACACTGGGCCAGTTAAAAAATTGTTGCTCCTTTCTTCGTAATATTTTTACTGTCTGCTGTTTCCTCACCATCCTGTCAACACTGTGATAAAGGTCTCATATTTTTGACATTGAGTATGTACTCTTTTGAGCCCTCCTAACAGCCACCGCACCTTTTCCAGTTCACAGAACGTGCTGGTTATCTTCCTGCTTGATAGTTCAGACAGTATCACCCTTGTGAGAAAACTTTCAGCAGCACGACTGGTAGTCTATTAGTTCAAGCTCAGAGCAGCATTCTTCCTCACACTGTTCCCTCCCCATTTTCCCTCTACCCTTTTACAGATCACACATTACCCTGAGCGTGGTTCACCAAAAATTCAGTTTTATTATCCACCAACTTGCAAGTTCCTAGCATCTACCCACCTGCACCTTTTGCTGCACTTTCAGGAACTTCAGCCAGAGTTTTGTCCTATCAAGCCACAACACTTTTCTGATATGAGCCTTGCTTACAAAAAAGCCAGTATTCACCACGAAGCCTATGAGAAATGCCATCATTAATTACAGAGGCAGATGCACATGAAACGAGAAAATGAATACAGTGTCTGCTTTTTACCTTACTGACTTCAGCTCAGCGTGCAATTTCAAATGGACTGTTCCTGAAAATAGCCCTATGTTGACAAACTCCTGGGAAAGAAATCTTTCCTCTAACAGCAGTATGATCAGTGTAGAAGTAACTAACACAGAGCTGCTGTTTCTTGGGTTCCTCAATAGGCAGCCACAGTCTATATTGACTTCAACTTCACCAAGTAACAAACTCCCTTCTTGCAGAATCAAACATGAATCTGTTGGCAATCCCAGTCCAGCAAGGTTGTTACTGACGCACTCGGCCCCATGTTTCATTTACACGTTTAATTATTTCAGAACAAATATATAGGTTGATATTTAGAGCTCACTACTGTGATTCTGTTTAAGGGCAATACCAATCGCAACAATTAAAGCTCAAATACTTTTTAATAAGGTCCCTTAACAGTTGTGTTTTAAACTATTTCCCCTTAAAAGCTTTATTAATACGGAAAAGCCTTACATAGCTCAGGAACTCTGCAACTAGCTAATGATTAGAGCGAAGCGTTTATGCCATCCTTGTCACCATGGTATCAAGTACAAACTCTATTTGATGATTCCTTCCTACTTTGCCTATTTCAATCATGCTGGTCCAGCATTCATGGAACAAATTCCTTTTGCTGGCTAAAACACGTAATCCTGCAGATTTTAATACTAGCTTGCAAACACTTGGCTCTACAGTTTCATTTGATTTTAACGAGACTTGTACATTCAAAATGCAGGCAGAGGTTTGAAAATTCAGGGCTGACATCATCTGTCTGACCACAATAGCTCTTACTGCTGGCTGTAAAACAGCCCTTAAGCATGTAACAATTTCTCAACAACTCTAGAAACACCTACTCTAAAGTACGTGGTCATAAAGATAAATATGACCATCCTAAAGGATTCAGTAAACAAGAACAATGCAGATAAAATTACATTAATCCTTCAGTGCAACATGTTGCACGGGCTTCCTAAAGAAATTGTTTTGCAGCCTCCATCCTTTCCTCACCATCATTCCACCAGCTCAGGCTCCACATCCTTCAACATCTGCTCACCTTGCAGGTGCAGACTAACACTCCCTCAGCATATGGCAGACTCACAGAGACTAAATCAATTTTCTCTTTCTGCCTGTCTCTTTCTCTAGAATCAGGTCAGACCTAATAGAAAAATACCAGTTTTGCATTATACGATACCAAATTACTTTGCAGTACCTTTGGAACAGACAAGATCATTTCAAGAAGAGGGAGACAGGGTTATGCAGTCACCTGTTCCGGCACACCTACACTCATGACTGCACGCACACGCTCCTGACTCGATGCACTCTGCTTCCCTGTGTGGGACTGCCGTGCGTCCGACACACAGCATGCAGAATAGGAGCTCAGAAGCATTCCTTCATCTTCATTATTTTTAAGCCCTGTCATGGTAATCAGGGAAGGCAGAAACCCAGGAGAAAGGAAAAAAGGCAAAACATACAACCTCTGCCAGATTAATTTCTTTTTCGGCTGGTGGAGAGTTTAAAAAAAAATTAAACAAGCATGATTCATTTCCTATTATTCACTGTGAGATCCATTCAATTACCGCTCTAACAGTACATTGGAGCAAGGATAGCTCTCAGACACAGGGAAAGGTCAGTCTGACCTCTGCTTCTAAACTCTGTTTAACACTTGCTTCCAGATGGTTCTCTTCCAAATGCAGAGAACAAACGCGCAAGTCCATAACGCAACCTTGCGGATGAGGACCCATCCTGTGTAACAGCGGAGCCATCAAACTTAAAAAAAAGAAATTATAGACGGTATTTGCATCACATTTTCTGTTGGAAATAAACTTCACGTGAAGAGCTTGGCTTCAGATACAAAACATTTCCATTTTCTTATCTTGTTTAAATACAATGATTTATTCTGGTTCATTATATACAAGCTAATTATACCTGTGGGTAAGCACTAGCCTCAATAACATGCAATTCGACTTGTAGGGTGGAGAAGAAAGAAACTAGCAATATATGCTGCAAAAGGGGGAAAAAAAAAGACAATTTTATTTTCTAGTTCCCTTGACCCCAGAAGGAATATGCCTCGTGGTGGACCTTCCCAGACTGGGGAGGGGGGGAGTCACTTTCAGCAAGTCTTTCACATCAGTTTAGGTCAGAGGCTTAGGGGTCAACTTCTGAACAAACTAAGGCAGACAGAAATACGGATAAAGAACCACGAAGATTATGTCTCAGAGGAAGGAAGAGGACAGATACACCAGAGTACCAAAAAATGTACTGGTAATTTTGCAGTTGCCTCATAAGTGCTCTTATCTTCACCTCTTGGGGCAGGGGGATGGGCTACAAATAGAAAGGTGAAGTTGTTCTTCATCAGTGACGAATCAGCACAGAAATCTGTGAATAAAGAGTGAACCATGGACACAAACACCATTTTACCTTGTGGACTTCAGTTTCTGAAGCCATCTCCAGGCCCTCCCAGCACAGTCTCCGCTCTCTCTTTAGTGACCCCTGTTCTTGCCTTGACCCCTGCCCCTCCAGAGCCTCCTGGTCCTGCTCCAGCCTGTATTGCCACTCTGACTCATGTACCAACCCACCTCTGTCCCTCAGCCCGTCAAGGCTCTCAAGCCAAAATAAGAGAACTAAAATAGGTACTGTTATCTCAGTGTAATACGCCCTTGCTTCTCAAGGAAAGAAACTGGCTGTGTTCGCATGATCAGCATGATAGGTTATATCAAAACCAGGCATGAAGCCCCTATCAAGCTCCAAACTTACATAGTGCTAGTCATATTCAGTTTTGTAGGTTTACTAGGTAGCCCATTGGTAACTAGTTTCATATGTATATACTAGATTGAATTTGTAATAGTTTGACAGCATTTAGATTTTGCACAGTGCAAGATACGAGAACAACGTTGACTTCAAACAGAAGGAGACAAGCACATAGTGTTTGACAGCTACAAACGATATACATAGTTTTGTAAGCTCTGCCCTTATATCTTTTTATGCAAGTGTGCCAATCCTCCTCTGAAGAAAACAGACAGCCCCCGACAGAATACGCTTGAGCAGTCGGAGGAAAAGCTCCCGTGTTTTGACAAGATCACGTGTATATGTTGTCTTGTATTAAAAGTCTTAAACAACCGTATCCAAAGTATCATGTCTATAAGGCCGAGTCACCCACTTTCCCGAGCACATGATGCAGCAGGCTTTCAGTCTGCACTTGGACTAAAACAAAAACTGAAGAATCCTTTTTGCACCGTACAAAATGGGAGTCTCCGTTACCAGACGCAGCTCTCCAGCTCGGAGGCCGGCAGGTCGTGACTGACTAGGTGTGTAACACAGAATGCTGTTTGACTGGCTAGTCTGAAGGGCTGCAGTGTGAAGCAGCCAAAATTCTTCCCTCAGAAGACAGAACCCATCAACTCCATTACACAGTGTTCTCCTCCAGTTCAAAGACCAAAACCTCAATGACTTTTTCAAAATGTCTCTTCCGCTTGGCAGGCTGGGAAATAAACCAGCACACATGTATTAGAGACTACTGACAGTTCAAGGGAAACATAAATAACAAACAATTTAACCTAAATTGATATTTAAGGGCTCTAGCATTCCCCAAACATTTAACCACAGCGTGACTCTTAAATTATTAATATTGCAAAAGACCTTTGCACAACAATTTTATCTGATTTAAGAGACAAACTGCAATCTTCTGCTGCTGCCGATTCCCTCCCATGTAGTTACACTCCTGTATTTTGATACAGTCGTTATTTTAGCTCTATCCAGTGATGCCACTAAGTGATGTCTATAAGTCCAGGTGAGGAATATATAGCAGCAGTCACTCATTACATCAGCACAAAACTTTGGAAAGGGGTTAAAGAAATTATTTTCTTTCACATTTCAACCCATTTGACTGCTTCCACCCACTTAGTCTTGATCCTGATCCTGAGTTTCACATTAAACCACTGTGTCAAAGCGTGACTGTGGCACTGTGCTACACTGCAGCACAAGATTAGAGGAAACTCCTGAGTTTCAAGTGACTGTTTTACAAGTTAGGGCTTCAGTTAGTGTTCCTCAAATCTCAGCTAGGACAACAGCATTTAAAGATTTCCACTTATTCCCTAAATAAATAAAGCATAATAAGCTCTAACATAAGCTACTACTGTGCTGTTCTCTGTGCCTCAGGTTTGACCCATAAGCATTATTTTGTAGGTTAGCACAGAGTTCATTTATTCAGCTCAGTTAAGGGTCAAACATATACTTAGTTCGAGGTTTATTTCCAGTATGAGTGTTTTTACTAAAAGCAAAACTCACATATGTATAATTAAACCTGTGTCATGGTACTTCAAATATTAATCACTGTCATGTAAAGACAGGAAATTTGCCAATATATATTATATTTAGTGCTGCAAGTGAAAATTTTGACAGCATTCGTACATCTAAGAGTCTGCTGCTTATTTCTAAAAATAACACTCATGCTCAGACCAGATACTTGGACATTTGAAGACTATGGAATTTTTTAATTCACATCTATGGCTTAAAGGAGTCAGCAGAGTCAGCAACCAACCTCTGTTGTAAAAACTGTTATAAACAATTCTATAAGCTGTTCTAAACTTAGGCAAGTTTAATTAGCAAAGATTCCCGTAAACAGTTTGCACGAATCCAAGATAGAATAAATACTTAACCCAAGGTTTTCATAGTATAGTAAAACAGAGTCAGAATCTATTAATAAGTTGAATGTAAACAACTGAAACCAATCAAAATCAGAAAAGGGAAAAAAAGGAAAAAAAAACCCAAAGATCCACTTAGAAATCAGAAACAGCAAAAATTCAAGCACAGTTGTATGCATTTACAGACCCTCAGGTATTTTTAATATTAAAAAAGCAAACAGCGCTGAAAGTAAGTTCAAAAGGTTTCTAACTTCTTAGACACAAGTAAAATCTAGTAAGACTTCCTTGCATTACTTGCTCAGCGCTGCATCATGGACTAGATCTCTACATGTGACTGGTTTGTTTAGTTTAACTGCTTCAAAGTTAAACCAACGGAAAGAATTTTGGTCCAGCTGTGAGACCTGGATCTACAGCTAAACAAACAGCTGAACAAACAATCTAATCTCTAATGTTTGGAGCAATCTCACAATATAAAACAACACCTTTCTTGATAGGTGCATACAATCCACATCAAATTAGATCTCTACATAGACTCTATGATTCCACTTTTTAGTATTTAGGAAAGCAGTATATAAATATTTAGCACGTGTGAACAGCACACAAGTCAAATTTTGCCAAACTGGTGTTTGAAGAGCTTAAACAAGAAATACCAGTCATAAATTTTGTTCCTTTCCACACCATACTAAGTATACATCAATTAGATTATCTGCCTTTGCACACACACACCTCTCTACATGTGTATGCAAATGCTTATATGGAAGCTTATGCTATATTCAGTGGTTTTGTGATTTCATAATAACTGCTTCTAATAACAGTTATTACCATTATTTATTACTCGGATTATACCCCAGGTGTGCATGCTGCCTTACAGGAAGACAAGACAGATGTCAGAACTAGAGAGTTGACTGGATCAGACTTCACATCTGAGGAAACAGCACGCACTGAGACAGCAACAAGACTGACAGCGTGAAGATCTGTGAGGTGATTATCAAAATATACACATGAAACTAAATGCAATTCTAGCAAACTAGCCTTGTTGCACAGCATGCTTTTATTCCCTGTTTAGATACGGCAGCAAATACCTGCTGTGTTCCAAAGGGAAGGGCTGGTAGCGGCTTCTTGAGGTAGGACTTCCACTTTCCACGCTCCTACCCTATGATTCAGAACTCCAGCTTTTCAGTCACAAAATGTTCCTAGTGATACAACTGCTATGGAGCCATGCAAATTGTGGTCAAATACCCAAGGAACATCCACTACTTCATTCTTCAGAGGTGTGAAAATTGGGCATCTGGTTTAACAGGTTCAGTAACATTTTTTTAAAATGTATTTCCCTAATAAACAAGGCATGGCAGAAAGCAGTGCACTATTTCTTTATGTGCTACCTGACCTTGGAAGCATCCATAGGTGGCCTGTAAGAGTAATTTATATCTTCTTCTCTGATCCATTCAGCCCCAAAGACAGAGAAGAGGCACAGATCTCAGTTAACCTAACGCTCGCTTTCTCCAGCAACTGCCAGGCCATTCGAAGACATACCAGAGCTCTGGGAAACAGTGGGTAGGTTTTGGCTTACAGCTCTTCACCAACTCAGCCAGTGCTATCAGCTCAGAAAACTTACGTTTAAAACATGAAGAGAATAAAGCTTTGAGTAGAGACTGAGTTGCACTGTGAAAAGTATACATGAAACTCGCGCATCTATTTGCTTTACTGTGGTCAACATAGCATTGAGCTTTCCCCTAACATATGCAGCAAAACATCTCCAAAGGCCTTCGTTTTTAAAGTCGCTTCACTTAAGAGAATGCAAATCTTGCAAAGAGCAAAATATTCCTATTTTGCCATCCAGGTAAGCATATGCCATTTTTCAATGCAATTATTTATACTCATGTCCGTTTCATACATGTAATACTACCACGAATGTAATGATGACAACAGAAAGCTCTGACATAGTCTACCTTCAGCTGTGAAAGGATGCATGGAATAATACTGACCATACTCACATTTCTAAACAAAACCAAAATAAAGTACATCTCACCCTCATTTTTACTTGACAGATGATCAAAAAAATTGGTTGTGGTTTTTTTAATGTGTTTCTAATAGCATGGGTTTTTACCTCCATGTTTTCTCTTTCTTTTGTGGTTATTAGAAAAGCAGTACTTAGGTGTGCTATCTCTTCTTTCTTTGTCCCATACCTTAGAATCTTGTTTACAATAAGAATTCCAAATAAAAATAAAAGTTTATTGGGCTGTATCATAAAAATCTGGCAATAAATGTCCTTGCCTGGGGCTAAACATTTTGCCTGGCTTTTATTCCCCTCCAGATTTTTTACAAGATTCAGCCTCATTCAAAATAATGCCAGTGAATACACAACTGCTGATGGTCAAGATTAATTCTTTTGTTTCTAGTAGCTGGATAACATTTTTATTCAAACAGTGTGCAAGTGATACATAAAATGACTGACTTTTTAGCAGTGTCATTTAGTTGGAAAAGTTTCAAAACCAATGTCCAATTTTGTACTCCTTTCTAGTCTGAACTTTTCATTTCCACACACGTCGTTTCTCTTTGGCATGATGACCAAGGAGGACTTGGAAGGGTGTATTCTCTGTATTTCTTTCCCTGAGACTGAACAAGGTAGTGAACCAGCCAGCAGCTCTATGCACTAGGGCTTGAACAGAAAACAGATCAGTGCAAGGATAGATTTTCCTTAAAAAAAAAAAAAAAAAAAAAAAAAAAAAAAAAAAAAAAAAAAAA
>Ga0065711_1042191_pt1 | contig 15569 bp, 22 predicted proteins | sample Hoacrofraction12_FD_59098 | JGI IMG/M metagenome (GOLD analysis project Ga0065711, IMG submission 59098) | Hoatzin crop microbial communities from Cojedes, Venezuela - Epithelial fraction 12 v2 (version 2) | ecosystem: Host-associated > Birds > Digestive system > Esophagus > Crop | place... | reverse complement strand
CCAACCCCCTGCCGAAGCAGGGTCACCCAGAGCAGGCTGCACAGGACCACGTCCAGGTGGGTCTTGAATATCTCCAGAGAAGGAGACTCCTTAGTAGAGGGTTTCCAGCAGGTTTTGCGAGACGCTGCAAATGCATCTGCCTGGGATGACGGGCAACCTTGCTGCAGCAGCCTTGCTGACCAAGTGGCTTGCCTGGGGATGGAGACTTCTGCCCGTCAGGCTCTTCCACCCAGGTTTGGCATCCAACATGATGGTCTTGTCAAAAGAAGCGCAGCCAATTCCCTGTGGTGGGATCCAGCGGCAGCTGGAAAACAATCTGCTTTCTGGTCACTAGTGCAAAGAACACATAGGCTGGACCAGATGGCTGCCACCCAGCTGTCCTGGAGAACTTCTCTCTGGATTTCACGGGCTGGAGGGGGGGCTCTGTACCGTCCAGGCAGGGTGAGCCCTGCCGCTGCCAGGAGTAATGCTGACTGCTCTCCCTCTGCTTTGCAGGTTCCCATCGTCTGCACCAAGGAGGGCTTATGGACAGAGGAGTTCAAACTGTGTGAGAGCTTACGGGGTACCTGCCTGCCGCTCCCGGAGCTGAATTTCGTGGAGTACAAGTGCGAGGAGGGGCACGGCATAGGTAAGGGCAGACAAAAGCTAAACAGAAAACCAGACCCTGTGTTGACTCAGCCCTCACTGAGAGCTGAAAGTCACAATGACTCTTTGTCTCGTACCAGTCCCCATTAAATCCATGAAAAAAAGTTCTGTTTTCTCTCCTGTCCTTGTTCTGAACATAGAGCCAGGGGTGGCTTTAGCCTTGTGCGTGGCCTGGTTGTACTCACGGGCAAGACACAAAGCTAAAGCTGGCTCCAGCATAAGCATCTCTCTCTTCAGAAGCAGCAGAGACTTGTCTCTAGGGCAAACACAGCCCTGTGCTACGACTTTCCTAATCTCTAGCCCTCCACCCCCTCGAGGTCTCTTCACTTCTTCTCACCGCTGACATTTGCAGGGTTAATGTGGCTGGTCCTAGATAAAAGCTGCACTGACAGCCACGCGTGTAGCAGGGCTCTTTCACCAGACAAGGGACCACATCATCCATTTCATTCTCCAGGACTTGGTTGTTTTGTGCTTTCAGAAAAAGCTGCAATGCTCGGTCAGGGTCCTTGCGTCTCATCTGGCATCCTGCTGGACAGGATTCTCGAGCAAAGCCCACACCGCTCCGAAGAAAACACGCCAGTTATCTAGGTCTGATCAGGCCAGGCTGAGGCGAGTCTAAGGGTAGGGGCCTGCTACGGTTAAGCTTTGGACAGACCTGATGTGAGGGCTGGGATCCACCTGGTTTTCCAAGGTGCTTTTTGCAGCTTTTTTCCTTCCTGTGTCATAGGAAGGCAGTGGGAATTCAGTGTGGTAGAAAAACTATGAAAGATGCTTCCTAACATGTCAACAAACATCCCGTAGCATCCAGGCCAAACTTCTTCTCATGCTGGATCCCACGTCCTGCTGTCAGGGCTTGAATCCATCTCTTTGGGCGTGTTGGATTTTCCTCTCATGTGGGAGAAGGGAATTGGCCACAACTCCTGTCGGCTCTTGCATAATTCAGGATTTGGGGAAGGAATTGCCATCCCAGATCAGGAGGGAAAGGGCCTCCTCTGTGTCCACCTCTACCCTCGGTGAGGAGCCTACACGTTTGGGTCTGGTGCCCTCCTGTAAAACATCGTTGTCTGGTTCCTGATTAAGTCCTCAAGCCGTCTCTTCTCCCGCAGGTGCTGTGTGCGTACCCTCCTGTATCATACCTCCCAGCGACCCCGTCATCCTGCCCGAAAACGTCACCGCTGAGACCATGGATCACCGTCTGCAGCCCACCAGAGTCCAGGTGAGCGCGGAGGGGGTTCCTCTCGCAGGGGGGTTCACTGGCAGCGTAGAGGGGAGCCCTACTCCTCTCTACCTGGTGTTTTTTAGCAAAAAGCTCTTTGCTTCAGGTAAGGAAGGGTAAGACCTGAGGAGACAAGCAGCAGAAGTGAGCTCGGGGCTGGCTGGCCCTCTCCAGGGAGCTGCTCAGGCTGTGTGCCGTTGAAGGTACCTGCTGCTGCCCGTGACCAGGTTCTAGTGCTGAGGTCCTCCTCCCTCCCACCGCTTCTTCCTCCTCTTCCGTCCCCTGCGGACACTGATGCATGGCCTCCTGCCCTCCCATCCCAAAGTTCAGCAGAAGTCATCAGCTCCCAAGCCAGCTCTCAAGGACTTGCAGGATACCGCGGTGAATGAAGCTGAATGCAGGAATCCCGCCGATTTTTCAGGATGTGCCGCGTGCCTAAACCCGCTCAGCCGCTGTTACTGTCAGCCAGCGTGCTGGGAGAGCAGAAAGCCACCCTTGGCACGGCGTGAGCCTGGGTCCCCCGTTACCTGGCAGCAGAAAGGCAACCCTGGGCAGGCATCTCCCTGCCAGGGAGGAGGCAGGGCACCATCAGCTGCCAGGACCTGCTGTCCGGCCCAATGCCTCTGCTGCTGGAACACGGGAGCCTTTTCCTCCCCATCTCTTACTCATTTTGTAGGCGAAACAGCTCAAATAGCTCAAATAGTTTGGATCCGAATGGCATGACTTTCCCAAAAAGCAGCTCTGCCGGGGTAATATTTCTTAAAATAAAAACGAGATGCATAAGGGAAAGAGGTGGAACAAAGAAAAGCAAACAACCTTCCCAGGAGCCAGCGCTCCCATCCAAATGCTTTCCCCTCCTCCTGGGAACCCGCAGGAGGCCCAGCATCGTGCCTGTGGATACTACTGTACGTCGCCTCGAATCAGACCCAGGACGGGTCGCTGCCGGGGGAGTGAGGATGCCCGGGGCGCGTGGGATGGTTAAGCACGAGCCTTGGAAGGAGTCCTCGTCTTTGAGGGATCGGATGGCTTGGCCCGTCGAGGCGGTGGTGTTCGGCTTGCCTTTCGCCGCCACCGCGGGCTCTCGTGCAAGGGAGGCATTTTGCAGAGAGGAGGAGGAGGTAGGGGAGGCATTATTTTAAGCGGCGCTCCCCCTTGCCAGGAGCTCTCTCTCCCTGGACTGTCTCGTTTTTCCTTTCTGCCCCGGCTCCTGTCCTCTGCTGCCCGCTTTCCTCCTCCAAGCCTCCAAACGTTTGCCATTCCTGTGCTCCCGAGGTGATGGAGAGGACTGGGTGAACCACGTAGGGAGCTGCGAGGCCACTCGGGGAGGGCACGGTCCCGTTTTGCTTTCGGCTCTCATTCGTGGCATCCCACAGCCGAGCGGGTTTGTCCCTCTGCCCCTTATTTCCCAGCCTGGAATAGGAGTATACTATGAGTATGCTAAAATGCCGTTCAAGGTGCAAACAGCTATGTACGAAGCACCCTCGTGGGGTTGGGATGCAGCATCCTTCGGGCTGAGCGGGAGCTGGCTAGCTCAGCCACCATCCCAGGACTCCGTCCCATCTGACAGCGGCTCCCTGCAGGTCTGCCTTCCCTGGCTGAGGGTGGCCAGGACCTCACCCTGCCACAGCCTCAACCACCCAGCAGATGAAAGACCCGCAGCAGGTCTGCGTGGGACAAGCTGCCCAGTCCCCAGCTGCCGTGCCACTTTGGGATACTGGAGCTGGGCTGCCTGCTGCTCCACGTTTCAAGTGAGAGCCTAGGAGAAAACATGCGTGCCCCTCTGTGCAGATCCTGCGCTATGAAGGGCATCCTAGGACATCTTCACAGGCCAGCCATTGTTTTACGGGATCTCGGATTTCAAAGTCTGCCTGAGCTTTACAAGGAGGAAATTGCATGTGCGGTGGGGTTTTTCTTCCCCCCCGTGTAATCATGAGTGTTCCCCACAAACCCCCACTGAATGAGCGGGACGCTGCGTTCCAGTGCCGTGAAACTGAGCCCTTCCCATCTCGCTCTTGTGTCCATTTGGCTGCAGCAGCTGAGTCCGTGCCTCATAAATACCAGCAATAACCTCAGGCCCACGAGTGAACGTGAGTCTGGTGTGCCTGCTTCAGGCGAAGTCCAGGGAGGTGAGTCCTCCCAGGACCTGGTTCTTGGAGCGTGAGCCAACTCATGCAGGCACTGGGTGATGACATTCTGAGCCCCCCATCCCACATGAGCGAGAAGCTGTTGAACGCAGCATCATGCAGAGAGGTGAGGGTAGACTCCAGCCTTCCTCCCAGCAGCAGCTCGTGGCCAAGTCAGCCACCGTGAGGTGGCTCTGCCAGCCAAACCCATTTCTCTGGTGTTCCCTGTCATCTCCCTCTGTTCTCTCCCAGCTGTGTATCTATATATATGTGCATATACACACACACAAGTGTCTGTCTAGCCTTTGCCTTAAGTGAGGTACCCTGGTCTGTGGCTGTTGCTCTCCCTCTCGCCTAACAGCTCTTTTCTCCTTCCCTCAGCACATCGTGTGCACAGGCAGGCTGCGGTGGTACCCAGACCCCTCCGCCATTCACTGCATCCCGTCGTGCGAGGTAAGCCCCCCTCCCTTCCCTTAGTATAAGCTGCCTGCTCCTTGCAGGAGAGCTCCTGGCAATGCAGACTCGCTCCAGCACAAAGCCGGGTGGCTTGGACTTCGTGTTTTCTCCGAGCTGGGCCAGGGCTTCCTGGCTGAGCAGGGAGATCAAAGCAAGCATCCTTGGGTACGGTGCCCTGCAGCCAGGGCGATGCTGGGGAACAAGAATAAACCATTTCCTTCCTTGCCTGCTTCTTCTCGGCCAGCCTGGGAAGAATGTTCTAGCAAAAGGATTTCACTGGCAAGGGGTATCCCCAAAAACTCCAAGCCTGAATATTTCCTTAACCAGAACAGCAGTTCTAGAGTAACGCGGGTCCAGAAAAGCCCTGCGTGACTCACATGTCCAACCAAAACAAGGAGGATTTCCAGCCTCATACATGCAAAACAAACCGCCCCTGAAGAATCTGCAGACAAAGAATTCCTTGCAGAGATCGGTTAGCCGCTCGTTTCGCTTTGAATAATGACCAGGCAGGAGAAAATCATAGGCAGCCTGGAGTCAGCTCGCTAAAGGAAATTAAAAATAGGCAGTCTTTGTCAAGCACTAGTTGTTATTCTGATTGAGGATAAAAGGAAAAAAGGGGCGGGGGTATTTTGGAATGTTGTATGCTGAAAATTTGGGATTTTTACCAAAAAGGAAAATGTAAATGAAGTTTGCACACCAAAAATAGCTTTTGGGTTTTGCTGATATTTTTTCTGTGCTCATTTCAATGCGAATGATAGCTTTTGCTTGCCGATTCTGCCTAGCTGAGCACTTTGTCAACTGAAGTGTGGGAGCAGGGGCGATGTTGCAGGGGGCTCATCCCCAGGAAGGAAATCTTATGGTCAACAGAAGGTGCAAGCAGTTATTTTCCAAACACGATGGCTGTGTTGTGCATCTCTACTGCAACACATGGGCTGTGAGCGTAGGGGAATGAGGTGCTGTGTTCTGGAGAGGTGTTTGATGGTTGAGTACCAGAGCTTAGCGATGGATCCTCCAGCATTTTGGGAGCGCCAGGTCTTTCTAAACCACATCTTTTAGCTCAGCTCTGGGGCAAGATATTTGAGGTAGGATGGGCTTATGCGGAAGAGCAGTCTAGATGGTTGTGGTGATCATCTCCGTGGTTCTCCTGCTATCAAGGGAGAACCACTCCTTGTATTCTCTGGGAGTTGGTCTTTCCAAAAAATAAACAGATGGAGTATGAGGTGCTGCTTCTTCCCTTCCTGTGCAGCTCCGGTGAGAGAAAGCTGACACAGGCGTGAGGATGCTCCCCTAGGCTCAGGTACACCAGAACCACCCCAGCCTTTCCTGCTCTCTGGTTTCTGTGCCTCACCTTAGGTCTGTGTCTTCAGAAAGAGGTTCCATAGAGGGTGATGAAAAATGCCAGTTTGTCTGCGTGAAAGAGAGAGACAGGGACCAACTATGTGAAATCCAGCCTCTCATGGTAACAGTCACTGTCTTCTCATTAGCCACCCAAACACGGTCACTGCCAACACAACCTCTTTCTGTTCCTGGATGCTTGTCATCCCCATTTGTTCTTAGAAAGCAATCCTAGACAGCAGTCTTAACATACAGGATGGTAGGCAAGCCAAAAAATTGCAGTGTTCTACCAGAAGATGGAGAGCCCATGCTCTCCATCACCATTGTCGACTTTTCTATGCCTTTTCTGCTTTCAATTAACCTTTCATCAGGAATGACCAAGCAGTACATAGTCTGCCAGCTGAGGTCTCACCAAAGCCCTGCACAAAGCTTCCTTGTGCTGGAAATGTCTCTTTTGATAGGACCCAGGACTATATCTGTTGTTTCTGCAGTTGCATCAGTCTGCCAGCTCAGAGAGATCTTGAGGTCAGTAAGTACACCCAGATCTTTCTTTACCTCCTTTGTTTCCAACTGATGAGCTCCAAGCTAACAGCAGATGTTTTACCATCAGTACAAGAGCTTGCCCTTCAGTTTTATACTAGTGAATGTCATCCGTTTCTCCCTCTAGGCATTCAGGTCATCTCACTATTTGTCAGATATCCTGATCCTCCCCTGTGGAACAGTCCCTTCTTCCTTGTTAGCAATTTCGTCAGCACAGGCCTATTTTTAAGGTCACACTCACTCACTGTAATACTAATGCAGATTCATCCTCAGGTTGTTTCTTTCACCCTGATCCTCTCTAGTTTGAAACAGCTCACAGCTGACTCCTCCTTGTTCTCTTCCTCCTCACTTCTCACGTATGAGTCTTTGATTATTCTTTTCAATGGGTTTTCTTCTACGATGCTGCAGGTTATTAAGGTTGGGCCAATAAGCCAAGTATTCCTAGATAACTCTTATTTTAGTTATTAAGGTTGGGCTGATAAGCCAAGTATTCCTAGATAACTCTTATTTTAACGTGTGTTTTATAGTAGTCATTGTCTTGCCATAAAGAATAACTCTTACCCAAGTGTGTCATTCATAGTATTGCTCTGGGAGCTGCTGCTCAGCGCTGGGAAGAAGGAGGTGTTACCAGTCCCCTCATCTGACCACAGAAAATGCTCTGAATGTTGTTTTCATCTCGCCTGTGTTTGCTTCCACCCTCATTCCTGTTCCTCTCCTGCCTTCATCCTTGTGACCAAAAGCACTGCAGTTCTTGGAGGCCATTTCACTTGGGACACAATCTCTTGTGGGATGTGGGGACATCAGACAGAGTTAGGGAGAGATGTCCTTGCTGCATGGTGTCCCTTGCCTCGCCCCATCTCCTTCTGTTGTTCTCCCCTCCATTTACATGCATGAGAAATGTTCTGCCCTTGGAGAACATGGCCCCTTCTGGGTCTGATGTGGTTCAGCTTGGCTTGCCGTGTCCGTGGGACATCATAGTCCCAGGTTCCTCCTCATTTCACAGTAATCCCTCACTGGAGGCACATGCTTTAGGACCCCAGCCTCTGCTCTCCACTGGGCAGTGAAATGCTGTGCCAGTGGACTGTCCAGGCCACCTAAGGTCTGAGTCACCCCTCAGAGATACCATTGTCTCTCCACTGACCACAGAGCGCATGTTACATGAGGAAGCTTTCTCCTCTGGATGCCTCAGTGAGGGGAGCAACCCTACATAAGAAAAGTCCAGGCCACCTGGCTGCTCATACGGTCTCTTGCTGGTGGAGTTACTTCAGGCTGGGGCATAGCAGCTGTAGCCAAGACTCAACCTTCTCAGCCCCAGCTGGAGCCCTGCCTCACGTTGGAAAGTTCAGGTCACGAAGCAATGGCATTAGAAGGATTCTCGCTCATCTTTATCATGCGCTGGCGGCGGATCAGCCTGCCTGCTCATCCCTCTTGCTCCTCTCCCCACCTCCCTTCTCTTTCCATTAATCTGGTCGTCCATCTGCCTCTCGGTCTTTTGCTGCACCTTGCCAAGTTCCTCACTGCCGGAGCAGGGAGGCACGTAGTTCGGTGAGGGAGGGAGGGAGCAATGCAAACCCTTCCAGGAGCCCGTCAGGAATACGAGTTAGCGCCGAGCGTGCTTTGCGTCTCAAAGGCCAGCGGAACATCTCATCCCCTGCCATCAATAGAAAAACAGATGGCAGCACTGAGGAGGGGGCCTGGGGCTTGCTGGAGAGGGGGGTGGAGGCGGAGAAGAGGAAGCCCTCCTCCACATTGTGGTTTGCGAGGAGGCAGTTGTGGTCGTGATGGTGTGTTCGGCTGCTAGGAGGGAGGTGTTTGCAGCCTCTAGGGCAGGTCCTCCTAAGTCATCCTGAGGTGACCACCTGTGCCCAAGAGCAAGCAAGGCTGTTGACTTCAGAGGAGAAGACAGCATGTACAGTGATCCAGGTTGCACTCTTGGACTATTCCTGCCATGGTGCAAAATAGTCTAGGCACGAATGGGGCTGCTATAGAGCATCTCCTAGCGTGTGCACCTCACTGGCTCTGCACTCCTCCATCTCCCAGCACAGGGGCTCCTGTGGTTCACAGTGCGGCTGTGGTTTAGGTGAAAAAGTTCATCTGTTTTTATCACCATCATGTTTACCCGGCGTTACTCACAGGATGGAGTAACCGCCGCTGTCCTGCTCAGACACACTCTGAGGAAGGCAGGCGGCTCTGGCAGCAATCAGAGTGCATGTGGGCAGGCATTTCTGGGCAGCTGATGTCGTCCCCACCTCCAGATCTGTTTCGTCATTGCGCACCGGTAGTGAAGGGTTAATTGCAAGGGATTTAAGGCAGCATGCTTTGGACAGACCACCGGCAGGCAGGGCTTTCATAGTGGTGTGGTTGGAGCTGGGCAAGAGCTACTATGGCTGTGGTCTGCCTCCTAGGGAAGCAATTCCTTCCTGATGTGACTCGGTGCCTTCTCTGGTTGAGGTTGGCTTTGCTGCGCTTTGCTCTGAGCAGCCCTGCCTGCGTGCTGGGGGAACATGCAGAGAATTTGGCATGAGGTCTCTTCCTCACGCCCTGCGTGAAGACGGGCCGTACCAGAAATCTGTCATGAGTGTGAGGTGCTGGGAATTTCTCAGGTCTTCCCTGCATGAGGACAAGGTCTCACTGCCCTCGCGTGTGCTGCTGGTCAGGTTATCACGGTCGTAAAACATTAATCCATTCCCTGTTTTGTGGTTTTCCTGAGGTATTTACAATGGAAACGACGAGATAGGGATTGAAGCGTGTTCGCGGTTGCAAGTTGTTCTTGAGTCTCTCCATCCAACAGGTAGCCAAGGACCCCAGTGGATCCTTGGCTCTTCCCACCAGCACGCACAAAACCCTTGCTCAGCACGTCTGTGGCTCATGTCCAGCATTTGCCAGTCAGGATTAACCCCTTTGCAGGCACATGCAATAGGGACAGTGAGAAGTCTCATCTAAAATGAGGGTCGCGCGGTACTTTAATGTTGCGGCAGGCGGGGTGCGACTCGCTCCCTGGGCAAAGCGCTGCAGCCAGCCGGGGTCCAGCTGCAAGCAGCTGCCTCTGCTGCTCACCATCAGTGCGCTGGGGCCCCTTTGGCTGTCCCTCCTGCCAGACCTGGGGGGGGGGTCTGGTTTTGTACCATGGCAAAGCTCAGCACGGGAAACCAGGCAGGAACATGATGCTGGTGGGATGCTCCGCACTGGGAAAGAGAGAGATCAGCTTCTGCTCTCCCAGGGCTTGAGGCAATGAGGACTACAGGCACCCCAGCTCTCCCAGAAGACTCTCTAGATCAACTGGGTATCGCAGCATGGCCAGAATTTAGCCAACCTCTCATGATGCTCACATCAGCACTCTCTCATCTCTTGTCCCTGTGGGAGCATTTCATGACACCTTTATCCAGCCTGCACTCCTCCTCCGTCTGCCATCTGGGTGTGAAAATTCAGAGAGGATCCTATGGGATGCGAGTGCTGCTCTTGCAAACAGGCGAGCGGCAGACCGTGTGCCTGCTGTTCCTTCAGGATTCTCACCAAAGCCAAAGTCTAAAGCCCATGTGATCCAAGTGACCAAACAGGACTTGATGAGTTGCCCTGGATTCTGGTACATTCAAATTTTGGATAGTACCCAGCATGCTGGCCTCCACTTCTCATGAGGATGCAGCGGCGCTGGAAAAAGCAATCAAAATAATTAAAGAGATGCCACAGCTGCCCTTCAAGGAAATCCTAAAACAGGTGGGACTCTTCAGTTTGGAGAGCAGAAGACTGCTGGAGGCTTGCCAAGTCACAGAGGTGCTGGGTAAGATGGATACAGAACTGGGGACCACTCAATGAACCATGGGAGGCTGCAGGGGTGAGTAGCAGCTTTATGTTCAAAAAGAGATTGAACAAATTGGTGGACATCAGGGCCACAAACAGATACTGAGAGGACCAGGCAGGGCTATGCCTTCCACCATGCTTAATGGAGCAAGTGCAGGTGGTGGGGGAGCACGAGGAGCACAGACTGCAGGTAGTGGTCACTTCTGGGTTGGACATGGCCCCTGACTGGTGAAGGCAAAGCCCTTTGTGCTGGGGAGGCGGAACGTGAGATGGGGAGCTCTCTACATACCTGCTGGGTATGTTTTCATGCTGCTCTTGGCATGAGAAGCACGGGCTGCTTAGCGTGGGATCTAGCCTTCCAGGAGATGAGCCCAAAGAAATCTATTCCTCTTCCAAAAATCTCAGTTGAGGCATCCTTTTCCCAAACTGTTAGAAAATCTCTTTCCTGCACACACATAGAGTGTGATTACAGAAACCTCATTTTCTTAGGAGACAAAGCAGAGGGAAATAAAATGACCACACACCAGCATGGTTCAAGGACAGGGGACAGGCACAGCTCTCCTGCCTGCAGGGACAGGCTCACAGAGCCCCAAAGGATGGGGGCCTTTTGTCACGGGTAGGACCACGGCATCCAGGCAGACCACCGGTGGTGGTGGAGACCCGAAGAGGTGGAAGCAGCCTCAGCTCCCCCAAGCCAGCACTACGGCTGCTTCTCTGCCCTCTCCAGCTCAGGTGCCATCCCTCCATCCCTGTCCACCTCTCGCAGCGGTCACAGCCGTGCAGCCGGTGACACAGACGGAGGGACTGGAAAGCCACCGAAAGCACCCGCTGAAATAAAAATCAAGGAGTCGCTTCTGATAATAAACAAACATCCCTAGGCGCAGCCCAGCCAACTGCTCTTCCAACACGAATATTCATTCCCCTTCAGCTCCTTCATCCCTCATACATTGTTTTTCTTTCTGTTTGAGATCTGTAACAAGAACTTGGCAGAAACAAGATACAAGTGGGTCAGGAGGCCCTTGTGGTTTTCAGGGCTTGTTTTCCATAACCCGTTCTATCCTGCAACATATTTTGCACAAATGGCTTGGCAGGAGATCTAATCCGTGGCAGCAGGCGAGAGGCTGAGGACAGGATCACAGGCTGGTGTTCGTGGCATGGGAAGTCCTGGCTTCTCTCGTGTGCACAGCAGCAGCCCTAGGAATGATGAGCACTGGGCACCCATCTCTGCGAGCCAGTGTGCTTGCCAGAAGCAGTAAAGACACATGGCATCTTCCTCTGCTCCTTTTTGCTTGTCCTTTCCTACTTCTGTTTTTCTTGATGAAGCACTGGAACAGGCTGCCCAGGGAGGTTGTGGAGTCTCCTTCTCCGGAGATATTCAAGACCCGCCTGGACAAGGTCCTGTGCAGCCTGCTCTGAGTGACCCTGCTTCGGCAGGGACTGGATGACCCACAGAGGTCCCTTCTAAACCCTAACATTCTGTGATTCTGTGATTCTCCTGTTAGCACTGATATCAGGGTGTAAAAAGGACGAGGCTAAGGACCCTACTGTGAATAGATCATGGACAGAGATGTTTTTATGGAAGCAAAGACTTGCTCTGATGTGGTGTTCATCTACACGAACTGCCATCCCTTTCTTCACTCTTGTCCTCGTGGAACGTGCAAGGCCCTTTCCAGATCACTGCCTGCTGAGACGTGGGGTCCCTGAGGAGCAAGGCTCAGAGCAGGACATGGGAGGAGAAATGCACCCCCGTTCAGTAGCCCAAGGTGCCACATTACTCACTTCTGCTGCAGAAGTGGGTTCCCAACCAAATCCTGGCCTAGGATGCAGAAGCGCTTTAGACACCAGGAAGCCAAGGACCTGCTCTCTCTGTGTGGTGATCTACAGCAGCATTCAGGCTGGAGACCAAGCAGCAATCTAACCTCTGCATTCTTCATTCCCTTTCACACACCGATCCTGTCCAAACTCAAATCCAGACCGATTCAAACACGGTCCAGAACTTGGCAGGAAACCTATGTCCAGGGGACCCCCCCCTTCGTCCCTGAAGAACGCCGAGAGCTGCATACCAAGGCTGCTGGGAGCTGGGCTGTTGCTTGCCTTGGGCATGGCAGTACAAGTGGTGGCACATAGGCTGAAATCAGACAGCAGGATGACGCCTTCCAGCCGTCACCTCTTCCTTGAAGCATTCCTTCGAATATGTGGAGTACTTTCTCAAGCAACAAGCCTCTGTTTCCTTAGTGATGCACGAGGAGAAGGATGTTGGAGCTGGAGCAGATGTTCTTGAAGACCCGAGATGTGATGAAATCAGTCTGCACGCTGAGCTAATGGGTGGCTCGGGGACAGCAGCAAGCTCAGAAACAACCACTATTTCTCCACTTTGTTTTCTAACTACGTCTCAGGTGATGGGGTAGGTCTGCAATGTCTCCTAGCAAGCCATCCTGTAGGCATGTGGCTCTAGGGGACAGCTGCTGTGGTTCAAAAGGAGCACGGGAACAGCTCATGGGTCACAAACTGGGAGACATTAAAATGGTGAGTGAAGTGCTGGGTTTGTAGGAATTTGTTTCTCTTTTCTTCAGTCCACTTGGTCCCAGGTGCCAAATTTCTAGAGCTCTCTTCCTCCCTCCCTGCGATGAGCCAGGTAGCGCTTGGTCGCTGCTTGGAATGGCTCAGGGCAGTGAGGCATCCCAAAAAGCTTCTTGAGCAGGAGCCAGCCCTGCTCCCTCTCTGTCCCCCTCTGTGTTTTTCAGAGCTGATTTCCTCCTTGTGTGCTGGAGAACCTCAGGAAGGAGAGGGAAAGTGAATGTGCTTGGGGTGTCGGGGGAGAGGGAGGAATAAAATAAAATAAAAGACACACTGCAACAGAGCCAGGGCCAAGAAAAATATTTAATCCAAACAATGAACATTGTCGTTTCCTCCCACAGTCTGCATTCCCAGTCAACTTCCCTGGGCAAGCTGGGGGAGCCAAGAACGGCCGGGCTCTCTGCCTCTATGTGTGTGTGTGTGCAAGGCAAGGGACGTGTCCTGGGGCCACTGCGCTGTAGCATCGCTTTAACTGGCTCCTGCCACAGCTGCGGCTGAAGGGACTGACACCAAGCCCGAATTTTCTGTAGGAAAACGGTGGGTTGGAGCAATGTTGAAGGGATGGCAGCAGGCATTTCCAGGGACGCAAGCTAAGGCCATGGGGTGGTGGATCCGTAGCGGCTTTAAGGGAACCAGACTTCTAACAAGGCTTCGTGTACTATTCCGCTCCTCCTAGGTACCTCCCAGAGCTTTCTGAAATGTCTTGGCTAGCGGCTGAGGTGGGAAGGAAGGAGAAGCATCGGGCGGGGATGGGCTGCCCTCTGCCCACCCCTGGCCAAGGGCTGCTGCAGCCTCTTCGTGCCCGCCTTTCCCCAGGCACCCCTGCCACGGGCAGGGGCTTGCGCTTGGGACGTGACTTCTCTTGCATGTCTTAGACCCCCGAAGCCGCAGCGGTCTCCAGCCCTGCGGCAGCTCAAGGTTTGTGTCCCGTGGTTCTGCGAGCCCCGGTTTGGGCTGACATCCCTCTTCCACCAAACGGGCTGGGGTTTCCAGCTGGCCCCAGCTGCTGCTGCTTTCTCGTTTCTGGTGCTGAGCATGCGCTGGTGCCTTTGGGAGCTTTCTCTTGAAGACCTGGCAAGGCGGTGGCTCATGGGAGACCACGTGCACAATGATAGGAGACGTTTCCCTGGCAGAGGTTTATCTCCCGGCCCTATCGCTGTCTCCACTGCTGTGCCACCTTCCTCCTTTCTCCTCCAACCGATCTTTCCATCACTAATGACTCACCCATTGCAACACCGAGGTTAACAGCGGTGAAGCTGATGCGCGAGGTGCGGGTCTGACAGCAGCGGTGGCTTTTCCAGGGCTGGTCCCTGCCTGTCTCCCCTGCCAAAATGATGGCTGCCCTGTTCTTCTGGGGCTGCTTTGAAAGCCACAGCGGAGAAGGATGAAGACGCCTGCACCTCCTCAGCTGCAGGGTCGCACACGGTCGTCTCTGCCTGAAAAACGTCCAAGGTCGATGCCCAGAATACCGATGCCCAAAGGGAAGGATGCACGGACAGCAAAATCCAATGCTGGCTCACAAGCAGCGTGAAAGCAAACCACCCACCCTCCCTGGATGGGGAACAGCACGGTCACAAAGCCCAGGACCTGCGCAGTCTCCCGAAGGCTGAAGAGGAACATTTTGCTTACTGAGGCTGGCTTTGATCCCCCGAAACTGGGATCTGAGCTTTCTCTCGCTGTGGGCAGATTGAAATCACAAGCACTTTTCATCCCGGAAGCAGCGCAGGAGAGCCTTTCAGCTCTTCGGTTACACAATTGGCCAGGTGCACGCTGAATTTTTTTTTCCTTTTTTTCCACCTTCCTCCGAAGCATCTGGAGTGGGTCATTGCCAAAAGCAAGGTACTGGGCCGTCGGGTCTGCTCAACCAGAGCAAAACCGGCATTCCTGGGAAATAATGTTCATCAAGGGCCCATGATGCAGCACCAAAATATGTACGATATCGGTGGCATCTGTGATGTACTCTTTGTGCTCCATCTTTCCTTCGCTCTGTCACACCCTCTCACGCTCTCTCGCAGTGAATCAACCTACCCATAGATTTCACATGGATTTCAAGAAAGGTGTCTGGACCCTGCCCGCCTGCCCGATGGCACTGGGGGCTCCTGGCCAGGCACGACCCCATCCCCAGGGAGGAAGCCAGCCAGCTCGGCCCCGGGGACTCCGCAGGGATGGGGGAAATGCAGCGTGCGCAGACACTGCTCCCTGCACGGCACCAGCCTCCAGAGAAGCGGCACTGACGAGCCCGCTGAGATACCTCCGACCGGGACACGGCGGGATCCAACCAGCCCTTCCTCACGTCCCTCATTTGCCTGCAAGATTCTTCCCTCCTTTTTTTCTTTTTTTTTAACTTAATTTTTTCTCTTTTCTTTTTTCTATTCTGGGCTTTGAGAGCTTGTGTTTTTTTAGCCTTTTTAAACTGCCAAGCACTTGATTCGCGGTTACTATTTTTATGCCGGCAGCGCAGGGCTCGGGCCCGGCAGTGCCAGATGCTGCACCTCCACGTGCTGACACATGCCCCGCTGAAGCTCCTGTCTGAACAAACAAGGAAGATGGATGGGGCGAGCGGGGAGATTTGCTGACACAGCCCGGCTCCCTCGCTGCCTCGGTGGCACGCTGCCTAGCGAGCAGCTCCCTGTCACTTAACGTGGCTTGCAGCAATTACCGTGTTCTTTTTTTCCCAGTTTATACAAGCCGTTTCACAGAATCACAGAATGTTAGGGGCTGGAAAGGACCTCTGTGGGTCACCCAGTCCAACCCCCTGCCGAAGCAGGGTCACCCAGAGCAGGCTGCACAGGACCTTGTCCAGGCGGGGCTTGAATATCTCCAGAGAAGGAGACTCCACAGCCTCCCTGGGCAGCCTGGGCCAGGGCTCCGTCACCCTC
>Ga0065711_1042190_pt1 | contig 15570 bp, 7 predicted proteins | sample Hoacrofraction12_FD_59098 | JGI IMG/M metagenome (GOLD analysis project Ga0065711, IMG submission 59098) | Hoatzin crop microbial communities from Cojedes, Venezuela - Epithelial fraction 12 v2 (version 2) | ecosystem: Host-associated > Birds > Digestive system > Esophagus > Crop | place... | reverse complement strand
CAAGGTCCTGTGCAGCCTGCTGTAGGTGACCCTGCTTCGGCAGGGGGGTTGGACTGGATGACCCACAGAGGTCCCTTCCAACCCCTACTATTCTGTGATTCTGTGATTCTGTGACTGACGGGAGACCTCAAATACGGCTTGAGCCTCCAAGTATAGCTGTTTAATTCATCAGCAAGAGGAGGTTTAAGCAGTATGGGCAGACCCCGTGCTGCTGGGGAAGAAACTGCTGTATTCTGATGCCTATTGCCCTCCCTTTTGGTGAGACTCCAACAGGAATATGGAAGAGAAAAGCCATCCTCCTTCCCTGAAATCACACCTATGCTGACGGGCCTTAATGCTCCTATTTTACATCTAAAATTCCGCCTGCATTCATTGAAATCTGAAAATCAGAACTTGCTTGTTAACTAATTGCCTAAAACATCTTTAAGGGTTTTTGAATTGGGAGAAAATACCTTTCAGCAACTAGGTAATAGCTGTATTTTGTACATGTTTTTTGCATTTAAATAGAATAAATTGTGTTACTGTGCCGTACATCTGGGCGCAGAATGCTTATTACTGGCAGGAAGCTTGTGGAAGGAGATTTTATTCTCTTTAATGTATTTTGGAAGTGGGATATCAGAACAATTTTTCATTTGTATTATTTTAAGGTAGTAAAATAAGGAATCAAAACTTTTCTTACTCTGATCATCTGTAATTGTGTGTTTGTTGGTATCTTTTCAGTGCGCTTTTGCTAAACTTTAGAGTAAGAACTGGAACTTGCTAGTCAAAAAAACCATGGCAGAGTTCTTCCACAATGATTGCCTCAAGTGCAACCACTCAGCCTGTCTTTATTCATCTAAATGCATATTTTAAGAATGTCACCCTGGTTTTAATAATGTCACAATTTAAGACACAACACAGAAGCTGTTGACTATCAGATTCTAGGAGATCTGTGCAAATACAATATTGCTTCTGCTGTCTGTGGGATTAATACCTACTAATACATTTAACTACCCTTCTGGTGTTTGTTCTTACGTAGATTTTGTTGTTTTCACTCACTAACCCAATTGTTCTTATAGCTTATGCAGGTACACACTCCTAAAAACAGAGGTGCTAAATTGGAGATAGTTGAAGTAAACCAGTGTTAGTTTGCACCCCAAATGGCTAGCAGAGTAATCGGTCACCCAATGTCGTTTTAGCTGCTGAAAAATATCTTGAAGGAGGAAGTACACGCTGAACAACTGAAGTATTTAACCTGATTGAGAAGAGCATATTTGACTATGCGTATATACATTTATGTGCCCTCTCAACCACATGCATATGAGAGCAGAAGAAGAAGAATTTCATGGACTTTTGTACAACTTTGCAATTCGTAACCATGCAAAAATGTGCCTCAGATTTTCCTATGCTGAGTAACTCAAATAAGATAACTAGCCCTTTAAGCTTTGAAGTCAATTTATTAGCATTACTGAGCTGCTTGCAGTTGCACCAGCCTGGTGCAAAGTGTCATCAGTCTCTGCTAGTGAAATTTCTACTCATGTAAAATTTTTGCAGCACCTCATGAGCTGTGGCCTGGCCTCAAGGAAGGAGAACCACGCTGGGGCTTTGTCCGGGGAATATGATGGAAGAAGATAGAGGGAACAGGATGTTTATGATGAAGTACAAAACTGCTACACACCTGGCTTTTGCTTGTATTTTCTTGGGATGGTTTAATTAATTTATTTTCTCTTTTAAGAAAAAGAAAATATATTCTTGTGTGTTAAGTTTAGTTTTATACTCTGGCAAAATGGGGAATCAAATCTTGGCATCCTTGTCCATTAAACTGCAAGGATCCAATTGCCCCATTCGTTTCTATACTGGCCATTATGTCCTTAAGTCTTGTTTTTAGGAGAGTTGGTTATTACTGACATTTTATTTTGACAGGAAGAAACCATTTTTGTAAGCTTTTGCAGTCAAAACATTTCAAGTGCTCCCTTTGCTTTTTATTAGTCCAGCATTCCCTCACATAAATCATGTTAGTACAGCAAACACAGATATATGATTTATACCTTTCTTTTTGTTTGTTTGTTTTTAGTTTTCTCTTAAATTAAATCTAAGCTGATGACAAGGGATAAACATCTTCTCTAGAGAATCTGAATTAGGGTCATTTCCATTAAGAACCTGAAATGAAAACTGAAATTATATCACAAGACACAATCATGTTCAGAGTCCTTTCCAAACCTAGCATTATGCTTGAGTAGGAAGCAATACTTAAGTGGTTTGAAAATAATTTAATTTTTAAGGTGGCATTTCTTGAGGTTTTTTTTTTTTCCTTGTGTTCCCTTTCAGTTGCAACACTAGTCTCAATCTGTCCATAGACTCAGAACAGTTTGGGGTATACAGTAGGAGGGTTGTTTGTTTCTTTGCTTCCAAATCCATCCAAGGAGAGAAACCAAGGCAATTTAATTGTGCAGGTGTGTTAGAAAAGCATTCAAATGAAACGTTGCTATCTAAGACCTGGAAGGTGGCAGAGCTCAGCAGGCGGGAGGTATTTGGCTCAGAAGACTACCTGTCATTGACTGAATTGTTAAATAATGGCTGCTATAGAACATTTGTAATAGAAATCTGTATAGGGAAATTGGTGAAAACACGACTTGCTATACTTATTTGTTACCAAATGCAGACTTTTCCCCTTGGGTACCTCAGCTGGAGAAAAGGAAACATGTAAAATTGTTTGGGGAAGACATACAGTAATTTATCTGAATGTATCAACCACTGTTGCTTTTAGAAACATTTTTCCCGGATGGTATACTCTGCCCGTGAATTGTTCAGATCTTTCACAATTCTGCCCCCCCACCCCCACCCCCCGTACAGTCACAAACATTTTACTTTTTCGTTGTTGCAGAAAACAACAATTTTGTTTTGCAAACAAACAAGGAATGGAAAATGAGACTAGAACAAGCCACAGCGCAGTCCCACCTTAGCTTGGAGACTGTGATAGAAGAAGTTTGCTGTGGACTGTTGAGATCCTATTTGTAATTAGTAGGTCTGACAAAAGAGGAAGAACAAGCACAGACAGATTTTTTCTTTCTTTCTGTATGTTGCCAATAGTGGTTTTGTTTTGTTTAAAATCTTTATTTATTGAGACTAACTCCTCATTTTTGTGGCATTTCCAATTTAGTGCAGATTCTGCATTCAGTTGCTAGAAATAGCTGCCTGTTTTCTCTCTATAAAACAAGAGCAGCAAAGGCCATGGCTAATGCTATTTTCACTGCGTTGGGTTTGCTCTGAGCAAGACAGGGGTATGAAACATCTAAATGTTGAATGTGTCAGCAGATGGGAGCACACGTGGGGGAGAAAACAGATAGTGTTTACAGGACCAGTAGATTTTAATGCTCCAGTTCCTGGAGTCATAGAATTGTGCAAGAAATTTATCTCGAATTACTAAATAATGATATATTGGTGGCAGAGGAAAGCTTGAAGTGTGTAGTAACGCTTCGTATTTTCTTTAATCCCAACTGTTTAACACGGTTTCTCCCTTTTTACCCCAGCTGTTATTCTTGGTGGGTTTTTTTGTTTTAATTCTAGTTCCGTTCTGCTTTTTAAGCAAAACTCCTTGGTTTTGTTTATCCTGGCTAAGCATTCCTGAAAGATCAAGTATGACTCTCATACAAGTTGTCTCTGGATACCATGACAGAGTACTGCATCTTGCCGTTGGAGGTGGAGCTGTGGGAGCTGCAGTGGGAATAGGACAAGCTTGAAATGTGTTTGTTGAATGCATATATCTGTCATTTTTATATCTGTGAGGCAACAACTAGGGCTGTAGCTTTATTGCTGCATTTTTTAAACTGATATTGTGGATATTCACATTTCCATAAATGGTTGAGTTCTTCCAGAAATACCGCTTCCCTAGTTAATCAGAGGAGCTGCACCTGTACAGCTACAACACGCAGATGTGAATGTAGTATCTCTCATAGAAGGATCAGTTTTAGCAAATTCAGACTAATTCTGCAGATAAAACAATCCTACTACACCTTAAATTGGCAACTGGTGACAGCTGCACCAACGAAAACTGATATAGTACAGGTAACAGGTGACAGACAAAATAGTAATGCAAACACCTGAATGCACAGAGTAGTATCTCTCTAATACTCTTAGGCTTGAAACATGACCTGGAAATCTCTTTTTTTCATTTTGTTGGGGGAGTTTTGTGGGTTTGTTTTGTTTTGTTTTGTTTTTTTATTTATTCATTTTTAATCTGTCTTAAGGAAAATATTAAGAAGCAGGATCTTGGCCCAGCTGATGTCAGCGAGAATCTTGCTCAGCTGGAAAGTGGTATTCTTGGAAATCACTTCCTTCGGCAGGATATTTGTATCTTTTATGCAAGGCTAAAGAAGTGAAGAAATTAGAAAATTATTTCATAAGAGAAGTTTTTAAACTTTTTTGAACCTTCAAAGACAATCACATTTGGCTCCTATCAAGTTTTGGAGGCAGATTCACTCATCCCTGAAGATATATAAACAGGAGGATGGGTGAGTTACAGCAAAAATTCAGTTGAAAATGGTCTTACTAATGCTTCTCTGAAGTATAAATATTCAATTAAAAGGAAAAATAATGAAGCTTTTATTAAACAAAAGAGCACCAGCAGTGAACATTACTGAAGCCCAAGGACAAGCATAACTCTTGTACCAACAATAATGCAGATTTTGTGCATATATTATGGATTATATTGTCTTCTCAGTGCACATACATTAGCATTAATGGGCAAGAAGAAGATGATAGATCCATTTGCACTGCTACCCAGTATCAGCAACAAAATTCATTACATTCCCACACTCCGACTCTTTTGATTCCTTCTGAGATAAATCCAAATATTCATCATTCAGGGACATTAGGGAATAAATTATTTTCCATTTCTAGAATGTCCACAAAAAGATCAAAATGATTTCATTTGGTAGTATAATTTACTCAACAAACTTTGCACTTTATTTTGTACTAATTCTGTTGATTGTGGAAGGGTTTGCTGCAAAGTCAGTGCTGCAAATGTTGGTTGGTAATGACTGATCATGTAATATTGTTTCTTCTCTCCATTTACTTATCCAAAGCAAGCAAGAGGAATGATTTTATGATTTGATGTGCTTCTCAATGAGGTATCTGGTTAAAGGTTTTTCTGGGGAATCCCTGCTTTTCTCTGCAACCAGCACAAAGGAAGTTCAATTTGTCCAAAATCTCTCTAAGGTATTGCTTGGGAATCTCTGCAATTTTCTGTGACCTTCATAGTTAATAGTGAAAAATAATTTCATTTGCTGACTCCTTCATGCGAAAAACATATTTTTTTTAGTGTTGGTAGTTACTGAGATCACTTACTGGTGTTTCTGCAAAGGATCTGTTGTGACATTTTACTGCTGCACTGGAGAAGCAGGCTGTTCCATACGAACTTCTGTTTCTCTGTGAGATTAAATTCACTTCCAACAACCTCTGAAGGTCTGTGGAGGCTCCCTGCTGGCCTGGGCTGGACTTGAAACTAAAATTCTGCTGAAGTATGAAGAAAGAATAGATTCTTTGTATTTAACTACTTGCAAAAATGTTAAGAGGTTAATAGGCAGAATAGAAGACTCTAATTATGAAGTAAAATTTTGACTTGACTGAAGCATAAATTAACAAGAGAGTTAACTAAAGCAATAATAATAATTATATATGATAACATTTAAAATGTAAGAGATAATGTATTTTAAATGCTTGGTGTTGAGAAAATACCACACGCTACCATTGCTAATAATTTTGGTCATTGCTGCATTTTTTCTGTATAGCTGAATTGTATTATCCAAGCCCTTGCCTTTAGAATAGACAGTATCGGTGCAAAGGGGAGGACAGGGAGGTTGGGCTGAGGAGAGGAAGCCAAGGCTGGCTTGGCTTTGCAGCAGCCAGTTATCCTTGCAAAATGCATCTCTGCAGGGCATTCTCCGTAAGAGGAGGGAAGGTTGCAGGTGAGATGCAGGCAAAGTAGTGTCTGACACTAGATCTGTTGGCACTTTGCTGCCAGGGCTGCTGCAGAGGTGTCAAGATAAATTTAGTATATTAAGCTATTGCTACAAATCCTCATTTTATACCTATTAAGCAGGTAGGGCAGTCTTGCAAAGCCAGAAACTTTCTTAGCACTGAAATGAACTGCAGAGCCATTAATCCACGTTTTGTTTTTTTTTTTTTTGAAAGGGTTAATCCACATTTTGTTTTCATCTTCGGGCATGCTTCAGATACATACATCTCGAACAGGACAGGAATTCAGATGTTAGCATTGTTTGATAAAACACTCAGACCAAAGGAATCTCTTGGTGTTTTTTTACAAGCCATAACCCAGACAGCAACGTTTCCATGGGCTCTGTGGCTTGGCTTTGACTTTTTGTCTGCTAGAACACGTGATGGTGCTGCCTTCATGTGAGGAATGTTTGTTAAAATGTTCAGTCTTAGGAAATAATGCAGGTCCATGTGCATTGATTGTGAAGTGTCTTCTTTACTAGAATAAGATTTTTTGAAGTTGTTTCTGGAATACAAAACATATTTATGGTTTTGACAAGCTAAGAGACTATTTGGCAGATTAACTGGTAAAAATCAGATAACCAGTGCTATAGTTTTCCTTTTTAATGCTGTATAGAATACTTTACTTGGAGGGGAGATGTATCTTTATGCCAAATGTCTCTGCTCAATTACAACTATTAAATAAAAGATACCATCTTAACTATGCTGGGAACATGAATGTTGGTTTTTGAGCACTATGGTGGGAATACATAAAACAATGCTATATAAGTTTTCAAAACTTTCGTGTGATGCTGTTATTGAACGGAAAAAGAAGTGAAAATTGCTATTTTAAAGACAGATAGAACATGCGTTAGAGGCTTGCATTATATTATGTCTTGCTGTTGTCATAAGAATTAAGAGCACAAGCGAAGATTAATTTGGATCACTCTTAGGGGAGTAAGCCCTCATGTTTTGAAAATTCAAAAACTAGATTAGAAACACCATATGCTACATATGTAGATATGGTAGAAAAAAGAGCAGCATGAGATACTGTCTCAATATTGGATGAGACTGTGGGTAAGTCCCTATAGGTACAGAGCATTCAAAAAGCTGGTGTGGCTAATTGGAGATTCAAACTTACACTTAGATACCCTTATACCTATAGCCCCGGAATTCACTGGGTGTTTCCCCTCCATATGTCTCTCCAAATAAGATTTTCAGCATGTCTAGAAATGCATGCAGAAAGAAAATTAAATTTTTTTCAGTTTTCCTTTTTTTCTTCTCTCTGCACACTGTCCAGGAGAGAGAACATAAATGAATTGGTTTTCTCTGCTTCAGATTGTTTTGGCTTTTCCATAGAGTGGGAGGCATTTCTACTTTCCTCTGATGCTGTTGTCCACTCTTCATCTATTCATGTTATCCTGCAATATATGGCAGCTATTTGGCTCTGAACCCTGAGTTAAACTCCCATCTACATAGAAAAGTTAAAAATATTAATTAACAGAATTTTTATGTCTCCCTCGGAATGTGGCTTCACTCACCTCTCTGCACAAATCACCATCTACCAGCTATGCTTGACATTATTTTTTCTGGTGTAGAATGCAAAATTTCTTTCAGTCAAAGAAAATCTTTTCTGCCTTTGCTTTAATAACTTATTTCTTTAAATGCAGGGAAGTCAACAGTGTCATGCAGTTTATGCAAAAACAATTGCTTGATGTTTATTTCGTTGCTTGCCAAGCCTATGTCAGTAACACAAAACTATTTAATTAGGTGACATTCTTGATCAGCCAAGAGACAAAGTTCAACCCATTTATATCTAGTATAATATTTTAAAGAGCTTTCAAAAAATGTAATTATTTGTTTTTAAAGTTAAAAATAAATAGTGCCTCCTGTGAATAGCATAGGCCAAGATACAAATGCTCTGAAGCAGAAATGTTTGCGGATGAAAGAAATGCTCAACTTTAATAAAATATCAGAGTAGCTTATTTCTGTTTTCCTACACAGGTGCAAGGACAGTTATTCTCACTTAAGTACTGGCAGGTATTATGGTACAGTAGAATATTTTGCCCTATCATTGAACCAAGGGCAAACTCCCAGTATCTGTGGTCCTTGTTTCATCAGCTTTATCTTGGTGGATGTCATAGAATCATAGAATGGTTTGGGTTGGAAGGGACCTTAAAGATCATGTAGTTCCAACTCCCCTGCCATGGGCAGGGACACCTTCCACTAGACGCGGTTGCTCAAAGCCCCTTCCAGCCTGGCCTTGAACATTGTCAAGGAGGGGGCAGCCAGAGCTTCTCTGGGGAACCTGTGCCAGGGCCTCACCACCCTCAGAGTAAAGAATTTCTTCCTTATATCTAATCTAAATCTCTTACAGTTTAAAGCCATCACCCCTTGTCCTATCACTCCATGCCCTTGTAGAAAGTCCCTCTCCAGCTCTCTTGCAGGCCCCTTCAGGTACTGGAAGGCTTCTATAAAGTCTCCCTGGAGCCTTCTCTTCTCCAGGCTGAACAGCCCCAACTTTCTTAGCCTGTCCTCACAGCAGAGGTGTTCCAGCCCCCTGATCATCTCTGTGGTCCTCCTCTGGACTTGCTTCAACACGTCCATGTCTTTCCCATGCTGAAGTCTCAAGAGCTGGACACAGGACTCCAGGTGGTGTCTCACTAGAGTAGAGGGGCAGAATCACCTACCTTGACCTGCTGATCAGGCTTCTTTTGATGCAGCCCAGGATATGGTTGGCTTTCTGGGCTGCAAGCGCACATTGCCAGGTCTTACTGAGCTTCTTGTTAACTAACACCCCCAAGTCCTGCTCAGGGCTGCTCTCAGTCCATTCTCTGCCCAGCCTGTATTTATTCTTAGGATTGCCCCGACCTGTGTGCAGGCCCACCTCTCAAGCCTGTCAAGGTCCCTCTGGATGGCATCCCTTCACTCCAGCATGTCGACTGCACCACACAGCTTGGTGTCATCAGCAAACTTGCTGAGAGTGCACTTGGTCCCACTGTCAATGTCACCAACAACATGTTAAACAACATCAGTCCCACTACCAACCCCAGAGGAATGCCACTTGTCACTGGTCTCCACTTGGACATCAAGCCGTTGACCGCAACTCTTTGAGTGTGACCATCCAGACAATTCCTTATCCACTGAGTGGTCCATCCATCAAATCCACATCTCTCCAATCTAGAGACAAGGATGTCACATGGGACCACGTCAGAGGCTTTGCACAAGTCCAGATAGACTAATATTTTATTTAATACTGCTTGAAAAAGTACTATGAGGATTACTCAGTGTCTTGAATCGAGTGGAATTAACACATGTAACAGAATGTCAGTCAGCTGGAGCATAGGTCATCAAAAATTCCAGCTTGCAGTCCTTAAATTAACTCATGAAGAGGCAAGAGTGTACACTAGGTGATCTTGACCTCCATTACTTTCATAATTAATTCTTAGCCTTGCATGGCAAAGGTCTGGATATTCAGCTCAATATCATTTATCTTACTAATATAATATTATCTAAATAGAAACAGGACTACAGTAGGTTGTTAATATAAAAATGTACATTTTTGCAAAACTCATCAAAGAGAAATAGCAGAGCAGAATTCGAAAAACTGTGCTTGCACAGCCAGCCACATGATAATCCTGAATCAGAGTGAGTAATGGAGCTGCTATCACCCACTGATATGTAATAACAGCTGTGAGTAACGGGAAGGCGTGTTGTGTGTCTGTTATTCCTAGTCGTCAATGACTATAGCAAATTCCTCAACTCCTTAATTGCTGAAAGCTGCACTGAATCTGTGCCAGTTACAGAATTCTGTTTCTTAGTTTGTTCAGAGGAACAAAAATGCACCATATCTCCTATTTAGTAGAATTTCTTTATAGATATGAAAATGTCTTTTCCTCTTGTGCTATTTTACAATGCTTCTGAGGATATTTCAAGTCCAAATAACAATAAAGCCAGTTCTTAAAAAAAATAATTCCTGTCCTGAAAATGAAACAAATTAAATAGTATATTTTGGGGAAAACTATGTAGGTGTTTGCTAAGTTAAATAGTAAAACAATTAGCCTGTTACGACTGCATTGCAAGGAGATATGAGATATTACTAATTAATTAGGAGTGATTGTGGAATGGGGGAGACTTCCATGTTCGTCCTGTCATAAAACTACTTGAGATGGTTTCATTGTTGTTTATCATACAGTAAACCCAATCCCATAGTTGTGGAAATGCAGTACGCATTCTGAAAGTGTTAGTAATCCTCTTCCAGTGTCAATGTGGTTAGATGAGTCAGTGTCTGAAGCACACATAAAAAGAACTGCTGGTAAATGTGCACAGGAATTAAGGGACACTTTCCAGTTTTCCATATATAAACCACAGTCTTAATCCACTGTGATGCTGAAGCTTTTCATTTATTCATATTCAAACATTGGATAAGAGTTCCTTTCCCCAAAAACAAGGAATTGCTCTTTTGAGCAGTTACAGGAATTTCAGTGTGTAGCACTGTAGGGTTTTCTCACGGTGCCAGATGCTGACGAAGAAGCAAACGGGGAAGGAGAATGTAAGAACTTTAATGGTGCAGATTTTTGTGTCAGTGAGGAGTAATGTGGTGGAGGTGCAGTACCACCAGGTCAGGGTTGCACCTTCTCACATAATTTCTGTTTTCATTGCAGGTACTTCTCTCTCATTTTAGGAAAGAAACACTACAGCTGAAAGGGAGATTTTTCAGGATGCTTATATCAGGGGCCTAAAATCCTCTCCTTTACGATTTTCCATCGGAATGTGGAAAGCAGTGGAGATTGGCATATTATAGTTGCACTTTAAAACTTTACAGATTTGAAGTCAGTGGGTGGCTTTCTCCAGTTTGGGATCCATCTGTTACTATATCAAATAAAGACGGGGGTGAAGAACTTATTGATATGGTTTTGGTTTATATAGAAAGGTGTTGAGGCTGAAATGTTGTAGCTGCAGATATGAAAATATTTGCAACAAAAGGAAAGGTAATGAAAGTTTAGGTTTTGGGCTACTTAATGTTGGGTAATAGAAAAATGCTAAAGCCTAAGCGTCTTTGAAGTTAATATCTCAAAAGTTCTTAAAATGAGAGGTGGACTGGGAGGACAAATATAAAGGAGAAGTGGGAAGGTAAAGGTTAATTTCATGTGGATTTTTACATAAATGACAGATTTCTTTCTGTTTAAAATCCCCACTGGCAGAAGCAGGGAGAACTCCCTGACTGGAGATGGTCTAAAAAATCAGTATTTCCAAAAGCAGCAAGTGGAAATAATGTGAATATTCTGTAGAATTTTAAGTGTTTTATCAAGGTTTCCATTTCTTTCTTAGCAAAAATGTGTAATTTTTAAGTGAGACAGGCCTCAGGCAACGAATATTTAGTGTCTACAAATTATGCAGGATTCATACATCATATTTTTTGAATTTTCTGCCATTCAATACCAATCTTTTTGTTACTATGGCAACCTTGATATGATCTGAAATGTATACAGTATTAGATACAGAGGGTCAAATCCAGACCTGGTATCTCTCATGGGATGAAAGCGCCTTCTTACACATCAAGATTATTTCACAGCAGAGGGACTGACCAGTGAGGTATTTAAGTCAAGCCGCTACCTTTTTTTGTCACCTGCTTCACAATGTCCTGGTTTCAGCTGGCATAGAGTTAATTTTTTTCCCAGTAGCTGCTGTGTTTTAGATTTAATATGAGAAGAATGTTGATAACACTGATGTTTTTAGTTGCTGCTAAGAAATCAAAGACTTTTTCCAGTCTCCCATATTCAGCTAATGAGCAGGTGTGCAGGAGCTGGGAGGGAGCATAGCCAGAGATACAGCTAAGGTGGCCAGTAGAAATATTCCATACTATCGACATCATGCTCTATTTATAAAGAGGAGTTGCCAAAGGGGCAGGAATCCTATGTTTCCCTTTTTTTTTTCTGGGAGTTTGAACTTCTCCATGAGTTCAGTCTTTTTTTCGGGAGTTCCACAAAATTAATGAAATCCACAAGTTCCATGTTCTGTGATCACTGCTTGGGGACTGGTTACACAATTGGTTCTCGGGTGATGAGAAAACAAATTGTATTGTGTATTGTTTGTTTTGCATATTCATTATTCTTAGTATTAGCAGTAGCAGTATTTTCCTTTGTTATTTTCATAAACTGTCTTTATCTCAACCCATGAGTTTTACCTTTTGTCCGTTCTCCTCCTCATCCCACTGGGTGGAAGGCGAGGGGTGAGCAAGTGGCTGTCCAGTCCTAGTTGCCGGCTGTCGGGTTAAACCAAGACTCACAGCTACCTTTGGATTGTAGCCAGGAAATAAGTGACATGCACCTAGGCTTGTCTTTCTTTGTGCCCCCAGATTAAGAGCCAGTAGTGTCTTGGTCATGTGGTAGTGATGAGAGTATCCTTAAAGCCATGAAGTTGCTCTGTGTTTTCAGACCTCTGTAGACCTATTGCATACTGCTCTTACATAGGCTGTGTTCTTTCATAGCTAGTCAAAAATGTAAAACTACTAAATGACTTGTCCAAATCCGCTTGAGTCAGTTGTAAGTTTAGGACCAGAATACGGGATTTTCTGATATCCTGTCTCCTACTTAACAGGGTAATCCGTCCCTTTCAGTGTATCACAAGTTTTTAATTACTGTGGATCTATTTATACTATTATCACATCTAAATAACAAATAACAAAGCAAAGCAAGAATAAGGTAAGAGCAAGGTTTAGTACTAACCATGTGCCTCCCCTGTAATATCGACACTAAATGATTCGCATTCCACATTTACTGTTAGGAACAGGAGCATCATGACCTCCTTAAGTTCTTAACTGATTTTACTTTCTTTAAAATGTAATTTTTAAGCAATCAAAACATAAAAACTTCACATACTCCATGATTGATGACCTTTCTCATATACTCTATGAACAGGAACAACTGAGGAATATTGGAGCAATTAAGAAGTTTCTGCACAGGCTGTACACTTATCAAAATGACTCGGACAGGCATTCAGCTGGATACATTGCCCCTTATACCTTAACTACTGTCAAATCAACTCTAACAGCACCCACAAAGACTATTTTAGGCACATCAGCAAAATGCCACGGTGAACTTTGAGCAGCAATTATGGGCATAAAAAATATTGGCCTTGCTGCGATTTAAGGTGAGCTCCTCAACAGCATCTGTCCAGACACTAATATCTTACCACTTACTGTTTTTCCTTGCTTTACAAGTATTAGCTGTTAAGTTAGCATTCACATTTTTTCAGACAAAACCCAGACTTTTTGAAATGTAAAAGCTAAACTAATCATAGCATCACAGAGTATTTGTGTGGAAAGTCTCAATTTGAAATGCCAGTTACTATTGCAAGTAATTTAAAGGAAAAAAAAAGAAATTTAGGCCAGATGGCAGTGAAATGAATAAGTCTATTGGATATTAATATCTGCTGTTCTGGAATAGTTTTCTTAACATCTTTTTTAGGAACAAAAGACTGGAAGAGACCTTGTTGGGCATTGAGTCGGGCCCTGTGCTATCGATGGCATTGTCATCTACAGTCTCTTTCCTGAATTTACCATACTGTTTCGACACAGTGAAGTTCTTTTCCTCATTGCTTCTGTTATAGGGCTATTGTAAAAACCATTGGCTTTAATACTTATAAATCTTAAAACAGAATCCTCGAATAGCTGACTGGAAGGAACCTCTGGAAGTCATATGATTGAGCCCCCACTTGGAGCAGGGTCAGCCTAGATCAGGCTGCTCAAGGCCTTGTCCATCAAGTTTTGAATATCTCCAAGGATGAATATTCTTTCAGTTGAAAACTGAAAATATCAGTGCCAAAACTGGCCTCTAGTTTGAATAGGTCATCTTGTTGTCCAGTGATTGCACCTTGATTAAATTTATAAAATATAATCCTATTGCATCTCAGCCTTCGTTTTTGTAAGAGGAGGATTCCCTCATTCCAACTTGTCTCTATACTCGTTTTAACTTTCTCAGTCATTGACAACCAGTTGGCTTCCAGATAATACCTGAAGTGTTTTAAAGTTAACTTCTTTGTATTTTGTATTCTTGAGTCTTGTTCTGATCTCATGGTAGTATCTCACACATCATGGTGATGTGTGAATTCAGTCCAGCAACAGTTTGGGTAGGTCTGCAATGAACAATGCAGAATTTTCATTTTTCTCATTTTGAACGTATTCTCTGGGTAAATGCTCTTCTGTAATATTCTGAGGCTCCAAGCTGGCTGGATCAATGGTATTTTTCTGGGTAGCTACCCCTTCAGGTACTCCAGCAGTATAAAGCAATATATAACACCCTAAGCCAAAAAGATTTTTTTTTTTTTTAGAGGATTTTTAGCAGATTCACAAGGTAAGATACCTTCCAGGTTTTTCTCAAATTCTTTTGTGCTACCATATTCTGTAAATGGAGATTTGAAGAGAAGTATTTCAAGGGCACAGAGTATTTCAGCCTAAAAAGAAATCAGTGGTATGTATTAAGCGTAAAAGAGTTTCCAGAAGGTTAGGTACCGTGAAGTGGATACCAGTAATGTATTTTTAAATTTTTTTTTTCTCTCACAACACTCTTACTTTCCTTTTAAATATTTTTATGGTTTCTCCTATAACTACACAAATTGATTCACTATATTTGAGTGTTTTCTAAAGCAGGCAAAATGACCAATCCACTTTTCATAAAGAGAAACATGAATTTCAATTTCCTTGTGGTCTGTAAATCCTCTTTTACTCAAGCTGAAGTCTCACTGCATTGTATGAAAGAACAGTCTCTGAGTGCAGATGGAAGCCTGAACTGGCAGGAAAGAAAAATAAATAATCTCTAGGCTATAGAAATCACAGCCTAGAAAGATCTTAGCTAGCAAAGTTATTAGCAGATTGAGGAGATAATAATGAATCTCTTTGTTTCTCCAAGCACATAGGAAAGCCACAATAAGGAAAAAGGACAATTCATTTAAGAGAATGGCAAATGCCGAATTTGAATCAGTGCTCAACAAAGTCAAGGGGCAGAGGAGATGCAAATAGAACTAGCTATCGACTGGGTGACAGTTCTGCTGCTACCCTTATGCACATAACTGTACTGTGATATTAGCAATAGTGCATTTCTATACAATCCGTGCGTACTCCCTGTTCTCAACTTACTCTTTTCATAATACACCTGTTCTTTCTCTACAGGGCTACCACAGATTTTCTTTGACTGTTGATGACCTCTCAGTAACTCTGTTTAGGTTGAAGGTGAAACATCTTTATCCACTAAATGAGGGAGCTTTCTTTCCACAAGAGACAGTCTGTTTCTTTGCTGAATGCATACAATATAAATCAAAGGATGTGTCATTATTAATAAATTAGGCATTGGGTAGGCTTTGTCTGGAAGACTTGTTGAAAGTACTGATTACTATCTGTTGCCTTTGTTGGCGTGGCGACCTGGTTCAGGGACGGCTCGGCGACCCACCCCTCGGCCGCTCGGGTCATTAGCACGCAGACACCAATGTGGTGGACGGCAAATGGCGTTTATTGATAAATAACACAGCGTTATATAGCCTAGGTTTACAGCATCATTTCCGTCTGCTTACTTCACGGGTTAAACGCTATTGGCTATTAGG